>Ga0182030_10005860_pt1 | contig 26011 bp, 24 predicted proteins | sample 812S3MmetaG_FD_121299 | JGI IMG/M metagenome (GOLD analysis project Ga0182030, IMG submission 121299) | Permafrost microbial communities from Stordalen Mire, Sweden - 812S3M metaG (Illumina Assembly) | ecosystem: Environmental > Terrestrial > Soil > Wetlands > Permafrost | place: Sweden...
AATTTGCGTTTGCATATCTTCCGGCGGGCCAACCTTGCTAAAATCACATAGCTTTACTTGGTTTGAGGAGACGCAAATGCTTACCTATCCAGCGGACTTAAAATACGTCAAGTCGCATGAATATGTGCGTACTGAAGAAGGCGGCGTTGTTACCGTTGGTATCACCTCCTTTGCAGCCGATCAATTGGGTGATGTCACCTACGTTGAACTGCCTGCTGTCGGTACAAAATTCGAAAACGAACAGAAATTTGGCGTCATTGAATCTGTTAAATCGGTTTCTGATTTGTTTATGCCAGTTGCTGGTGAAGTCGTTGCTGTCAACGACAAATTGACTGCCGAACCTGAACTGGTCAACGAAGACTGCTACCAGAAAGGCTGGATGCTCAAAATCAAATTGACAAATCCAAAAGATCTCGATGGTGCAATGTCAGCAGATGCTTACAAGCAATTCGTCGTTGAATAAGTTGAATAAATAGATCGGCCAAATCAATCGCTAAAGCCTGCTACCAGATACGGTGGCAGGCTTCAATTTCATTACTCGGTTTTATCTACAGGAATAAGAGGCTCGTCGTCTCTTGATTTGATTTCAGCTGGCGTAGCCACATGTTCGGCTTCACCACTAAGTTGCAACTTAGAAGGAACGGCGTGATCTTGGAGAATGTCGTTGGACATTGCATGAAATCTCGAGCCCGGTTTGATTTTTTCCAGCTCTTTAATTGCTGATTCGTCGTTGTTATTTGCGTCTAGTTTGTCCATAGCATCTAAATAGCGAGCTTCATTCAGCAATTCTTCCGGATTTTCGCCTTCTACCATAAACCAACCAGGGAGCGGTGCCCCCGCAAGCAATGGAATAGCTTCAGAGTAGTGTCTTTGTGAAATGTAATTTTTGGCAGTGTGCGTAATGTAGATTTTGACCATGCCAATTGTGAAACCACCGACAGCGACCAGCAGCCCCATGGCTAGCAGACCGTCTACATATAGCGGGTGGCGATATTTTTTCTTGGCTTCAGGAGACGATAAATCAGCTTCCTGTAGCACGTCATTTAGCACTTTTGGCGCATGTTCGATGATATGCGGCTCTTCAGGGAAAGTAGTTTTGGCTACGTCAGCCTGATTGCTCTCTTCGGATTTAGCGTTCAAGTCCCTGCCCCTCGATTTTTATGGCTGAGCTAAGATTGCCCGTAGCCGTGACATCTTTTTTATTCCCCGTTTCGCGGAAGAGTCTGCAAAAAATCATTCAACTTTTTTAGCTTAAAGGGGTCGTTTTCGCTCTGGATTTTGGTTTTGAGAGCGTCGCAGACCGAAGTCTCTTTAACTTTGCCCTGGTCCTGACGTTCTTTTAAATGCAGCTTTTTCAGGGTTTTGAAAGCTTGCCTGCTCACCGATACTTCAATTGAATCGCTCAAGCGCAGAATTTTTTCGATGAAGCGTGGGTCTGCCACTTCCGCAGCTGCAGCCATTGCCGCAATTCGAACAGAGGGGCTGGGGTCATGCAGTCCTTCTTCGATGATTGTGATGATTGAAGTGATATCGGCGGACGAAAACCTCGAGTGCAGAGCAGTTAGAGAAAGTAGTGCCTGTTCTCTTTTATCTGGAGCGAAATCCATACACGCATTTATCAGCAACTCGCGGCTTTCTGCGGTGTTTAAATTGCCCAGCGCTTTGAGAATGAGCCAGTAAAGGCGTGCTCTTTCGGGCTCGTCTTCGGCGACCGGCTGGGCGCTTTTGATAGCCGAGCAGCGAGTGGATACATTCACTAGAGCTTTCGCTAAATCAACTAGAGGTCGAGAGGCTTTTTCATCACCAATCTGTCCAAGGGCAACGATTAAATCTTCGCCTAAAGCAGGCGTTGCAAGATTGGTTGTTTGTTTGAGAATTGACAGCAACAAGTTGCTTTCGTCAAAACGATGCTGCCCAGTCAGTTTAATGGCGTGCCGCAAATCGTTTTTCTTTTCATCACTATCATCGCCTTTAAGTAGACTCTGAATGTTCTCATCACTCAGCGTTTTTCTAATAACTATTCGCGCTTCTTCGGATGCGATGATTTCTTCAAAGGCAATGATCACTTTGCCGATATTGTCTTTGTGATCGACTAAATCAAGTGCTTCAAGATCGTCTGCGCTCAGCCCCTTCCACGTACTTGTAATTTCTGAAGCGGCTCTCAAAGAAAGGATGTTCGTATCTTTGTCCAGAATGGTTTGCATCGAGCCTGGAAAATTAGCGAAATCAAATTCGCTCAGCAAATCTTTGGTGAATGTTTGACGAGACGCTTCGAGCAAGCCAATGACAATCTGACAGGCTCCTTTCTGGACGTCTCTTTCATTGGAGTGCAACAATGTAAGCGGTGACATTTTTCTCGAAACGCTGACTGCGATGTAATCGCTCAGAGGGTTTATAGTCAGTAATGCTTTGAGAAATTCAAGTTTGATTTCAGACAGTGGAAGATTCGCCAGCGCGGCCATTACGTCTACGCGAAACCACGGTTCTGAGCTGCTCAAATGTTTCGTTAATGCTAATCTGGCCTGATCGCCGCCGAATATGCCAAGCGCGCGAGCAACATGAGCGAAGGCCGGCTTGCCACTGTCTGCGGTGTCATCGAGAGATTTCGTTAAATCCGGTAGAGCGTCTTTAGCCTGGAAAAAAGCCAGAATTCTCGCCGCGTTTGCGCGTACACGCCAGTCAGGATGTCCCAGTGGTTCAGAAAGGGTTGGCCATTCAGCGTTATTAGTTGCAGGCAAAAGAGTAACAATTGCGTTTGCTCTTTCCTTATCGTTGAGCTCGCCAAAAATCTGCAGTAATTTATCTTCCCAGTACAGCGGTTGCAGCTTTAAAGCCACTCCCAATTGAATCGAGCTATGACTGGAAACAGCGCTTTGGATGTCTGCTCGCACATCTCGAAAGGCTTTTTGATTGTCCGGGCTCGAGCCAATGAGACCATGATAAATGAGCAAATGTTCTTGTTCGTAATCTTCGACGGTGACCGGCGTTTTTTCTTTAAACAAGTTTCGCGCTCGGTTTACAAGAGTTGTGATCAGTTTTCCAGCCATTTTTTAAGTCTCTCAAAATCCCGCAAATTCTCGCAAAATCAAGCTTAACAGAAGGGCAGCCCCTTTTTCGCTTGATTGGTCCTTGTGTGCACTTGTTATTATTGAACTGAATTTTACCGGGCTTCGGTAATCCCAGAGATGATTGCTTGATAGGGTGGATATGGCGGATACATGGATTTAATAGCTCTTTCTCCAGCTTTTACTAAAGCCATTCACTTTCTTGTGGCTAGCCGCTATTCAGTGCCCTTCTGGGTGGCTGTAACAGTTTTTCTTTTGTTTACCTACCGAAAGGCTTCAGTAACCTTTTTGTGGCGCAATCTCCATTTGATCGAAGATCTGGTTCTCGAAAAGGAATTCTTATCGCAAATTGACTTGCCCCTGAAATTATTGCTGATTACTTTTGCGATAACACCATTTTCGGCGCTTTTGCCACCGCCCTATTCAATCGTTTTGTTTCGAGCGACCGGATTTATCATGCCATTGCTTTTGCTGCATGTGTTCATGAAGGGCTTTGATCTTATTGTTTTCACCTGGTACTTCGAAAAGCACAGAGGAACTAAGTTTCCACTCGTTTTTCGAGTATCGGTTTTATCATTTATCTACATCATTTTTATTCTGGTGCTGCTCGAATATTGTTTTGCACTGAACGTTTTGCCGTTGATTGCGACTTCGACTGTGGCTACAGCCGTTCTTGGTTTAGCATTGCAAGATACATTGAAAAATTTGTTTGCTGGTCTAACTATCAGTCTTGAAAAACGTTTTTACTATGGCGATTGGGTAGCATTTCGCCTGGATTCGAGCCTGACGACAATCGGTGAAATTAGCGAAATCGGTTGGCGAACAACGAGGATTCGCACTTTGGACGACAGTTATGCTGTGATACCAAATGTGATGTTCACCAGCAACCACGTTGTTAATTTCAGCCGTCCTACTCCATGTTACGCTCGCGCTTTAGAGTTTCCCTTATCGCTTAACGCCAGTCCCGCTCTTGTGTGCAAAACAATTCTGCAATCTTTGCAAAATATCGAAGGGATTAGCGATGAGCCTTCTCCTGAAGCATTGCCTTTGACCGTTCAATCCGACTGTGTTGTTTACAGATTGCGTTTCTGGGTCAAAGATTTTGTGTCTGGCGATCGAATTGCAGGCTCGGTTGTTTCGGCAGTGTTGGACAATTTTAAGGCTGCCGATCTGCTGCCTGTTCCCGCAACCACCACTGCCGCTGTCGAGCCAGTCGCTTTGCCACCGACTGTGGTGCAACCCGATGCTCATCTTCCAAATCTAAATGATCTTAGCGGTTTGTAATCCATGCACTAAGCAATAATTATGGCTTTCTTTATCCAGATTTTTGGATGTTAAAATCGCTTTTTGAATTATTGTCCGATATCCCTGGAGGCCGCGTGAACACCACTCTGAGTACGTCTCAAGAAGCTCAAATGGAGCTATATCGAATTTTTGCGCGTGAACAAGTGGCACCGATAGCCCAGCTGTTGGAAACCAGGCAATCCAGCTTAAAAGAGCTTTTGTCCGCAGCTGGTCAAAAAGGATATATGGGACTGTCAGTCCCTAAAGAATATGGCGGTTCCGGTTTGCCATTTTTCGACGTCGTGCTCTTTACTGAACAATTAGCGTTTTTTGAACCTGGACTGGGACTGAGTATGGCCAGCCATACAGCTGTGATTGAATTGCTAAAAAAATACGGCTCTGACAATCAGAAGTCGAGATATTTGCCGCTTCTGGCGCGGGGCGAGTGCATTGGTGCAGTTGCTTTCAATGAAGCCAAAGCTGGCACAGACTTCGAGGCGACTCAAACCCTGGTTTCTAATAAAGACGGCAAAGCCACAATTTCTGGAAGCAAAACCTGGGTGGTCAATGGCGACATCTGCGGGCTGCTTGTCGTTCTCGCTAAAAGCGAAGACGGAGCCTTAGCGATTTATCTGTTGGATGTTGCACCATCTAAAACGATGGTTATTTCGGGCGATAAGCCAAAATTGGGAATGCGTTCGCAATCAACAAATGATATTCACTTCACTGAACAAGTTTTGTCGGGCGAAGCACTTCTGAGTGCCGGCAATTCGACCGTCCACGAGCAGGTTCTTTTCGCCATGGATATCGCGAAAGTAATTATGAGTGGAGCAGCTGTTGGTCTTTCAGAGGGCGCACTCGAATGTGCAGCCGAATATGCCAGAACCAGAGAACAATTCGGACAATCTATCGGTAATTTACAGGCAATTCAGTGGAAACTGGCTGATATTTCCCTTGATTCCAGAGCTTCGCGCTTGCTTACATATCGCGCCGCCTGGAGCAAAGATAATGACACGACCTCCTTCCGCAAGAACGCTGCTATGGCAAAGGCGATGTCAGCTCGCACAGCGCGATTGCAAAGTGCCGAAGCATTGCAAGTAATGGGTGCAGAAGGTATTAGCGCAGACTCGCCCCTCGAGCGCTTTTATAGAGATTCGAAAGTGATGGAAATAGTCGAAGGTACATCCGAATATCAAAAAGTTCTTTTGACTAAAGAGCTTGGAATATAGGCTGCGCTCGTGAGCCTCTCGCAATCGTTTTTAACTAAGCCGAGCCTGTCTTTAGTGATCGTGGCTCTTAATGAAGAGCGTACGATCGGTAAAACAATTGAGGCTGCGTTGCCCGTCGCGCAAGAAATAATTGTCGTCGATTCGGGTTCGACGGATGGTACCGTTCAAATTGCTCAAAGTCTGGGAGCTAGAGTCGTTCATCAAGACTGGCTTGGATATGCTGCTCAGAAGAATTTCGCCATGGATCTAGCCGTTAATGACTGGATATTGAGTCTTGACGCAGATGAAATAATGACACCAGATTTGGTGTCGGAGATTGTGGCTTTACTATCGCTGGAGCAAGCCAGAAATTTCGATGGCTACAAAATTCCCCGAGTTTTATACATAGGTACAGCTCCTGTCAAACATGGTGGCTTCTATCCTGACGCGCAGTTGCGACTGGTACAACGTGGACGGGGGCGATTCAATGACCGACTGGTGCATGAAGCAATTAAAGTAAACGGTGCGGTTAAGACTCTCTCCAATCATATGGACCACTATTCCTATACTGACGTCGCGCAATTCCAGGCGGTAATGGAAAAATATGCAAGACTTTCGGCTGCCGAGTTTGCGCGCTCAAACAAAAAAAAAGGTATTTGGAAAACTAGTTCTGTTAATGAGATTTTGCATCCCCTCTGGACTTTCCTCTATCGCTATGTCTTGCGTCAGGGGTATCTCGATGGTGGGCTGGGCTTGCGTCTCGCGCTGATCTATTGTTCTTACGTGCGCAATAAAATCAAGTATTTTCGCGAGTATTCCGGGTAGAATGCGGAGTGTTGCTGGAGGTTTTAGCTCAGTGTCTGGACGCGATTGTCTATTTATAATTGCAACATGGTTTTTGCTAACCATGCAGCCAGTGTCTGCAGACCCTTATTTTGATGGTGGCATAGCGCTATATAAAAAGAAGGAATTCAAGCAGGCTTTGCCATATTTCAATCAGGCGATGAGTAATGCTCCGTTTGATGCAAACGCCCTCTACTATTATGCAATCACATCTCAAAATCTTGGAGACCGCAAAAGCGCAGTCAAAGGTTACGCTCGGCTGATATCGCAATTTCCTGACTCGCAAGCTAGACGGCTTGCAGTCGCTGCGCTTTCTAGTTTGGACTCTGAGTATTGCAGACAACTTCTGCGTCCAGCTGATCATTTGTCCGGCAATTCAAATAGCCAATCGTCCGGGGTACTTAGTAGCAGCCAGACCTCCAGCGGTTACGATGGTGACCCTGCAGTGGTGCAAGGACGGGTTGATTTCGTGCGACGGGAGAATATTTCAAATTTGATGGAAGTAACAGGGCGGTTGAACGGTAGAGATTGTCAGTTTTTATTCGATACTGGCGCGTCTGATTGTTGTGTTGGTAAAAATACGCTGCAGGAGCTCAATATCAAATTGCCAGCAGGACCGCCTACGACCAGTGTTTCTGGTGTAGGTAGCAAATCAGAGACGCCTGCCTGGGAAGAAAATATGGAGCTGAAGGTAGGTGGTATCACTCGCACTGTCAAATTTATTGTGCTGGAACAACGTGACGAGCCGTTAATTGGTCAGACCTTTTTTCGTGATTTTGTTTATACAATCGATACGAATGTGGGCAGCAACGGCTTGCGTGGCACTATATCTTTCAATAAACGCACAGGTTCGCGCGGCGCCTTGCAGAGTTCATTGTCTTCCGTGCCCTTTGAACGACTTTCCAGCAATCATATTATTGTGCCAGTCGAGGTTGACGGCAAAAAGACCAAGATGATTTTTGATACTGGAGCGTCAATGGTTGTATTTACTAGGGACCAGCTCAAAGCGCTTCAGATAGCTATCCCCGAAGATGCTGTGGCTATACGTAATACAGGCGTTAGCGGCACTAGCAATGGTCTGGTTTTCAATGTGAAAAGAATTCGCATGGGCCCAATTGATAAAGCCGAGATGCAAGTCGGTGTCGTGGAAGACGCAAAAATGGCTTATCCACTGCTTGGACAATCTTTTTTTTCCGAATGGAAGTACACATTGGATTACGATCGTAACATTCTCAATCTTCAAAAACGCTGATCATAAGGCGGTCACATGGTGATCCAGTTTCTAAAGGACGAATCCCGAGGACTAACCAAAAATCGGGCATACGAACTCGCCTTTAATAAACGACTTCTGCATCTGAACCCGAACATTCCAGGCCGCTTTCTTGGGAACACTCAGCGTGACGACTTCCCGGTGGACCAAAGTGAAGAACATATTCGCGTTTTGCGATAAACCACTTGCCGCTTATCGCATTTTGCGATAGACTGTTGGTTGAAAGGACAATTGGATGTTTATCGAAAACCGAAGACCGATCGACAAATTTGTTAGGAAACATGCAGATTCGCGAACTCCGTTCGCTGAATGGATCGAAAAGGTTGAAGCAGCTCGCTGGAACGGCTTAGTTGACGTAAAGGCAACTTTTAACAGCGCCGATTATGTGAACGGCTTGGTAGTTTTCAATGTTGGTGGTAACAACTACAGAGTGGCAACGGAAGTCGTTTACAAGGAAAAAATCGTTCGAATTGCAAAGGTCGGCACGCATGGCGAATATAATGGGTGGAATTTATGAGCACAACAAAAGTAAGCAATGGCTATCTAGCTTTGATAAAACGCTTTCCACTGCGCCCAATTCGCAACGAGGAATCCCTTGATGCAGCATCAGATATCTTTAGCGAACTCGTGCTCAAGGCAGATCGCAAGACATCTGATGAAAACGATTATGTAACTGTCTTGGGCCGTTTAATTCGAGAATATGAAGAAGGCAGTCAGGCTTTGGCACCGCCTATGACACCACAGCGCGCACTCGAATCTCTAATGGAAGACAACCAGCTTAGCCAATCAGAATTAGCACGACAACTAGAAGTTTCACAGTCGGTCATTTCTGAATTATTGGGCGGCAAACGCGGAATAAGCAAGTCACTTGTTCTAAAACTTGCTGAGTATTTTAGAGTGTCATCGGAACTTTTTTTGAAAGAGTAGGTTTTGGAGGAAATATATAGTCAGTCGCAATCAGTGAATTTAGAGAAGAGCTGGGTCATCTAGTCTTGCGAATCAATTTTGGTTTCGCTGTCTGAGTTCTGCGACTGTGCCAGTTCGTTGATGCGGTCAGCAAGGGCTGAAATTTCTTTTTCATTCGCCTCTAGTTCTTGCATATTTTTTTCATGCAGTTTGAGCACTGCTATGCAGGCTAAACCGACTGCCATTGCCGCTAGTGCGATAACAAAAAATGTTGGTAATTGAAAAGCAAACACAGGAGCCAGAAGCAACTGCATTAGATTTCGCCCAGTGCATCAGCGACCAGGCGCCTGTATTCAGTGAGATTTTGTTGATAGGTTGATGTGTCTGTCGTCTTCGTGCTTGACGCGGCTTGAGACTGATTGCTCAATACTTTTTTGAGCCAGGGTGCAATCTGTGCCAATTTTTCTTCGCTCACCCACCGTCTTGCGAGGATAACGTCTTCCGCGTTCAGTCCAGACATCGCCATGTCGGCCTGGGCTACAGAAAATTGAGCAGAAGAGATAACCTTCTGCTCAAGTAAAAATTTCAGTAGGTCAGACTGACCCGCTGCTTGCGAATTGTTTCCAGAATCTAGTTTGCTTTCGACGTCAGTCACGGTTTACTGGACTTCGATGTCGATCCGCTTGCCATATCGACTGCCAGCTGCTCTTATCAATGAGCGCAGAGCCGAGATTGTCTTGCCATCCTTGCCGATCAAACGACCGGTGACAGATGGGTCGCACGTTGCCGTGACGCAGACACGTCCTGGATTACTACTTTGCCGTTCGAATTGCAAAGTGTCAGGGTCTCTTGCGAGAATCCTGAGAATGTACTCTGCCAAATCTTCAGCTGCTGTGGAGGACTGGTCTAGACTGCCTTGGCTTTGGTAGCTTCGGTTGCCGAACCCTGGCCTTCTGCCCTTTTGAGCAGACTTACCACTGTATCGCTTTGCTGGGCGCCGTTCTTCATCCATTTTTCGACCGCTTCTCTGTTGACGTTCAATTCTTTAGTACGCGGATTGTAATAGCCGAGTTCTTCAATAGGAGCGCCATCGCGGCGGCTGCGGCTATCGACGGCCACAATACGATAATGGGGGGCTTTTTTGGCTCCTATGCGCTTAAGCCGAATTTTTACCACTGAAAGTTCCTCTCCCTTGCGGGTGTTCTTATTTATATATGCTCGCTATTTTAGCAGGTGCCTTTCGTCACGTCATAAAGGCGAGATAAGTTCTTTGACAGGGCTTAATGATCTTCTTGATAGTGGTCTATTATGCGCTTAATAAAAGTGGTTTCGCAAACCAACCATTTTGCAAGCGTTACCACGGCGATAAGTGGTAACGCACTTCCCTGTGGCGCTTTCGCGATGCGCCAACATTAAAATGGTAGAAAAGCGTTTTTGGCTACGGTCTGTCAGGCGCCCTTTAGCGATGCTTCTTTTTGCGTCTCGAGAAGGCGCCTGCTCCTGAATTGCCCTTGCCGCCTGGAGTTTGCCCCCCGCCTGGAAATCCACCGGAAGGCATGCCGGGCATCTGGAATGGATTTCCGCCAGGAGGGGCAGTGCCGCCACCAGGTGGCATTCCGGGAAAATTCGGGAATCCGCCACCACCAAATGGATTGGCTGGAGGTTGTCCACCGCCCATTCCCGGGAAAGGAAATCCGCCGCCAGTAGGTGGAGCGCCGCCGCCCATACCTGGCATCATGCCACCCATAAAGCCGCTCATCATCTTGAAGACCTTTCGCATCTCTTCAAACTGTTTTAACATTTGAACGATCTCAGAATCGGGTAGTCCCGAACCTTTGGCAATTCGCCGGCGTCTCTTGAGATCGATAATTTCTGGTTTTTCTCTTTCCAGCTTCGTCATTGAATTGATGGCGATTTCATAAAAGCGGAACATCTCTTCGCCTTTTTCAGCGACTTCGTCCTGTTGCTTGGATGAAATGCCGAGCATGCCGCCAATTCCCATCATCTTCATGATGTTGCCCATGGGACCCAGACCTTTCATCATTTTTTGCATTTCAACAAAGGTCTGCAAATTGAATTCGCCGCGCATCAATTTGGCGGTGACATTTTCGGCGTCTTTTTCGTTGATGGCGCTTTGCGCTTTTTCGACCAGACTCAAAACATCGCCCATACCGAGAATACGGCTGGCCATGCGGTCTGGATAAAAAGTCTCGAGGTCTTCCATTTTTTCACCGGTGCTTATATATTTGACCGGTTTGCCCACAGACTCTCTTACTGATAGCGCCGCACCACCTCTGGCATCACCGTCAATTTTTGTGAGAAGCAATCCTGTTACATCTAATTGAGTATTGAATGTTTCGGCGACATTGACAGCTTCTTGGCCGGTCATGGCGTCGACAACGAGAATTTTTTCCGATGGTTCAAGAGAACGATCGAGCAAAAGCAGCTCGGCCATGAGATCCGTGTCAATTTGCAAACGACCGGCTGTGTCTAAAATGACCGGATTGTAACCAATTTTCTTGGCTTCGGCGATAGACTGCTCACCGATTTCTTGCACGTCTTTTGTATCGAGAGTGAAAACAGGAACGTCGATTTTCTTGCCCAATGTTTGCAACTGCATTATGGCAGCCGGACGCTGCACATCGCAGGCAACCAGCAATGGATTGAATCCTTCTTTTTTTAATTTTGCTGCGAGCTTGGCAGCAGCTGTGGTTTTTCCTGCGCCCTGTAGACCAAGCAGCATGATGATGCTTGGACCACCTTTCATATTCAGAGGAACATTTTCGCCACCAAGAATGGCGACCAGTTCGTCGTGAACGATTTTGACAAACTGTTGTCCAGCATCGATTGATTCTAGTACGTCTGCACCGAGCGCTTTTTGTCTGACCTGGCTAATAAAAATCTTTACGACTTTCAAGCTGACGTCGGCTTCTAAAAGTGACTTGCGCACTTCGCGAATAGCTTCTTCGATATTTTCTGGAGTAATTTTGCTTTGCCCTCTCATCGTGCGCAAAGCGGATTGGAGTCGATCGTGCAGTGAATCAAACATTTATAACGCCACCTCTGACATGCAAATCTTGTATTGAACTGATTTGGTCGCTTATTTCAGCCGGATAAATGAGCCAGACTGATTCATAATTTCCTTTGACCAGAGCCTCTATCGCTAGAGACAATTGAGATAATTCCGAAACTTCGCCAGTATCTGTTCGGACGACGATATTTGTTTGAGGATGATCTTCATCCGGTCGATAATAATCGTACGGTCTGATACCAGTTGATTCTGTGCAGATATAAAAATCTGGATCAAATTTTGATTTGGCACAAACGCGGCGAGCTTCTTCTTCGATGCGGCTTACTTTTTCGGCGAACGCTTTGGACTCTTCGTCATTTGCTATGCTCATACGTTTATCTGGATAGATGCGTGAAGCTTTGAACAAGCGACGATTGAGAAAACGTCCGGCTAAATCTGATAGCACTTGATCGGGGTCGGTGCTCCATCTCTTGATGTGATATGTCAATTGCACATCATCGAGGGTGAGATATTCATCGGTTGTTAGTTGCTCGCCATCAAGCCATTTTTTCGTGGAATCATCCATAAAAGCTGGTGGCTTACCTGATACCATCATTTCGCGCGCACGTTTTACGAGCTTGGCTAATAAGGCGCGAGCAGCAAGATTTTTTCGATGGTAATAAACTTGCGCGTACATCGAATAACGAGCGAATAGATAGTCTTCGACTGCTATCTGCCCTTTATCACCGCCAACAATGATGCGATCTTCGACTTCATCGATTTCCATTGAACTCAATATTCTGTGCAGGGCAAACAGACCATATGCGGTCCCTGTCATATAGCTGTCGCGCAGAAGATAGTCAAAGCGGTCGCAATCCAGTTGACTGGAGACAATGTGCGATATGTATTTTGGTTTGTATGTTTTCTTTAAAACGCTGACGATGTCTTTGGCCAGATTTTTGTCGAAGCTGTCAAGAACGGATCGACAATCAGTATCGCCGCCAATGATTTTGCATGACCAGTCTTCATGATCGTAATTCAATATTTTTTCTGTTACATGACTGAAAGGACCATGACCGATGTCGTGTAAGAGGGCTGATGCCAGAATTAATGGACGCTTCTCAGCAATTGATGGCGTTTTTTCAGCAACCAGATCAACCAGGCGAGAAGCCACGTGCATAACGCCCACCGAGTGGGTGAACCGAGAACCTTCAGCGCCCTGAAATGTGAAAAAGGATGCTCCCAGCTGGTGAACACGGCGTAGGCGCTGAAATTCTTTGGTGTCGATAAGATCCATGACCAACCGTTCGGATGGTTTGCTGCGATCAAGCACAATGTCCTGATGAATGGGATCAAGGTAGGTTCTTTTACTGCTCATTCTCTAGCTGACCGGGGTCTGGATTTTGTTGGGGCCAAGGGCGTTAGTTCGGGCATGATGAAATCACGGGTTGCCCTCTGGAGTTCTGGAGCATTCATTATACTTGGAGCTTATGAGGTCGTAATCGTTGAGCCAGTCGCTTCCTCAAAATCCTCAAAATCCTCAAACATTGGCGGATATAGTTGGGCTTAGTGTCCGCATGGTCCGAGAGAATGCTCTTTTGATGCTTCGCGTCCTGCTTTTGCCGTCTATTGCAAGCTGCGCCTGCATTAGCATCAGTCGTCTCATCTCTGCTCACTGGTTGAAAGCCCCATCGGCTGATCTGGCTTATACATTTCAGCATATAGGGGCTCTTGTCCTCCTTTTGCTGATTTTTTCCTACGCCCAGTGGGATTTAATGATTCGCGGAATGGCCTTAATGCGATTTTGTGTTGGCTACGCAAATAGTTACAAAGAGGCTCTCGCTTACACGAATCGACGCCTGCCGGCGCTCGCACTGATTTATTCTCGGGCTGCTCTTTTACCGGTTGCGGTTTTGATCGCCGGGTTGGGGATTGGTCTTTATGCCTTTCTTTTCAGTCAATACGCCCAAATATTGTTGACCCCGTGCATCGTTATCGGTGTTTTGCTCAGTCTTTCTTTTATCGCCGCGATTGTCTGGTCAGTTCTAAATGGTTCATTGTTGCTTAGTGTTCTTGCTTGTGAAGATGTCTCGATCCGCCAGATTATTCAACGTAGTGAGTACCTCAGTCAGACTTCTTTTTGGCGCGGCGGTACATTCATTTGTTTTATGGGACTTGTTTTAGTGATACTTTCCGTAGCGCTTAATGTGCCACTGCTAGTGGTGATTGCATTCGATCAGGCTTTTAGTACGATCGCCAAAACTCATAATCTGGTCACTCTGGAATTGCCAGTTTATTTCGAGATTTTGACAGCATGCTGGTGGGGGATTCTCAATTTGATTCTTCTGGCTGTGGCGCTCATTGCAGACGTTCTTTTTTATCAGGATGTGCGCGTTCGCCAGGAAGGCATCGACATCAGTGAGCGCCTGACTCGATTGATCTAACCACCTGGTGGGGTTGCAATGTCGAGTGGAAGTTGGTAAATCTTTCCTATGAAAAAGGTGATGATTTTTGTTTTGTCTTGTCTGACTGCATTTGCGTTTACTGTATCGGGTAGGTGGTTTCCCGCTTCTTACAGCCAGAGCGCTCAATCGAACAAAAGGGTGACTGAACCAAAAATTGTTTTCGATGCAGAGGCATTTGATTTTGGCAAAGTGCTTGAGGATGTGGAAATCAAGCACGTTTTTAAAATCTCTAACCAGGGCCAATCCACTCTCGACGTTACTGGCACCTACACCTCTTGCGGCTGCACCGTGGCCAAACTCAGTAAGCGTTTTTTAAAACCAGGCGAAAGCATGGATTTGCTCGTCACGGTTGATACGGCTATGAAGCAGGGAAAAGTGTCAAAGGAAATTTTCGTCAATTCTGACGATCCGCATCGAGCAGTGGTGGCATTAAAAGTATCAATGGATGTAGCCGATTCACATGTTGGCATGACCGAAGCGAAGATGGCGAAAATATTCACGAGCGAAAAATGTGCATCCTGCCATGTTATGCCAGGGGTGGGCTTGATGGGGCGAGATCTTTTTGAAGCAGACTGTGCAATGTGTCACGGCAAAGAAGCTAAAGGAGCCATTGGACCAGCGCTAGTTGGACCATACAAAAACGCTGCTTACGTGGCACATATGCGGCAGGTCATTGCTCAGGGAAGCAAAACGCGACGTACTATGCCTGGATTTTTATCAGATTCGGGCGGTCCTCTCAATGACGCGCAGATTGATTCGATCGTTGGCTATCTCAAGACTTTGAAATGAATTTAAGAGTTTAAAGTGCGCGCTTCTCAAAACCTGGGACGCAGAGCGCTGTCAGAGAACTCAAAATGATGATACCAAATATGATGCGCGAGCTTTCATGGAAGGTCTTCCAGGTTGTTTCTGTTTGCTCACTGTTGTGAATCTCACCAATCATTGCTTTCATTGGTGGCACAATGGCGAAAGAAAGAATGAAGCAGGCCGTTATAGAAAGAGCGCTTGCAGCAAAGCGGGTGCAGGTAAGCTTGCTCATCTTTCTTGTAATTACCAAGTCAAGGATTTCGGCAAACAATAAAACTACGGCGCATCCAAGCATCAAGCTGCTGAAAGTAATGAACATGGGTGCGTTAGCTGTAGCAGCCACCGCCGCCGTGACGCCGTGAGTCTTAGCTGCCCCAACGAGCGCAATAGCCGAGACCGTAACGCCTATGCAGCCGCCGGATAAAATAGCGAGCGAAATCATTCGCAAAATGTAACTCAATTTCAGCATATTCAAAGTCACCGTTGTTGGGAGCCATGGCGAAGGGCATTCTACATGCTTTACAACGAATTGCTCCTGCTCAAAGGCTTCATATCAATTTAGCTGACTTTCAATTTGCCTATAAACAATGATGGCAAAGCATCTGGGTGCGAGTCTGGCGCAGTCAACAGATCGATTTGTGGTCGCCCGTCAATAATGCGTAAACGTTTCTTGGTCTCTTTATTGATCAATGCCAGAGATACCGAATAATTGCCGGGTTTTAAATGCTCTGGTAGGCGAAAGCTGGAACCACAATTAATCGGTTTGCCTGAAAACCAGCGGGTGGTTGGAATCGATGGAGTGACAAGAGAGAGAACAATCGATTTGCCTGCTTCGTCTTTAATTTCGAGCCCAATTTGATAGCTTGTCGGTATATCTTTGTCAAGCTCGCGGCTGGCGCGAACTGGCGCCGATGAACCCAAATTTGCAAAGACGAAACTAGCCTTGAGGGGCTCACCGCATTTGATATCAGTACTTATTTTCGCTTGCTGGCAGGCGATTTGATAACCAAGATGGTCTTTTAAATTTGTGAAGGCAGCAAGAACAGTGGGGTTCAAGTCGGTAAAATATTTGTCTGGAATCTCCATAAAGCTGACGCCGTCGTTGAGCGAATTTTTGACAAGCTTGGGGAAATCGCTCTCAGTCACTTTATCGTTAAGAGCATAGCCTGTATAGGTGTCGTTCTTGAGCTTTACAATGACTCGATACTGGTCGAATCCATGCTTGGCGTCGGCAATATTTTGTCTGGTAATAAAAACACGTTCGCCGTAGCGATAAACTAGATAGTCTGAAACTTCATCTAACATTGTTTGTCCGGCCCGTGATTGAACGGGGGCATTGATGTCGAAATTTAGACTGGTTTTTTCAAACGATTTTGGAAAAAGGTCAGCAACATACTTCCAGTGTTCGACAATTCTTTGCGGCGTCATGCCGTGGTCTTTGACCAGAGTTTGTTCTAGAGTCCTGTAGTTATCCGCGCTGTGGGTGAAGTCAGGAACGATTAGAGTGCTGCCAAGAATGCCACCGCCTGTGATGCCCACGCTATGCAGATTTTCGTTTTTGTCATATTTGCCGCCCATGGCTTTGACGAAGTTGGCCCATTTCGCCAGGTAGGTCGTATCCCAGAAGATCGGCATGCGATGCACTTTGCCGTCCACGCCATTGTAAGTGAGTGCTTTGCTTCCGGCATCAAAAACGAACTTCGGCGTGTCTGAATTACCTGTCTGTTCAGCGCTATCGAGTCCACTGGTAGAGACGCGCAGGATCAGGTATTTGCCTTGCGCCTGGCAAAGATTGAGGGCGTCGTCGATAATTTTCCAGTCGTATTTTCCTTCGATTGGCTCAAGCTCGCTCCAGGAAATAAGGGCACTCAGACCGGCCACTTTGTCGTTGTCCAGCAATTTCTTCAAAGCTTCGCTGTTTTTTAATTCTATTGTGGAAACAGCGACAAAGACGCCTATTTCAGGGTTAAAAACACCATGGATATTGATATTTTGGCTGGACTTAAAAGTTTTTTGCTTGATTGTTCGATCTTGACCTTCGTTGAGGTCATTTTTGCGCTCAGTCGGTTTTAAATAGCGCATCATTTTTGCCGCTTTAGCCGAATTGCTCTCGGGCGCGGGCTCAGTTGCTTGCGCTGTCGATTGTCCGAATGTCGCCGGTGCGCTTAACGAAGCAATTGCCATTGCCAGCAACAGTCGACTGCCGCGACCAGGAATCCGCTGATTTTTCATAGCTGTAGAGAAAGCTGTGTGGCGCATGGTGTCTCTCAAAATTTCACAGTGATTGATATAAATAGCTCAAGAGCAAGTAGTGGTGATGCCCTTGGTGGGTGTATGATTTTACAGCCTTTAGACAATTGCAAGCTTTGACGTAAAGACGAAATAGCGTAAGAGTTCTTAGAGTGCTAGAAATATTGTTGCCAATTGCGGCGGGAAAGCTTGATGAGTCTGACATATTTGGGACACAGCGCGGTCAGTTTTGAAGTCCGCGGTCTCACCATATATGTAGACCCGTATTTGCGCGACCCCATTGACTGGACCAAGTTGCCAAAGGGTGATCTGGTCCTTCTCAGTCATGGACACTTTGACCATGGGGTTTTGATGTCGCCCAAGCTTTATGACGCCTGGGGTTGTATGTTTGCCGGGCCAAAAGTCTTGATGGACTGGATGAGCCGTAAATATCGTCGCGTCATTCCGCAAGATCAATTCATAGCCATTGATCAAGGCGAGACGATTATTTTCAAGGAATTGCCGATTCGGGCAATACCGGCTCATCATCCGATCAACAGACTGGGGAAAACGATTATGGCCGTGTTCGCTAGAAGCTCAGCTCCTGGCAAGCCAGTGATTGGTTTTTACATGGATGGCTATTATCACAGCGGTGACACCATCTATACGCCCACCATAGCCAGTGCCCTCAAAGGGCTCAATGTTCACACCGCTTGTCTGCCCATTGGCGGAAAATATGCTGTTGCCTCTCCGGCAGAAGCTCTCCATATTGCCGACGACATTGGCGCGACGCGAGTGGTTCCTTTGCACTGGCAACCACTTTTGCAGCAGGTGCCATTCCGTTATCAGTCGTCCGATCTCGTGAAACTGGCCAAAACCCAGAGGACTCGTGCTGAAATTTGCGCTCTTGCCATCGGCGAGGTTCTCGGCCCTGCCGAAAGCGCGACCATAGGCTGATTTTTTTCGCTCCAGCTCTTTATAATATCTAAAATTTAAGCAAAATTTTGGCAAAATCTATTGATCATTTGGTCAATTTCAAGAGAATAATTCTCTTTTTTTTAGAACTGATTAAATAATCGTGTCTTTGGTGGGTAAAAGATCAAAAGCAGGACGTCCTTCGACCTGTTGACAAACGGTGAAATTACTAAGTCCGCGTTTTTTTGGCTGATAAAGTGCGAAAAACTGCTGCCTTAAAAGGCAGGAGAAACAGCGGAATGGCTGATACATTCAGGAGATACAAAAATGAATGTTTGTATAAGTTTGTAAATTTGGGAGTTCCAAATTGTCATCATGGTGTCAAGCCGTTTGGCGTGTACCATAGAGTTGCTAGCGGCGGGTGGTCTTCTGTAATGTCGGAATGGCCGAAGTATAATTCCGAAGGTTCTCCGAAATTCAGGAGCGTAGGGAGTTTCAAAGATGGGCAAGTCAGTAGGCATCGATCTCGGAACCACAAACTCAGTGGTCGCTGTGATGGAAGGTGGTCAACCCACCGTGGTTTCGAATGCCGAGGGCGGGCGCACAACGCCGTCTGTGGTGGCATTCACAAAGTCTGGTGAGCGTCTGGTTGGTCAGCTGGCAAGACGCCAGGCTGTTCTCAATCCAGAAAACACCGTGTATTCGATTAAACGTTTTGTTGGTCGTCGATTCAGCGAAGTCGAATCCGAAAAGAAGATTGTTTCTTACAAAGTTAAAGAAGGCTCCGATGGTGGTTGCAAAGTCGCCATCCAGGGCAAAGATTATTCTCCGGAAGAAATTTCGGCGATGATTTTGCGTAAGTTGAAAGAAGATGCTGAAAAGTATCTCGGCGAAAAAGTTACTAGCGCAGTCATTACAGTTCCTGCATATTTTAATGACTCGCAGCGTCAATCGACAAAGAACGCTGGCACGATTGCCGGTCTTGAAGTTCTTCGTATCATCAATGAACCTACAGCTGCTGCTCTTGCTTATGGTCTCGACAAAAAAGACAACGAAACAATTCTGGTATTCGACCTTGGTGGTGGCACATTCGACGTTTCCGTATTGGAAGTAGGCGACGGTGTTTTCGAAGTTAAAGCGACCTCTGGTGATACGCACCTTGGTGGTGATGACTTCGATCATTGCATAGTTACCTGGGTCGCCGATGAATTTAATAATCTTGAAGGCATCGATTTGCGCAAAGACCGTCAGGCTCTGCAACGTCTCACTGAAGCTGCAGAAAAAGCAAAAATCGAACTGTCTTCTGTAATTGAAACCAATCTGTCCTTGCCATTCATTACCGCTGACGCGACTGGTCCGAAACACTTAGAAATTAAGTTGACTCGCGCTCGCTTCAACGAATTGACCAGACATCTTGTGGAAAGATGCCGCGCTCCTATGGAACAGTCTCTGCGTGATTCAAAACTCAGTTATGAATCGCTCGATGAAGTTGTACTTGTTGGTGGTTCGACTCGTATTCCTGCTGTGCAAGAGCTGGTTAAGAGTCTAACTGGTGGCAAAGAGCCAAATCAAAGCGTTAATCCAGATGAAGTAGTGGCAGTCGGGGCAGCCATTCAAGCTGGTGTGCTTGGTGGTGAAGTCAAAGGTGTTGTACTTCTCGACGTCACTCCACTGTCGCTCGGGATCGAGACAATGGGCGGTGTGATGACCAAACTTGTCGATCGTAATACGACTATTCCAACCAGAAAGTCGGAAGTGTTCTCGACAGCCGATGATAATCAAACTGCTGTTGATATTTATGTTTTCCAGGGCGAGCGCCCTATGGCTCGTGACAATAAATTGCTGGGTAACTTTAGACTCGACGGTATTCCACCAGCATCACGAGGACAACCAAAAGTTGAAGTGACTTTCGACATCGACGCAAACGGCATCATGAACGTGACCGCTCGCGATCAATCGACTGGCAAAGAACAAAAAATCACGATTACAGCCAGCACGAATATGGGCAAAGAGGACATCGAAAGATTGGTCCGCGAAGCCGAAGCGCACGCATCAGACGATAGAAAGCGTAAAGAAGAAGCGGATATTCGCAACGAAGCAGACAGCATTTGTTACTCGGTCGAGCGTCATATTCGGGACCTCGGCGACAAAGTCACAGCCGGTGAAAAAGCCCGCGCTGAGATGCTGGTCACCGATCTTCGCGAAAAACTCAAAGACGATGCCGACCAGGAAACCATCAAGAGCATCATGAACGAATTGAGAGGAGCTCTTGTTCTATTGCAACAAGCGGCTGCATCTCGAGCCGGAAGTGCTGAAGCTAACGCTGCTGAAGGTGGAATGGGTGGACCGGATATGGGCGGAGGTAACGGAGCTGCCGGTGGTTACCACGGTGGTGGCGACGGCGGCGAAGGCGGCGGTTATTCGACTGCTGGCGAAGACGTTGTAGACGCTGAATTCCGAGCTGCTGAAGAATAAGCCGGTTCTTAGTAAAAGGCGTAAAAAATGTTGAAGAGTCGCAATGGCTAACTATTGCGGCTCTTTTTCTTTTGTCGGTTTAAAGCATAAGTGCAAGAAGGGATGTTATGGTTAGAATGTATTGTTGTTGGTCTGGCTGTTTAAGAACGAGATAAAAGAGCAATGCGGTCAAAGGTTTTTCTATCTTTTTTGAGTCTAGTATCGACATTTTCGCTGGTGCAAGCTTCTGCTGGAGCTGCTCCCCCAGCTAATTCTGCTGCCTTAAAGTCAAAGCCGACCGGTCTGCCAGGCGCTAAAGCTGAGCCTGGAGCAACTGAGGCGGAAATAAAAACAGTGGAGACCATGGAGCAAAATGCTTTCGGTCATCCATTTTCCGAAGATCCAATCGATAAAAGATTGGGTAGGTTGGAGCTTTTTACAGTTAGAGAGCGCCTGACTGGGACGGTTGCCGAACGTCTAGCCAATCTCAAAACAGCAATCGCTAAGAAGCACGGCACTCAGAATAAAAATGTAGCAAGTGCAAATAAGAATGTTGGACCGGCTCAAATGAATGCCAAACTGAGTCGCCTTGAACAAAATATTATGAAGAAGAGCTATCCTGGGCTCGACGAGAACGCTCGTTTATCTCAACTGGAAAAGAAAGTTTTCGGCAGTCAATTTCCCAAGCTCGCAGCTGGTGAGCGCATCGATCGATTGCAAAAAACGCTGGGAATTGGTGATGGCGACGTGGCTATGTCGCCGTCGCAACCAGGCTTTTCGCAGTCTTATAGCTTTTCGGGCAGCATCAATGGCGTACCTTTTAGTATGAATCAGGGCGGGAATAATAAATTTTCCAGCAACCCGGCCATTGACCGCCAGCTAAATGAAGTTTTTAATCAGTTGCACAGACAAATGCAAGACATGAACAGCATGGGACCAGGCATGATGTCGCCATTTGATTTTGGGCAGGGATTACGACCAGGCATGATTCCGAACAACATGCCGCGCTCATTTGCTATGCCCAAGATGTCGCCAGAACTCGATGGTGATGTGATTCCAACACCTGGTCATTCAAATAGTCAGCCAAATTCTCAAAAAAGGATGGGACCCAGGCAATTTCAGCAATCTCCCTGGCAAAATGATGGTGATTCTGAGAAAAATAAATTGCCACCATATCTGGATCCAAATAGTATTTGATGACGCACCTCATATGGTGCGTCGAATGAGTTTGAACGGATAAGTTGAAACGCTTCCATGCTGTCTGTGCTTCTGCTTAAACAAAATTTATCTGTTCTTGGTCAGCCGTCGATCATTGTTCAACGTAACGCTGCTTTAGCGCTGCCAGTAAACAGTCGGCGCCAGATTAAGGTTATCTAGCGTTGACTTCTTGTCATTGCCGTTAAAATAGTCAAGTGCTGCGCGGCAATGCCGCAAAGCTGTTTCGTGAGGGCATATTGCCGACATCGTCCACTCCTATTGCGCCAGAGTTGAGCAATCCGTGCCAGGTTGCCGGTTGGTCTACGCCTCAAAGGGGCGCTGCGAAATTCAGTAAGTCGCCGAAGAGCGTGCTACTTACAGCGACCTTTTGTGCGTTTAGCGTTTTCGTCGTTTTAAATGCTGTTTTGTGGAAAATTGCCGGAGAAGAGAAAGTCAAAGGCAGCGCCACTGATTCGGTTGCCGACCTTTGGAGTGGTGCAGGTTCCATTGATTTGACTGTCAACGGTTTTAAAGCTCTAAAAGAAAGACCAACTGTCGTGCTTCTTGGATCTTCTCTCGTCATGCATCCGTTTTGGTCCATGGATGCTCTGTTAGACAAAAAGGTCGACGATATTTTTCACCATCATTGCTCTATAACTTTCGCTCGAGAATTGGAAGCAAGAGGCTGTGGCAAACAGAACGTCTACAGTTTTGCAGTGTTTGGCGAAATGGCCTCAGATGGTTTCATTTACGCTAATGATTTCTTGAAAGGCGATAAAAAGCCTGATGTTGCTGTTTTATGCATGGCACCTCGCGATTTTAGCGATGCTTATTTGACCGCGCCGATTGCCACTTTTACTTTCAAGAAAGTGGTCGGCTTAAATAATTTTGCCCGCTATGCCGAGGCTTATCTTCCAGGATGGCAGGATAAAGCTGATTTCATTGCCACTCATGCCTGTTACTTTTACGGCAAGAGATGGCGCTTGCAACATGAAGTGGAAAAAGGTTTGACCAAAGCCTATCGCTTTTTTCACATGGAGATTACTGCAAAGCCTGCAGCTGAAGTCGCCAAATCGGCTAGTCAGGCTGGTTTTCTTTCGGCAGCAATGACTGACGAACGTTGGAGTAAAAGCGCAAAGGAATATCGCGCGCGCTACCGTGATATCGAAAACAAAGATTTAACTGTGCAGATGGGCTTCTTGCAAAAGACACTGGCAGTTTGCAAAGAACGAGGTATTAAGGTCGTTCTGGTCAATATGCCATTGAGTGATACCAATCGCGACTTATTGCCATCTTCCTTTTATGCCGATTTCCGTCACCGTCTGGGAAATTTGGCTGAGCAAAGTGGCAATGCCCAGTACCTCGATTTAGGCGATGCCAGCGAGTTCACTCACAATGATTTTTGGGACACCGCACATTTAAATTTCAACGGTGGTCACAAACTGCTCGCACATATTACGCCAGTCGTCAAAAAGTTAGAGCTGCAAGCCGAGCAAAAGCCTCTTTAAAGGCTCAGGGCATTTCCAAAGTTACTACTTTCATTTGATCGCCGATGACAATACTGTTGACGACATCCATACCACTGATGACACCGCCAAAGATGCTGTATTGTCCATCTAGTGCCGGTTGTGCTCCAAGCGTTATGTAGAACTGACAGCTAGCACTATCGGCACTCGAGCCATAGCGAGCCATTGCTACAACGCCTGGACCATTATGCTTTAGGTATGGCGATGTTTCGAGCGGCAAAAATCGTGGTTGTTTGGTTTTTGGATCGGTGTAAAGTCCAGTGCCGGTGCCATTTGGATCGCCAGTCTGAACGCAAAAGCCTTTTTCGACTCGGTGAAATTTCAAGTTGTTGTAAAAACCAGAACTCGCTAACTCGATAAAGTTTGCCACCGTTTTTGGTGCAATACTTTTGAAAAGGCGAATCGTAATGTTGCCTTTATTGGTTTCAATCACGGCGATTGGATCGTGCGAGACATCTGGCGCTGGTCCCGATGGTGGCGCATTTGGGGCGGCAGCTGCTGGCGTGCCCTGAGCGCTGGATCCTACCGGTGGGGCTGGTGGCTTGGGTGGTGCGCCGGGCGGATTGTAAATATTAGGATGCCCCGTGCGGCTGGTGATCGGACCGCTTGGCAAATTTGTGGCAGAAGGGGCGGCGGAAGCATTGCCTGCTGGCGCTGCAGTCGCTGCTCCGCTAAGTCCGGGCGCGGTGCCCCCAGCGGCGGCGGTAGCAGTTCCTGAGGACGACGGATTAGTCAAAGTCACATCAGGTGGCAGCAAATCTTGATCGATCATTTGTGCACCGCTGTCAGTGGCATATGTTGCGCTCAGCACCGCAGCCGCAAGTGCCGCAGTAAAAAGGTGTAATCGTATGTTCTTGATCGTCTTCATTTAGTATTCGAAATCAGACAAAACCGTGACGTGTTCATGCAAGCTCAAGAAGGAGGCTGGAATATTGATATCAATGTCACCTTGCAAAGCTTTTTCGAGGATTTCCTTCTTTTGTTTGCCGCTTGCTATAAGAACGATTCGCTTGCTATTAAGGATCGTTTCAATTCCCATTGTTACAGCTTTTTTGGGTACTTTTTCACCTTCGGCAAAAAAAGTTTGATTGGCTTTGCGCGTGGACTCAGCGAGAAAAGTGCAGTGAGTGAAGCTGTGCTGTGGGGTGCCAGGCTCATTAAAGGCGATGTGACCGTTTCGTCCAATTCCCAGGATTGTCAAATCGAGACCGCCAAAACTTTCAATCAAACTGTCGTAATTGTCATTTTTTGCCGGGTTGAATTTGTTTTTGGCGGGGAGATTGGTGTTTTGATAAAGATTGTGTTGCAGGTAATAGGCAAATGTTTCTTCTAAGTCTGCTTCAAGGTATTCATCCAGAGCAAAACAGCGACATTGGCTCCAGTCCAGTTGGTTTTCTTTTGACCACTGCGACAATAATTGATATGCACCAAGCGGCGACGCGCCTGTGGGTAAGCCTAAATTGCTGTCTGGCTTTTCCTTCAATTGTTTGGCTATGGCGGTTGCCATGTCCAGGCTGAGAGTCTGATAAAGCTTAGTTGTTGTCATTGCCATTGTCATCGTTTCGCACCGCATGCTTACGGCAGGATATATTATCGAACATTAGCGGTGTTTAGTTTAAAAACGTCTGCCGTAAAATGGAAATTGAGAAGAATCGCAAAGACTGGAAAGCCGTGAGCCATAAGAAAAGTCAAAAAGGAAATCCCGTGAGTAAGGTGCCAGTTCGTAGAAATCTTTGGTTTAATCTGCTTTTGGGTATTATCTTATTGCCATTTTTTGTGGAGCCCAGAAGTGCCAGTGCACAGTACCGCAAATTGCCCAAGGCGCAATTCGGTGGCTATTTACAATCTCAAGCTGGAAACAGTACTACCTTGACTCAGCCAGTGCAGGGAGCGAGTGGTCTTGGTGATTCTGGTACTACGATGAGTCTGCCCACTTCGTACGGACTGCACCTTTCTCCAGGGCTTGATCGCAAGCCAGGAGCCGCAGGAGCCGCCGAGCGCTACGACCCTGGCGAGCCCACTTTAAAAATGCAGCTGGTGCGTTGGGAAAGTAAGAAGATGCCGCTTTTGATTTATCTTAGCCCCGGCATTAAATTGCCTGATTGTCCCTTCGATAATATTCCAGCAGTGAGACCCGACCAGGTCACACAAATGCTTTTGAATTCTGGCAATCCCTTTCAAGACCTGACCCGGGTAAAAAATTGGGTGCCCGAAATGAACGATCAAGTTGCCGCTGGCATCGAGCAGTGGCGTGAGTTTGAAAACGAAGGTCTTTTCAATTTCGCATTTACGGAAGATCCGCGCCAGGCTCACATCATGATCTTTTTCACCGACGCCTTTCGTGACGCCAATTCGGCTGGCGGAAATATGGTCGGTGGAATTACATCCGCTCAGGTTTATCCTTATGCTCTGGCGCAAAGTCAAAAAATCGGTCAGAAACCGGTAATCATCGAGCTATCTACTCTTGTTAATAGCACTGATGAAAAAATGCAGGCATCATCAGCGCATGAATTTGGGCATGCTCTGGGGATTAAGGCTCATAGTCCCTATCGCGAAGACATCATGTACGCTTTTCGCGTCGTTAATCATTTGTCGCCAGCCGATAAAGCGACAATTCGCTATTTGTATAAAAGCAAGCCGCAGTGGGTCTTATAAAAGTTGTCTATTTTACTAGTGCTGAGATAGGCACTGTTAAGTGAACATCGCGATCGGCAAATGCAGCTGGTAAAAATCCAGGTAACACCAGATCGGCTGCTGGGTTGAGATTGTGTCCGGCGATTTTGATGATGCCATGAATGACACCACCAACAGCCACTTGTTTGTCGGTAAAAA
>Ga0182030_10005861_pt1 | contig 26011 bp, 28 predicted proteins | sample 812S3MmetaG_FD_121299 | JGI IMG/M metagenome (GOLD analysis project Ga0182030, IMG submission 121299) | Permafrost microbial communities from Stordalen Mire, Sweden - 812S3M metaG (Illumina Assembly) | ecosystem: Environmental > Terrestrial > Soil > Wetlands > Permafrost | place: Sweden...
CGCGTGAGATGGCTTCTTCCAGGACTTCCGTCGCCGTAAGTTCGCCTCGGCGGATCAAGGCCGCCAGCGCCAACGCGTCCAGCCGGTCGTATTCGGCGATGCCAGCCATGGTGACATTCTCCCTGCTGGCGCGAACAGAACCAGGGCGTCGCCTTCTCAGTCAATCCTGAGCAGTTTCAGCCAGGGGGAGATTTCACCGAAGCCCGGTCAAAACTCCGCCGGACGCAGCAGCCGTGCCAATTTATCCAGCACCGCGTTCGCGAGGCCCGGCTCCGGACCTGTGAAAAACCCCCGCGCGATATCCAGATACTCGTTGATCACGACTTTCGCGGGCGCCCCTCCGGTCGCGGCGAGTTCCGCCCCGCCGGCGCGCAATAAGGCCCGCAGCACCGGATCGATCCGGCTGAGCGGCCAGTCAGCAGGGAGCGCCTCGGTCACCATCGTGTCGATCGTATCCTGCTGCCGAACAGCGGCACGCACGATCTGGGCGAACAGGGGCACCTCGGCATCCGGGATGCGGCCATCTTCGTACCCGTGTTCGGCCGCCGTATCGCCCAACCGATGCCGCACGAACTGATCGATCACGGTTTCCGGGTTTTCCTGCGCCTGCTCACTCTGAAACAAAGCCTGGACCGCCGCGACACGGGAGGCCGTCCGCGTGCGGGGACGTGGCGGAGAGGGAGCTTTCACGCCGCGCCGAGCCGACGGGCGGCGTTAATCTGCAACAGCGCGGCGGCGGCGGCTTCCGCGCCTTTATTGTGTCCGTCCATGCCCGACCGAGCCTCCGCCTGCACTAGCGTGTCGCAGGTCAGCAGCCCCGTACCGACGCAAAGTCCGAATTGCAACGAGACGTGCATGACGCCTTCCATGGTGGCGCGGCATATGAAGTCGTAATGATCGGTTTCGCCGCGCACGATGCAACCCAGGGCCACGAACCCGTCGAACCGCTTATCCCCGCGGATAGCGAGGCGGATGGCCTGGGGCAATTCATAGGCGCCGGCGATGTCGAGGATTTCGCTGGTCGCACCGGCATCCCGCAGGATCCGTTCGGCTCCGGCCGTCAGGCCATCGACGACACCTTTATAGTAGGGCGCGCGAACGATCAGCAGATGCGGTGCCTCGCCGTCGATCGCCGGCGCGGCCGGAAGCGGAGCGTCTTCGGTGCTCATATCGCCGGAACCGGGTACGCGGCCGTCATACCTCGTAGCCTCCGCCGACGACGTTGGGGATCATACGCTGTTCCACGATGTTCAGGCCGTAACCCTCCAACCCGATGACCGTGCGCCGCCGGTTGGTCAGCAGGATCATGTTCTTTACGCCAAGATCGAGCAGAATTTGCGCGCCTATCCCGTAATCCCGCAGTTCTCGGTTCGGCCGCGGCTGCGCGGACAGGTTGCGCACCCGCTCGGCCAGCGCGGTCTTGCGGTGTTCGCGGATCATCACCACCACGCCGCGGCCTTCCTTGCCGATCATGTGCATGGCGTTATGCACGGCGATCCAGTGCGGCTGCCCGGTCATGTCGTCCAGCAGATCGACCGCGTGCATCCGCACCATCACCGGCCTGCCGTCGGAGATGTCGCCTTTCACCAGCGCCAGATGCTCCTGATATTCCACCGTGTTGGCGAATACGATGGCGCGCCAGTCGCCGCCGGCCGCGTGTTTGAACTCGCCTTCCTGGACCTTGCGCACAAGCCGCTCGGTCAGCCTCCGGTGGGCGATGAGGTCGGCGATCGTGCCCAATTTGAGGTTGTGCTTTTGGGCGAACGTGACCAGGTCCGGCAGCCGAGCCATGGTGCCGTCGTCGTTCATGATCTCACAGATCACCGCGGACGGATTAAGCCCGGCCTTACGGGCGATATCGACCGATGCCTCGGTGTGACCGGCGCGGACCAGAGTGCCGCCTTCGCGGGCGAGTAGCGGAAACACGTGGCCGGGCGTGGTAATGTCGTCGCGCGTGCTTTCGGCCTGGATCGCCACGGCGATGGTCCGGGCGCGGTCGGCGGCGGAAATCCCGGTGGTCACGCCTTCCCGCGCCTCGATGGACACCGTGAACGCGGTTTGATGCCGTGTGCCGTTCTGCTGGCTCATCAGCGGCAGGCCGAGTTTTTCGACCCGTTGCCGCGTCATCGCCAGGCAGATCAGCCCGCGCGCGTGACGGGCCATGAAATTGATCGCGTCCGGTGTGGCGAATTGCGCGGGAATAATCAAATCGCCTTCGTTTTCCCGGTCCTCATCGTCGACCAGGATGAACATCCGCCCGTTACGCGCTTCCTCGATCAGTTCCTCGGCGCTGGAGAGATACTTCGACAGCTCCGCGCTGACGATCGCTTCGCGTAGGGCCAGGTTTTCCATTACGTCGTCTCCGCGAGCCGGGCCACATAGCGCGCCAGCATGTCGATCTCGATGTTGACCTTATCGCCGGGCTTCAATGTGCCGAAGCTGGTGACCGAGGCCGTGTGGGGAATTACGTTCACGCCGAACATATCATCCTTCACATCATTGACCGTCAACGACACCCCATTCACGGCGACGCTGCCTTTCACCGCGATGAAGCGCGCCAACGGCTTCGGGACCCGGAACATCCATCGCGTCGAGCCATTTTCCGCTGTCGCCGACACGGCCTCTCCGACACCGTCGGCGTGGCCGGACACCATGTGACCGCCGAGTTCATCGCCGATTTTCAACGACCGCTCCAGGTTCACCTGGGTACCCACGGACCATTCGCCAAGCGTCGTGCACGCCAAGGTTTCCGCTGAGGCATCGACGGCGAAGCTGTCCGGGTTCACCTCCACCGCCGTCAGGCAACAGCCGTTGCACGCGATCGAGGCGCCAAGCGCGATCGACGCGGTATCCGGCCAGGGGGTCGCGATGGCGACGCGCATGTCCTTGCCGTCGCCAATCGGCAGGATGGCGCGAACGGTGCCAAGCGCGGTGATGATCCCGGTGAACATTCAGGTCGGCCTCTTGAATTCGGTCAGCGTGTCGGCACCGAGAGGCGTCACACGCTCACGGACGTAGCGCGGCATCATAGCAAGTTTTTCAATCCCGAAACCCTGCACCGAGGGCCAGCCGTCGCCGCCCATCACGCCGGGCGCGTGAAACCAGGCGATTCTGTCGACGAAATCGCCGCGAATGAACGATGCCGCGACCTGGCCGCCACCTTCCACCAGCACGCGGGTCAGCCCAGATTCGGCCAGAGCACGCATCCCATCGGTCAGGTCGATGCCGGCGGCGCCATGATCGACCTGCAGCACGGTTGCCCCCAGATCCGTGAAGGCCTCGATGCGGGAAGGATCGGCGCCATCGCGGACCAGGAACCATAACGGCGCCTCGGCCGCCGTTTGCGCCAGTTTGCTGGTCAGAGGCGTGCGCAAATGGCTATCGACGATGACCCGGACCACCGGTGTCGAGCGAAAGCCGGCGATGCGGCAGGTCAGTTCCGGATTATCCGCGATGACGGTGCCGACGCCGGCCAGCACCGCGTCATGCCGGCCGCGGAGCGCATGCGCCATCAGGCGTGCGTCCGGTCCGGTAATCCATTGGCTCTCCCCTGTCCCGGTGGCGATCTTGCCATCCAGTGTCGTGGCCAGCTTCAGCGTGATCATCGGCCGGTCCTGGGTCACCCGAAGGAAGAATCCCGCGAGATCCGTCTGAGCTTCGCTTTCCAGTAATCCATGCTCGACCGCGATGCCGGCCTCCCGCAATGTCGCGACGCCCTGGCTATCGACACGTTTATCGGGATCGAGGGCGGCGATCACCACGCGCGCGACGCCGGCCTGGATCAACGCATCGGTGCACGGCGGAGTTTGGCCCCAGTGGCAGCATGGCTCCAACGTCACATAAGCGGTGGCACCGCGCGCGGCTTCACCAGCCTGGGATAAAGCTGTGGGTTCCGCGTGGGGTCTTCCGCCATTGCCTGTATAACCTCGGCCAACGACCCTTCCGTCGCGTACCAATACACATCCTACCGACGGGTTAGGCCAGGTTGTCCCCAACCCGCGCCGCGCCAGGGCCAACGCGGCTCGCATGTGGTTCAGGTCGTCTTCGGCGGGTTCTGGCATGACAATAAGATCACCATATTGGTAAGGTCCCCGAAATCCACAGGGCCATCCTACCTCACTTCCCTAAGAATCTAATCTAAGGATTAGAGAGTGGCTGGTCATCTGACGTCGGGGTAGGGACATCCATATCGCGAGACCGAGGGCGCCCTGACCGCATTGACGGGCTACCGGAACGCAACCTATTGTCCAAATCAATATGCGGCGCCCGGACGGCCCGCGATAAAGGGAGGCCGCCCTCGGTGGAAGACGCCGCGCGTCTGTTACAGCTCGTCGTCAATGGGGCGGCGGCTGGTTGCATTTATGGATTGATCGCGCTCGGGTTCGTCTTGATTTACAAGGCGACCGAGATGGTGAACTTCGCCCAGGGCGACATCATGATGCTCGGGGGATTTGTCGCTTATAGCGCGGTGGCGCATTGGGGACTCAATTATTGGGTCGGCGGGTTGCTCGCCGTCGCGATCACGGCGATGTTTGGCTACGCGCTCGACGCGATCGTGTTGCGACGAGTCATCGGACAACCGCAGTTCGCCGTCGTTATGTTAACGCTCGGTCTGGGATTTATATTCCGCGCCGGCGCGGGCATCGTATGGGGATACGATTCCGTTGGGTTCGACACGCCATTCACCAATCGTACGGTTAAACTTGGCTCGCTGGTGTTGGGCGAGGACAATCTGTCGATCATCGTCGGCACGATGCTGCTTTGCGGGGTTCTCTACCTGTTTTTCGCCCGGACGCGGTTGGGCGTCGCAATGCAGGCGGCGTCGCAAAATCAGCTCGCCGCCTATTACATGGGGATTCCGGTTCGTAACGTCTTTTCGATGATCTGGGCTATCAGCGCCGGGGTCGCGGCGGTGGCGGGGATTTTGTTGTCGCCGGTGTCCATGATCGACGTGAACATGGGATTTCTGGGCATCAAAGCTTTCGCCGCCGCGGTGATCGGTGGGTTCGGTAGTATCCCCGGCTCGTTGATCGGTGGTGTGTTCGTCGGCATCGTGGAACAGCTCGCGGGGTATTATTTGCCGGCTGGGTTTCAGGAGGTCACCTCCAATATCGTGCTGTTGGGCATGTTGTTCGTGCGGCCGCAGGGCCTCTTCGCTGAACGTATGGGCAAGAGGGTCTGATCGGCATGCGTTATCTGTTCCGAACCAATTATCAGCAGGATATCCGGGCATGGCGCCATGGCGGCGACGTGTTCTGGTACGGCCTGCTGATCGTCATGGTGTTGATTATCCCGTTCGTATTGGGTGAGTTTTACGTTGGCGAGATGGGTGGCGTGTTTATCTTCGCCATCGCCGGCGTCGGCCTGATGCTTCTGGTCGGCTATACTGGGCTGATCAGCCTGGGTCACGCGGCGTTCCTCGGCATCGGCGCCTACACGAACTCGGTCTTGTTGGCCCAGGGAGTGCCGTTTTTGTTGACTTTGCCGGCGGCTGGGTTGCTGACGGCGTTCTTTGGCGCGGCGATCGGCCGGCCGACGTTACGCATGAGCGGATTGTACCTCGCGATCGCGACATTGGCGTTCGGAAGCATCGTCGGCACGGTGTTCCAGAAGTGGAACGCGGTCACCGGCGGGTTCGATGGCTTCGCCGTGCCGACGCCTTACGTGTTCGGATTTTCGGTGGAGGGCGCGACCGGCGTTTATTATACGTCGTTCGCCGTGTTGGTGTTCGTGCTGTGGTTGTCGGTCAATCTGCTGCGTTCGCCGATGGGCCGCGCGATGGTGGCGATCCGCGATAGTGAGGTCTCGGCGCAAAGCATGGGGATCCATCTCGCCAAGTACAAGACCTTGGCGTTCGCGATCAGCGCCGGGATCACGGGCCTGGCCGGCGCGTTATTCGCGCATTATGTGCGGTTTTTGGCGCCTGACGCGTTCGACGTGCTGCTGTCTGTGCAGTTCGTCACGATCGTGTTTGTCGGTGGGCTCGGGTCGTTGCGCGGCGCGGTACTGGGCTCGATCTTCGTGCGGCTGTTGCCTCAGGCGATCGCCATCGTGCGGGACGATCTGCCGTTTGGGATTGGCCGTCTGCCAGGCCTGGAGCCGTCGTTGTTCGGACTGGTCCTGGTGCTGGTCATCCTGTTTCAGCCCGGTGGTATGAATGGGCTGTGGCTGAAGACCAAGCTTTGGTTCCAGGCCTATCCGTTCATGCGGCAATCCAGTGGCCGGCGGCAGAAATCCTACGCCCGATCGGAGCGTCTGAGATGAGCGTTTTGTTCGAGGCCAAGGAAATCTCGGTCCGTTTCGGCGGCATTCGCGCTGTCGACTCGGTCAGCTTCGAAGTTGAGAAAGGTGAGATTTTCTCGATCATAGGGCCGAATGGCGCCGGCAAGACCACGATCTTCAATCTCATCAGCCGGATTTATAATACCACCGAAGGCCAGCTGCTGTTCGACGGCCACGACATCACACGGACGCCACCTTACATGATCGCCAGCCTGGGGATCGCGCGCACATTCCAGAACATCGAGTTGTTCGCCAACGCGACGTTGTTGCAGAACCTTCTGATCGGGCGGCATTGTCACTCCACCGTCGGATATTTGTCGCAGATCATGTTTCTGCCCTCGACCCGCCGCGCGGAAATCGTGCATCGGGAAAAGGTCGAGGAAGTCATCGCTTTCCTCGACCTGCAACGATACCGGGATACCCTGATCGCCAATTTGCCGTACGGCGTACGCAAGGTTGTCGAACTCGGTCGCGCGCTGTGCACGGAGCCGAAGTTGCTGTTGCTGGATGAGCCCTCGTCCGGACTGAATGTCGAAGAGACCGAAGGCATGGGGTTCTGGATCGAGGACATCAAGAAAGACCTCGGTATCACCGTGATCATGGTCGAGCATGACATGGCGCTGGTTTCGCAGGTCTCCGACCGGGTCATGGCATTGAACTACGGCAAGGTGCTGGCGATGGGCACTCCGCACGAAGTGCAAACGCATCCTGAGGTCGTGCATGCTTATATCGGCGGCGAACTCGAGGTGGAGGCATGACCGAACCTCTGCTGCGCGTCGAGGGCATCGAAACGTTCTATGGCCCGATTCAGGCCATCCGTGGCGTGTCGCTGGAGGTTGGCGAGGGCCAGATCGTCACCGTACTGGGCGCGAATGGCGCCGGTAAAACCACGGTACTCCGCACCGTGTCCGGCATTCTGGATCCCGAGGGCGGCAAGGTCGTGTTCCAGGGCCAGAATATCGCGCACATGGCGCCGAACCTGGTCATGCGCATGGGGATTTGTCACGTTCCGGAAGGCCGGGAGGTGTTTCCCTTTCTGACGGTGCGGGAAAACCTGATGATGGGCTCTTACTCGCGACGCGACAGCGACGGGATCGCCAAAGATCTCGCATTGTGTTTCGACTATTTTCCGCGATTACAGGAACGGCAGCATCAGCGGGCTGGATTATTATCCGGTGGTGAGCAACAGATGCTGGCCATCAGCCGTGCGCTGATGGGACGGCCGAAATTGCTGCTGCTGGACGAGCCGTCGTTGGGGTTGTCGCCTCTGTTGGTGCAGCAAATCTTCACCATCATCCGGCGTATCAATCAGGAGCAGGGCGTCGCCATTCTGCTGGTCGAACAGAACGCCCACATCGCCCTGAAGACCGCCGATTATGGCTACGTGCTGGAGGTTGGGCGCATCGTGACCCAGGACCACTGCGCGACCTTGCTGACCCGCGACGACATCAAGGAGTTTTATCTCGGCCAGAAAGAGACGGGCGTCCGCGGCCAGCGGCGGTGGAAAAAGAGGCGGCTATGGAACTGAGCGCCACCATCCCCGCGCTGCTGAGCCAACAGGTCGCGACTTATGGCTCCGAAACGATCTTGCGAAAAAAGGATCGCGGGATCTGGAACGCCGTCACCTGGTCGGACCTCGATGCGCGGGTGCGGGAGATCGGGCAAGGATTGCGCGCCGCTGGGCTGACGCCGGGAGGCGCGGTGGCGGTGTTGTCGGAAACACGACCGGAATTCGTCTACGTGGACCTCGCGATTTTGGGTTGCGGCGCGGCCAGTGTCGCGGTTCATCCGGAGGAAGAGGCCGCCAGAGTCAGCGAAATCCTGCGGGACACCGGCGCGTCGTGCGCGATCGTCGAAGGCGAAGAGCAGCTCGACAAAGTGCTTGGCATTCGGGACGGCTGTCCGGCATTGCGGCTGATTGTGATCATCGACATGAAGGGGCTGCGGGATTTCAGCGACCCGGGCTGCGTGAGCCTCACGGATTTGATTTCCGGCGGGACAGGGCAATCGGACTGGAAAGCCGCGACCGCTTCCGTGGCGCCAGACCAGACCGCCGGTATCTTGGTCACGGTCGGCGGACTGGGAAGGTTGATCTCTCACGCGGAAATCATGCGGCAGATTGAGGCGTCGGGCGGTACGTTGGGCGTCCAATCCGGTGACGAGCGGTTGGCGGTGCTGCCGATGTCCGACCCGACCGAACGCGTGCTTGGCCTTTATCTGGCGCTGAAGCATCGTATCGTGAGCAACTATCTTGAAAATCCCGAAACGGCGACGGAAAACCTGCGCGAGGTAAAGCCGACCGTGTTTGGCGCCAACTGCGAAGCGTGGGAACGCCTGCATGCCAGGACGACCGCCTTGGCCGCGAACGCCACCGCCGTACAAAAAGCGTTGTATCGCTGGGCGATCAACGCCGGCGCCAGCGGCGGCCTGATGGGCGCGCTGGCGAATTGCCTGGTGTTACCCGCGATTCGTGGGCAACTTGGCTTTGGCAGGCTTCGGGTGGCCTATGTCGGCGACCGCGCGATCCCTTCCGAAATCGACCACTGGGCGCGCGGGCTTGGAATAACGGTTCGGTATATCAATCCGTTCCAACAGGGAGAGACGCATGCTTAAGAACCTTTTGGCCATGGCCTTTGGCCTGGTGTTGACGTTGCCGGCGGCGGCAGCGGAAACGCGAGGTGTAACGGACTCGGAAATTCTCATCGGAACTTACACCGACCTGTCGGGCGTGACCGCGATGTGGGGCGTTAACAACAGCAACGCCTGGCGCATGGCGTTCGACGAAGCAAACGCGAAAGGCGGCATCGACGGCCGCAAGATCAAGTACATCGTCGAGGACAACCAGTACCAGATTCCTCGCTCCGTGCAGGCGGCGAACAAGTTGATCAACCGTGACGGCGTGTTCGTCATGGTCGGCAACGGTGGCACGCCGATGAACAACGCGGTCATGCCGGATCAGCTCGCCAAAGGCGTGGCGAACATGTTCCCGCTGACGTCCGCGCGCTCGATGTATGAGCCGTTTCACCATCTGAAGTTTGGCCTGGCCGCGTCGTATTACGATCAGATGCGCTCCGGCGTGAAAGTCTTCGTCGAGCAGCATCACAGCAAAGCGGTGTGCGGCATGTCGCAGGACACCGATTTCGGCCGCGATGTGATGGACGGCGCGCGTGATCAGCTCAAAGCGATGAACATGAGCCTGGTGGCGGAAACGTTGCATAAGCCGACCGATACCGATTTCAGCGCGTCGGCCGCGCGGCTGAAGGATGCCAACTGCGATTTGATTCTGCTTGGCACGATCACGCGGGATACCATCCAGATCGTCTCCGCCATCCGCAAGATCGGCTGGAACGTGGAATTGCTCGGACAGGCCGCGAGCTATGAAGAAGCGGTGGCGGAAGTGCCGGGTGGTGTCACCGAAGGGTTTTATTCGATGACTCCGGTGCTGTTCGTCGCGGCCTCCGATCCCAACCCGACGGTAAAGGCGTTCGCCGACAAGTACAAAAGCCTCTACGGCAAGGAACCCAACTTCGCCGCGCAACTCGGCTACACCGCTGGTCAGTTGGTGGTGCTTGGTTTGCAAAACGCCGGCAAGGACCTGACCACCGACAGCTTTGTCGCGGGCATGGAAAAGATCAAAGATTGGCACGATATTTTCGGTTCGCCGCCGATGTCGTTCAGCCCGACGAAGCACCAGGGATCGAATGAGTCGTTCTTGTGCGTCGTGAAGGGTGGCAAGTGGGTGCCGGTCAGCCCGACGCCATTCGCCTATTGAAAGCGGATCGTCGCGGCCCGGAAATCCTGGGCCGCGGCGAACGTCAACCGGGAGCCGCCAATGCTGGAAACCACGATCGCCGGCAGCCTGCCCAAGCCCGCGTGGCTCGCGGAGACGAATAAGCTCTGGCCGGAATGGCGGCAGACCGGCGCCGCGCTGGTTGAGGCCAAACGCGACGCGACCTTGCTGGCGGTGAAGGAACAAGAAGACGCCGGAATCGATATCGTCACGGATGGCGAACAGGCGCGGCAACATTTCGTGCACGGCTTCCTGGAACGGATCGAGGGCATCGATTTCGCCCATAAGGTCGAGATGGGGATCCGTAACGACCGTTATAAGGCGATGGTGCCGGTGGTGACGGGTCCGCTGCGTCTGACCGGCCGCGTGCATGAACTGGAAGCCCGGCACGCGCGTGCTCACACCAGCCACAAATTGAAGTTCACGCTCCCCGGTCCGATGACCATCGTCGATACGATCGCCGATCGGCATTACGGCGACAGGGTCAAACTGGCGATGGCGTTCGCGAAGCTGCTGAACCAGGAGGCGCGGGCGCTTCAGGAAGACGGCGTCGATGTGATCCAGTTCGATGAGCCAGCCTTCAACGTCTACATGGACGATGTCGCCGCCTGGGGCATCGACGCGCTGCACGCGGCGATCGAGGGCCTGGCCTGCACCACCGCCGTGCATATCTGTTACGGCTACGGCATCAAGGCCAACATCGACTGGAAGACCACGTTGGGCGGCGAGTGGCGGCAATACGAACAGATTTTTCCTGCCCTCGCGGCCAGCCGGATCGACCAGGTTTCGTTGGAATGCAGGAATGCGAAGGTACCGATCCAACTGATGGGCCTGCTGAAGGGCAAGGACGTGCTGGTTGGCGTGATCGACGTCGCCTCCGATCAGGTCGAAACGGCCGAGGACGTGGCGGCGACCATCGCCGAGGCGATGCATTACGTGCCGCCCGAGCGGCTGTTCCCCTGCACCAACTGCGGCATGGCGCCCATGCGCCGCGACATCGCTCTGGCGAAACTCGAAGCGCTTGGTCAGGGCGCGGCATTGGCGCGCCGCCGGCTGAGCCTTTAATATCGGTCGCCCGAACGTCTGACTCTTCGCACAAGCGCCTCCACGTCATGGCTGGGCGCCGACCCGGCTATCTGGCGCGGCACGTCCGCGATAGATCACCGGGTCGGTGCCCGGTGATGACGCGGAGAGAACGGTGCCAGGTGACGACGGATTGGGCGGCGATGCGTCGGATCGCATCAGCGGGGAGTTCCGGATCGCGGACGGGGTCCGCGAGTTGCCGGCGTGTGGGCGTTTTGCGCCGCGCGGCCGGACCCGCTCGGTCAACGTGATGGTTGCGGCGCGTAAACGCCCCCGCTAGCTTCCGCGGATGTCTGGAGCGAGAGCGGTATGATAACGGTTCTGTTCAATTTGCTGCTGTGGATCCTGAATCTCTACAAGTGGGCTGTGATCATCGCGGCGATCCTCAGCATGCTGACATCGTTCGGCGTGCTGGACACGCGGAACCGAATCGTTTGGACCATTAACGATTTCTTCTATCGAATCACCGAGCCGGCGTTGCGTCCGATCCGTAATATTCTGCCGAATTTTGGTGGCATCGACCTCAGTCCGTGGGTGCTCGTGGTGTTGTTGATCGTCGCGGAGGAACTTCTCGCCCGGCTCGAGCAGGCGCTGATCTTCGGCACGATCCGTCCGCTGATTCTATGAGCTTCTGGCGCGCGGCGGCGGATGGGGTGACCGTGATGGTGAAAGTCCAACCGCGCTCCAGGCGTCCCGGCATTCAGGGAGTCGGAGAGTCGGCCGCGGGACCCCGATTGAAGATCGCGGTGACCGAGGCGGCGGAGGACGGCAAAGCCAACCTGGCCGTGTGCGCGCTGCTGGCGAAGACCCTGCATCGGCCTCAGGCTTCGGTGCGTGTCGTGAACGGCGCTTCGCAGCGCGAGAAATTGCTGGCGGTGGCGGGTGATTCGACCACCCTGGTGGAGCTGTTGCGGGCGTTATGACGGCGCGTATCATCGATGGGAAGATCGCCGCCGCCGCGTTGCGCGCCACGATCGCCGGCCGCGTGGCGTCGTTGCCATATCGTCCCGGCTTGGCGGTGGTGCTGGTAGGTGAGGACCCGGCCAGCGTGACTTACGCTCGCAACAAAGACCGCGCGGCGACGCAGGCTGGGATCGATACCAGGACGATACGGCTGCCGGCGGAGACGTCTCTGGCGGCGTTACTCGCTCGTATCGCGGACCTGAACGCGGACCCGGCGGTGGATGGGATCCTGGTGCAGTTGCCGTTGCCGTCGCACATCGACAGCGCGGCGGTCGTGGAGGCGATCGATCCGGCGAAAGACGTGGACGGGCTGCATCCGGTCAATGTCGGACTGTTGGCCTCCGGCCGGCGAGCGCTGGTGCCATGCACGCCGCTGGGGGTGATGAAATTGCTGACCGCCACCGGTATTCCGATCGCCGGGGCGCGGGCGCTGGTACTGGGCCGCTCGGCGCTGGTGGGGCGGCCGATGGTGGGATTGCTGCTGGCGGCCGATGCGACGGTGACGGTGGCGCATTCCCGCACCCGGGCGCTGGCGGACGAGATCCGGCGGGCGGAGATCCTGATCGCCGCGATTGGCCAGCCTCAATTCGTACCGGGTTCCTGGATCCGTCCGGGCGCCACGATCATCGACGTCGGGATCAACCGGATGCCGGACGGGCGGTTGGTTGGTGACGTGGACTTCGAGTCAGCGGCCAAAGTGGCGGGCGCGATCACTCCTGTGCCTGGAGGCGTAGGGCCGATGACCATCGCGTGCTTGCTGGAAAATACGTTGGAGGCGGCGGAACGGCGACGGGGACAGTCCTGAGTCTGGCGCTATTGCATCACGAAGCGTCCGGCGAAGCTGGCGCGTCCGCCGGTGCTGACATCCAAACGATTGACCCCCAGGGTCCGAACTAATCCGCTGTCGTTCAAACCTGGTCCGACGGGTCCAAGCACCAGTACTGGGCGGCCACGGGCCGATGCCGACGGAGTGGCTACCACGCCGGCGTCGGCATAAGCTTTCTTCCGCTCGGCCAGGGGTAAAGCCCAGAGATATGAGATCGCGTTGAACATTCGCACACTGGGCGCGGCGGGCGACCAGAGCGCGTAATCCAGAGAGAACCGCGGTCGGGCGATCCGCACCCCCGCCTCGTTCCATTCATAGATAAAGCCGTTCGCGGGGTAGACGGAGCCGAGGGGCCCGCCCTCGCCGAACTGCACGCGGACCTCGGTCCAGTCGTTGGCGGGGGACACGTCGGCGACCTGAATATCACGAGAGATCGCGCCGTGCCGCGCGACCGCGTTCGGCCAGTTCGCATGATCGACCAAAATTTGCCGAGGACTGAGAACCTGGGTCACCACCGCGACATGGCCGAGCGGCATGCGGTCGTTGCCGGGAAACGACAGGATCGCGCCCGGCTCGGGGTAATTGCCGCGGGCGTAAATGCCGGCGGCTTTGTCCCACCAGGTCCAGGCGTCGCCGCGGAGACCGATGCCGGACATGAACCGGGCGTAAGGAACGCATTGCAGGATGCCGTCGGTCTGGAAGTCTTCGGGCGGTGGTGCCGGGGGCGCGGTCCAAGATGTTTCTTCATCGACGTAAGCAACATGCGCCGGGGCATGTTCGCGCGCAGCGCCTCGGGTTTTGCCCGATTTCGGGAGGACGGCTTCGTTCACCAGCGCGTCCAGCGCTTCCATCCGCACCGCCACGCCGGCGTCTGGCTGAGCGACCGCGCGTGGTGGGTCGCCGAGTGACAAAAAAGTCACAATGGCGAGGCCAGCAATCGTTAAGAAGTGCGGTACCCGCATGAACCCCCACACTGGAAAAGTCTTCTTCTGAGCCTCTTTGGCGCTAGCGTGGTTGCCCAGGAGTGGCAACCCTGAGGAGGACTCGTTCCGGCTCGGGAGGGCAGGTTGGGCCGGAGTGCCTGTGGATAAGTCTATGAAGTAGGACTAAACGCCTGAATCTCTAAAAAAGCGGATGGGCGCGACGCGGATGCCCAGGTGTGGCGGGTGTGCCACGGGCTTGTGGCACGCGCGCTCCATGTCCAAGACTTCGGCCAGCAAGGAGATGTGAGATGGACGCGGAACAACGCATTGTGCGGGTCGGCGCGATCGAGATTGGCAATGACCGGCCATTCGTCCTGATCGCCGGGCCGTGCCAGATCGAATCCCGGGCGCACGCGATGGAAGTCGCCGACGCGCTGCGTGGGCTATCGGTCGCGACCGGGGTGAAGGTGATCTACAAATCCAGCTACGACAAGGCCAATCGCACCAGCGCCGGCGCCGCGCGGGGGATTGGCATGGCGCAAGGCCTGGGGATCCTGGCCGAGGTGCGGGAGCGGTTTGGACTGCCGGTGTTGACGGACGTGCACGCGGCGGACCAATGCGCGCCGGCGGCGGAGGCGGTCGATGTGCTGCAAATCCCCGCGTTCCTGTGCCGGCAGACCGATTTGTTGCTCGCCGCCGGGGAAACCGGCCGTGTGATCAACGTGAAAAAGGGACAGTTCCTGGCGCCGTGGGACATGGTGCATGTCGCCGCGAAAATCGCCAGCACGGGCAATCACAACATCCTGCTGTGTGAGCGCGGCGCCAGTTTTGGCTACAACACCCTGGTTTCCGACATGCGGTCTCTGCCAATCATGGCGCGGACCGGATACCCGGTGGTGTTCGACGCGACCCATTCCGTGCAGCAACCAGGCGGCCAGGGGGCGACCTCGGGCGGCCAGCGGGAGTTCGCGCCGGTGCTGGCACGCGCCGCGCTGGCGGTGGGTGTGGCGGCCGTGTTCATCGAAACGCACGAGGACCCAGACCGGGCGCCGAGCGATGGGCCGAACATGATTCCGCTACGGGAGATGCCGGCGCTGATCGCCCGATTGAAAGCGTATGACGAACTGACCAAGGGCGCCTGATGACGCGAGAGGTCGCGAGGCCGCGGCGGCCTGAAGCCGCCTACAGCGGTGGAGAAGGAAACGTGGGAGATTCCGACGTTCCGGGTGCGGGACAAGATATTCGCCATGGCGCACGATCCCGGCACGGTTTGGTGCAAAGCGCCGCGCGGCGCGCAGGCCATTTTGGTCGGCGCGGCTCCGGAACGGTTCTTCGTGCCGCCTTATGTCGGACACAAAGGTTGGATCGGGTTTCGATTGGATGACGGCACGGACTGGAATGAGGTCGAGGCATTGATCCGGCGGAGTTACCGGATGATCGCGCCAAAGCGGTTGGCGGTATTGATCGCGGAAGAGCAATGATTTCACCGGGCTCACGCGCGCCGGTCATCGCGGACGGCGCCGCCTCCTGAACGAACAACCCGTTCGCGCCGCTTCTGACGGGTTCGACGCGATGGGAACCTTATCGCTCGCCGCGTGTTGCTTAATCCGTGCGATACGACATCGCCAATACCGTCGCGTTTCGAACGCCGGCGGTTCGATCGGTTTTGTCCCGAGGGATCGCGATGGGCGCGTTCATTCCGTGCGCGCCGATTGTTTCCTCCCATCAACAGGAATGGTGCGACATGTTCAAAAAGTCCCTTTTGGCCGTGGCGGCCGCCGGGCTGGCGCTCGGCGCGGTGCCGATGACCACGCCCGCGGATGCCGCCGTCGGTGTCCAGGCCGGCGTGCTGACCTGCAACGTGGCCAGCGGGTCCGGCTTCATTTTCGGATCCGACAGAAATCTCAGCTGCACTTACTCGGGGAACGGCAACCGGATCGAACACTATACCGGCACGATCTCCAAGTTTGGCGTGGACATCGGGTATACGCGCGGGGGTGTGATCATGTGGGCGGTGCTCGCGCCGACGCATAACCCGCCGCCGGATGCTCTGACCGGTGACTACGGTGGCGTGACAGCCGGCGCTTCCGTGGGTGTCGGCGGCTCGGCCAATCTTCTGGTTGGCGGCTCGCGCCACGAAATCTCACTGCAGCCGCTGAGCGTCGAGGGCCAGAAAGGCCTGAACGTCGCCGCCGGCATCGCCGAGATCAAGCTGCGGCCCGCGGGCTAAGGCGACGGTCAACAATAAACGAGTCGTCTGACGAACCATCGTATATCGTCATCCCCGGGCTCGACCCCGGGGATGCCGAGGAAGGACGGTGGTCCGACGCGATCGTGTTTGGGCGTCGCCTAACGTCATTTATCCACACACGCTCCCCGGCTTCGCGCGAAACCGGGGAGCTGTGTTGTTTCAGCAATTCAATCGATAGACCCGCCGCGACGTGCCGGCGAAAATCGCGGCTTTTTCATCCGCCGACGCGCCGGCGGCGAGTCGCTTCAGCGCGTTGAACAGCGCCGCGTAGCCGATGCCCATTTTTTCGACCGGGAAGTTGCTTTCCACGACGCAACGGTTGGCGCCGAACAGGTCGATGCAGGTCTCGACATACGGACGCCACGCGTTCGCCAGCTCCTCCGATGACGGTGGCGCGTCCATCGCCATATAGTCGAACGCGGCCAGCCGCATCATCATGCCGCCGAGTTTCATCGTGACATTCTCGCATTTGGCCAGTTCGGAGATGGACTTTTTCCAATCGGCGAACACCTCGTCGCGTTTCCCCGCGTGACGGCCGTAACCCAACGGGCCGCCGCAGTGTCCCATGATGATGTTGGCGTACGGCAATGATCGCGCCAGGTCGGTGACGTCGGGGATTTGCGGGTGGAAACCCCAGGCATCCAGCGACAGGCCCAGAGCGCTCAATCGCCTCATTCCGGCGCGAAAATCGTCGCGCAGATACAAGCCCGGCTTGATGTCGGGCGCGCTGTTGCCGATGACCGGGTCCGGATCGTAACCGGCGGAGTGACGCACGCCGCGAAACCGGCCGCCGCCGGCCCGGATGTGCGCTTCCAGCACCGGCGTGACCCAATCGCCGGCGGTCAGATCGGCGTAGCCAACGATCCCCGCGCACACTTTGGTTTCGCCGTAACCACCAGAGTCGCTCATGGCGGCGATGCCCGCCACGAACTCGGTTTCGCCGACCGGTTTCATCAAGGGCGGGCCATCTTCGCGATACATCGAATGGCACTGCAGGAACACGCTGCCGACGACGTTATGGCCGGTGGCGCAATCGGTCAGAAATTCATCGAGAAGATAACGAAATTCCGGCACTTCCCACGATTCGCCGCGCGCGCCGCCGCCACGGCGCTGCCAGAGGTGATGATGCGTGTCGATGATCGGCAGCTCAGGCTCGATGATTGGCTCCGGCGGCGCTTTCGCGAGCCAGTCTTCGCGCAAAGGAAAGATGCGTCCAAACGCGGTTTTGGTGGATGGGCCGCTCATCGCCGTTTTCTCCCGATCGGTGGTTGCGGGATTTTTACCATGCGGCGGGCGCGCGGGCCAGGTCTCGCGCACCGCGTGGGGGCGGCATAGAATCGCGCCAGGCGGCAACCAAGCCGCGATCATTTTGAGGAAGCGGACGCTCGTGCGGCCTTGGTTTATTCTCGTCGCTCTGGCGCTCGCCCGGATCGGCTTCGGGTATCAATTTCAGAGCGTCGCCACGCTGGGGCCCGACCTGGTACCGCTGTTCCAGCTCAGCTACACCGCTCTGGGCAGTCTGATCGGTGCTTACATGCTGCCGGGAATGTTCGTCGCGCTGCCGTTGGGATTGTTGGGACGGCGGTTTGGCGATCGACTCGTGCTTGCGTCCGGGCTCGGGCTGATGGTGGCGGGCGCGGTGGTGGGAGCATTGCCACACGATCTGGCGGGAATCGCGTTTGGGCGGACCGTCGCGGGCGGGGGCGCGGTCGCCATGGCCGTGCTTCAGGGCAAGGTCATCGCCGATTGGTTTACCGGCCGACGGTTCATGATCGGTATCAGCGTTTCAGTGTGTTCGTATCCCATCGGAGTGGGGCTGGCGCAGCTTGTGTTGCCGTCGGTAGCGGACATTTACGGTTGGCGGGCGGCATTGATGACCAATGCACTGGCGCCAGGAGCGGCGCTGATCCTGTTCCTGGTCAGCTATCGTCCGCCGCCCCAGGTTGCCATGCAGCCCCGGCACTTCGCGCTGCCGTCGCGGCGGGAATGTCTGTTATTGATCATCGCGGGGTTGATCTGGACATCGTACACCTCGGGCTATTCCGGCTACACGTCTTACGTGCCGTCGGCGCTGGCGGGACGCGGCGAAAGTCCGGCGATGATTGGGTTGGTGCTGGTGATCGCGACCTGGGGCAATGTGCCCGCGACGTTGTGGGGCGGCGACCTGGCCGCGCGATTTGGTGGCTTGCCGATTTTCCTCATCGGGACCGGGGCGATCGTGATAGGCATGGCGGGAACGGCGCTGAGCGGCGGCGCGGTCTGGTGGGCGATCCTGGTCGGGGTGATCGGGTCGATCCATCCGGGTGTGATCATGGCGGTCGGTACGCTCTCCGCGCGGCCGGAGCACCGGGCGGTCGGGATGGGGCTGTTTTATTCGCTATATTATCTCGGCGGCTCCTTCGGGCCGGCGTTGTGTGGCTTCACCGCCGATCGTATGGGTTCGCCCGCGGGAGGCGTGCTGGCGGCGGCGGCGATCTCCGCGTTCACGGTGCCGATTTTTTTGTTGCACCGTTCGCGGGCACGGCATGAGATAATGCTGGCGCGAGCGTGATTGGGCGGCATGGCCGCTGCGTGACGCCGACGGTCCACGATGGTTTGTATGTCGAAATTCGAGATTTTCGCCGTCATCGCCTTAGCGGCCCTCGCGATCCTGGCGGCCGCTCCACGTATGGAGCGAAGCGCCGCGGGCGCCCAGTTGATGGGCCGATGTTGGGGCTCTCCGGCTGCCGCGGAATGCTGGCCCAGATGGCGGCGTATGCCTTGGCCGAGCGATTGATCTGATAAGCGTCAGTTTACAATAAGGATGAACTGCTGGCGGCTCGGGAAGCCGCGATCGAGCAATACCCACTATCGCTGAAGCGCGAGCCAAGCCGGCCATGACGGTATTGTGTGTCGCCTTCCGCGATAGCCGGTACTGGTGCCCCGACGACGCGTGCATGGTTCGGGATGGCTCGAGTGGCCCAGGGTCACCGGGCCACGAGCGTTCGCTTATAAATAATATTCCGCCAACGGTGCGAACCCGTTGAATCTTTGACTGGCGTAAGTCGTGACATACGCTCCGGTGGATAGCAGTTCCACCCGGTCGCCGGAGGTCAGCGCCATCGGCAGCCGGTAATTCGACTTTTCATAAAGGATATCGGCGCCGTCACAGGTCGGCCCGGCGATCGCCACCGGACCGGTTTTTCCACCATCGTGCGTGGTCACGATGCGATACCTGATTGCCTCACCTTCGGTTTCCGCCAGTCCCCCGAAACGGCCAATGTCCAGATACACCCAGCGGATCGGATCGTTTGGTTCACGGCGGCAGACCAGCACGACCTCGGCCGAGACAAGGCCGGCATCGCCGACGACGAAACGCCCGGGTTCGATGAACATCTCGGGCAGATTGTTGCCGAAATGCTCAACCATCGCGGTCATGATCGCATCACCGAACTGGTCGATTTCCGGTACGTCGTCCTTGTAACGAACCGGAAACCCGCCACCGAGATTCATCATCCGCAAATTGACGCCGGCGTTGGTCAGATCGGTGAACAGCATCGCGACCTTGGCGATCGCGACTTCATAGGCACGCGTGGTGGTTTGCTGGCTGCCGACATGAAACGACAGGCCGTACGGATCGAGGCCGAGTTGGCCGGCCCGCAGCATCAGCGACTTCGCGTTTTCCACGGTGGTGCCGAACTTACGCGACAAAGGCCAGTCGGCGCCTTCGTTTCCCACCAGGATGCGGCAATAGACGCGGGCACCTGGCGCATGCGTCGCTAGTTTCTCCAGTTCCTCGATCGAATCGAACGCGAACAGGGTCACGCCACGCTCGTGCGCCTGACGGATCGCCGACACCTTCTTAATGGTGTTACCGAAACTGATCGCATCGGGCGAGGCACCGGCGTCGAGACACGCCGCCACTTCTTCGAAGCTCGCGGCATCGAAGAAGCTCGACAACCCAACAAGACGCTCCAGAATCTGGGGCGCCGGATTGGCTTTGACGGCATAATAGATGCGCGCGAGCGGCAATGTGCGCCGCAGCGCGCGGAAATTCTCTTCCACGCGGTCCACGTCGAGCACCAGACACGGCGTCGCCGGCTGCTGCTCACGAAGGAATCGGGCGATTTTTGGAGTCATCGCACCCGGGCCCCCTATGTAGCGCCCACCTGTCAAGGCGATGGGCGGAGTTGACGAAACGGTCGAACGAACCAGCGACCAAACGATTGCCAGAACGCTTGACGTCGTTGCGTAACCACTGAGGGCCAGAGGCACGTGCGTTGCTGCGTGGGGGGTGCACATAGGACCCCTACCCCCTTGATGCAACAGATAATCCGCCGTCTCGGGGATTTTTTCATCGCCATGCGCCAATCCCCGGCCGATGGCCCCCTTGTCAGGCCCGTTTTCCTTGGTCCATTGACGCGGGCGATCCGGGATTATCCCCGGATCACTCGGGGTTTCCCTCGATCACTCCGAACTTTCGCTGCAATGCAAAGGAACCAATTCAAGATGGCGCGATGGGATCACGGCTACGTTACCGACGTCGCCTACACCACCAACGCGTATCTGGAGACGATGCCGACCTGGCTCGCCGCGGCATCGGTGGTGCTCGGCTATCGGCCGCCGGACCTCGTGGCGCCGTTCCGTTACGCCGATCTTGGCTGCGGCAACGGGCTAAGCGCGCTGATCGTCGCCGCCACCAACCCGCATGCCGAAGTCTGGGGCTTCGATTTCAACCCGACCCACATCGAGAACGCCCGGGCGATGGCGACGCGGGCGAAGCTCAACAATGTGACGTTCGAGGAGGTCTCCTTCGAGGCGCTGGCGCACGGCGTGCTGGGGGCGGGCGACGCGTTCGACATCATGGTGTCGCACGGCGTGCTGAGTTGGATTTCCCTGGAAAATCGCCGGCATCTCGCGGCCATCGTCGGGCGCCGCTTGCGGCCCGGAGGTCTCGCTTACCTCAGCTACAATGTCGGCACCGGTTGGGCCGGGGTGGAGCCGGTTCGGCTGCTGATGCGGCAACTGGCCCAGATCGACCACCGTCGGACCGACCAGGCGGCGGCGGGCGTGTTCCAGGTGCTCGACCAACTCCGCACCGGTGGCGCCGCTTTCTTCCGCGCCCATCCTGGGCTGGAGGCCCGGCTAGAGCAGATGCGCGCTCAGGATGCGCGGTATATCGCGCATGAATTCCTCAACCATGACTGGCATCCGGTGATGTTCGCGGACGTAGCCGAGGCGATGGAGGAAACCAAAACGAGCTATATCGGCAGCGCCACGCTGATGGAGAACATCGACGCCATCGCGGTACCGGAGGCGATCCAGGGCGTGCTGCAGGCCACGCCGGACGCCGCCGCGCGGGAGACAATCCGCGATCTGGCGTCCGCGAAAAGCTTCCGGCGCGACCTGTGGCGCAAAGGGGGAGAGCCGCTTCCGGTTCGCGAACATATCGCGTTGTTGGACGCGATGACGCTGGTGTGGACCGGACGGGTGGCGGAGGCGGACATCACCTTCGCCGGTCCGATCGGCGAAGTCACGGGCCAGTCCGAGTTTTATCGCCCCTTGCTGGATGCGATCCGCGAGGGCCCTACGACGATCGGGCAATTGCGGGCCCTGCCGGCGCTGCGAGATCGCCAGCCTGGCGAATTCGTGCAGGGGGTGATCATGCTGATGGGCGGCGGCTACGCGCATCCGTCGTGGCTGTCGCAGGCATCCAGCGGCCAGCAGCAACGTGCCCGGGACGCGGCTGCCAGGTTGAACGGCGCGATCATTGACAGGCTTCGTCTCGGGATCGATGTGCTTCGGCTGGCGGCGCCGTTGACCGGCTCCAGCATTGGCATCGATGTGATGGAGGGTCTGGTGGTGGGCCGATTGCTTGACGGCGGGTCGCGCGAGCCGGAGGTGCTGATCGATGGCGTGCTGAACGACGTGATCGGTTCTGGGCGGGCTCTGTTACGTGACGGCCAGCCTTTGGGAGATCCGGCCGAGGCGCGGACCGTCGTGGGCGAGGCAGTGCGGGGTGTGCTGGCGCGCCGGCTGCAACTGCTGCGTGGGATGGGCATCGTCGATTAAGGGGGCGAGCACCCGGGAGACGCGGGAACGGCTCACACCTGGCTCGGATTGATCTATGACCCCCGGCTCCATGGCGGGCGACCGAAAGGGACGTGTGCATGACCGATACCATTTCCGTCGATGTCTGCGTTGTCGGCGCGGGCCCGGTGGGCGGGACGTTAGCGTGCCGGCTGGCGGCGGGCGGCGTTTCCACGGTCCTCATCGATCGAGCGGCCTTGCCGCCAATGGAACATCCAGCGTTCGATGGGCGCGCTTATGCGATCGCCTCAGGTGCGCGGACGCTTCTGGTGGAGGCGGGACTGTGGGATCGATTGCCGGATCCACCCAATCCAATCCTCGACATTCGTGTCACCGATGGACGTGTCGGCCGGCGGGCGTCGCGGTTGCATCTGCATTTCGATCACCACGAGGTGGGGGACGCCCCGTTCGGTTGGATGGTGGAGGCGCGCGGACTGCGGCGCGCGCTGAACGCGCATGTGCGGGAAATGGAGGGGCTGGTCGTGTTCGCTCCGGCCGTCGCTGAGATCGCCCGTATGGAGCAAGGGGCGCGGGTGCGAGTCGCCGGCGGCCCCTCGATCGATTGCCGGTTGGTGATCGCCGCGGAGGGCCGGCAGTCCCCATTGCGCGAGGCGGCAGGAATTCCGGTGACGCGGTTCGATTACAGCCAGACCGGGATTGTCTGCGCGATCAGTCACGAGAAGCCGCACCACAACGTGGCGCTGGAGCATTTCCTGCCGTCCGGTCCCTTCGCCGTGCTTCCGATGGCCCCCAGCGCGGACGCGGAGGTGGGTGGCGCCCCGAACGTATCGGCGGTGGTGTGGACCGAGCGGACGCGGACCGCGGCCACGATGCTGCGCCTGGACGAAGTTCGTTTCGCGCGCGAGATCGGACGGCGCCTCGGCGATTACCTGGGTGAGTTGCGCACGGTGGGGCGGCGGTGGAATTATCCGCTATCGGCCATGCTGGCGCATCGTTACGTGGGCACGCGATTGGCACTGGCGGGTGACGCGGCGCATGGGATTCATCCGATCGCCGGCCAGGGACTGAATTTAGGGTTCCGCGATGCGATCGAACTCGCCCGGCTGGTGATCGAGGCGAAGGCCGCGGGTACCGATGTCGGTTCAGCGGATCTGCTGGCGCGGTATCAGCGAGCGCGCCGGCCCGATAATCTGGCGATGCTGGCGATGACCGATGGCCTCGACCGGTTGTTCAGTACGAACAATTCCGCCGTGCGGCTGGCTCGGGATTTAGGGATCGCGGCGGTGGACCGGACGGGGCCGTTGAAGAAGGTCTTCATGCGGCGCGCGATGGGGGCCTGAAGCCGGCTGAAGACCCGGCGGTCGGGAATATGCTGTTCAAGGCAGTTGGGTGTATCGGGCCGGGCCATCCAGCAATTCACGCACCTTCACGGCCAGGCTGGCGATCTGGAACGGCTTGCTGATCAGTTCCACTCCCGGATCGAGCCGCCCGTGATGCACGATCGCGTTGCGCGCGTAATCGGTCGTGAACAACACTTTCAAATCCGGCCGCCGTTGCCGCGCCTGATCCGCCAGTTGCCGGCCATTCAGGCCACCCGGCAACCCCACATCCTTGACCAACAGCCGTACGCCGACGGCCCCAAACGTTTATCAAACGATTACAACAGACATGCTTCGGCCGATCAACGAGCCGTGTGACGATATCGCATGCGAAACAGGAAACGCCACGGCAATCCGGCGCATATCCAAAATCGAGAATCGACCTCTCGCCACGCCGGCCGGGTCAGCCCTAAACGAGGTCGATGGCGAATCTGACCAGGTCGGCCAACGCGCAATGCTGTAACGCGCCCTCCGCCGTCGCGCGCAGCACCACTTTCGGCGCGGCATCCGCTTCCAGCGCTTCCTGCCAGCGAGGCGCGCACAGGCACCAACGATCGCCCGCTTTCAGGCCGGCGAATCCGTATTCCGGCATCGGCGTGGACAGGTCGTTGCCGGTGTTCTTGCTGAACGCCAGAAACTCCTTGGTCATCACCGCGCAGACCGTATGGCTGCCGACGTCCTCGGGGCCGGTGTCGCAACAACCGTTACGAAAAAAACCGGTCATCGGTTTGGTGGAGCAGATGTCCAATGGACCACCCAACACATTTTTGGATGGCCGGCGACCTGGGCGGCCACCAGTCTCGTCTAAGGGCACTCGCCGCTCCTCGCGCTGAAACGATAGGCTGGAACGATCTTATCCCGGCCGCGGGCGCGGCGCCACCGCCCGCGTCTCACGCCAGCGGTTCTAAACATAAACTACGTTGGTTGAGGTCATGGCAACCCTCCTTGTGTCAGGCGCGAAGCCGTCGCGCCAGTTTCATCAAGGCGGGTCGGCAGCCAGGTCGGTGATGAACTCGTTTGCCGGTTAGCCTCCCCGGTTCGTCATCCTCCGGTCGAGCTGGAGGATGACGGGAAATTCAAGCGGATGCCTCATAATGAGAACTGCCGGTGTCACGCCTTTTCCCGGCGGAAGCGGCCGATATTCAGCGCGTCGAAGAAATCGGCCGCCAGTTCGACCTTTTCCGGCTCCAGAGGAATTCCGGTGGCGTCGGCGATCCGCGTAATGCCATCGAAGCCGCCGATCACACCGGCCGCGTCACTCAGGCCCGCGTCACCCACCGTGGTGCGCACCGTTTCGCGCAGGTCGGCCAACGCGGTGGAATGCCGGCCGAGAACCGCATTGGCGAACGCCAGCAGCAACCCGCCATGCGGCACATCCGAACCCGGATCGCCTGACATCACCGCGTGAAGATCAAAGTCCCGACCAGCGTGGCGGCCGCTCGCACGGAGCAAGGCCAAATGGCTGGTCGTTCAATACTCACATCGGTTGAGCGCGGCGACGCGAGCGGCCAGCAACTCGATCTGCGCGTGGCTGATGGCGCGATACTCGACGCCGTAATCGCGCATTTGCGGCCCTTCCTGGTAGAGTTCCTCCAGCACGTCCCACCAATGGATCATGCTGTTGGGGACCAGGGTCAAAGCGCGATGGATGTTGGCGCCGACGCGGCGCCGTGGGCCGGGGTGATCCAGATACATGTCCGGATCGCCGTCCGTCCAGTCCTCGGGCGCCACGGTGGCGACGAAGCCGCGCCCGGGTTTCGTCCCCTCCGGCCGGCGGCGTGTGGGAGCTCCCGGCTCAGCCTTCGGAAACGCCAGCAGCTTCAGGCCGGAGCCCCGGCGGAACGTATCGATCGCGACCGTCACCGCGACGACCGAGACCAGTTCGACATAGGCTTCCTCGCCCAGGCCCGCTTCGCGCAGTCCCACGAACCAGGCTTCGCTCAGCCGGCCGGGATCCGTGCGGATGCGGTGGATCGCCTCGATGGCGGCCGGCGGCAGCGACAGTTCACCGACATCGTGCGCGCCGGGGACACGCAGCGGTGACAGCGCGGCGGCTCGGTTGGCGCAGAACGCACAATCGGCGGCGGCGCGGGTCTCCCGGGCGATCGCGAGCCGCTCGGCCCCGGTCCACCAGGTGCCGGGCAAGCCCAGACGGCGCCATGCCACATTTTGGGCGGCTTCCAACGCGGGTCGCATTTCGGATCCCCTCCCGACCAGGCCGGGATCATCCGGGCACGGCATTGGGCCGGTCAAGCGGAATATGTGATCGGCAGTCGTCATCCTCCGGCTCGATCGGAGGATCAGTTGCCGCACACTCGTCAGAAAACGTTTGACCATTCAGGGTTGCGCGGGGTTGGACTCATCCTCCGGTCATGTGTGGACGGCCCCTAGGATGCAAGAGAAAAATCGAGAATTTCGACAGGCGGTTCGATTGCGATCATGTGTCCGGCCTGTTGACGCGGCGCACATGTCCGCTGGCCCAGA
>Ga0182030_10005862_pt1 | contig 26011 bp, 15 predicted proteins | sample 812S3MmetaG_FD_121299 | JGI IMG/M metagenome (GOLD analysis project Ga0182030, IMG submission 121299) | Permafrost microbial communities from Stordalen Mire, Sweden - 812S3M metaG (Illumina Assembly) | ecosystem: Environmental > Terrestrial > Soil > Wetlands > Permafrost | place: Sweden...
CTGCCGTATCGCCGATTTCCAAATCGGCGGACCATCCGCAGGTTGGGACACCTGCGGCACGGCAGACTTGGAAGTCTGCGCTACGACCGTCGAAGCATTTTATCGCGCTTTGAGACATTTTTGCGGCTACGGTTTTAATTAAAACGCTCTATTGGGACGGCGGATTGGCCAGAATGGTGATGTTCACTGGAGCCGAGGTTCTGGAAAGAAACTCGTCCCCATTGAAATTGCTGACGTAAAGGCTGGATTAATTCCAGCGGAGTACTGTCACTACTGTTCCGATCGGAAAGGTTTGGCCGGGGGGCACATCGACCAGGCCGTTGGCCCGGGCCATCGAGCTTAAAAAATGGGAGGCCTGGCTTCCGGCGCTTCGGACCCGGCCATCGTTGTCAAGAATAACTCTCATAAAATGCCGGCGCGGGCCTCGATTGGCCAACGGCCCGGCCAAAATACCGCGCGAGATGGGAGGCTGCGTCTGGCTGGCGCCCTGGAGGCGGAGCAGAGCGGGCCGGGCCAAAAGGAAAAAAGCCACCAAGGCCGAGACTGGATTGCCGGGCAGCCCGAACAACAACTTTCCGCCATGGCGGCCGAAGGCAAACGGCTTGCCGGGCTTGATGGCCACCGACCAGAAATCCAATTGCCCGCCCATCCCGGTGAAAGCTTGCCTGACCCAATCCATTTCGCCCACGGAAACGCCTCCGCTCGTTACCACCACATCGCATTCCTGGAAAGCGGTTTGCAACGCGTTTTTTGTCAATACTAAATCGTCCGCGACCAGCGGATAAAGGCGGGGGCTGGCCCCGGCGGCCTGGGCCATGGCCGATAACCCGATGCGGTTGCTTTCGTAAATCATTCCCGGCGCCAGCGCGCGCCCCGGTTCGCACAATTCATCACCGGTTGCCAGCAAGCCCAACTGCGGACGACGCCGGACCGAGACAGAGGCAAGGCCCGCTCCCGCCAGCAAACTGAGGCGTTGGGCGGTTAATTGTTCTCCGGCGGCAAGCAGCAGCGCACCCTTGCGCACGTCTTCACCGCGCAAACGCACATTTTCGAAAGGCCGGACCGATTCCTCAAAAATGACCGCAGCCGGCTCGCTCTCCTCGCATTTTACGTCTTCCTGCATGACAACAGCGTCGGCGCCGCCCGGGAGCATTGCCCCGGTAAAAATCCGCCCGCAGGCGCCGGGATCGAGGCTGCCAGGGGATGTGCTTCCGGCGGCGGTACGACCGCTTAAGCGCAAAGAAATGGGTTTTTCCGGGCTTGCGGAGGCCAAGTCCGCTGCCCGGACGGCGTAGCCGTCCATGGCGGAATTATCCGCGGGCGGCAAATCCAAAGGGGAATCTACAGGAGAAGCTAGATAATGGCCGACAGCGAGCTGGAGAGGAACTTGTTCCGCTGGCAAAGGCTCGAGGCCCGCGAGAATCCTTTCCTGCGCTTCCTCGAGGGAGATCATGGGAGGAGAAAGGCTGAAGGCGGAAGGCGGAAGGCTGAAGGAAATCGAGTTAGATCCACGCTTCGGCAGCCCGCGGAGGAGGGGGACGGACGCGTCGGCGACGCGTCCCTACCGTGGCTTTGCCTTAATTCAGCATTCAGCATTTTTTTCATTCTCCCGATGTCAGGAGAAGGGTTTGTTCCAAAGTGGAAAGGCCGTCGCTCACTTTTTCCAAGGCGACACGGCGGAGGGTTTTCATGCCCTGGGCGATGGCCAGCTTGTTGATTTCCTGGGCTCCGACGCGTTTGATGATCAGCTTGCGAATCTCATCGGACATGGTCATCGCTTCGATGATGGCCAAACGGCCGGAGTAACCGGAATTTTTGCAGCGTTCACAACCGCGCCCGCGAAATAAAGTTGTGCCGTGGAACATGCTCGCTTCAATGGCCAGATCGCTGAACATCTTGTCCGGATAATCCACCGGCTCCTTGCAACTGGGACAAACCTTGCGCATCAGGCGTTGCGCGCAAGCCAGGATGACGGAGGAAGAAATCAGGAAGGGAGCGATCTCCATGTCGTCCAGACGCGAGATGGCGCCGGCGGCGTCGTTGCAGTGCATGGTGCTCAAAACCTGGTGGCCGGTCAGGGCGGATTCGACCGCGATTTCGGCTGTTTCGGTGTCGCGGATTTCGCCGATCATGATGATGTCCGGGTCCTGGCGCAAAATGGAGCGCAGGGCGTTGGCGAAGGTCAAACCTATTTCCTTTTTGACCGGGACCTGGTTGACGCCGGGAAGCTGGAATTCCACCGGGTCTTCCACCGTCACGATGTTGTACTGGGGGCCGTTCAGTTCGTTGAGCGCGGAGTAAAGGGTCGTGGTTTTGCCCGAACCGGTGGGGCCGGTGACGAGGATCAGCCCGTGCGGCGCATCGACGGCGCTTTTGAAGCGGACGTACGTTTCGGCATCGATGCCCAGCTTGTCCATGCTGGCGGACAGATTGGACTTATCCAGCACGCGCAAGACGCACTTTTCACCGTGAACGGTTGGCAGAAAGGAGACGCGCAAATCGATGTCGCGCCCGCCCGCCTTGACGCGCATGCGCCCGTCCTGGGGCAAACGGCGCTCGGCGATGTCCAGGCTGCTCATGACTTTGATGCGGGAGGCCAGGGCGACTTGCAGATTTTTGGGCGGCGGCGGCATGTCAATCAAACAGCCGTCGATGCGATAGCGCAGGCGGACCATGTTCTCGAAAGGCTCGATGTGAATGTCGCTGGCCCGATCCTTGATGGCCTGCACCAGGATGAGATTGGCCAGCTTGATGACGGGGGCTTCTTCGGTCGAAGCGGCCAACTCGGCCAGATTGGTCGAGTCCACCGTCTCGTGGGTGACGGTTAAACTTTCCGCTTCGGCTTCGGCTTCGGCCTGCTTGGCCGCATCCTGAATAATGTCCTCCATCGTGCCGGTGCGGGAGGTGTCCAGGTTGGCCAACCGGTCCAGGATCGCCTTTTCCGAAGCGATCATGGGCGAGACGTCCATCTTGGTCATGCGTTTGACATCGTCCACGGCCAGGACATTGAGCGGGTCGGCCATGGCCAGGAACAAGCGGTTGCCCAACCGGGCCACAGGCAGGACTTTATAATTGGCGGCAATGTCGCGCGGCACCAATTCGGCCAGGTCGGACGGAATCATGAGGCGGCCGACGTTGATCGGGGGCGTGTTGAGAACCCGGCCCATGGCCACGACCAAATCGTTGTCGGTTACGTAAGCTTTTTCCACCACCAGCTTGATGAAGCGGGTGCCTTCCTTTTTTTGCTTTTCCAGCAATTCCTCCACCTGCTCGACGGTGAGCAAGCCGTCCTCGATCAAGGCCTCGGCGATGCGTTCGCCCAATGTTTTGACAGGTGTCATGGGATCAGCGCAAGGCTTTGCTGAGGACGCGCAGCAACTCGGTGGGAGAGGCCAAATACCAAAGCAACCTGAATTTAACGGTTTCCTCCAAGTCGAGGACCGCCTGTTTATTGAAGGGATTGGCGGTGGCGATCATTAACGTCTTGCTCATACGATCCACCGGCAATACGCACCAGCGCTGGCAAAGGTGGCGGGGGGCCATTCGCACCACGTCCATGTCCATTTCGTATCGTTCCAGCGGGATGTAAGCCAGGCGGGAACGATCGGCCAGGAGCTTGAGACTCTTGTCCAGGGGCATGATTTGGCGCTCGGCCAGATTTTGAATGAAAGGATCGGTAATTTTCGAGGGCGGAGCCGACAAATCCGGGTTGGGCCAGCAGGCTTCAAAATCGCCCTCCGTAATGATTTTGCTCTCGACAAAAAACTTGTGCATCGGCCCGCGCCCGTCGTCAACGTTCGCATGAGCCGGAGCGGGATGAGGGCCTTTCCTGGCCACGTTGGGCGGAGCACTTTTGTTCGGGTGCTCCATTTCTGCGGGCTGGGGGGCGTTTAAATTATTGGCCTTGCTCTCGATCTGGGCCATGGCGGCCTTGGCGTCGCGGTCTTCGGGATGGCGTTGGAGGATCGTTTCGTATTCGAGAATGGCGGAGGAAAGCTGGCCCAATTGCACGTAGGCCTGGGCGATGCGTTTGGAGGTGAGAACGACTTCCTTGTCCAAATTGAGTTTCAGGTAGGCTTCCTTGAGGATCTCCAGCGATTGATAGTCCTGCGGCTGCGATTGAGTGATGACTTCGAACATCTCAATCGTCTGCCGCAATTGCGCCTCTTCCCCCGGATTTAAAGTGCCAGGCATGGTCTTCTCCGCACCAGACTATGGGGCGGCAGGGTTTAAATCAACCCTTTCAGGAATTGGGGGAAGCAATACCAGTGCCGAGTTCAGGGACAGGCGGGTCAGGCTAGTCCCAACCGGATTGGAGCTTTTAGCCGAGGGACGCGAGGAACGAGCTACCCTGGGTGAAAAGGCAGTGAATTTTTAACCCTGCAAGAGGTGTATCCGGTCCGTAAGAGATTGATATTCAACCCTTTCAGGGTTGTGACGCCTTGATGGAGCGACCCAGGGTAGGCGCTCGCGGACTCGGGCCAACCCGGGGCTGAATGATTCAATCCATTCTGGATTGCGAGAAGGCTCTGGCGACCAATTGCTTATAAAGCCGTTTTGATTTCAGAGAAAACAACGGAAACCTTTTGGCCCCTTTTAACCGGTTATCAGGCAAATTCTGCCGCTGCGGGCAATTATGGGTTGAGTTTCCCGTGATTTCTCTTTATGTCGCTCCTGACGGAGCTTTGGAAGATTGCCGGCTTCGGCTCTACAAATATGTCGCCCCAGGCGGGGCTGCGTCGCTGCTTTCATGTTTGTTCAATGAAACGGGCTCAGAGCGTATTTTAAAATACCTGTTTGAAAGTGAGTTGCCGGGTTTGGAGTTCCGCCTTCAGGCGGTTCCCACACCAGTCCGCCTGAAGGCGGGACTCCAAACCGAACTCTAAAATACCCTCTCAGGCCACTTCTTCCGCCATGTCCGACACCGGCTCGAGATCCAAATGGCGGCAGGAGGCCAGGACTTCGCCGATCTCGCGCAGCAATTGAGTGGAGTCCAAGGGTTGGATGAAGCCGGCGCGGATGCCCTCGGCTTGGAGGGCCGGGGGCATTAGACGATGCGGGCGGGGTTTGAGCAGGACGGTGGGGATGCTGTTGGTGGAGGGGAGGCGATGCAGGATCTCCATGACGGTCGAACCTTCCATGTCGGGCAACGTGGCGTCCAGGACAATTACGTCCGGGCATAGGTTGCGGGCCTGCTTGATCGCGTCCAAACCCCCGTGGGCAAGGGAAACTCCATGTCCGGCCAGGGTCAAAGTTACGGGGAACGATTCCAAAACATCGCTTTCATAAGCCACCAATAAAATTTGTTTTTTCATGCGTTTTAGCTTACAGGCGCGCCCGGCAGCGACAACGGCGGTAAGGAAAAGATCAGGTTACAGTTTTGAGTCAACTGCTTAACAGGTATGCACCCCTGCATAGTGAATGTGCGAATAAGTCAAAGGCCGGCCTGATTGGTTGGTTGCAACTTGTTGTCCATCAAGGTCCTGTAAAAACGAGCTTTTGGCACGTGAACCGCTAGTCCCACTTCGTGATTTTTTGCGGGCAATGAGCGAAGAGGACGCCAGGAGGTGGATTTTGATCGTCGATGATGATTCATCGGTGCGCCTGATGCTTGCCCGTGTTCTGAGCGACGAAGGCTACGGCGTGCTGACGGCGGCCCGGGGCGCTGACGCTTTGGATTTGGCGGCAACGATGGAGTGTGATCTAGTTTTGCTGGACATTAACATGCCGGAGGCCAATGGTTGGGAAATTCTTAAAAAACTTGAGGCCAGGACAGTCACGCCGCCGGTCATTATTATTACGGCGCTGTCAAACCAGCAGGCGGCGGCGACGGCGCGAGGCGTCGAAGCGGTGCTGGAAAAGCCGCTCGATTTTCCGCGTCTGATTCAAATGGTCAGCCAAATCCTGGCCAAACATGAACATAAATAATTTGCATGAATAATCCGCCATCCAGTCCTGATCCCAATACGCCCACCGCCAACCCGGCCCACCAGATGCCCGCACCGCCGGACCAGCCCCTGCTTAAGGAGCACAATGAAGCCGTTCCTCCCGGCGAGGCCGGGAAGCCTGACCAAAAACACCAGCGTCCCTGGATAACGTGGATTCTGATTCTTCTGGTGATTGTTTTGGGAGTTGGCGCCTTTATTCTGCTCAGCGGCAAGAAGCCCAAACCGCCGGCGCCGCCGCCGGTCACCATTGGAGTGATAAACGTGGTGAAGGGCGACATTCCAGTGTCAGTCAGTTCTCTTGGATCGGTCCAGCCGGTTTACACCGCGACCATGTCGCCCCGGGTTGATGGGCAGCTTATTGCCGTCAATTATACGGAAGGCCAGATGGTGGGGAGCAACGATCTCCTGGCCGTGATCGATCCGGGCCCGTATCAAGCGGCCCTGACTCAGGCGGCGGGGCAGTTGCAGCGGGACAAGGCGCTGCTGGAGGGGGCCAATGTCGATTTGAAGCGCTATCAGGAGGCGGTCAAAAAAAATGCGGTTCCCCAACAGCAGGTGGATGATCAAGTGGCGCTGGTGCATCAGGACGAAGGCACTGTCAAGTATGACGAAGGCCAGGTTGAAAACGCCAAAGTCCAACTGGCCTACGCCTACATCCGCGCGCCGTTTCCGGGGCGGGTCGGTTTGCGCCTGGTGGATCCCGGCAACGTGGTTCATGCGGCCAACACCAATGCCATCGTTATCGTGGCGCAATTGGAGCCGATCACGGTTGTTTTCAACGTGGCGGAGGATTATTTGCCGCAGATCGAGGAGCAATTGCATTCGGGGCCTCAAACCGCCAGTGCGGCCATTGAGGAGCAATACACTCCTGAATTGACGCCCGATCAACCCAAGCCCGGCCACTCAATGACCGTGGAAGCCTGGGACCGGGCCAACGAAAACAAGATCGCCGAAGGCAGGGTTTTGGCCCTCAATAATTTGATCGACACCGCCACCGGCACCATCCGGATCAAGGCGATCTTTGCCAATACTAATTTGACTTTGTTCCCCAATCAATTTGTCAATGCCAAGCTGATCATCAAGACACTGCATGACGTCAATCTGATTCCCACTTTTGCCATTCAGCACAATCCGGAAGGCGCCTTTGTTTATGTGGTGACCAACACGGCGGTCGTGACCAACGGAATGACCACCAACTACCTGACGGTGACCACGCGCCCGGTTGTCCCCGGCACGGCGGATGGCAACACCACTGCCATTACGCGAGGTTTACAGGCGGGGGAAGTCATTGCCACGAATAACTTCAACAAGTTGGTCGAAGGCGCAAGAGTCGCCCTGCGAAAATCCGAAACGGCCGGCGCTTCCAACGGGAAAAAGCATACGGGTTCCTATGGTAAGAAGGCGGGCGCAGAACAGGAAAGCCCGTGAGTCCGTCGCGTCCATTTATTTTGCGCCCGGTGGCGACGTCGCTTTTCATGGCGGCGATTTTGCTGGTTGGCCTGGTGGCTTATCGGCAATTGCCGGTTTCGGCCCTGCCGGAAGTGGATTTTCCCACCATCCAGGTGGTGACGTTCTACCCGGGCGCCAGCCCGGACGTGACGGCTTCGGCCATTACCGCCCCCCTCGAAAGACAGTTCGGACAGGTGCCCGGGCTCAATCAAATGACGTCCATCAGTTCGGGGGGCAGTTCGATCATCACCCTGCAATTCGCCCTCTTTCTTAACATTGATGTCGCCGAACAGGAGGTGCAGGCGGCGATCAATGCGGCCCAAACTTATCTGCCCGCCGACCTGCCGGCGCCGCCCATCTACAGCAAGTCCAACCCGGCGGATGCCCCTGTCCTCACCCTGGCGCTGACATCGAAGTCCCTGCCTTTGTATCAAGTGGAAGATTTGGCGGACACGCGACTGGCCCAAAAAATCTCCCAACTTTCCGGCGTGGGCCTGGTCAGCATCGTGGGAGGCCAGCGGCCGGCGGTGCGCATCCAGGCCAATCCCACTGCACTTTCCTCCTACCAACTGAACCTGGAAGATCTGCGCAACGCACTTCAGCAAACCAGCGTCAACCAGGCGAAGGGCAATTTCGACGGAGCGCAGACTTCCTATCAAATCAACGCCAACGACCAATTGCTGACGAGCAAGGATTACAACCAAATCGTCGTGGCCTACCGCAACGGCGCGCCGGTCATGCTGACCGACGTGGCCAAGCCGGTGGACGGCGTGGAAAACATCAATCAGGCCGCCTGGATGAGCGAGGTTCCGGCCATCATCGTCAACGTGCAACGCCAGCCCGGGGCCAACATTATTCAAGTCGTGGACCGGATCAAGAAACGATTGCCCCAGCTTCGAGCGACGCTGCCGCCCGCCGTCGATGTGAGCATTCTGACGGACCAGACGACGACCATCCGCGCCTCGGTCAATGACGTGCAGTTCGAATTGATGCTGACCGTGGGGCTGGTCGTGCTGGTGATCTTTCTGTTTTTACGCAGTTTTGCGGCCACGATTATTCCCAGTGTCGCGGTGCCGCTTTCCCTCATTGGAACCTTTGCTGTCATGTATTTGTTGGGATACAGCCTGGATAATCTTTCCCTGATGGCCCTGACCATTTCGACGGGTTTTGTTGTTGACGACGCCATTGTGATGATCGAGAACATCACCCGTTTCATTGAGCAGGGCGACAAGCCGCTGGACGCGGCGCTGAAAGGCGCGGAGCAAATTGGCTTCACCATCATATCCCTGACCATTTCGCTGGTGGCGGTCCTGATCCCGCTGCTGTTCATGCAGGACATCGTAGGACGCCTTTTCCGCGAATTTGCCGTGACGCTGGCGGTGACTATTCTGGTGTCGGCCGTGGTGTCGCTGACGCTGACGCCCATGATGTGCGCGCGGTTGCTGCGCCACAAGCCGGAGGCGCAACAGGGCCGCGTCTTTCGGGCGTCCGAACGCGCTTTTGAAAGTGTCATTGCCTTTTACGGCAGAACATTGCGCTGGGTCCTGCAACGCCGCACGGTGACCCTCTTCGTCGCCGTCGGCACGCTGGTTTTGACCGTCGTTCTGTATATATTGATCCCGAAGGGATTCTTTCCGGTGCAGGACACCGGCGTGATCCAGGGGATTTCACAGGGGGCGCAGAACGTCTCCTTCGGTGCGATGGCCGGGCAGCAGCAGCAACTGGCTGACGTCATCCTCAAAGATCCGGCGGTGGAAGATCTTTCCTCGTTCATCGGGGTGGATGGCATCAACACCACCCTCAACAGCGGGCGGATTCTCATTAATCTCAAACCCATCGAGCAACGAAAAATCAGCGCCTCGGACATCATCCGCCGCCTGCAACCTGAACTGGCCAAGATCAATAACATCACTCTTTTCATGCAGCCGGTGCAGGACATCACCATCGAGGACCGCGTCAGCCGGACGCAGTATCAATACACGCTCGAAGACCCCGACCCGAAGGAACTGCAATATTGGACCGACCAATTAATGACCAAACTGAAGGCGTTGCCGGAGCTGACCGACCTCGCCACCGATCAGCAAGCGGATGGAATGCAGGTATCGCTGGTGATTGACCGCGTCACGGCGGCGCGCCTGGGCATCACCGCGCAACAAATTGACCAAACCCTTTATGACGCCTTCGGCCAGCGCCAAATTTCGACCCTTTTCACGCAATTGAACCAATACCACCTGATCCTGGAAGCGACGCCCTCCTTCCAACGGGATCCGTCGAAATTAAATGACATTTATATCCAATCCACCTATGGCGGGGCGGTGCCGTTGGGGACATTTGCGCATTTCGAAACGAAAACCGCGCCGCTGTCCATCAACCATCAAGGCCAATTCCCCTGCGTGACCATCTCGTTCAATCTCTCCCCGAATGCGGCCCTGGGTGAGGCGACCGATGCAGTGGAGAAAGCGCAGAGAGACCTCAACATGCCCGCCTCGGTCCTGGCTTCGTTCCAGGGCACGGCGTCGTCGTTTAAGGCTTCCTTAACCAACGAGCCGCTGCTCATTTTGGCGGCGCTTGTGACCGTGTATATTGTTCTGGGCGTTCTTTACGAAAGTTACATTCACCCCATCACCATTCTCTCGACCCTGCCGTCAGCCGGCGTGGGGGCGATTCTGGCCTTGATGCTCTTTCACCAGGACCTGGGCGTGGTTTCCCTCATCGGCATCATCCTGCTCATCGGCATCGTCAAGAAGAACGGCATCATGATGGTCGATTTTGCCCTGCAAGCGGAGAGGGAGGAAGGGAAGAACGCCGTGGACGCGATTTATCAGGCCTGCCTGTTACGTTTCCGGCCCATTATGATGACGACCATGACCGCGCTGTTGGGCGGGCTGCCATTGGCCCTGGGAACGGGCACCGGCGCGGAACTGCGCCGTCCCCTGGGCATCTCGATGGTCGGCGGGCTGATTGTAAGCCAGGTGCTCACGTTGTACACGACGCCTGTCATATATATCTTCATGGATAGGTTTTCCCGCAAGCCGGCCCGCGCCGCCGCCCCTGCCGCCTCAGCCGCCGCTCCGGCGCCGGAAGGCTTGCCGGCCTCCTCATGAATATTTCGGCGCCATTTATTCACCGGCCGGTGGCCACGTCGCTGCTGACGATTGCCGTGGCGCTGGCCGGGGGGGTTGCTTTCAATTTGCTGCCGGTGGCGCCGATGCCGCAGGTGGACAACCCCGTCATTTCCGTCGCGGCCGGCCTGCCCGGGGCCAGTCCGGAAATCATGGCCTCGGCCGTGGCCGCGCCGCTGGAACACCAATTCGGCCACATTGCCGGCGTCAACGAAATGACCTCGGCCAGCTACCTCGGCACCACGGGCATTACTCTGCAATTCGATTTGAACCGCAACATTGACGGCGCGGCCCGCGACGTCCAGGCGGCCATCAACGCCGCCCGCTCGTATCTGCCGGCCAACCTGCCCAGCAATCCCACCTGGCGCAAAGTCAATCCCTCCGATTCCCCCATCATGATCATGTCGCTGACCTCCGATGTGTATGATCGCGGGCAGCTTTACGACGCGGGTTCCACCATCATGCAACAGGCGCTTTCGCAGATCGACGGCGTGGGCCAGGTGTTTGTCGGCGGCAGTTCCCTTCCGGCGGTTCGGGTCGAGGTCAATCCCGTCCAGTTAAACAATTGCGGCCTGGGCTTGCAGGATGTGGCGGCCGTGTTGCGCGGCGCCAATGCCAATGAACCCAAAGGCCAGATATTCGACGGGCACATGACCGCCGATATCGCGGCCAACGACCAATTGCTCAAGGCCGCCAATTACAAAAATCTGGTGGTGGGCTACAGCAATGGCGCCGCCATCCAGCTTTGCGACGTGGCGGAGGTGGTCGATTCGGTCGAGAACTTGCGCGCGGGCGGGTTCTCCGATGGCAAGCCTTCCGTCGTTCTGGTTATTTTCAAGCAGCCCCAGGCCAATGTGATTGACACAGTGGACCGCATTCGCCGCATGGTGCCTTCCTTGCAGGCGTCCATACCCGCCGCCATCAAGCTGACCGTCATGATAGATCGGACCACTACGATCCGTTCGTCAGTCCGCGACGTGGAGGGGACCCTTTTGATCTCGATTGCCCTGGTCATCCTGGTCGTGTTTATCTTTTTGCGCAGTCCGCGCGCGACGCTCATTCCTGCCGTGGTCGTGCCTGTCTCGCTCATTGGCACGTTTGGCATCATGTATCTTTTCAACTATACGCTGGACAACCTTTCCCTGATGGCCTTGACCATTTCCACCGGCTTCGTGGTGGATGACGCCATTGTGGTCATTGAGAACGTCACCCGCTACATCGAGCAGGGGATGCCGCCGGTGGAAGCTTCTTTGCGCGGCGCCCGGGAGATTGGTTTTACCGTCATGTCCATCAGCATTTCGCTGGTGGCGGTGTTTACGCCCATTCTTCTTATGGGCGGTTATATCGGTCGTCTTTTCCATGAATTTGCCGTTACTCTCTCGGTGGCAATCATGGTTTCGCTGGTCGTTTCCCTGACCACCACGCCGCTGATGTGTTCCAGGTTGCTCAAACGCGAAAGGGAGGAGGAGCACGGCAGGCTGTATCGGGCCACGGGAAAAGTATTTGACTGGGTGTTGGGCCGTTACCAGATCAGTTTGAAGTGGGCGTTGCGTCATTCGTTTCTGACCCTCTGTCTTTTGTTTGCAGCCGTGGTGCTTAATTTCTACCTTATGATCATCGTGCCCAAGGGGCTTTTTCCCCCGCAGGACAATGGCACGATGGCCGGCATCGTTATGGGCACGCAGGATATTTCCTTTCAGTCCATGGTCGGCAAGCTTCAGCAGTTCATCCAAATCGTCCGGGACGATCCGGCGGTCGATCACGTCCTGGGCTATACCGGCGGCAATTCCGCCACCGATCAAGGCTTTTGTTTCATCGGCTTGAAGCCCCTGTCCGAACGGAAGGTTGGGGCCGACGCCGTGATTAATCGCTTGCGTCCAAAATTGGCGGGGGTTTCGGGCGCCACGCTGATTTTGCAGCCGGGCCAGGACGTCCGCACCGGCGCCCGGCAAAGCGCGGCCCAGTATCAATATTTCATCCAAAGCCCCAGCGTGGCCGAATTGGTCAAGTGGGGGCCTGCGCTGCAGAAGGAGATGAAAAAAATTCCCGGGCTGACCGACGTGAACAGCGACCAGCGAAACAACGGCCTCCAATCCACCCTGGTTTATGACCGGCCGACGGCGATGCGCATGGGCATCTCAGCCCAGACGCTGGACAACGCCCTTTACAACGCTTTTGGCCAGGCGCAAGTGTCCACCATGTACACAGAGTTGAATCAGTATCATGTGGTCCTGGAAGTGGCGACCAACTTTTGGCAAACGCCCGAAGGCTTGAAGTCCATTTACCTCCAGGCCACCAATGGCGGCGAAGTGCCTCTGCAGGCTGTGACCAAATACAAAACCGAGACCGCTGCCATCGCCGTCAATCATTCCGGGCAATTTCCCTCCGTGACGATCTCGTTCAACCTCGCGCCGGGCGTTTCCTTGGGCCAGGCCGTCAACGAGATTACGGCCTTGAAGGAGCGGATGGGAATGCCCCAGGACATGCAAGGCAGTTTTGGCGGAACGGCGCAGCTCTTCAAGGACTCCCAGGCCAACTTGGTCTTTCTCGTCCTCACAGCCCTCGCCGCCGTCTATATCGTTTTGGGCATTCTTTATGAAAGTTACATTCATCCCGTCACCATTCTTTCCACGCTGCCCTCCGCCGGCGTCGGGGCCGTTTTGGCCCTGATGTTGTTTCATCTGGACCTGTCCATTATCGCCATGATCGGCGTCATTCTGCTCATAGGCATTGTCAAGAAGAATGGTATTTTGATGGTGGACTTTGCCATCGACGCCGAGCGCAGGGAACACATGAAACCGGCCGACGCGATTTATCAGGCCTGCATTCTCCGCTTTCGCCCCATATTAATGACGACGCTGGCGGCCACGTGCGGCGCCCTGCCGCTGGTTTTCGGGAGAGGGACGGGCTCGGAATTGCGCCGCCCGCTCGGCGCTGCCATCGTCGGCGGCCTGCTTTTCAGCCAGATGCTGACTCTTTACACCACGCCTGTGGTCTATCTGTATTTTGACCGGCTCAGACTGTGGTGGCGCCGGCGTCGGGGTAAATCGCCCGCCGCCCTGCCCGCCGCATCCCCGGCTCCGGTATGAAACTTATGAAAACCGCCTTGATTATCACCTCGGTGCTGGTCGTCCTGGCCTTGGGCAATGGCTGCAACCTGGCCCCGCGCTATAAACAGCCCACCGTCCAAACTCCGCCTGCCTTCAAGGAAACCAACGGCTGGAAGGCGGCCGAACCCAGTGACGGAGTGATCAAGGGCAAGTGGTGGGAATCCTTTAATGACCCGCAATTAAACGCCTTGGAGGAACAGGTTGCCATCTCCAATCAAAACGTTGTCGCTGCCCTGCAAAATTTCTTCGCCGCCCGCGCCCTGGTCAAGGAAGCCCGCTCCGGTTATTACCCCACCATATCCGTCGATCCTTCCGTGACAAAGTCGCATCACGTCCTGACCGGTGCTGGAAGCACCGCCTCCACCAATGTTGTCACCGGAAGTTCGGGCGGCAGTTCTACCGCCTTCACCCTCCCGGCCGACGCTTCCTGGGAGCCTGACCTTTGGGGGGCCATCCGCAATACCGTCCGGTCCGATGCTTACGCGGCCCAGTCCAGCGCCGCCCTGCTGGAAAATATGAAGCTTACCGCGCAGGCAGAATTGGCGGTGGATTATTACGACCTGCGCGGCCAGGATGAATTGATTCAACTGTTCAATGACACGGTCAGGGCCTATCGCCAGTCTGTTGACTTGACATCGACTCTCTTTAAAACGGGCATTTATTCCGAGCTAAACGAGGCGCAGGCGGACGCCCTGCTCGAAACGACCCTGGCGCAGGCCACCGGTTTGGAAATCCAGCGCGCCCAATATGAGCACGCCATCGCTCTTCTGGTCGGCCAGCCCGCTTCCACCTTTTCGCTCAAAGCGGCTCCGTTGACCAACCAACCGCCCCTGGTGCCGGTCGGTCTGCCCTCCACTCTTTTGGAAAGACGTCCCGATGTCGCTTCCGCCGAGCGCACGGTCGCGGCCGCCAACGCCAATATTGGTGTGACCCGCGCCGCCTTTTTTCCCACACTCAGCCTGAGCGGCTCCGCTGGCTACGAAAGCACCTCCATCTCCAGTTTATTGTCTCCGCCGAGTTTCTTTTGGTCCGTGGGCGGCACATTGTCCGAGACAATTTTTGACGCGGGCAAACGCAAAGCGGCCAATGACCAGGCTTGGGCGAATTATCGCGCCCAAGTGGCCAACTATCGTGAAACCGTGTTAACCGCGTTTCAACAGGTGGAGGACAACTTGGCCGCCTTGCGCATTCTAAGCGTTCAAACACACCAGCAGGACGTCGCAGTCAAGGCGTCTCAAAAGAACTTCGATTTATCCATGGAGCAATTTCGGTTGGGCATCGCCAGCTATCTCAATGTCATCACCGCCGAGGAAACCCTCCTCGGCAACCAGCAAACCGCCGTGAGCCTGCGCACGCAGCAAATGACCGATACCGTTCAACTGATCATGGCATTGGGCGGCGGTTGGAACACTGGCGACCTGCCTTCTTCCTCCAAGCTGGTTTTAAAGTCCTCTCCAGACGGCAAATAGGCGCGAATCGGCACAGCTCGGATTTCAAACTCAAAGCGCCAGAGGACACGCCATTCGAGAATCGCCCGAAAGCGCGAAGCGTCTTGGAGTGCGGCGGCCCTCCGCCGCTCTTGGCTCAAGTGCCAGCCGTTTTCCACTTCACTCACATTGGGGCGAGACCAAGAAATCAGTTGGGAATCCTAAAGCTTCACCCAAAAAAGCGAAATGCGCGCGGACGCAGCCGGGCGCATCTGGACACTACTACCGTGATAATGGAGGAACTTTTGTTTGGAGTCCCGCCTTTAGTCTGTCCGGGCCTTTTCGAATGTATGAGCCGCGTAAACGCGGGACTCCAAACCTAACAGTATCCAGATGCGCCGCGCGCAGCGGCCCTCGTATTGTTTGCCTTCCCCAGCCTGGAGGTTTATAGTCAGCATAGTGAACACATTGGTCCGTCATCCGTACCCGCTTCATCGGAAGACGCGGCTAATGTTAGTTTGGACACTTTGGACGGCCTTGGGATTGTGCCTGCCGTCCGGTGCCTACCCGCTGCAAACGCTGACGATCAATGTGCAGCCGTTGAATGGCACAGAAAGCGGCGGCGATGAATTCCCGGGCGCGGTGGTTCCCTTTGGGATGGTGCAATTTAGCCCGGATACCAGCTCGGAAGAATCGGGCGGCTATCTCTACACCGACACGCACATTCTTGGGTTCAGCCTCGATCACATGAGCGGCGCGGGCTGCAATTACGGCGGCGATTTTGCCTTCACCCCGATCCTGGGCAGCGTGACAAACTCGCCGGGCTCAAATGGCGGCAACGGGAAGACTAACTTTTCCTCGGCTTTCTCCCACGCTAATGAATTCGCCACGCCCGGTTATTACTCCGTCCAGTTTAACAATGGGATTTTCTCCGAGTTGACGGCCACGACCAGAACCGGGTTCGGTCGCTTTACTTACCCCTCCGGCAATACCGCCAGCATGGTCATTAACGCCGGCAGCGGCGCGGCGGGAACGGTGAACGCCTCGATTCAGATCAACACTGCCGGCCAGGAGATTACCGGTTGGACGACGGAGGGCGGCTTCTGCGGGTCCGGTGTGCATCCCACGATGTATTTCGACGCCGTGTTCGACCATGCGTTTGTTGCTTACGGCGCGTGGAACGGCACGAATTTCATCCCAAGCGGGACCAATGCCACCGGAGCCAAGACCGGCGTTTACCTCAGTTTTAATTTGCCAACGGGCGGTGTTGTCCTGGCGCGGACTGCCATTTCCTATGTCAGCGTGGCGAACGCGCAAGCCAACTTGCAGGCGGAAAGTCCGGCCTCGGCATTCAACAGCACCGGATTTAACGCGATGGCCGCCGCCGCCAGCAATAATTGGAATGGCTATTTGAACAAAATCCAGATTAGCGGCGGGACGGCGGCCGACACGCAGACCTTCTACACGATGATGTATCATGCGCTGCAAGCGCCCAGCGTGGTCAGCGATTATAACGGGCAATATATGGGTTTCTACGGTCAAACACATGCCACATCCGGATACACCAAATACGAATTTTTTTCCGGCTGGGACATATACCGCAATGAATGCCAGTTCATTGCCATGATGGACCCCGCCCGCGCCGGCGATATGGCGCAGTCGCTGGTCCAGGATGCGCACGACGGCGGGACAATGCCGCGCTGGAGCGTGCCTAACGGGGACACGGGCGTGATGATGGGCGACCCGGCCACGCCGATCATTGCCGGCATATATGCGTTTGGCGGCACAAATTTCAATACGGCCTCGGCGCTGACGGCAATGGTCAACGCGGCCGTTAACCCGGCGCTCATTGCCAGCAACGGAATTCGCGAGCGCGATGCCGAGCGCGACTATTTGAACCTGGGCTATGTTCCGGAGTATCAGAACGGCGGTTACGGCCCGGTATCAATGACGTTGGAGTACTGCAGCGCCGATTGCGCTCTGGCTCGTTTCGCGCAGGCGCTGGGTGACACGACCAACTACACCCTGGCCATGAATCGCGCCCAAAACTGGCGCAACTTGTTTAATACCAACTCAGGTTATTTGCAGATGCGGCGTTGCGACGGCCTCTGGTCGCCGGGATTTGTGTTTAACAACGAAACCTATAACAGCTATCAAGGGTACGTCGAGGGCACGGCCTCGCAGTATACCTGGATGGTTCCCTTCAACCTAAGTTCGCTTATTGACATGATCGGAGGCCCGTCGGCGGCCAGTGCCCGTTTGGACACTTTCTTCACCCTGCTCAACGATGGCACGGGCTCTCAATATGCCTATATGGGCAATGAGCCCTGCTCGGAAGTGCCGTGGATTTATAGCTTTATGGGCGAGCCTTACAAGACATCAAGTGTCGTTCGGCAAATCATGACCCAGCTCTTTTCCACCGCGCCGGGCGGGCTGCCGGGCAATGATGACTTGGGACAGATGGCGTCGTGGTATGTCCTTGCCGCTCTCGGCATGCATCCGGAGATTCCCGGTGACGATCTGCTGGTGTTAAACGGTCCGCTCTTTCCGCAAGCCATCATCCACCTGACAAATGGGGATGTCACTATTATCGGCAGCGGGGCAAGCGACACCGCGCCCTACGTCCAAAGCCTGGAGGTGAACGGCCAGCCAACCAGCGCGTCGTGGATTCGTTTCGCCAATATTGAGAGTGGTGGCACGCTGAATTTTACCATGGGGACAAGCCCGAATACAAATTGGGGCGCAAGCCTCGCCCTCCTTCCGCCTTCTTATACCGATGGGATGACATCGCCGCTGGCACAGACCTATTACTGGGGAACTGGTTTGGAGACGGGGGAAACTCAGAACACCTGGACGAACGCGGTTGATACTGCACCCTACCCGGCGGGCGGCAGCAACAATGTCGGCCCCATCGAAAGCACCTTGTCTGGACCAGAGTTGGGCGCCCGGGACGAAACCAGCCAGAGTGGCACCAACGAGATCATGTTTTCTGGCGAGGCGCTGGGCGGGGCGGCGGTTTATTGCTACATGAAAGTGTTTGATCTTAGCGCGCAGAACGTCGTCATCTCTCCCGGTATGCACTTTTCCTATTGGATCTTCCCGCAAAGCCATACCAATGACGGGCTGGCGACAGGAAATAACAGCCTCTATGTCGCGTTGGATCTTGTCTTTACGGACGGAACAAACCTGCGTGATAGCGGCCTGACGGATCAACATGGCGTTGGAATAAATCCTGCCAATCAAGGCGGCATATTGGCGCTGGATACCTGGAATTATGTGACAGTCGATATGACGCCGCTGGCGGGCAAGACAGTCAATCGAATCGACCTCGGTTACAGCCAGCCCAATAGCACCGGGGGCTATCGCGGCTATGTGGATGATGTGGCCTTCACCACGCCCGCAAATTCTGCCACTAATAATCTCTCCGTGAACAAGCCGGCCAGCACGGACAGCCAGCAAGCGGGAAATCCGGCGGGCAACGGCAACGATGGGAACACGGCCACGCGCTGGAGCGCCAATGACGGAAACACCAATCATTGGTGGCAGGTGGATTTGGGCTCGCTCTGCAACTTGACGGGCGACGAAGTCATCTGGCAGATGAACGGAGTGACTTACGATTACACAGTCGCCGTCTCGCCGGACAGCACCAATTGGACGACGGTTGTCAATAAGACGGCCAACCCCAGCACCGCCCAACTCCAGGCGGATGTATTTTTAGCGGCCGGACGGTATGTGCGGGTTACGGTGACCGGATTGCCAGCGGGCGATTGGGCCAGCTTCGATGAATTTCAGGTATTTGGGACGGCGATAACGCCCCCGTCGGCGCCGGCCGGGCTGACGGCCTTCGGGGGGTATGGAATAGTTGCGTTAAGCTGGGCGGCAACCACGGGCGCAACCAGTTACAACATCATGCGTTCGACTGCCAGCGGCAAAGAGACAAACCTCGCCAGTGTAACAACGACGAATTACACCGACACGGGATTGACCGCCGGGAAAACTTATTACTATGTGGTTTCAGCCGCAAATTTAGTGGGACAAAGCAGCAATTCCAGCGAAGTGACTGCCGCGCCGGCAAACCCGGTGCCGGGTTCCTACGAAGCCGCGGTGGTGGCCGGCAACCCTCTGGCTTATTGGCCGCTCAATGAAACGACCGGCTCGGTTGCCCATGATCCAGTCGGCGGATACAATGGAACCTACACGGGCGGTGTTGTCCTTGCCCAGCCGGGGGTCGCCTTGTTGAGCTTCGGCACGCCAAGTTATTCGGTGCTTTTCGACGGAACATCCGGCTGCGTGGATATTCCCGAAGGCCCGTTCAACATTACCAATGCCGTTACCGCGATGGCCTGGGTCAACGTTCCGGCCGCGCCTCATTTCTCGGGAATAATAGGTCGTGGCAATGGTTCGTGGCGTTTGAGTGTCAACACCAGCGGCGAGCCGGGCGCTGCTGACTCTAACGGGGGAGACGCGACCAGTCCGACTTCCATTGCGGGCAGCGGTTGGCACATGGTGGCCTATACTTACTCCGGTGTTCCCGGCGTCACTAACAATGGTTCGCTTTACGTGGATGGCGTGCTTAAGGCGAACAATACTGTTTCAACGGTTGCCGGGGATAGTTATGATGTGTGGATTGGCGGTTCGCCTGACTACGGAACAACGCGGTTGCTGCCGGGCGGCATAGCCCACGCTGCCGTCTTCGCCCAGGCTCTCTCCCCCGCTCAAGTTCTGGCGCTCTATAATGCCGGCTCGAACGTGCCACAAGTCACATTGAAACTTACCCCGGTTGGCGTAGGACAGAATCTGATCCTGACGTGGTTCCAAGGCACACTCATGCAATCCACCAACCTTGCCGGTCCCTGGATCACGAATACCGCCGCTTCGCCCTGCACAGTCGCGCCCACCAATACCCAAATGTACTTTAAGGTGAGGGTGAAGTAAGTCGGAGAGGGGTTGCCAACGGCAAGTCGAGCCAGGCCAGGCCGATATCGCGCTTCATGTGGCTCGTGCTGTTGCCGCCGGGAGCATCGTAAAATATTGCCAGCCGCTTCCCTGCCTTGACCACCGAGGGCAATCCTACGCATCGTTTCGACCAGGTGCAATTTTTGCCATCCAACACGACGGCTTTGTCCTTCGCATTCCACTGGTCGAGGTCGCGGGACCAATAGACCCAGATGGCGTCCGTATATTCGCCGCCGTCGAGGCCGACGTGGTTCGTAAAGAGAAACCAAGTCTTTGTGGCCGGCTCGTAATAAAGGGAAGAATTTCCGACTTGTTCCTCGATCGGCACTATCGGCTGCGCGTCAATCGTCCAGGGTCCATTCAGATCGCGCGTCCGTGCAATACCCAAAGTGCGCAGGCAGGCGTTGCCAGGGCGGGAAGTCGAGGCGCTGAAAAACATGAGGTAGTCATGGCCGCGCTTGATCACATGTCCCGGGCTTGCCGTCAGGGAATAATAGGTGCCGGGCTGCGGGCGGAAAGGCACGACAGTGGGTTGCTTGATCCACGGCCCGGCGGGCGATTTGCCTCTGGCCTTCATGGTCACATAGGGAAACGATGGAATGAGATCGGGCGCGGGCGAAGTATGCGGCGTGCCCAGGTAAAACATGTGCCATGTCCCGCCGTCGAGATAAGTTACCCCGTAAGAAGCCGAGGCGGAGTCCATCTCATCCTTGCCTCCAAAATCGAGCGCAGGCCCCTTCTTTTCCCAATGAACCAGGTCTTTGCTGGTGGCCAGGCAGGCGAGCCATCCCTTGGGCCCGGCCCCGTCGTAATTCATATAATACGTGCCCCTGTTCTCGTAAACCCAGATGTCGCGCGCACCCAATGTATCGCACAGGCGCGGCCCGTCCCCGTGTTTGAGCACGACACCCTGGTCTTGAGCGTCGAGGCGCAAAGTCGCTTCCGGACGGCCATCGGCGTAATGCGTCGCGGCGCAGGCCGCGGCCGCGCCGGAGGTTACTGTCAATAAATATATTATTGGCTTCGTAATTTTCAAGGGAAGTAAATCGTAAAGGAGTCGGCGCGCAACTTCATAAACTTCACCTTTCGCATATTGCATTCGCAGTTGGCGCGCCATGCAACCCATCTTACCGGTCTCTTTGCCATTCGCCAAACCTAAATGTCCTTCAGTTACGCACTGACCTCTTTATGTTTCATTTACAGAAATGAGCTACTCCTTCTTGCGATTGTAGGTCACGAGATAGAGCTGCGTGCCGGCACTGGTCTTGAACTCCGTGGGGCGTTTCGCGCCGGAAAGGTCGTAGCAGATGCGGAGCGTGCCGCCCTTGAGTTCGTAGATCGCGGGGAAAGTCTTGCCGTGGTTCGGCCCCTCCGTGCCGGTGATGATCATGCTCTTGGGCTCGCTGCTGGAATCGAGCGTGTAAGTGCCCCTGTCGGGTTCCTCTCCGACCAACACTTCGTATTTACCGTTGTCCAGTTTGAGGCTGATCATCTTCAAGACAGCATCATGCATGGGCTGTCCGGCCAACTCAGCCTTGACGGGCTTCCAATTTCCCTGAACTGCTTTGGCGTCATTGAGCGAGTCGGCAGCGGACGCGCTCAACGATACAGCAACAGCCAAACCGATGTAGAAAATATTTTTCATGTGGTGTCGAGTCCTAGTAGTTATCATTTGCGGGACGCGAATAAATATCAAATCGAAAATCGAGCACAACCGGGAGCGAGCCATTCAGATCGCCGGTTCTGCGGACGAAGGTTCGTTGGGCATCCTGAAGCTGGGGAACGCAGCGCAGTAATTTACACCTTGCTCGGCAGTTGTCGGCGGCACGGGATCAACCCCTTTGATTAGTTGAAAGATTTGTTCACGCGTTTGCCCGCCGCCAAAATCACGCAGATTAAAGGATTCACGCCGGCGACGTGGGCCAAGGGCAAAGCGAAGGAGACAGTGGTCGCCCGGGCGGCTTGAGCCCAATCCCTCGAATCAAACGTATTGCATACCGGAATTGCATGGTTTAACATGCGGTCGCAGGTGAAATGAATAACTGTTCGAGCGTTTCAAACCGCTATGAAAATTTACTGGTCACTTCGCAATGTGCCGGAGCTTGCGCCCCTCGCACCCGCTGACCGCAAGCGAGTGCATGAAGCCTGTCTGCGGCGTTATTTTTGGCACGCACCCGTCACGAGGAGGAGTTTGGTTGCTTACCTTATGCTGATTCTTTGCCCAGCTGCGCTTGTGGGACTCACAAGCTGGCTTGTACAAGCCTTTGGCGGCACTACATCAACTTGGATGTTAGTTTTGATTCTTATTGCCGGAGGGACTCTTGGCCATTTTGTTTTCTCCCGTATCGCTACCGCTCACCTTCGGCGGTTCTACTCAGATTACATCCAGAACGAATTACGATCTGCAGGAGTATAGTTTTCCGCTGCCTTCGCTGCCAGTAAGCTCCGCCACCCGAAGCGTTGCAGCTAGCGTCGACCCGATGACTTTCAAATTCCACGCCAGTTCAGCCCGGAAAAGGAAAAGAAAAAGAAAAAAAAGAAAAAGAAAAAGGGGTCAGACCATAGTTTTATACTTTTGAATTGGCAATTTCCCGTGGTGGTGGGACAGGCCGAAAGTCTTAACTGCAAACTCCATCGTTCAAGTAAAACGCATGAGCCTCGCATGAAAAGTATAAAACTATGGGTTGACCCCTATTGTGGGTTGACCCCTATTGACTATTACTATTTCCATTGGAGAAAAGCGCATGAGCCTGCGTAGCATGAAAAGTATAAAACTATGGTCTGACCCCTTCGACGACGACCTTCGATAAAACTATGGTCTGACCCCTTCGATGACCCCTTCGATATTCTTTCGACTCCCTCATCTTGCGCGTCAAGCCGCAACGCGGCTTCCGGACGGCCATCAGGGTAATGCAGAGCGGCGCTGGCCGCCGTCGCGCCGGCGGCTACTGTCAATAAATAACTTATTAGTTTCATGATTCTTAAGGGAACCAAATCGTAAATTTTCACGATAAAAAAGTATGACCAAAACGGGTGTCGCGGCGAGGTTCTCCACCTTTTTCTTTCCTTTCTTGTTCGCCGCCTTAACGTTCAGGTCATGAAAGGTAAGTTTGACTCGGTTGAATCGGTGGTGGCGGACCTGCGCAAGGGCAGAATGGTCATTGTAGTGGATGATGCCGATCGCGAAAACGAGGGCGACTTGATCATGGCCGCCGAACGTGTCACCGCCGCGGCCATCAATTTTATGGCGGCGCAGGGCCGCGGCCTGATTTGCGTGCCCACGACTTCCGAGCGCCTTAAACAATTGGGCATTGAACAAATGGTGGTGCAGAACCGGGAAACTCTTCGCACCGATTTCCAGGTGAGCGTCGACGCGGCCCGGGGCATCACCACCGGCATCAGCGCCGCCGACCGCGCGCTGACGATCAAGACCATGGCCGGCCCGACCACGGTGCGTGAAGACTTGGTGCAACCGGGACATGTCTTTCCCTTGCGCGCCAAGCCGGGCGGCGTCCTGCAGCGCGCCGGCCACACCGAGGCCACGGTTGATCTGGTCAAGCTGGCCGGACTGCGCCCCATGGGCATCTGTTGCGAGATCATGAGCGAAGATGGTTCGATGGCGCGATTGGACGAGCTGCAACGTTTTGCGCGCCGCCGCAAACTAAAAATTTGCACCATCGAAGAGTTGATCCATTACCGGCGCACGCGGGAGAAATTGGTTGAGCGCATCGAGGTGGTCAAACTGCCCACCGCTTATGGCGATTTTAATTTGCATCTCTACCGTTCCCAAACCGACGGCCAGCATCACCTCGCCCTGGTCAAGGGCGATGTGGAAGGGAAGAAAAATGTTCTGGTGCGCGTGCATAGCGAATGTCTGACCGGCGATGTCTTCGGTTCGCGCCGCTGCGATTGCGGCCCGCAATTGCACCAGGCCATGCGCCTGATCGCGACGGCGGGGCGCGGCGTGATTGTTTATATGCGACAGGAAGGGCGGGGCATCGGTCTGGCCTCGAAAATCAAGGCGTACAAATTGCAGGAACGCGGCTATGACACCGTCGAAGCCAACCTCAAGCTGGGTTACGGCATGGACCTGCGCGAATACGGCTTGGGCGCGCAAATCCTGGTCGATCTGGGTTTGAAAACAATTTGCCTCCTGACCAACAACCCTAAAAAAATTGTGGGCCTGGAAGGTTACGGGCTGGAGGTCGTCAAACAACTGCCGATCAAAATCCGCCCCAATCCGCACAACGAAAAATATTTGCGAACCAAGCGTGAGAAATTAGGCCACTTGCTCTAAAAATGTCGCGCATTCATTGAAAGTCGGAACTCGATGCTTACTCCCGCCAAAAAATCAAAGATCCGCGCCTCGGGCGGTGCGTTCGCCATCATCGCTTCGCGCTACAACGCCCGCTACGTCGATGCCATGGTCAAGGCGGCGCGAGAGCAACTGAAGGAGGGCGGCGCACAGAAGATTTCTGTCATCCGCGTGCCCGGCGCATTTGAAATTCCGGCGGTGGCGTCGCGGCTCGCCTCGTCAACGCCCGCGTGGTCCGCCATAATATGCCTTGGCGTGATCGTGCGCGGCCAAACCAGTCATGCTCAGCTCATTGCCGAGGCGGTCAGCCTCTCGCTGGCCCAGTTGCAAACGCAACGTGCCTTGCCGGTCATTCACGAAGTTCTGCTATTGGAAAACGAAGCGCAGGCGATGGTTCGTTGTCTTGACAAAAAACATAACCGCGGCGCGGAAGCCGCCCAAACCGCGCTCGAAATGGCGCAGGTCATGGAGTCATTGCCTGAGTGAGCGAAGGTGGTCAGATGCCTCCCTTAATCTGTGCCAGACAATGGGTCAGGTAAGGCAATAACTGCTTCTTGCGGGAGACGACGTCCCGCAACTCGTAAATTCCCGGTTCGGTGCGGGGATAATCGACGTGATCGGCCAGATTCTTCCCGCCCGCCAGCACCAGGAGAGAACTCTGTGTATTGACATCTGTCACCAGCAGAGCTGAAAAAAGATAATCCCGGCTGCGCCGATAATTTTCCAGGGCCTCCAACAATTCGGCCTTGCGCTGCCAAAATTGACTGAAACCGATCTCCTCAATTTGGGCGACGCTGAAGCGGATGCCATCCTCGTGGTATTCCTTGCAGTCAGTGGTGACGGCCTGGGGTGCGGGTTTGAGCGTGAGCAACGAACCGGAGGCAAACAGTTTTTCCGTGAAGTCCCGCGCATTGACTCCGGAAATTTGCTGAAGTTTGCCCAACACTTCGCCGTCGTGCGCCGTGGCGGTGGGCGACGTCAAGTTCAGCGTATCGGACACCAGCCCGGCCAGAAGCAAGCCGGCGATGGGCGGCGGCAGGTCCACGCCGTAGCGGAAAAAACAATCCGCGACGATCGTGCTCGTCGAGCCTACGGGTTCGTTGCGGAATAAAATGGGCTGCTGGGTAGTCAGCGCGCCGATGCGGTGGTGGTCAATGATTTCCATGATTTCAACCTGCTCGGCCCCTTGCACGGCTTGGGAAAGTTCGTTGTGATCGACCAGGATCAGCCGGCGATCCACTTTTTTCAGAAAATCGGTCTTGGACAAGATGCCGATCGTCCGCCCTTCGGAATCGAGCACCGGGAAAGCCGCGTAACCGGAGGCGGTCGCCGCCGCCCTGATGTCGGCCAGGGACGATCCCTCCTTCAATGTTTCAAAGTTCTCATTGACAACATGCCGCACCGCGATGGAGGCCCGGCAAAGTGCGGCGGTGGTGGCGGTGTCATGCGGACAACTGATGAGGGTGACTTTGTTCCGCTCGGCGGCGTCGAGGGTCTTTTTTTCAACCGCCATTCCGCCGGTCACGACCATCGCCCGCACCCGCTCGCGAATGGCCAGGTTCTGGATGTCCCAGCGGTCGCCGACCACCACGAGCAGCTTTTCGCGCGGATAATGCTCCAGCCTTTCCGCAAAGGATTCCAGGCCCATCGCGCCAATGGTCAGGATTAAATCTTCCTCGTGATC
>Ga0182030_10005865_pt1 | contig 26002 bp, 13 predicted proteins | sample 812S3MmetaG_FD_121299 | JGI IMG/M metagenome (GOLD analysis project Ga0182030, IMG submission 121299) | Permafrost microbial communities from Stordalen Mire, Sweden - 812S3M metaG (Illumina Assembly) | ecosystem: Environmental > Terrestrial > Soil > Wetlands > Permafrost | place: Sweden...
CGATACCCCCTGGACTGAAAAGTACAACGAGTTTCAGACCCTCGTGCCCGGCGAGCAATCCCTGGTGTTCCCCGGTTCCCCCACGGGCTGGGTTTTTCCGGGCGATCCCGGGATTCCACGCGGCTTGGGCCCGACGCGATATAACAACTTCTCACCCCGGGTGGGTCTTGCCTACTCGCCCAGCATCGACAGCGGCTTCTTGGGTAAACTGGTCGGCGGCCCGGGCAAGACCAGCATCCGTGCGAGCTTCGGCCGGTTCTTCACCACGTTTGAAGGCGCCACGAACTTCAACGCCATCGGCGATGCTCCGTTCGGGTACTACTATGGCAGCCCTCAGCCCCCGGAGTTCGCCACGCCTTACGTCGACCGGGGCACAGGGTTTGTCGAGGGCCAGAAGTTTCCCAGCGCTCCGCCGCCTTCCAATTCCTCCCCCCAGCACCCGGACAACAGCATCAATTGGTCGCAAGACACACCGATCAGCAGCTCACCGGGATTCTTCTATAAGAACGATCTCCCCTATGCGGAGGACTACGAGTTTTCCGTGGAGCGGCAATTGAACCCCACCACCCTCCTCTCGTTGGCGTATGTCGGTACGCAGGGTCACAAGTTGCTCACCACTCTGGAAGCCAATCCCGCAAACCAAGCCCTGTGCCTTAGCCTGAGCCAGCCGAGCGAGGTGGCCCCAGGCACACAGCCGTGCGGCCCTAATGGCGAGAACGGACCTTTCACGGCGGCTGACGGTACGGTCATCCCGACCACGCGCCAGACCTTTGGTCCACTGATTCAGAGCAACTCCTGGTTCGCGACGCTGGGGAATTCCAGTTACAACTCTTTCCAGGCCAGCGTGCGGCATGTAACCGGGCGGCTGGAGTTTCTGGCCGGCTACACGTTCAGCAAGTCCTTGTCGAACGCCTCGGGCTACGGGGAGGCGGTCAATCCCCTTGACCACAATGAACGATCGCTGTCGGCTTTCGACACTACCAACAACTTTGTCACCAGCTACAACTACCAACTCCCGTTCGACAGGTTGGGTGGCCCCCGGCGGCTGACGCAGGGATGGCGGTTGAGCGGTATTACGCGGTTTTCCACCGGCATCCCCGTCACCCTTCTGGCCAGCGACGACCGCTCTTTGCTGGGAACGAACGGCTCGGGACCCAGTGAGTTACCGATCGATACGCCGAACTTCTCGGGCGGGAAGCTCACTTTCCAGAATCCACGCACTGGGCAGCCGTATTTCGACACCAGCATGTTCAGCCCGGAGACCCTGGGCGCGCTCGGATCCGCCAGCCGCAGGTTTTTCCACGGCCCGGGAATCAATAACTGGGACGCCGTGATCGCCAAGGACACGCGCCTGACGGAAGGCACCACCCTGGAGATTCGCGGCGAATTCTTCAACTCCTTCAACCATGCGCAGTTTATCCTGAACTATGCCGACTATGCCGACCCGGCGAACTTCGGATATGTTCGGAGTGCCAATGCACCCCGTATTATCCAGCTCGGTGTGAAGCTGCTGTTCTGATCTGGCGAGCACACTGGCGTCACGTATCGCAAACAACTGTTGGTACTCCTGGCTGGCTTTCTTGTGGAGGTAGGCGGCGCCGGTTTGCGCGGCGCTGACTCGTCCTCATCCTAAGCCTTTTTCAGGGACACCTCGACTTGCCACTTCGCGGGTTAGTGATCCACCCCGACCAATCGTGGATTTAGTCCCCGTTTCACGCACTCGCAAACTATGCTGGGCGGCCAATTCGCCGGATTCGGATCGACCGGCCTACCGGGAAAATGGGATGACTGCAATTTGCAAGTGGACCAGACTCTCACCGGTTTTTGCACCTGTAACGAGGCGCCAAGGTTTTACCAATAGTCGGTAACTTTCCAACCCGCCGCTTATGCCAGATTCGGAACCAAAAACGCCCCTCCACGCCGGAATCCAGCCGGCCGCAATGCGCTGCCCCAGTTGACGGCTGGCCAATTTTCCAGCTCCGACCCACTCCCGGCCACATCGATCATCTAAAAGTCACTGGTGGGATGGAAATTTATGATCGGGAATCGGGAGAACATTATCAGTAAACACTCCGCCGGCACTTACGGGTGATCGCTACAGACCGATTCTATCCCAGCGATCCCACTGGGCCTTCCCAGTCTGCGTAAAAGCGAAACGCACTCGGGCCGCATTCCTATAAAGATCTGGTCGCGATTTCCTGGACCGCCCGGGAGACTCTTACTTACAGAATCCGGCGGAAATGGTGTAGTGGGTCACGGGATCGAAGGCCACGAAAAAGTGGGAACCGTCTGCAACAGGGATGGTGGCCGAGTACCACGAATAACCCAGGGCAGGAAGACCTCTGGGCTCGGGGTTTTCAGCGCAGCCGAAATGACCGTGATGGGGAGGCTCATCGAGAGCGAGCGTGATGCGAGAATTGCCCAGGACGCGCCGCGTACTTTTCGAGAGCGGAGAAGCCTTGGCCAGATCCTCCACCGTGAGTTGCAGCGGATACGCCGCATCCAGCTTCGCGGCGCCGGATTGGATGTTCTGAAGTGCTTGGATGGTTTCAAAGAGCGCTATCGATTTTTGGTTCCGGGCTCGGCCCAAAAAGGAGAAAAAGGCCATCAAAGAAAAGCTGCACAGGAATGCCACCACGGCCAAAGGCAGCAGATTTCGGACCAATGAAAGAGCGGTGTCCTGGAGCTGTGCCCGAAAAAGCCGGTAACTTTGGATTACCGCCAAGAACAATGTCGGGACCAAGACGGCACACATCATTGGCGCGAGGTACCCCCGATTGTAGAAAAATTCCCAATAGGCGGATCTGGAAATTGGGAAGGCTTCGAACATCGAAGAAACCGCATTGGCGAATTTCACATTGGCGAAGGGATCGAACCTCGAAAAAAAGAGGTCCGTGAGTACGGGCCCCACCCACTTGCCGAACTCGCCGGCGAAATAGAGGGCGACCATCACCGGAAGAACCCAGAGCACAGCGCGCACCGTCCCATTGACCGCGCAGGCGCACCAGAATGCGGCAAAGCTCAGGAGCACCACTACGACCGGCCAACCCACTCTGAGATTGACATCCGCCAGCATGTGGTATTTTCCAAACAGTGGCCCTGCGATCCACATCGGAAGCAGCCCCGCGCCCGCGAAACCCGCGAAGAGGGCCATGAACAGCTTGATGAGCCACTGGCGGCGCGCCGACACCGGCAAGGTCAGGTGCCACAAGTGCGTCCCCGACGTTCTTTCTTCCCCCAACGACAGGCTTCCGGCGAGAATAGCGATGATCAACGTGCTGATCACACCCACACCCACCACCGCGGTCTGGAAATCCCTGGATAGACCTCGCGGAGTCAGCAACCCCAACCCCGTCAGGCATGCCCAGCCCACAGCAGCCAACATGCTGATCAGCCAGACCGGCCGCAGCAATCGAAATTCCTTGCGGATCAAGTTGAGAACCGCTCCACTGGGGCGGCAGCGAAGCCAGCCAAGCCATGCGCCTGGCAACAGGTCCGGACCGGCCATCAGCAGATCATCGCCGCCCATGCCTCCCGTCACCTGAAACCGCGCCAGCTTTCGCCAGCCGAGCCAGAGCATTACCCCTGCGTACCCCAGGAAGACGAAGGTGCCAGTTGAAACGACATTGGTGTCGGCCATCGAGACATATCCGGTTCCGCGAAGCCAGTACGCCAAGTTCAGGGCAATAATGATGAAAAATTGGACGGCAATGGTCAGGGTGACACCACCTACCGTGGATCGGGCGATCAGCGTCCAAAATGTTGCCGAAGCGACGGTGGCAACGATCCACCCACCGGCAAAGGCCACTTCCATCCGGCCGGGCTGAAATGAGGTCGCCCGCCAGGCCAGGGAGAAAACCAGAACCGCCGACACAACTGCAAACACCGTGACGGTCAACTTTTCGCGCCAAATTTCCATCCGGTCGACGGGTTGAGAAAGCAGAAGGGAGAGTGTGCGGTGCTCGAATTCGTTGCCGAACGAGCGAGTTGCGAGCAACGGAATGCCGAGAAAAAGCCCCAACAGACCGATCGATCCAATCGAATGCAGCGAGGGGACGAGTGGTATCACGCCCGCCAGGATCACGGCGCACCAGGGCCAAAACAGCGGGCGTGCTTCCTTGAGGATTCGTTTGGCGTTCATTCTCGTCTCCTTGGGGGTTTCCGCCGGGTCGCGGCGGCGGGCCGGAGGTCCGGCCCGTCTCAGCAAGGCTACTAGCCCGGATTTCTCACCACGACTCTGGAAGGGCGGGGCTTTAGCCCCGCCCTTCCATGCATCATCCAAACCTGGTGAGAAGTCCCGGTTAGGAGCGATGAACTGGATGCACGGTCCAATATTTACTCGCTGGGCGTACTGGTGTACGAGATGCGCACCGGGCGCACGCCGTCCTCGGCAACCGTCCGGAAGATCACTTCCCGAACTTCCTTCGACGTCGGTCTCCTTCCCACGTGCGTCCTGGCCCTGGAGATCAGCCGCCACTACAAACGGAAACCGGCCCGGCGCCACAGGACCACAGTCTCGGGTGTCACCACGATCAGCGATGGTTTCCATCCGGACCAGAATCGACGGACGGCAACCCAGAAGAGCTTGTCGAGCAGGCATATTCTTGGCTTCGGATGCCGACGCTTCGGCACGGCGAGTAATTGGCGTAGCACGAGAGTCTCAAGGAGGAGGCTCCGGCGCGCCGGCAAGAGGCGAACCAGCGTCCCGCGGCATCACTATCGCGTTTTGGCGAAAGACAGGGGCACGCCCATGAGTAACGCGCCTTAAGTTCCCCCGGCCTCGCCTCAGTTCGGTTTATGCTGGGCTTCCGAAATCCTCTTAAACTCTTGAAACTCCTGGTCGGCCGCGGCCTTATTGCCTAGTTGTTGATAGATACGCGCGGCCCGATAATGAGCCCCCCCCTTACTGGGATCGAGGCTTACCGTCTGGCGAAGCTCTTGCAAGGCTCCTTGTAGATCGCCGCTCTTCTCAAGGATGATCGCCATCTGGAAGCGTGACTCCGCGTTGGACGGGTTCAGCTTCAGTGCATCGAGCAGGTATGGTTTGGCTTCATCAATCCGTTCAGTTCGAATCAGCATGGTAGCCAAATCCAGCGAGGGCCACTCAGTTTTCCGTCCTCCCATTTCCTCCCGGTGAATGGCCTCCAAATACCATTTCTTTGCCTCGGCGAATTCTTGTTTGGCTTCATAACAAAGGCCGAGATTTTCGTACGCCCTGACGAGATCAGGCGCCGCGGCAATAGCCGCATTTGACTCCTCGATCGCTTCTTCAATATGGTTTTGTGTGAAAAGGAGGCGGGCCAGATAGTAATGTGCATACCCATATTTCGGATCGAGGCGAATCGCTTCCCGAAACGTCGGCTCAGCCAGGTCCAGCCGGTTATGGACGACTGCTACGAGTCCGCGCAGCGTTTCCCCTTTGGCCGTCGGTCCGGCAATGCTGTCGGCGGTACGAACCAGTTGTAATGTCTCTTTGTATCTTCTCTGATCAAAACGAACTTGCGCGAGAAGCGTAATCAACGCGGGATCTCTGGGAGTTGTTGCGAGCTTACTTTCGATCATCTTCTCCGCAGTCGTAAGTTCCTTGTCTTGAATCAATGCTTCCACCTGCGTCACCCAGTCATCCGCCCCGTTCTTTAGTGCGGTGCCTGATGCCACAGAGCGCATCTTCGCATCTGCCAGGTGGGCCGCTGAGGCCAGAACTTTGCCGCAGCCTGCCATGACCACGCCCGCGACGCCTAACTTTTTAAGGAAGCCGCGGCGGCTACCTGGCTTGCTATGGGATGAGTCCACGATTACCTGCTCTCAGTAGAAAACCATGAAGCTGAACTCGCGGAAGGACAGCGAACCTACCCTCTTTTGCGTTCCCGGACGCCAAGAGTGGGGCCAATACCTGACCGCGGAGATTTGGCAATTATGCCGAGATGAGCCCTGGCCGGGGTAGTGGCCTAATTTCGATTGCAGCGCCGGCTTCCGGCCGGCATTGAGCCGCCAAGATGGCGGTGCTACGTTCAAATTAGGACAGCACCCCTCGCCGCGAGAGGTTGATCCAACATCATTATGTCATATTCATAATTCCATTCTATTCCTCTCGGAGCGTGATCGCTCCGAGCCGGTAGCGATGTTGTCCGTCATCATCAGCCAATGGCAAGGCGATTCGGGGCGTGCCATCACGTTGGCCGACGGATACAAACACCGTATATTCACCGGGCTTGGTGACCGGCGCAATTCGGCCGATGGCGAACTCGCATTCGTTCGTCCGTGTCGGCGCGGCATTAGCCGGGCCGGGAGCCAGGTCCCGCACGTTGAATTGCTCATCCGCCAGTACCGACACAATGCCGCCCTTATCGTCTTTGAGCGTGAGGGTGACATATCCGCCTGGATAACAAGGCGCCACGCCGGCATTAGCCCAGATGTTGCGTACCTTGAACGACTGGCCGATCACCACCTCGCGCGGCCAGGACATCTCGCGCAGTTGCAATCGATAGCCCATGCGCAGGTTGATCCGGTCAATAACTGAACGATTCTCGTTCAACTCCACCCGCGGCCACCAATGAATCGACATGTAGCTGGCATGATAATCCTCGATTGCTTTCAACAGGAGCGATCCATCGCCCCATGCATCTTTCGCTTTCGAGTCGCCGTAGTGTTCGTGCTCCAGAATGACAGGCCAGCGCGGCCAGAAGCCCTGCGCCATTTCCGCATGAAACCACGAGTGTGGCGGTGGTTGCACCAGAATGCTGTCGTCGCGCAAGGTCATGCCTTTTGAGATCGCATAATCGGTTTCGGGAAAATGCCAGCCCGGTTTTTCGCCCCCAGCCACGTCGTCGTTGACGCACACGAGTGTCCGCTTGAAATGTTTGGCATAGAGGTCAATATGCTCTTTGATGATCTTTGGCGCTTTGGCTTCGGGCACTCGGCTGCTTGCAGCCGTGTGGCCTTCGCCCCACAAACCGTAGGAACCGATGTCAATGAACGCCACGTTGGGGTTGCCATCGTAGCGCGCCGCCATCACGGACAGGAATTGGTCCAGCTTTTCCTGAAATACCGGATCGCCAAAGTCCGGATCCCAACTCTTTCCTTGCGGCGTGGGTCCTTTACCATATTCATAGAAGGTTCCCTTAGCGCCAGCCTTCTTGACCCACGCGGGCGTGGCGTAGGGCATCCAGTCTTCCGAGCACGTCACGCGTAATGCCACGCGTTTTCCCTTGGCGATCCAACGTTGCGCGGGCGTATCGAACAATGCCCAGTTGAAGCGCCCTTCCTCCGGTTCGAGAAACGCCCACGGCATGCGCAGATACACGGTCGAGAGGCCTGGGAAATCATCCACCGTGTCCGATGGTTCCAGCTTCGAGCCGTAACTGGTCGGGGAGTCCGAGTAGAAATGCAGGGTCCAGCCCATATCCGGGTTGACCAGCGCCTGGCCGGTATCTTTAGGTTGCACCTCGACCCACTCATTGGCGGCACCGGGGGTGGGGATTCCCATGCCGCCCAACAGGCCGATAGCCGCGAGCGCCCAGCCAGCGCGAGCCGACAATCGCAAGCACCGCTTCAACAAGTTTGCTGACTTAGCTAACAGTTTAGTTTTCATTAATAGTCCTTCTCCAAAACTCACGATCGAGGTTTGACCTCGACTGCATATAAGGTCGTAGAGCGCCCGTTTCGCCGCAAATGACTCTATGACAGAACAGCGTGCCCCTCTACAGCATCGTAAAACTCGGTCGAATTGGGGAGCAAATGTACATCCACCGACTTTCCGCCACGAAGCAAAAGCCTCCGTTCTCCGCCGGACAGAGTATGGATTGCAAGATAGTTGCTGTCTACTTCCAAGACATCGCCGGAGTCGTTGTAAATGTGCACTCCGCTTTGCTGAAAGATCGCGCGCAGCAGCGCGGGATCGTGGATCGGTATGCCGCAATAGATGGAGGTACTGTCACTAAGTTTTTTCACGCCAAAGGATATATCCTTCGTTTCGGCATAGAAACCCAGCGCAGTCACACTCGGGTCAGAAATGGCAAATAGTGGTTGTACGGGTCCGGCCATGTCCCAGAGGTCAAGACCAAGATCTGGGGAAGGAGATGCTACAAGTGGACCGAATTGTAACGATAAACCCTGCAAGTAGTTGTTGCCTCCGGGGACCACGACCTGAGGAGCCGAAGGGAAATCCACTTTCTTCAGTCCCATCCCGACAATTCCGCTCAACCTCTCCACGCCTCGCAAATTCTCACCATCGGTATAGCCCGGAGCGTAAATCCAGACCAGCGTTCGACCGGATTTGGCGACTTTGTTCTTAATGAATTGTTCCCGTTGGTCCGTTAGAAGAAAGGTGTTTGCAAACACGATGACTTTATATCTATCCAAATCAAGACGCGGAAGGTCCGCCAAAAGCACCTGGTCGATTGCCGCTCCGGTATGGTATGCCGCATTCGACAGACCATCGATCGCAGTGAACGAGATGGGATCTTTTCTGGAGCGCTGGATCGCCAACTGATAAAACACATTGGTATCGTAAACGATGAGAACGTCGCCGACCGATTGTTCCGGCTTCTGTGTGGCCTCTCCATCCAATCTGCGCATCCGTTCGATGTCCGCAAGAAATTCGGGGCGATCCCACCAACCGCCACCGCCTTTAGGGCCAAAATCGTACCACCACATGCCTGCACCGTGGGTTAGCACGTAGGCAAAATTGCGCCGATTCAGCGCGATCGTTTTCGCATCCGTTTGCGCATATTGGGCACCGGGGGGCGGGATTCCCAAGTTTGAAGTCTGGTCCGTTTCGCTCAGCCAAAGCTTTTGGTGCAGCCGAATCGATTCATAAACGCAACGAAACTCGCCGGTTCCACCCATCTTCCTGGCGTCGTCGGTGTAGGAGAACGGGCCTGCCAAATAGTCGATATCGGGTGAATCCAATATTTTCTGCACCTCTAGATCCCCACCGGCGATGCTGGCAGAAGACATTTCCACCATGGAGAAAAAGTACGCGTAAAAGATGCCAATTATCGTCGGACGTGGCCAACTCGTCCTTACGAGATGGGTGAAGTGCAGGATATCGTCGGCGACCGTCTCCTGATGGCAGTGGTAGTAGTCCAGCACCCAGCGTTGCGTTTGCGGATCACGGAACATCCCATCAGCGGTATAGGTTCGTTCTTCCATGGCAGGTACCGTTGCGGTGTCAAGGGTTACTTTGCTATCTCGCCATGCTGCTTGCAGGGCTCTGTCCGTTTTGTACTTCGCCTGGAGCCACTTACGGAAGCGATGCGTCATCGCGGGACCGGAATCCGGTTCGTACCAGAATCGCTGATAGTGCCATTCCCCATACAGAAGGCCTGCCACATGAAACCCCGCGATATGGTTCCCTTCCGGCATGGCGCTCAGGTCGCGGAGGAATTCAACCAACTTTTTGCTCGCATCATCTCTCCATCGAACGCTGGCGCCACTCACCGCCATCTCACCATTCACATCGGAATTGTCTTGTTCATCGCGAAGCGGCCGGACCGTCAGAGGAGCTGTGTAGCCGACAGCCTCTTCGGGGTACTTTTCGCTCCACCAATGCGGCGGGTCCACATGAATACGGATGAAGATAACGGCATCCGGGCAGACCGAGGTAACACCCCGGATATGTTTTCCGACCTTCTCCATGTCAAGGGAATCATCTTGCTTCCAGATATCATCCGACCCGTGGTTATAGACATCACCAAACCAGACATCAATTTGGAAGAGCTTGAACCCTATTTTCGCAAAGTTTTCAACATTGTGATGGGGCACAGGTTCCCATGTATCCTGTGCACCCCCGGTAAGGGCATAAATCATTGGGGTTGCGGCCTTGCCGTTGATGTGAATCGCCGGGCGCCCTTGGTAAGGCGCCACCCTGGAAGTGACAGCGGGAAATAGCTCAGCCGCGGGCGACGCCCCGTCCTTTAGTGCGATCCCTGATGCCACAGAGGGCATCTCCGCACCTGCGGGATGGGCCGCTGAGGCTAGAACTTTGCCACGAACTGCTACTGTCAGACCCGCGGCGCCTAACTGCTTAAGGAAGCCGCGGCGGCTGCCTGGTTTGCTATGGGATGAGTCCACGATTCTCTCCTCTTAGTAGAAAACCCCGAGGCTGAAGGCGGGACGGGCAGCGAACCTACCCCCTTTTGCGTTCCACAAAATTATACTCCCGTCCCGTAGGCCGCTTTGAAAAGCATCTATGTCAGTGGGGCCGCGGGTATCGTGCATGCGAATCGAGTCCACCCCGAGGTCTTTGAACTGCTTGTTCACGTCCGGTGCCCACTTCCAACCGGGCGCTGCCTCAGACCGACCCGTCATGGAACCAAACCTTTGAGTCCGCCAAGTAGCGAACCGGTCCTTTAGCAGGCACGGCTAGTTGGGGAACCGGTAATACCGCACCGGTGATAAACATTAGCGTTAAGTTCCGGACTTCGAGCCTTCGCCAGAATCCCGCAGCGCAGTTGAACATAAATCCGTCCCCCCATAGGACTTGGGCTGAAATAAATGAAACTCTTTCATGTGCTCACACCCGGAAAGGCATGACCTTTGCCGGGTTGTAACGCTCCCCCTTGCCCCGCGCTTCTCGCCACCTTCAGCGAGGCAGGCTGCGCGAGGTTTCGGTGGGGTTTAATCCCCTCCAACTCGAGGCGAATACACGCGCATTTTCCCGACCAAGGGCTACTCCACCTTTTCCAGCAGGACTGAAGTGCTGTCGAAATCTCCCACGAGGTTGAAGTTCAAGCCATGGTTCATCAGATACGACCCACTCAGAACTTGCTGCTTTTCAACCAGCTTGTCATCGATAGGTTTGAGGCGGTAGAGGGCACGCTCATCAAGTCCGCGGAGGTAAATCGTTGGCGCCGGGTACAGGAATTGTTGGGAGTGTAGAAATGCGAACAGCACGGCTTGCTTCCCATCTGCGGCCAAGTACTCGGCGGCGGCCAGGTTCCCTTCCCGCAGCGAGGCCAGTCGATAGAGGTCGCCGTCTTCGAGAGTTCGCCGGGTGGTTTTGTAGTAATCAATCATTATCTTCGCCATGTCTAGGTCTGCCTGGGGCCATTTCCGAATATCACAACAGAGACCGAACGATCCTCCCATCTCGATTCCTTGCAGAAAGCGGAACTTCAGGGGTGTACTACGGTCGTTTGTGCTTGGATTGTCACCAACTCCTCCATTGATCAGCTTGGGCGCATAGGCATATGTGTAACCTTCCCAGATCCGCAGATCGTCGAAAGCGTCGCCATTGTCACTCGTGTTGATCTGCTCCATGCGCTTCAAGAACTCAAGATCGACTCGCCCTCCGCCGCCCTCGCTGGTCTCGAACTCTACGGTGGGATGCGCCACCCGCAGTCGATCAATCAATTCGTACAGGTTGGTCACGTACTTGACCCAGATCTGCTTCTGTTCCGCAGGCGGTACCTCCGGCCAGCCCGGCTCCGAGATGTGACGGTTCATGTCCCATTTCACGATTTTGATATCGTTCTCTCGAAGCAGCTTGTCAAAGACGTTGAAGAGATATTCCTTCACATCGTCCCGCGCCAGATTGAGCATCAATTGATTCCTGCCCTCACTGCGCGGCCGCCCGGGGAAGTTGATGGCCCAGTCCGGGTGCGCACGATAGAGGTTGCTGTCAGGGTTTACCATCTCGGGCTCCCACCACAACCCGAATTCCATTCCCAGGCTGTGGACGTAATCGATCAAAGGTTTCAGGCCGTGCGGGAATTTGTCTGGGTCCGGGTACCAGTCGCCAAGCCCGGCGTGGTCGTTCTTTCGCGCCCCGAACCAGCCGTCGTCGATCATGAAATGTTCGACGCCCAGCTTGGCGGCAATCGCCGCAAACTGCTTTTGGTTCTCCTCGCTGACGGCGAATTCCGTCACGCACCAGGAGTTAAAAACAACAGGGTGCAGGCAAGGCGGCGGCTGCCGCGGCACAATCTCGTCCAATTCCAGGTGATGTAAATGCCGTGATGCTTCGCCAAAGCCTCCCTCCGTATAGCCTCCATAAAAGTCCGGCGTTGAAAGACTCTGCCCCGGCTTCAATTGGTAACCAAAATCAAAGTCGTTATAGCCACCCACTACCCGCACCTGCTGGGAGGGAGTCTGTTCCACGACCATCTTCCAGTTGCCACTCCAGCCCAGCCCCCCAAACCACACGCGGCCGCTCTCCTCGTTGGCTTCCCCCTTGTAGTCTATGGCGAAATAGGGATTCATCTGGTGGCTGGTCACCATCCGCCGGCTCTCCAGAACTTTCTTGCCCTGGTGAATCATCTCCTGCGTGACCTGGTTCTCCGCCGCCCAGCGCCCCGGCAGATAGGTGAGTCGGTAGCCAACCCCCGGCGGAACATACCATACCCCTGACTGCGCGCTCTCCACCACCACCGCCTGCTTCGTTTGGTTCTCAATAAGCGTGCTCTTGCGGATGATGTCGTAGCGGGGAAACACCCGGTAAGTCAGGGTCACGAACAGATCGTAGTTAATGTCCTTCGTCCGCACCTCGAGCGTATCCCCCTTCACTCGGTGCGACACGTACTTCAGCACGAGGTCCCGCACCCCATCGGCCAAAGTCACTTTCAGGCACGGTTCGGTGTAGCGCATTCCACCCCAGCCAGGGTATTCCTCATTCGTCATTCCCTCGGGGCTTTCAAAAGGATAGGCCTCATGCGTGTGGGCGGGGGCAAAGTCCTGGTCGTGGGTGATTTTCTTGCCCCAGTAAAGATTCTGGAGCGCATTCTGCTCGTTAATGCCCACAACATAAGAGGTCTGGTCGGTCTGCAACACGAAGATCTTCGTCTCGGGCACGTAGCGAACTGGTGCTTCAGGTCCTTCAGCAGGTGCGGCCGTTCGAGCAACCGCTAATACCAGACCGGCGGTAAACCATAGGGTTAAGATCTTCACTCCGGCCCTTCGCCGTAACCTTGCCACGCCGTTAAACATGATGCTCCTCCTCCATAAGACTTCGGCTGATATAAATGAAATCTTCTCCTGTGCTTACAGCCGGAAAAGCAAGACTTCCGCCTTGCTGCGACGCTCCCGTTGCCGGCGCATTCCCCTCACCCTAAGGGAGACGGACGGAGCCAGCTTTTCTGGGCTTATAACCCCGTCCTGTTTAGTTAAAGATAAGCGGACTTCTGACCTTCGAGTGGGAGTTCACCCGGCGCGATTTGGAATCTTTGCTGAACCGGTCGAACACGCGGGCCACGACATATGCCTATGTGGCTGCATGACCCGGAGAATACGTGACTGTATTTGTAAACCAGCGCACCAGGAGTTTGTCCGTAAATAGCAGTCGGCTGACGCCAACAGCTCATGGCCGCAGCCAGGGCCAGCAGCGCGGCGTAGCCTTCCTTGGTTTTTTCAAAACTCACTAACAGCTTGCGAGAGCGGCCCAGCCAAGAGTGCGCTCGCTCCACCGCCCAGCGGCGAGCCTCCGCTGGCCTAAGTTGATGACCCTATTCGTTCCCGCCGGGGGGGCCTACGGCGTCACGTCGTAGGCCCCCCTTGGCAAGTTTCAACGGGATGCCACCGCTTCGGAACGGGCGGAAGCTAACTGGGTTGTGGCGCCCAGATGGTTAACATTCACCTTCAGCGCCGCCTGAAATTCATCCCGCGCCTTGGCGGTTTCGCCCTTGCCCAGATTTCCCAGGCCAATCAGGTAATGAGCGTCGGCCAGGCGAAAGCGCCTGGACCGCTTCTGTCCGAACTTCGCGAAGTAGTCGATGTCGGATCCGACGGCCAAGGACTTTTCACCCATGGCCACCAGGTCGTCGAAGATTTGGTTGGCTTCGCTGTTCCGGCCCAGCTTGAGCCCGGCCAGACCTTGGTAATACATCATCTCGGGTTCTCCTTCTCCCCGCCTTCTCCGCGTCGCTGGAGAGGTCATCGCTTGCTGAAACAACTCCTTGGCTTTGGTGGAATTCCCCAGCTTCTCGTATGTCAAGCCCAGCAAATAATCGACCTGGGGCAGCCGGGTTTCATGATAGGGTTGCCCGACTTCCAGATTCTCCGGGTATTCCAGCGCGGCGGCATAATCCTTCAAGGCTTCTTGATACTTCCCGGCCCTGAATTCTCCCTCCCCACGCAGTACATGCGCATCCGCGTAAACGTCGTGGATTTCCCCGTACCCCTCCCAATTGTGGAATTCGTGGGTCTTCAGCAGTTGAATGGCCTGATCGTAGCGGCCACCAGCAAGTAGACCTTTGCCTCCTGCATCATCGCATCCGAGCGTTTCGTGGCTACCGAGGGGTCGGATTCAAATGCCGCCAGCCGCTTCTCCGGTGACACGTTACCGGCTTCGCACAGCACGTCATTCTCATACAGGAAATGGGCATTGCTCTTGTCCAGTTGAACGGCCTTTTCCATGGCGGCGATGGCCTTCGTGGTGTCGTTCGCAGTTTGCGCGTAACCCTGGGCCAGATTTCGGTACACCAGGGCGAAGGAGCTATCCATCGCTGCCGATTTCTCCCACATCTTGATGGCGGCAGTGGGTTGAAGGTCGTACAGGAGGTTTCCGAGGTAGAACGGAGCCCGCGCGTCGGCGGGGTTTGCCTGCATAGCCGCTTTCAACACCTTAATGGTTTCCAGACGGAAGGGAAACACGTAATCCGTGGGCATTTTCGCCGCCAAGCGGAAGTATTGGGTAGCTTCGTCGCCGTGGTTTCTACGCCCCGCCATATAGCCAAGATAATAGTCAACCAGCGGGTTCACCTTGTTCTGGTCAGGACTCGCTGCCGCCAACCGCTTCAGCACCTGCTCCGACTCATCGGTCAATCCGGCGTCGTGATAGGTCACCGCCAGTTCCAGGTTGGACTGCTCGCTGTTCCCCAGCGAGATCTCCGGTCCCTCGCGCCCCTCTAACAACGCCAGCTCATTGAGACCCCAGAGGTCAAGCGGGTCCACCGCGAGAGATTTATTGACCGCCTCCTTGGCTTCCTCGCCCCGCCCCAACTTTCTCAGCGTTGCGGCTTTCAGGTCCCAGGCCCGGCAGTCGAGCGTGCCGTAAGCAAGCGAATGGTCAAGATCGGAAAGCGCCTGTAACCACTCGCCCTTCTGTCCGTCCAACTCCGCCAACTGATAATAGCTCGCCGCCGTCCACGCCTCACTCCAGGAGGCCCGGTGGAAGGCGTCTTCCGCTTCGACGTTCTTGTCTTCACCGCGCAGGGCTATGCCAAGATAGTAATAGGCCTCCCCGTCTTTGGGACGGGTGTAATTGCGCGTGGCCCGGTCCAGAGCCACGGTCAGTCTGTCCCTCGCCTCCTGCCAGAGCCCGCGCTCACAGTAAAGACGGCCTAGCGTGGTGTTCACGTCGTAGTTGCCAGGATCGCGCTCCAAGGCTTCCTGGAAATATGCATAAGGCGCCAGAGCAACGTTGTGGAATTGCAACAACCGCAGACCGTCGCGATAAAGCTCATCCACGGTCTTAACTTCCTTGGGTGGCGGGGGAGGCTGCACCACGGGAGGCATGGGTTGGGGCTCCGCCTTCACCGGCTGGTAGCTGATCAGCTCCTGGTTCCGCGCATCTAGAAGGGCCGCCTTGAGATCCGTTTCTTTGATCCCCTCCGGCAAAGGGATTTGCTGCACGAAAGGCTTGTCGGGAGCAATATCGATGCTCTGTGTAAAGAGGGTTTGACTACCGGCGGTTAGAATGGCCTTGGCCCCGCGAAATTCCTGCGTGGCATAGAAACCGAAATGAACCTTTCCCGCGGGTCCCACCTCGAGGTTCACGGCTCCATTCAAGTTCGCATTCTTGGCCCCACCGATGCCCCGAATCGGAAACCAGTAGGCGTTTGCCACCTTGGTTTCAGAGGGCTGAATCCAACTGTAATCGGGCTGGTTGTCGGAGAAGTTGCCCGACATCAGCTCCAGATAGTCGCCCCGGCTATCCAGGATTTTGTCCCACGTTTTCCCCTCCGGGCCGTTTCCCCATTCGAAGAATTTCGCCCCGGGCGAAACGTTGTGGTCCTGTACGCCGATGATTCCGGCCTTCTTGCCATGATCGTACCCGCCAAAGAAATCACCGTCGAAGTTCCAGGCGAAAAAGGAGACCGGGCTGGGATGGTTCTTCCACCAACTGAGGTCCACTCCCTTCGTGTAGTCAATGCCTTGATAAACGTCATGCGAAAGCGGCCAATGAGCGAACTGCACCTTGGCGTGGTATACCGCATATTGAGTGTCCGGTGGAAAAATCACCTGGTAGTTCTCATTGGCATGCACACTGGTGTTGGTGAAATCCAGAAACGATTGCACGAAGGGCGTGCGGTTCACCAGCGTTGTGGTGACCTTGATATAGGACTTGTCGGGGTAAAGTGTGATTCCCACCGCCCATTCCATCCGATGGCGCAATTCCATTTCTCCAATCCAGATGGTGCTGCTCCCGTCGGAATTCTTGATCAGCCGATGGTCCACCGGCAGATAGCTCGAGGCGCGATGATGGTGCGGAATATTCCACTCCACCCCTCCCGAGATCCATGCCCCCAACATGCCAATCAGGGCGGGCCTAATTTCCGATTGCCGGTAAATGTAGTCATAACCGTCGGTCTTGTCTGTGGCCGACAAAATGCGCCCGCCCAGCTCCGGCAGCACGCAAATTTTCACGTACTGGTTCTCCAGATAGTCGGCATGGTAAGTCTTGTTATCGCGAACATCCAGAAGGTTGTCATAAAGCCCATAGGGATAGATCGCCCCCTGGGCGCCCTGGTAATCCCGGCCCGCATAAAACATGGGCTCCAGGTCGGGCGGCCCGATTTCATAGGTCGGAAGCACCAGGGGTTCTTCCTTTATGCTCACCGGCCCTTGCCCCCAAACCAGTGATGTCGATGCCAGCAAAAATACCGACACCAACATTAACCGTAGAGATCGCATATAACTCGTCATGTCATCACTCCTGCCCGCCAAAGTTCGATTTGAAATATCCCTCTTGCCGTCCAAAAGGGTTCATAAAATTGATCCCATCGGTTCCACGTGCCTGTTCCCCTATAACTGCCTTTCCAGCGGTCCAAAGCCGCAGCATCGCCGCACGCCATACGTCATGCAACTTGACCAGGGAGTTTTTTCCCCGCCGCGCGAACCGATCGGGAAAACGTCGCAAGGCAGTTGCGGCGGGGTAACCCGGCAAACCGGCCAAGTAATGAAACACGCCGTTTTGGCGCACCGGTTGGACCGATTCGATCCGTCCCAAACCCAGCACCAGAGGATAGAGGAGAGCTTACAAGGAGTCGCTGATGCTGTAGCAGTTGTTGCGCTGGGCAAATCGAATGTGCCGCGCCAAGGCATGACGCAGTCCAATACGTAGAAAGGACTGCCCGATGAGCGGTACTCCCCCGAACTGGGTCAGGCCGACTCCGTCGGCAGTAATCCGCAAATTTTGAGGCCCGTGGTGCATTGTTCCAAAACCACACTTTTAGTGGGGTTTTCGTACATAGGCCAAAACATCCTTCCGAGCCGCTGTTGACAAGGGTTTTGAGCATATATAAGGCGTGTTTTCACGCCGGATTCAGGTTAATTCAAAGATAAATAAAATGCTTGGAACTTCACCTTTTGGTCCGCTTTCGCCTGAATAGCCAAATCCGCACCTGACAGCGCGACAGCCTCAAGAAATCTTCGGCGGTTGAAATGAAAAGTCGTAGCTACCCCATCCTCTCCGTGGCCGCAGCGGGCGAACGGTTGCCGTCGCCGTCTACTGCCACGATCTCGTAGCGTTGTTCGATCCTCGCACCCGGTTCGAAGTAGAACGTCCCGATCGCGACGTAGTCGAGCAGTTTGCCGTCGCGCAGCACTTCGTAGTGCGACACCAGACCGTCGTCCTGGCTGGGCTCCCAGCGCACCGCAACTCCCGCGCGTCCGTTCCAGGTTTCGATCTTCTTCACCGCCTTCCCCGGTGTCGTGGGCGGCGTGTGGTCGGTTCCGCGCCCGGGAGCTCGATCCAGGTTCAGGAGGATCATTTCGTTCGGGTCCGTGGAGGCGAACCGGATGCCTGACTTCATCAACTCCGCGCCGCTGGCCGTGCGCGTCTCTTTGCCGAAGCGGAACGCCACGCTGTACTGGGTCTCCGGAATCAGAGCCTTTGGGTACACGACAGCCTCACTTTTCGGCAGGGCCTCCCGCACTATGACAGCCTTGGTGCGTGTGCCGTTGGTAAATTCAAGATAGGTGTGAGGCGTCGGTGCGCCGTCGGCCCGCGGATGGTAGACCCGCATGTAGCGGTCGTAGATCCCTTCCTTCTGCAAGAACCCGCGCAGCACGCTTTCCTGGCGGGCCGCCGCGTCGTCAATGCTGCTATAATCCCCACCGAATCCCATCATCTTTGTAATCGGCCAGAAGTAGCTCAGATAATAAAGGTCGTCGGGGCCGCCTCCATCAGAGCCTTGGTTGTCCTCGATCAGCTCAAATTTGTCCCAGTTCGCCCATTCCCCGCCCGAATTGCAGCCCTCAATACCCATCTGCGGGTTGGCGACCTTCACCTCCCGTATAAGATCCAGGTAGTGACGATATTGCTGCACGAACGGCTGACCTGGCGGGTGGTCGTGCTTCTCAGAGGCACAGGGCGCCTCTATCCAACCGTCCAGCCGCCAGTAGAACGTGCCGTAGCGCTTTTCCCGGCCCAGCATGAATTGGCGCATGTAATCGTGCGCGCCTTGCGAAGCCGAGCAGAAACCGTGGCCGTACCAGACGGTGACACCGGCCGGAACCTTGGGGACGAGCGCCCATTCCGGGTGCTCCAGATCCTGCGGTGTGCCCGCGGCAAAGTGCTGAGGGGGCATCCACAGTTTGAAAATGATGCCAGACTGGCGCAGGTAAGTGACCAGTTCGGTCCACTCGATGCCTTCCCAGACACCCCGCCCGCGCTCGTCAAACCAGAAGTCGTCCTCATGCGCGATCCCGGCGCCGGTGATACGGCAGCGGTCCGCGATCTCCCACATAAGTTTCTTGTGCAATTCCGTTTTCTGCTTGTAAGCCGGATCGTCCCAATGGGTGTCGTAGATAGTGCTCAGGAAGAGATACCGTTCGCGGGTGTAGTCCCATTTGAAGGTTGCCTGCCAATCCTGCAACTGCTCGCCGGCGGCATCCAGATCACCTTTGAAAACGCCCAGGAAGCTGTTAGGCACATCGAAGGCGCCGCTCGGATCGAGCGGCTCGGTGTGCAACTCCAACTGGGATTGAATGGGGAAAAGGGCGCCTTCAGTTTGTATCATGTGGTCGCCCGGGTTCCAAATCCGTGTCGACCAGGGGCCCAGGTAGTTGAAGCCGAAGAAGAAGCCTTCGCCCGCCTTGGGATCCTCCAGAACAAAGTACGGGTGGTAGCTGGCGCTGCCGGAGTAAATATCGTCGGCCCGGTAGTCCGGTTGACCCGACATCGAGTAGAAGGTCCGCGCCTTGGTTACCTTGAAGTCATCCGACTGCAGCTCGTCGGTGCTCTTGTGGGACCCTCCGCCTATCCAATAGTGCAGGGTGAATCGCTGGGAGTCTTCCGGCTTGAAGCGCAGCCGGTTCATGCTGATGTCGGTCAACGGCTGGACTTGTTTGGTGCGGTTCGTGATCCGATACCACTTGCGGATCATGCCCAACTGCGTGCGCGGCGTGGAGGCGAACACGTCGTAATGCAAGCTGATCAGAAAAAGCGGATGCTCCAGGTTCACTACCAGCGTAACTCCTGGCTCAATGCCGGGGGACGCTTTCGGCACCGGCATGCGGACGATCTGGTAATCCTTCAGTTTGTAGCCCCCGGTATCGCCGGCGTATTCCCGTCCCCCGAAGAAAAAGTGAAATTCATCCGAACTCGCCCCTTCCACGTACTCCGTGCCCGTGAGCCGGTTGCTCAGTTTAGCCAGGCGAAAATTTCCGCCAGCCAATTCGAGCTCCTGCTCGATCAGCCCCGTGCCGCAGATCCAGGCCTGTTTCGCCGGATCGAAACGCGCGTAGGCGTCACCCGACTCAACCGGGCCGATAGAATCTCCATTCTCGGGCTTCACGCCGACGGAAGATTGGCTTGGCCCATCGAACGCCTGGAACTTCGCCTTTTCGTCCGCTTTCGCCAGAACAGCCCAATCCGCGCCTGACAGCACGAGAGCCTCAAGAAAACTTCGGCGGTTGCTTTGAAATGCCATAGTTACCCCCAACCTCTCCGTGGCCGCAGCGGGCGAACGGTTGCCGTCGCCATCCACATCTACGGCCACGATCTCGTAACGTTGATCAACCCTCGCACCTGGATCGAAGCGGATGCTCGACTTTATCGACTCTGCGCCGATGGCCGTGCGCGTCTTTTTGTCGAGGCAGAACGCCGCGCCGTACTGAATCTCTAGGATCAGAGCCGTGGAGTACAGGGCAGCTTCGCCTTTCGCCAAAGCATCGGTGGGAGGCGCCGGAGCGCCGTCGGCCCACGGCTGGTAGCGCTAGTGGACTATAACCGCCTTGGTGCGTTGTCCCGTTGGTAAATTCAAGGTAGGTGTCAGGCGTCATCGGCCCGCAGATGGTAAAACCGCACGTAGCGGTCGAAGACCCCTCCCTTGCGGAAGAAGCTGCGCAGCACGAATCCTAGCGGGCCCTCACGTCGTCACTTCCGCAGCCACAGCCGCCGCAACCTTGACCACTGGAGAATCCCGCCCGACCGCGTTAGGAAATCTGGGGTGCAAAAGCCCTCGTGCTTATGCACCCCAAACGGAAAAGCTCTAAGAAAGATTAAAATCTAATCCGGCCAGTCAGTTGCAACTGCCGGGGGGAAATTTGAGAAGCTGTTACATTACCGAATGCCAGATCGTTCGGGTTCGAATCAGGAACCTGAAATTCATGGCGGTTGAAAGCATTAACAAGTTCGAGGCGAATCTCTGCTCGAATCGACTCTTTGACGATAGGGAACTGCTTCGCAATGGAGAAGCTCTCGATAAGTCCAGAAGTACCTATCGCCTGGTAGCCGCGTGCGGCTGTGTATTGGGACAGGCCCCCAAGTTTATACCCTCCCCCTTCCGCAAGGTTCGCCTCGGGGTCAACAAAAGCCTGATGAACCGACTCACCCGGATTCAGGTAGTAGTTATCGACAGCGGGATTAAAATTTCCACTCGTGGCAGCGGAGGAAAGAAGACTGCTTCCGGTAAAATTCCAGCGGACGCAGTTGTCGGTTCCCGGAATCTGGTTTGCGCAGCCAAATGTGATAGGAGACCCGCTAGCATAGTTTTGAATTCCGCCAATGATCCACCCGCCGATAAGCGCATCCATAGCCTTGGAACCATTGTTAAGGAAATGCCTGCCCTTTCCAAAGGGAATCTCATAGGCATAGGATAAAGAGAGGTTTTGGGGGACATTCATGACTGCCAGAGCCTTTTCTTGGCTTATATTGAACGTATTCTGGGGGGCAGGGTTCCCGTTCCAAAGGCCAGCGTCCGTGGTGTTCTTGGACCATGTGTAGGCGCCCAGAAATGTGAGACCGCTTCTGAAGTGTCGCTGCAGGCTCACCCACAGAGCTTCGTAGTTGGACTGGCCCACCGATTCAACCGTCGGGTTAATGGAGAGGAACTGAGGATATGGGCGAAGGGCGTTGGCGATGGTCCCAGTGAAGCCGGCATATGGAACTGGGATCCCATAAGGGTTTCCAACTACCGGTTGCGTCAGTTCAGATCCTAGAGACCAGTACTTTTCCGGAAGCGCGTTCATATACAGCAGGTCGGAGGACAACCGGGTATCGTGGTTTCCTACATAAGTAATCGAAAAGCCCAGGTCAGGAGCGATTTCATGCTGCACCTGGATGTCCCACTGTACGACCCTGGAAGGCTTAGCGCCCTGGTTTAGGTAGGGAACAGGTTCCCCATTGAGCTGTGACGGATTGGTATTTACTGTTGTTCCCAACGGCGGAAATCCCTGATCGAGAGTGAAAGGAGTTCCACTGAAAGCACCAACGCTATTGGCATCTGAATAGGAGGACAACAAACTGAACCCTGTTTGGTCATTATCTGTATCGCCGCTGGGAAGTTGGCCGTAAATAATGTCGTAAGCCCCGCGGATGGCGGTCTTAGAATGGAACATCTTTGGAGCCCACGCGAAGCCTATGCGAGGGCCGAAATCAGTAAAGGCTGTAGGCATCCAAGCGTCGCTTTTACCACTTCCAGCAAAGGCAATCGCCCCCGGCAGCCCGCCCGCGCCCGGATTCGCCAATGTCGGATCGAACATGCTGGATCTGTTGCCTGCCGCATGGTACGGCCGATCCACGTCCCACCGAAGCCCAAGATTCACCGTTAGCGTACGAGTTACCTTGAAGTCATCCTGAGCGTAGACCGCGTTATAGTATTGGCTGTAACGGGGATACCAGAGAATGTTAATCGCGCTCGCGGCGCTCATTTGGCCCAGCATAAGGCTAGCGGCGGCGTTGCCATTCTCGGTAATGGAAGACGAAATTCCTGCCGTTTCGGCATTGGAAAAGTTGAACTCACCGGACGAGATTCCAGAGGACCAACTGCTGTATTGGACAGCACGCAAATCATAACCGAACTTCAGGTTATGCTTTCCCTTAACCCAACTGAGGTGGTCGTCTATTGAAATGCGGTTCTGTGCGGCAAAATATTCACCCACACCCGCCGATCCTGTATCGTAGTAGCCCCCTTGCTCAAAGTTAACCACCGGGAAGGGCGCGCCATTTAGACCTGCGATGCCCAGAACCGACGGCCAATCCTTGTTGGCTAAAACTCCGAGCGTCCTCAGTATGTTGCTGAATTTCCAATAGGAAACACTCACTCGATTGGTAAGCGTGGGCGAGAAGATATGATCCCAACCAGCGTTCATGTCATGGGTAATGAAGTGCTGGAGAGTTGTTTCATCGGCAGCAGTGTCTATGCCGAGAGTACCATTGTACCCCGCGAATTCATTGGTATTGAAGGACCAAAAAACCTTGTCGCTTTCCTGGAAGGAATGGTCAATACGAATCGTTTGAAACGTACCCAGTACTGGATTGACGAACGATTTCGTAAAGTTGTCCGAGAGACCCGACGAATTCGGCAAGGGAATGTAGTTCAAGATGTTTTGAGCCACTTTACTGAGCGGGGTAGAAATCACGTTATTGGCGAAATGCGAGCGGCAAGTAACGCCGCCAATCGTCTGGCTCGTCGCGGGATTGAAGATCTCCCCCTGATAAATGGGGGCGCCGCCGTCACAGGGGTTGCTCGCAAGCACCACATTCGAAGTCAGATTCGCGCTAAAATCTCCTGTCCGGTTCGCGGCCGTTGGCAGCGTTATGACATTCAGGCCGCCTGACGCAAATCTGCTCTGCTCCCAGTTATAGAAAAAGAATGTCTTGTCCCTCCCATTGTACACATGGGGTATGTACACGGGTCCGCCCAAATTTACGCCATAGTCGTTCTTTTTGTCTGAAGGTGTTGCGTAACCCGCTTTGCAAGCGGCGGTGTTATTCGAGCCGACACAATTCTCCCCCGAGTAAAAGTTATTGAACCAGGTATTGGCATCGAAATCCGTATTGCGAATGATGTCATAACTCGAACCATGCAATTGATTGGTGCCGCCCTTAGTAACAAAGTTAAGGATGCCATTTGTGCTACGGCCATACTCAGCCGACAACCCCGTGGATAGCACAGTAAACTCCTGGACTCCCTCGATGGCGGGAGTTTCGTTTATCACGTCGGAGCTGTTGCCGCCTACTGTGTCCAAACTGGCGCCGTCCACCAGGATTTCCCCGCCGAACAACTGGCCTCCGGCGACCGTGCCCTCCCAGGTGCTTCCCTCCGTTCCGGGTGTCAAGAACTGCAGGTCGAGCACATCGCGTTCCCCACCCTGAGTGTTATTGTTGGTGAGGGGTAGGTCCTCCACGAGATGTTCTGTAACGGTGGTCGCGACCGTCGAAGTCTCCGTTTCGACACCTGCGTTTGTGGCCTCAACCGTAATTTGTTGGGTGGTGCTCCCAACTTGCAGGGTCATCTTCACTGTCGTTGTGCGGCTCACATCGATCAACACGCCCGTCTGCACTTCAGGTTGGAATCCAGCCACTTCGGCACGAACGCTGTAGGTTCCCGGAATCAGGTCAAGAATCTGGTAATCGCCCGCGCCGGAAGTAACTGTGGTGGACTTCACTCCTGTGAGGGTATTGGTGACGATTATTTTCGCATTGGGAACCGTGGCCCCACTGGAGTCCATGACTTCACCGACCAACGTGCCGCTGTTGGTCTGAGAGTACGAGTTGCTGGCAAATACCAGAAGGAGAACGGGAAGGAACAGGAAAAAACGTATCCCCTTTTTCGCCCTGCCGAGATTTGATAAACGGCCGACGCACGGCCTTCTCCTCATCCCCATAACAAACCTCCTCGTTCGCGCTGCTTTCAAGAATTCAGGTTACGAGCGATTGCGCAATCGCTCACCTAAATCGATTGGCCTTTTACTTGAAGAAAGCGACATTGTCAAGCTAAAAATGCAATGCGCAAAATGCAATGGCGAAAAGATGGTGTGAAAATTATGAAATAAAGTTGTCCGATAATGGCTGGTTGTTCTCCTCGGCTGCGCCGCTGACGGCGACTCCGGGGGCAGTATCTCAAAGAGGGGGTGCACTTTATGATCACGCGGATGAAGGACGTAGCAAACCGGGCAGGTGTTTCGGTCAGTACGGTTTCACATGGTCTGAATAAGACGCGATGGGTGGCCCCGGAAACCACTGAGCGCGTTTGGAGGGCTATTCGCGAGCTTAGTTACTACCAGGACGCGCTTGCGCGTGATCTGGCGCGTGGGCCGCAGTAATTTCTTTGGCCTGATCGGTTCCGATATCGGAAATCCTTTTTCCCCCGAAATCATCACGAGCTTTTAGTTTTCGGCCATAGGGCAACGGTTCGATTTGCTGCTTTGCAATACGGACTATGACCCAACCCGCACCGTTCGGGCCCTCCGCATGATGATTCAAAACAAGGTACTCGGGGTGGCCGTGATGACTTCTGGATTTGGCCCGCACTTCGTGGAGGATCTCACTACCCATCAGGCGGCGGTGGTTTTTCTCGACCTCGGGCCGGTCCGCAGCTTCGTCGCAAACATCCGGGTGGATTACGCCCAGGCAATCCACGAGGCCGTCGAACATCTTTTCGGGCTTGGACATCGGAGCATGGCATTTATCACCGGACCCCAGAATCTCGAGTCCGCAGTGATACGGCGGAATGCCTTCATGCTGGCACTCCGCGGCCATGGACTGGCTGCGCACAGCACCGTTGAGGGAGACCACAAGGTGGAGGGAGGCGCCGGCGCCGCGAAGACCCTGCTAAGCTGTCCGCCAATGCCTACGGCTATCATGTGCAGCAATGACCTGACGGCGATCGGGGTTGCCCGGAAGCTGATGGCTGCGGGGGTTTCCATTCCCGAGGAGTTTTCGGTGGTGGGACTTGATGACATTGATTTCGCCAGCTTTCTCCATCCTGCGCTTGCCACAGTCACGCTCCCGCGACACAAAATTGGCGAGTTGGCATTTAAAGCGCTGAACAAGATTCTCCGCTCGAAAAAAAAACGGGTGTCGAATATGTGATCGAAACCCATCTGGCAGTCCGGCAGTCGACCGGTGACGTCCGAAAATGCAAGGCAGCGATCGGGCTGTGAAGGGAAAGGCGCGAAACCTGAAGCGAGGGCGGAATTGGGCCGGCCGCACGTGCCCTTGGTTGCCTCGGTCGCGTGCCTCCCGGAGAAATATGCCACTGACCTGCTCCCGCTCGGCTTGGATATCATAGAGCGCAAGCCTACGCCTACGGCTGTGTTCATTAAGCACCAGCTTGTCGCGCCGCACAACGTAGACCACTTCTACCCGAACGGTGGACTTCTAGTGTAGTGTCTCATAAATAGGTTTACAGATCATTCGTACTTCTTTTCCCTCGAGGAAGGGTGGATCCGGGTTTAAGCTGCTCCATCTTGATCCTTGCGCGTTCGATCCTCTCGATGATCTTACCGACGCTGGCCGTCCAGATGAACGGCTTAGGGTTTTGGTTCCAGGCGTGCATAAATTCCTCGATCGCCCGGTTTAAATCCGACACGCTCAGGAAGCTGCCACGCCGAA
>Ga0182030_10005868_pt1 | contig 25997 bp, 23 predicted proteins | sample 812S3MmetaG_FD_121299 | JGI IMG/M metagenome (GOLD analysis project Ga0182030, IMG submission 121299) | Permafrost microbial communities from Stordalen Mire, Sweden - 812S3M metaG (Illumina Assembly) | ecosystem: Environmental > Terrestrial > Soil > Wetlands > Permafrost | place: Sweden...
GGGCGGCGGCGGGTTCGGCGGCGGGCGCGGGCATCCAACGCCGGCACGCGGGGGGCGCGTCGGGCAACCCATCCAGGACCGGAACGAATTCTATGACGGCGGCGAAGCGGGGGGCGCGCGGCGTGTCGGCGGGGACCAGGGCGGCGGAGACTTCGAGCCACGCGGCGGCGGGTTCGGCCGGGAGCGCGGGCATCCAGCGCTCGCTGGGCGGTGGACAAGCGAACGGCGCCGATTTGGCAACCGGGGCGGGTTCGCCGGGGGCATCGCTCAGGACGTCGCTAAGATCGAGCGTGAGCGGCCATCCGGAGCCGGTCCGTATGCGATTGGCGCCGCCGGCCGCTGGCCGCGGGAACAGGGTGCTGGCGAGGTTGCCCGGCTGCAAGGGCATCCGGATGAAGAAGCTCGCCACGTCCGCGGGCGCCGGCGCGGGGGCGGCGATTTCATGCAGCGCCTTGTCTAATCGCTCTCCGTATTTCTTACGATGCAGGGCGCAGCAGAACTCGCTGTCGCGCAGCGTGCGCAATGCTCCGATTTCTTTGCCGCAATACGAACAGCACACAGTACGGTACCTTGCGTACTATTAACTATAACGGAGAATAGTCGGAAAATATGCGTAAATTATCAAGTAATATTGTTTTTAAAGGCCCATAAATATTGGAATATGGACCGGCAATATCCAGAGTAAATACGGGAGTATTTACTTTAGATTACAAGAGGTCGTGGCGGTTGCGCTTTTCCAGGGCCTTGACGATATCGCCGACCTGCTGGGCGCGATCGCGGGCGGCGACGAGCAGCGCATCCGGGGTATCGACGACGATCAAATCCCTGACGCCGACGAGGGCGACCATCTTGCCGCGGACGTCCACGAAATTGTTGTGGGAATCGAGCGCGATGGACTCCAGAGCGATGGAATTCCCCTGTGGGTCGCGTTCCAGAAGCTGGTAGACGGCATTCCAGCTTCCTACGTCGTTCCAGCCGAAATCCGCGGCCGCAATGCCGTGAACCCCATCGGCCTTTTCCAATACCGCGTAGTCTATGGAGATGTTGTCGCAGAGGGGAAATGCCTGCTTCAGGCTGGCGGCGAAGCCACGCGAGCCGAAGCGGGGCAGGGAAGCGAGCACGGTGGCGGTGCGCGGCAGGTGCTGCCGCAATTGATCCAGGAGCACGTCGGCGCGCCAGAAAAACATGCCGGAATTCCAAAAGAAATTGCCGGCTTTGAGGTAGCGTCTGGCTTTGGGCAGAGCGGGCTTTTCGTGGAAATGCCGCACCACCAGGGCTTCGGCGCCACCGGCCGCGCAGCCGCGCGGGAATTCGATGTAGCCGTAGCCGGTTTCGGCCCAGCGGGGCTGGATACCGACCACGACCAGGCGGCGGCCGGCGGCGGCTTTGAAAGCGGCCCTCAGAACGGCGCGGTACTGTGGAATCTTGCCGATTACGTGGTCGGAGGGGAAGACGCCCATGACCGCGTCGGGGTCCAGGGAGTGGAGGATCTGCGCCGCCAGACCGATGGCGGGCGCGGTGTTGCGCTGCAAGGGTTCGGCCAGGATCTGACTCCTGGGGACCTCGGGGAGCTGCTTAATAATGATATCGCGGAGGTGGTCGTTGGTCAGCACCCACAGGCGCTCGGGGGCGATGAGCGGCGTCAGGCGGTCCACGGTGGACTGAATCAGGCTGCGTTCGCCCACAACATTGAGCACCTGTTTGGCGGAGCGCTGGCGGCTGCGCGGCCAGAAGCGCGTACCGCGTCCTCCGGCGAGAATCAGGCCATAGTGATGTCGGTTCATATTATTTCAAGGGGTAGCCGCGGATGAGGCGGAAAGAGCGGCGCCAGCGGGTCTTGGTAGGAAAATGTTGCACCAGGTCGAGCAGATGATCCAGCGAGATCATGGGCTTGGAGAGCGCTTCGGTGGAGGCATCGTAGGACCAGTAGATAATGAGCGGTTTGCCGACGATGTTGCCGCCCGGCACGAAGCCCCAGTAGCGGCTGTCGAGGGAGGAATCGCGGTTGTCGCCCATGGCGAAATAGAAGCCGGGCGGCACCACTACCTCGCCCGAGACCACGTGGCTATTGAGCATGTCGCCGGCGGCATCGGCCACGTGCACGTTGGGCTCGCTGGGGAAATTGTCGCGATAGGAATCGATGTATTCGGTCTTGTGGTAGACGTAAGGTTCGTAGACGGCGTGCCCGTTGAGGATCAACTGCTTGTCCACGAGCTTGATGCGGTCGCCGGGAACGCCGATGCAGCGCTTCACGAAGGTTTGCTGAATGTCGACGGGGTAGCGGAACACGATGATGTCGCCGCGTTTGACGCCGGTGTAGGGGAGAATGTGTTTGGAGACGGGGCCGGAAGGCGAGAAAGCCAGTTTATCCACCAGCAGATGGTCGCCGATGAGCAGGGTGTCCTCCATCGAGCCGGTGGGGATGACGAAGGCCTGCACGAGGTTGGTGGTGCCGAAGAGCAGCAGGATGATGGTGACGGCCCACTCGGCGATGAAACCGCGCTCGGCTTCCGGCGGCGCGTAATGGGGCTCCTGCATGGGCTCTTCGTCGGCTACTAGTACGTTTTCTCGATCCACAGCTACTCATTCTAGCGAAATACTTGTTATTCTGTTTTGAGATCCGCCGGTTGGCGAGTCTTTCGCCGAAGGTTCCTCGTTTGAGTACAACTGCCACGGTTGCCATTCCACATCCCGATTCGCGCGCCCGCCGCAACTCTTTCCTGCTGGTATTCGCCTGCACGATTCTCGGCTCGGCGGCGCAGTTGCTGATCAAGACCGGCATGAACCACTTCTCGCCGCAGTTGCTGGCGCTGGTGACCAACATCCCATTGATTGCCGGGTACACACTCTATGGCATCAATACGCTGATGATGGTGCTGGCGCTGAAGAACGGGGAGATGTCGATGCTGTACCCGATCATCGCCCTCACCTACGTGTGGACCACGCTGGCGAGCTACCTGCTACTGGGCGAACCATCGAATGTATACAAGAACGTGGGCATTGTGACCATCGTGCTCGGCGTCGCCGTGATGGGCCGGCGGGGAAAAAAATGACGCCGCTGGTCAGTTCCATGCTGCTGGTGTTCGTGGCTTCGGTGATCGGTTCGCTGGGGATGGCATTCCTGAAGAAGGGGTCGGCGCATTTGACGCGCTCCATCTGGAGCTTCGTGAATGGCAGTCTACTGATCGGCATTGCGTTGTTTTTGGGTTCCAGCGTGTTCTACGCCTGGGGCATCAAGAACGGGCAGCTTTCGGTGCTGTATCCGATGGTCTCGCTGGGATACGTGTGGGGCCTGTTATGGGCGAAGCTGTTCTTCAACGAGGCGATGACCAGGCAGAAGATCATGGGACTGGGGCTGATTCTGCTGGGTGTGTGCTTCGTGGGCATGGGCAGTTAGCATGGTGTCCAAGAAATAGCTGGACAATTCGAATTCGCCTTGTCTCCGGTGGTGGCGCGGCCTGCTAGCTGTAGTTACAAATTTGGTGTTATACTGGCGTCGGGATGATTCGGTTCGAGTGGGATCCGGTGAAAGCTCGGACCAACCAGCGGAAACACGGGGTCGCTTTTGAGGACGCCATGCACGTGTTCGACGATCCTTACGCCCTGTTCGAGCAGGACCGCATCGGCGGAGGGGGAGAGCAGCGCTGGCAGGCGTTGGGGCTTGCCGGCGGAGTGGCGCTCCTCCTCGTGGCGCATACCGTTCGGGACGAAGGCCAGGACGAAATAATCCGCCTCATCTCGGCACGCCGAGCTACCAGGGAGGAGCGAAACAACTATGACGAAACCCGTGCGCAAGACGCTGGCTGAAAGCCCCATGACGCCCGCCCGCCGGCGCAAGTTGGCCCAACTCGCCGGGCGGCCCGATTCGGAAATCGACTTTTCGGACCTTGCGCCGCTCAAAGAAAGTTTCTGGAAGAACGCCATTCGCAATCCGTACTATCGGCCGGTGAAGCAGCAACTCACCGTGCGCCTGGACGCCGATGTGGTGGCCTGGCTCCGCCAGCAGGGTAGGGGCTATCAGACCAGGCTCAACCGGGTGCTCCGGGAAGCCATGCTGGAAGACATCAAGAAAAGCGCCTGAAGCGTTTGCCGGCAGCGCGAACAGGCCCCCGGCAGTTGACCCACGCGTGCCGCGTCCTGTAAACTGCAACCCATTACACCAATCTTGGGAACGTTGAGGAGAAGCATGTACGAGAACTGTATCCGCCGCCGGACTTTTGCACTGACACTGTTGGGCGCCGCCTTGCTGGCGCTGCCGGTGGTGGGTCAACGGCGCGGCGGCGGGGGCCTCGCACAGCCCGAAGGGCTGAACTTCCGCTTCATGGGGCCGGCGGTGGGGAACCGCATCTCGGCGGCGGCGGGGATTGACGGCGATCCGTCTACGTACTATGCCGGCGCGGCCTCGGGCGGCGTCTGGAAGAGCAGCAACGGCGGGCAAAGCTGGGCGCCGATCTTCGACGGTCAAACGTCGCAGGCCATCGGCGCGCTGGCCGTGGCGCCCAGCGATCCGCAGACGGTCTGGGCCGGGACGGGGGAAGCCTGGGCTATCCGCGACAGCGACATGATGGGCGACGGCATCTACAAATCCAGCGACGCCGGCGCCACCTGGAAGAATATGGGCCTGGTGGAGAGCGGGCGCATCGGACGCATCATCGTCCACCCCACCGACGCCAACATTGTTTATGCCTGCGTGGCGGGACGCCTCACCGGGCCGCAGGAAGAGCGCGGAGTTTTCCGCACGAGGGATGGCGGAGAGACGTGGCAGCGCATTCTCTTCGTCAACCGCGACACCGGCTGCAGCGGCCTCTCGCTCGACGCCAAGGACCCCAACTTTCTGGTGGCGGGGACTTGGGAAGTGGTCATGCACACCTACGGCATGCGGAGCGGCGGAGCGGGCAGCGGCGTTTACACCTCGCACGATGGAGGCGATACGTGGAAGAAGGTGGAGGGCCGCGGCATGCCGAAGCCGCCGGTAGGCAAGATTGATGTAGCCATCGCGCCGGGCAATGCGCAACGCGTCTACGCGCTGATCCAGACCGCCGATCAGGGCTCCGTGTGGCGCTCCGACGACGGCGGCGAAAACTGGGCGGTGGTCAACTGGCAGCGCGCGCTGGTGGGACGCGCGGGCTACTACATCCGCCTGGCCGTCAACCCTACGAATCCCGACGAAGTCTTCGTGGCCGACAGCAGTTTCTGGGGCTCCACGGATGGCGGCAAGAGCTTCCGCGAACTCAACTGGGGCGGCGATACGCACGATATCTGGATCGACGGCACGAACCCGAACCGCATCCTGGTGACCCACGATGGCGGCATGTATATGACGACGGATCACGGGCAGACCGCCAACCGGGTCACGCTTCCCATCGGGCAGATGTACCACGTGGCGGTGGATTACGACGTGCCCTACAAGATTTACGGCAACATGCAGGACGACGGCACCATGCGGGGCGCCAACAACGTGGTGGAAGCCGGCCCCAACGTGCCCGGCATGGGCGTGGGACGCGGCGGCTTCGGCGGCGGGCGCGGCGGCGCCGCCACGTGGGAGCACAACCTGGGCGGGTGCGAGAGCGGATTTACCATTCCGGACCCCACGGATAGCAATATCGTGTGGGCATCGTGCTACGGCAACGAAGTGACGCGCTACGACGACCGGACGAAGATGGCGCGCTCGGTGAGTCCCTGGCTGCACACGCTGGATGCGCAGCCGAACCAGGTGAAATACCGATGTCACTGGACGGCTCCGCTGGCCATTGACCCGTTCGACCACAATACGGTTTACTATGGATGCCAGATGGTCCTGCGCACCACGAACGCCGGTGTGAGCTGGACCGAACTTAGTCCCGATCTTTCAACCAAGGACCCGGCGCGGATGGTTGCTTCCGGCGGGATCGTTGGCGACAATCTCGGCCAATTTTATGGCGAGGTTGTCTTTTCCATCGCGCCCTCAGACGTCCAGAAGGGCCTCATCTGGACGGGAACCAACGATGGAAAGGTATGGTACACGAAGGACGCAGGCAAGAACTGGAACGATGTCACCAAGAACATCACCGGATTGCCGGCCTGGGGAGTCGTGTCCAGGATCGAGCCGTCGCACTTCGACGCCGGGGGCGCCTACATCTGCGTCGATTTTCACCTGATGGACAACCGCGATCCGTGGGTGTATAAGACCACCGATTTCGGCAAGACGTGGAGCAAAATATCCGACGGGCTGCCCAAAGGGCCGCTGGCCTATGCGCGCGTCGTGGCCGAGAATCCCAATAAGAAGGGCAACCTCTTCGTGGGCACGGGCAACGCGTTCTACTACACGCTGGACGATGGCGCGCACTGGAAGCAGTTGCAGGCGGGGCTGCCGGCGGCGCCGGTTTCGTGGATCGTGGTGCAGAAGGCGGCGCACGATGTGGTGCTGTCTACTTACGGCCGCGGGTTGTACATCATGGAAGATATCACGCCGCTGGAGCAGGGCGCGATGGAACCGGCCACGGACACTACGCCGGAGGTGCGGCTGATGGCGCCGCGTCCGGCGTACCGCACGGTGCGCGGGCAGGCGCGGGCGCAATTCAGCTACGTGCTGAAGGCGGCCCCGAAGGCGCCGGTGCAGGTGGAGATTGTGGATTCGAAGGGCGCGGGGGTGCGCAAACTGCCGGACATCGCGAGCGCGCATGCGGGGCTCAACCGCGCGGCGTGGGATCTGCGTTACGAGGCGCCGCCGCTGGTGGCGCTGCGCACCACGCCGCCGGAAAATCCGCACATCTGGGAAGAGCCGCGCTTCCAGGGGCAGGAGACGCGCGCCATCACGCATTGGGGGCTTTCGCAGGCCGAGGTGGGACCTATCGCCGCGCCCGGCCAGTACACGGTGAAGCTGACGGTGGACGGCCGGAGTTATAGCCAGCCGCTGACGATTCTGCGCACGCCGGACGGGCATGCCGACGATGCGGCGCTGCAATCGAGCGTGCGATTGCAATTGAAGGTGCGCGACGATATCGCGGCGGTCAGTAACATGACCAACCAGTTGGAATGGATGCGCCGGCAGTTGGAGGACCAGTCGAAGACTCTGGTGGGGAAGGAAAGCCTGCTGAAACTTATTAACGATATCGACAAGCGGATGCAGGAGGTGGAGTATCAACTGATCACGCGCGCCGATGCCTTGAGCGACGATAAGTATTTCCAGACGGCGTACAACCTGTACCAGAATTTTCTCTGGCTGAACGGCGAAATCGGCACGGGAGCGGGCGACGTGCAGGGGTCGGGCGACTGGGGGGCGACGGAAACCGGCGTCGGGCTGGTGCTGGATCTGGAAAAGACGCTGGAGAAGGTGAAGGGGGAGTACCAGGGGCTGATGGAGAAGGACGTGCCGGCTTATAACAAGCAGATCGAAGGCAGCGGCATGGCTCCGCTGAAGACTATGGGAGCGCCGGCTCCGCCCGCGCCGCAGCGGGGACGGTTCGGGGGGTAGATACACGCCCTCGCGCCACCATGAAATTCATGGCCGGACACCACACAAACGATCCTGACGATCAGCATACCCACCCTGGCGGTGCTCATCGGCATCCTGGTGAATAATGCCAGGCTGAACGACCTGAAGCTTCATCGCGGAAGGCCGACGAGGTCGTCGTCCCCAGAGGGAACCCCAGGACCAGGGGGTCCGCCCCACCACTTATGCAAGAGATGCGTGTTACCAGAAGTAAGTGGCGAGGATGTGTGGGGGGCCGGTGTTGCCGTTGACCACATCGGTGGCCAGGACCACTTGCAGATTCATGCGCGCCCAATTGCGCGGCGCGCGGCTTGCGAGCATTTCCAGGTACCTGGGTTCGGTGACAAATTCGCTGGCGGCGATGGTGGCGTCGCGGCCCATGCCTCCCACCACGACGACCATTTTCTCGGTGAGCCGTTATCACGCAAACGTCACGCCGTTGGCCGCGGCGACCTTTTGGATGTACTGCCGGCCTTCGTCGTATTCCTCGGCCGTCTTCAGGTGTTCCAGCATGAGCGGCGCGTCCACCGGCAGTTTGGCGAGTTCCGTCAAGTAGGCCGCGTAATCGACGCTGCCGCGTCCTGGAATCACCTCGACGAAGTGGACGTTCAACTCCACCTTCCACTCCAGATCCTTGGCGTGGCAGGAGGTAATCCACGGGCCCAGCGTGCGAAAACACTCGCCGATGAATTCCGTATTGTGGTAGAAGCGGGTGGGGCTGTTGATGCCGTTGCAGACGTCCAAATGGACGCCGAAGGCCGTGCGGTCCACCGCCTGGATGAGCTTCAAATAGCTGTCCGGACCATCGGGCACACTCCAGCCCATCATTTCGATGGTGAATTTGGTGCGTTTGGGTTTCACGGCGTCGATGACGTTACGGCAGTTCTCGACGGTGGCGTCGAAGAATTCCCGGCTGAGATTATTGGCGTGCGGTCCGTACCAGGACGTGGCGTTGTAGGAGCCCGCGATATCGACGCAGCAGCGGGCGCCCACGGCCTCGGCGAGCGCCATGCGCTGGGCCACGTACTGGCGGTTCTCGCGGCGCTTATCGGCATCGGGGTCCATCATGTTTTTCCAGGCGCCCACTTCGGCGACGACCACGTTCTCGGCGGCGAAGGCGGTCACGATTTCGCGGTTGCGCGCGGTATCCTCGGCCTTGGATTCGGGGCAGTAGGCCGCGCTGTAGCCGAGGCGGCGGTGCTCGCGCGCCAGCTCACGCGGGTCGTCGCTCTTCTTGAAGATGGGGCCGCCCAGGCGGACGGCGCGTCCGGCGGATCGTGCCGTGGAGCCCGCCGCCAGCACACCGGCCGCGGCCAGGAAAGTTCTTCGCGTGGAAGTCATGCAACGATTCTATCCCCGTCCAGGTACGGGTGGGACAGACCATCGCCTTTTGTGATCTGTCTTTTCCTGGCAAAGCGTGGACCGACAGACGCACAAAACGATCGTCTGTCCCACGAGACTGAGGACAGTGGGTTGGACCCTCGCGCTATGCTATAGCTCATGACCCGCCGGCAAGCCTTGTCGCTGCTCGCCCTGAGCGGCTTTCCGGGCCGCGCCCAGCCTGCTGTTCCACAACAACGGCGACGGCACGTTCACCGAGCAGGGCCTGGAAACGGGCGTGTCGCTGAGCGAGGACGGCCAGGAACAGGCGGGCATGGGCCTGGCCATTGGAGACTTCGCCCCGGACGGTCATCTGGGTATCTTCAAGACGCATTTTCGCGGCGACACCAACGTGCTTTACCGCAACAACGGGAAGGGTTATTTCCGCGACGTCACGACTTCCGCTCCACTTCGGGATACACCATGCCGGTGGTGAAAAACAGGTCGGGCAGCCCGTCGTTGTCGCCCCCAGGAATGGGGCCGCCCAAAGGGCGCCCGGCCTGGAGGGCTACTCTACAATGGCGGATACCCCACGATTACGCTACGTTAGGAGCAGCCGGTCCAAATGATGAAAACGTTCCTCGTCGCGCTGGTGGTGGCCGCCGCTGCCAGCGGGCAATCGCAACGCATCAGCGTCAAAGTGGACGCGCGCATCGAGCTCATGGCGGTCACCGAGATCCTGGCCGACTACGGTTGGACCGGCCTGCTGGCCAGACAGGACACGTCTTACCGCCGCGATGTGGATGCGTGGTTTGCGCCCTTCAAGAATCACGCCGCGGTGAAGCGCTTCGGCGAGTTGGCGCGATTCGGATACACCTTCGACGGACCGGCCGGCACCATGGTCTGCCTCTCCGCCCCGCCCGAACTGACGCCGGAAGGCAGCGACGAAGAGTGCAACGCGGCCCGGGCCGGTGGGGCCGCCAGCCTGGCCGCCTGGCTGGAACAACTGCGGGACTTCTACCGGGTTTCCGGCTTCGATGCCTTCTTCCGCGCCCATGCCGGGTTCTACGCCATGATGGAGGAAGCCACCCGGAAGAACCTGGTGCGGGACTATGCCGCCGATCTGGAAAACTACTACGGCGTCGCGCAGGCCTCGTACACCATCGTGCCCGCGCCTCTGCTGGTGGGCAACTTCGGCCCGCGCCACCGGCGTGCCGACGGCAGATTCGACGTCTACGGGATTCTGGGCGTCACGGGCAATGCTTACGGTGTGCCGCAATTCGGCACGGTGGAGAGCCTGCGGGAACTGGTGTGGCACGAGTTCGGCCATTCCTTTGTCAACCCGGAAGTGAATCGTCTGGGCGCCGGGCTGGAGAAGAGCCAGAAACTATTGGCGCCCATCGCCGCCAAGATGCGGCGGATGGCGTACTCGGACTGGCGCACCGTGGTGATCGAGCATGTGGACCGGGCGGTGACGGTGCGCCTGGCCTTCCGCGAGTTGGGCGACACGGCCGGACAGCGCGCGCTCGATCAAGAGAAAGCCAGCTCTTTCGCCTACGTGGAGGCGCTGGCCGAGAGGCTGAAGGAATACGAACGGGATCGCGACCGGTATCCTACGTTTGCCACTTTCGCTCCCCGGTTGCTGGCGGTGTTCGACGACCTGGTGGCGCGCGACCTGCCGGCGGATTTCTACGACATTCCGCTTACCGGCACGATCAATAGCGTGCTGAGCGCCGGCAAGCCGATCTACGTGGTGCCGACGGGTGAAGGCGATGCCGGGGCGCAGCAGAAAATCGCCGACTACGTGAAGACTTTGCGCGATCGGTTTAACTCGGGCGTCGAGGTGGTGACCGACGAGCAGGCCCTGGGGCGCGACCTTTCCGCCTATTGCGTGATCGCCTACGGGACCCTTTCCGGCAACCGGTGGCTGGCGAAATACCGGGCGGCGATTCCGGCGGTGGCCGCCCTGGAAGCGGCCAAAGATCCGGGCCCGCTGCGCCTCATCGCGACGTTTTCCAACCCGCAGAATGCCAAACTGGGGGCGGTTGCCTACACCGCCACCGATGCCGCCGCGGTTCCGGGCATCAACAGCCTGTTTGCCGGCCCGACCTGCTACGTGATCGGCAAGGGCAACGAAGTGCTGAGCGCGGGCGACTATCAACGCAAGGACGGACGCTGGGCGCTGAAGTAATCCGGCAGACCGGTACGCCGCCAGAGGCTGGCGCGCCGTGGGATGCTGGTGAATAATGTCGCGTCGAATGAAATGGGTGGCCGGCTTGGGAGCGGCGGCCGCCGCCGTGCTGATCGGGCTGATAGTCGCAGGCTCGACGCTGAGCCGGCGCATCGAGCCCTACATCCGGCAGCAGGCCGAGCAATACCTGCGCGACAGGTTCCACGCCGATGTGCGGATTGCGTCTCTCTCGGTTCGCCTGCCGGGTTTCTCGCCGCTGCACATGCTGTTCACGCGAGGGCGCGGCACCATGGCCACCGTGCAAGGCGAAGGCATCGTGATGCGGATGCGAGACCGTCCCGATGCTCCGGTACTTTTCGGTATACGGAAGTTCACCACCCGAATCGACGTGGGCGCCCTTGGCGACGCGGTGCAGCACGTTCCCGTGGTCACCATCACCGGCCTGGAAATCAACATTCCGCCGAAGGGAGAGCGCTCGGAAGCGAGATCGGGCAAGAGCGCCGGTGCGGCGGGCGGCCGCGAGGCCGGGTCCCATCCCTCGGTGGTCATCGACCGGCTGGAAGTGAAGCAGGCCACGCTGGCGATCCTGCCCAAGGACAGGGCCCGGCAGCCGCTGCGCATCGACATCCACGCGTGCGGGCTGCAATCGGCGGGGCCCGGCGTGGCGATGAAGTACGATTGCAGGCTCGCGATCCCCTCCCCGCGGGGCGAAATCCACGCCTCCGGCTCCTTCGGTCCGTGGCATTCGGGAGAACCGGGCGATACGCCGCTAGCGGGAGACTACACGTTCGAGCACGCGGACCTGGGCGTGTTCCGGGCCATCGCCGGCATTTTGCAGGCGAAGGGAAGCTTCGAGGGGGAAGTGGATGCCATCCGCGCGCGCGGCGAAGCGTACGTGCCGGATTTCCGGCTCAAGCGCTCCGGCAACCGCGTCCCGCTGCGGGCGGAGTATGAGGTGCTGGTGGATGGCGGCAACGGAAATACCATCCTCCAGCCAATTCTGGCGACGCTCGGCGCCACGCAATTCACCACCAGCGGCGCCGTGTTCAAACACGAAGGCGACAGCCGCCGCACCATCAAACTCGATGTGAATATGCCGCGGGGGCGCATGCCGGACGTGCTGCGGCTGGCCATGAAGGGCGAGCCCTTCATGGAAGGCAGTCTCAAACTCAAGACCAGGCTGGAGATTCCGCCGCTGAGTGGAAAGGTAAAGGACAAGCTGCGCATGGATGGGCGCTTCGACATTACGGAAGCGCGCTTTCTGAAATCCGCCATCCAGGACCAGATCGACAGCCTCAGCCGGCGTGGACAGGGACAGCCGAAGAACCGCGAGATCGACGAGGTGGTTTCGCGTATGACGGGCCAGTTCCGGCTGGGTAACGGCGTGATCGCCTTCCATGAACTGACGTTTGGTGTGAGCGGCGCGGACGTGGACCTGGACGGCAGCTACGATCTGGACGGGGACGCGCTGGATTTTCACGGCGCGTTAAAATTACAGGCCAAGGTTTCCCAGTTGGTGACCGGTTGGAAGCGGTGGCTGCTCAAACCGGTCGATCCCTTCTTCTCCAGGAATGGCGCTGGAACCTATTTGAAGATCAAGGTGGCCGGCAGCTCCAAAGCCCCCAAATTCGGCCTGGACCGGTAGGCGTAGAAACCGCCTGCTTACGCGCGCGGCTCCGGTGGCAGCCGTCCGGGCGGCGGATTCGTTGGCAAAATCTACGGCATCGTCTTCTTCAGCCAGGCGATCATTTCGGGCTTCCAGTGTTGTTGTTCGGGAGCCTTCCAGCCGCCCATGCCGTGGCCGCCGCCTTCGATAGGGATCACCTCGCAGCTCACTCCCACGGCTTTCATGGCCTGGCACATGGCGGGGGATTGTTCGAACGATACCTGGTCGTCCTTGGTGCCGTGGATGCAGAGGAACGGCGCCATGCCGTGGTGGACGGCGAAAATTGGCGAGGTGTCGTGCAGCTTTTTCAGGCCCGCGGCGTCGAGCTGTTCGGCGCCGAAGAAATGGATGCCGCCGCCGTTGGCCGCGTGGCGGTTGATGGTGGCCATGTTGAAGCGGTCGGGGTGATCGCGGCGCTCCTGGGCCAGCTTGCCGTAATCCACCGGACCGTAGATGTCCACCACGGCGCGGACCCTGGTTTGCGTCGTCTCGTGGGTGCCGGCGTAGTTGACCAGGAATCCGCCGGCCGATTCGCCGATGAGGGCGATCCGCGCCACATTCACGTGATACGTGGCGGCGTGGGCCTTCACCCACTGGATGGCGCTGGAGACATCCTCGCTGGCCTCGGGTTGCCGGAACTCGGGCGCCATGCGGTAATCGATGCTGAACCAGGCGTACCCGGCGTTGGCCAGGACGTCGAACAGCGGCTTGACGTTGGTGCTCCGGCTGCCTTCGTCGAAGCCTCCGCCGTGAACCAGGATGGCGGCGGGAAACGGTCCGGGGCCATCGGGAACGTGCAGGTCGAGGAGCACGGGTTTGCCGCCGGGACGGGTGTATTCCACGTCCTTTTGATCGATGGCCGCGGCGGAGAGGGTGGCGGCGGCGGCAAGGGCCAGAACGAAGACGGATTTGCGCATCGACCGTGATTGTATCAGTGTTCTAACCGAGGTTTGGCGAGCGGGGTTGCCGTAAAGGCCAGAATCCCGATAACATCTAAGTATGAAGCTTCTCGTGACGCTGGAGCGGGACGAAACCGGCATGCTGGTAGCCGAGTGCCCGGCGATTCCCGGCTGCGTGTCCCAGGGACGGACGGAGACCGAGGCCCTCGACAATATCCGCGAAGCCATCGCTGGTTGCCTGGCGACACGTGCGGCTCACGGGATGCCGCCGGCCATTGATGTTCGCGAAGTCGAGGTTTCTGCGTAGATGGCCTCTCTGCCCTCGGTTTCCGGGGAGCGGGCCGTGCGGACTTTCCAGAAGGCGGGCTGGTTCAAAGACCGCCAGCACGGCAGTCACGTCATTCTCATCAAGTCAGGACATCCGGCGAGTCTGTCCGTACCGTTGCATCGTGAACTGGCCCCGGGCACGCTGCGCGCTCTAATCCGCGCGTCGGGGATGTCGGTGGGCCAATTCGTCAACCTGCTCTGATTCGCGACCGCGACTCCCGGGAACGCTTACTTCGGCAATAGAGAGAGGACGCCTTCGCTGGGGCTGGGGATGACGTGGGCGGCGATCAATTTGCCGAGGCCTTCGACCTTGGCCTTGCCGGCGTCGATGGCGGCCTGCACGGCGGCGACATCGCCTTTGATGAGGACGGTGATGTAGCCGCCGCCCAGTTTTTCGCGGGCCAGCACTTCCACGGCGGCGGTTTTCAGGGCGGTGTCGATGGCTTCGAATACGGCGGTGAAGCCCTGGGTTTCGATCAGGCCGACGGCGAACGGCGCTTGCGATTCGTTATTCATTCTCTGCTCCGGGTATTGCACGGTGGACTGTTCGAAAAGCGGATTGAAATCGGCGGCGGCTTCGTAGGCCGCCTGGCCGGCGGGCGAAGGGGCGGCGATGACGTGGGCGATCACGGCGACCTGCATGGCGCCGGCGGTGGCTTCGGCGGCGGCGGTGGCCGCCTGCACGTCGCCCAGGGAGCCGAGCAGCTTGAGGCAGACGCCGGGGCGATCGTTGAGCTCGGATTGCAGCACGCGCACGCTGGCCGTCTTTTCCATGGCGTCGAGCACCACCATGGCTGCCGCCCAACTGCCGATCTCGATCAAGGACAGAGCGCCGCTCAGACGATCCCCCGCTTGGCAAGTTCGTGCATGACTTCAAACACCACCTGCTCCAGTTTGTCGGCCGCCGGCTGGCCGGTTCGCGGGGCGCAACCTTCGGGCGGCCGGGCGACGAGCTCGAAATCGGCCAGGATGCATTGCAGCACCTTGGCCAGTTCGGCGCGGTCGATCTTCTGCGCGCCGGTCTGCGGGAGGCGCCCGGCGCCGAAATCGAAGCCGCGCAGGGCGGCGGCGGCGCGGAAGCCATCGGGGAACTCAAAGGGGTGGAGCATGGTGTCGAAGAGGGCCAGGATGCGGTAATTCCACTGCATGGCCTCCTGGTACTTTCCCGCGCGGCAGAGATCGTAGATGCGGCGGGTGATTTCGGGGATGGCGTTGCTGGAGGCGTGGGTGCCGCCATCGCAGCCCACCATGAGCATGGGCGCGAGCACGGCTTCCCAGCCGGTGAGGAAGGCAACATCGGGGCGGTCGGGGCGGATGGCGGCGATCATGCGCATCATGAAGGCGAGGTCGCCGGACGAATCCTTGATGCCGATGACGCGCGGGAAATCCAGGGCCAGGCGGCGGATGGTGGGGACGTCGATAGGGCTGGCGAACATGGGAATGTTGTACAGCGTGATATCGATGGGGGTGTGGCGCGCGATCTCGGCGAAGTAGGCGTAGACCGATTCGGGCGAGAGGCGGTAGTAGATGGGCGAGACGATAGCCACGGCGCGCGCGCCCATGGCGGCGTAGGCCTCGCAGGCGCTCAGGGTCTCTTTGACATTGGCCTCGGCCGCGCCGGCGAGGATGGGGACGCGGCCGCGGGCTTCGTCGCAGGTGATGCGCACGATCCGGCGGCGCTCTTCCTCGTTGAAGCGCGTGAACTCGCCGGTGGAACCGTTAGGGTAGAGGCCATGGACGCCGCTAGCGATCAGCCAGGAGAGGAAGCGGCGAAGCTCCGTTTCGTTGATCTGCCCGTGCGCGTCGACGGGGACGAGCGTCGGCGTGAAGATGCCGTGTAATTTCTCCGCCATGAAACCTTCCCAAGTTTAACTCATGGTGGGACAGACGGTCGGTTTGTGTCGTGTGTCAACATGTGCGTCGTCCGTCGTTTGTGTCACAAGCTTGACTTCTCCAGCGATGTCAGATACGACGGGTTAGGGGCAGCGCGGACGATTCTCCGCGAGCGCCTTGGCGGGAGGATAGCGAACCATGTCACAAGACGGTGTTTCCAGACGGCATTTTTTCTACGGGAGTCTCCTGGCGGGGGCCGTTCCGCTGGCGGGTTACGGCAGCGTGCCGTCGCTGCGGGCGCTGGGGTACAAGCCCTTCTACGATAAGCTCAACGTGGCGGCAATCGGCTGTGGGGGGCAGGGCGGCGCGGACCTCAACGATGCGGCGCGCACGGAGAACATCGTGGCGCTGTGCGATGTGGATGAAACCCGCGCGGCGGGCAACTTCCAGCGGTTTGAGAAGCAGCCGAAGTACAAAGATTTCCGGGTGATGCTGGAGAAGGAAGGCAAGAACATCGACGCCTGCACCATCGGCATTCCGGATTTCATGCACGCCACGGTGGCGCTTGCGTGCATGCAGCACGGCAAGCACGTGTACGTGGAGAAGCCGCTGACGCGGACGCCGTGGGAAGCGCGCCTGCTGATGGAAGCGGCGGCCAAGTACAAAGTGGCCACGCAGATGGGCAACCAGGGCTTCTCGCACGAGTGCAACCGCGTGGCGGCGGAGATCTTGTGGTCGGGGGCCATCGGCGATGTGACGGAGGCGCACTTTTCGACAGGGCCGGGGACGTTCCCGACGGAGCTGCAGGGACCGCCGCCGGAATCGGCCGTGCCGGGCACACTGGACTGGCCGACCTGGCTGGGCGCCGCCGCCATGCGGCCTTACAGCACATATTACACGCCGTACAACTGGCGCGGGTTCCTGGATTTCGGCACGGGGCAGATCGGCAATTGGGCGACGCACACGGCGGGTCCGGTGCACACCGCGCTGCAACTGGGCGCGCCGACGAGCCTGGAGCGGATCAGCGTGGCGGGGGAGAGCAAGATCACGTACCCGGTGCGGGCGACGGTGCGGATCGAATTTCCGGCGCGCGGGGGCATGCCTCCGGTGAAGGTGTACTATCACGAATCGACGCGGGCCATGGACCCGGATTTGTACCACGTTCCGGGGATGGAGAACGAAACCATCCTGCCGCCGACCAATAATCTGGCGGACAAGGGCCGTCCCACGGGCGGCCGGGGCGGCTTCGGTGGCGGCGGCGCGGGCCGCGGTGGGCCGGGTGGGCCGGGTGGGCCGGGCGGCCGCGGAGCGGCAGGCGGTCGCGGAGCAGCGCCTCCGGTGGCGGGAGCGGCTCCACGCGCGCGGCAGGGAGCGGGCGGTCTCGGGGTGGAAGTGTTCGGCGAGCCCGCGGGTCCGTCGCAGCCCGGGATTCTGACGGGGAACGGGAGCCTGTTCATCGGCACCAAGGGGATGATGGCGACCTCGTCGCGCGGCGAAGGCGTCTGGCTGCTGCCGGCGGCGCGGTGGGCGGAATACGTGCTGCCGCCGCAACTTCTGACGCGGTCTCCGGGCCACATGCTGGATTGGATCCGCGCCTGCAAGGGCGGCGACCCGGGATGTTCCGACTTCAGCATCACGTCTCCCTACGCGGAGTGGCTGGCGCTGGTGGCGATTGCCCTGCACGTTCCCGGGAAGCTGGATTGGGACGCCAAGGCGCAGCGCTTCACCAATAGCGCGGAGGCCAACAAGTTCGTCAAGCCGGTATTCCAGAAGGGTTGGGAATTGAAGCTCTGAGGGAGGGCTGGGCGGCCGCCCGGCCAACTCCGGTATTCGAGGCTTGGGCCGATCAGGCTAATAGTTGGGCGACGTCCAACACGGTTCCGCCTAACAGGCTGGAAGCCAGCTTGATGGAATGTTTCTCGGCGTGTCCGTCATGGGTATGTTGCCAGAGCTGTCCTCGGTTGGGGTACAGAATCCATACCTCGGATGCGCCGCTGGTCAGATACGTCTCCACTTTGCCGGCGATCTCGTCCGCGGTGTTGCTCTCGGACACGATCTCTACCGCCAGCGCGGGTGAGCCGAGGTAGTACTCCTCAACCGCTTGGCCGGCATGAGTGATACTCACGTCAGGTTGCAGCCAACTGCCGTCCTCGAAGAGGTAGCCCATCTCGTGGTGTACTTCACCCAACGAGCGGTTACGGGTCCCGGGCAGAATCTCTCGCAAGCGGAGGTAGATCCTCTCGGCGATCTGGTTGTGCCTCTGCTTGGCTGGCGGCAATTCGATCAGCTCCCCCCTGAGCAGCTCGCGCTTACCCGGATGGTCGGGCAGTCGCTCAAACTCGGCAAACTGCATGTGCCTGCGGATTGTGCCTGGCATGGCGCCCACGTATCCAGCATACCCGATCGCCGTGTGTGGAACTACCGCCAGGGAGCGGGGGCCAGCCAATCCATCGGTGCCTCGCCGATGGGTGCGCCGGGCGGGGCGTCGGGGGCGGGCATAACGCGCTGGGTATCGGCGGGGCGCTCCAGGAAGCGCTTGATATCGGCGGCCAGTTGGCGGTGCTGCGCCTGCTCGGATTCGCCTTGCACCGCGGCGGCGCGCAGGCGGGCGGCCAGCTTTTCCAGCTTGAAGGCGGCGATGGCGCGCACCTGACCGTTGGCGGCGCCGGTGGCGAGCCAGGTGACGCGGTCGACGAAGACGCGTTCTTCGGCGCGGCGGATCTCGGCCTCGTAAGGGGTAGCGGCCGGGGCGTCGAAGGTGGCTTTGGCGAGGCGGTCGATGACTTCCTCCAGGCCGGGCAGGGTGGGTTCGACGGCGTGCTGCGCCACCATGCGGGCGGCGCGGTCGAGTTGTAACGTGAATCCGATGGTGACATCGGCGGCGATGGTGGCCGGACTGAGCGGATCGAAGGCGTCGCCGGTGGTGCGCGGGAAGAGCTCGCGATGGCGGCCGAAGCCCGGCGGGCGCGCCGGGATGGCGTCCAGCACCTGCCTGGGCACGGCGAGTTCGGCGGGCATGAGGGTGCCGGCGAGCGCGTCGAGGGCCTTGCGCTGGTTGGCGGCGGTCTCCCACTTGACGGCGGTGCGCCCGTCGCCGCGCATGGCGTAGATGTAATCCTGGCCGGCCACCATGGAGGCGGACGATTCCACGGCGTAGCGGTGATACATGAAGATGGGGACGAGCGGTTCCTCGATGGTGGCCATGGGAGCGCCGGTGCGGATGGTGTGCTCGCCGAGGCGATTGAGGGCGGCGCGGCGCACCTTCATGAGGCGGTTGAGCTCGTCGGCCTGATTGACGCCGTTGGACCACTGATCGACTTTCGGGTGCAGGTCGGTGTCCTGGTTGGTCATGTAGCGCAGGTCTTTGGCCCAGGCGTCGTTGAGGATCCGGGCAAGCTCGGCGGGCCCGTCGCCCTGGGGCAGCACACGGTAACCGTAGTCGATGGCGACCTTGTCCCATTCGCCGATGCGCGCGGGGTAGGCTTCGGAGATATCGATGGAGCCATCGGCGCGCAGCTTCTCCGCGGGGTGAGGATAATCCATGACGGAGATCCATCCCAGGGAGCTGTCGTAATAATTGTGGCCGAGGCCGAGGGTATGGCCCACTTCATGGGCGGCGAGCTGGCGGATGCGGGCGAGGGCGGTCTGGTAGAGGATATCGGGTTTCTCATTGCCGGTTTCGTAGGGGGAAAGCAGGCCCTCGAAGATGAGGTAGTCCTGGCGGTCGCGGAGGGAGCCAAGGGTGACGGTGGCTTTGATGATCTCGCCGGTGCGCGGGTCGCTGACGGTGCCGCCCATGCTCCAGCCGCGGGTGGAGCGGTGGACCCAGTTGATCATGTTGTAGCGGATGTCCATGGGGTCGGCGCCGTCGGGGAGGACGGCCACCTGGAAGGCGTTGCGGAAGCCGGCGGCTTCGAAGGCCTGGTTCCACCAACTGGCGCCTTCGACGAGGGCGCGGCGGACGTCTTCGGGCGCGCCGGGATCCACCCAATACCGGATGGGTTTGACGGGCTCGCTGACGGCGGCGGAGGGGTCCTTCTTTTCCAGGCGGTGGCGGCGGAGGTAGCGTTTGACCATGGGCTCGCCGATGGGGGTGGAGTAATCGACGTAGGCGAGGCCGCCGTAGCCGGCGCGCGGGTCGTCGTAGCGCGGGGTGTAGTGATCGTCGGGCAGCTCGACGAGGGAATAGTGTTCGCGGAGGGTGACGGCTTCGGCGGTGGGGGTGACGCTGGCGACGGTGCCGGAGAAGAGTCCGCCGCCGCGCCCGCCGCGTCCGGCGGCAGCGCCCGGGGCGGCGACCACGATAGGGGGCGGTCCCTGGTTGGGCGAGGCGAAACCGCCGCCGCGCCCGGGGTACCCTCCGGGTCCGGTTTCGTTGGCGAAGGTGAGGGTGACTTCGATCTCGGTATTTTTGGGGAAGGCCTTGGTGCGCGGCAGGTAGACGGCGCTACGAGTGCGGTCGACGCGGTAGGCGGCTGCGCCGCTGCCGAGCGCGTTGCCGGCGCCGTGGCCGTCGCGGAGGAAGAAATCGGTGGCGTCGACGAGGATGCGGCCATCGGTTTCGGCGGCCACGGTGAAGCCCCAGAGGACGCTCTTGGCGAAGGAGTCCTCCACGGAGCGGCGTTCGGCGGGATTGGGGCTGGAGGAACGGAAATTTTCGTTGCCCTGGACCATCAGGACACGGGGGCCGACGCGCTCGAAGGAGACAATCTTGCCGTTGCCTTCCTGACCGCGGTCAAGGCCGATATCGTTGGAGCCGAGTCCGGCGGCGAGGCCGGTGGTGTAGAGGATGGGGGTATCGAGGCGGGGGATTTCGAGCCAGAGATTGCCGGTGCGCTCTTCCCAATAAACGGGGAAGAAGCCGTCGAGCTTGCGCATGCCGGCAGAGCGTTCCTCGATGGGGGGGATGCGGGCGGGCGGCAGCGCGGCGGCAGCGCCGGGGCCACGTCCGGGTTGCTGAGCGTGGAGGCAGGCGAAGAGAAAGAGGGCGGCGAGTGAAAGTCGGAACATTAGCGAGAAAACCTCAGGGAACTATTATACGGGCGGGGGCAGGGGGCGGTGACTAGGGTTCTTCGGATCGGCAAGATTGACAGACGGCAAAAGTCGATCGTCTGTCCCACCTTGACTTCGGCGCGCGTGTGAACGAAACTCGCAAGCGGGAGAGGAAAAAACTATGAATCGCCGCGAATTCCTGAGCGCTGGTGTGGCCGGACTGGGTCTGTCCGCCAAAGCACTGGCGGAACAACTGGCCGACCAGAAGCCGAAGCGCGTCGGCATCATCGGTCCGGGGTGGTATGGGAAGTGCGACCTGCTCCGCCTGATCCAGGTGTCGCCCGTCGAGGTGGTCTCGATGTGCGACGTGGATAAGCAGATGCTCTCGCAGGCGGCGGAGGTGGTGGCCGCGCGCCAGGTCTCGAAGAAGACGCCTCGTCTGTATGGCGATTATCGCGAGATGCTCAAGGAGAAGGATCTGGACATCTGCCTGGTGGACACGCCGGACCACTGGCACGCGCTGGCCATGATCGCGGCGGTGCAATCCGGCGCCGACGTCTGGGTGCAGAAGCCGATCAGCGTAGACGTGGTCGAAGGGCAGAGCATGCTGGCGGCGGCGCGCAAGTACGGGCGGGTAGTGCAGGTGGGCACGCAGCGGCGCAGCACGCCGCACCTGGTGGAAGCGCGCGATCAGGTCATCCGCGAGGGCAAACTGGGCAAGGTGGGACTGGTGGAGATTTACTCCTACGGCGGGGGTGGCGGCCAGGATCCGCCGGAGATGGCGCCGCCGGCCAGCCTGGATTACGAAATGTGGACCGGTCCCGCGCCCATGCGGCCCTTCATCCGCGGCAAGCATCCGATCGGCTGGCGGCAATACATGGAGTACGGCAACGGAACCCTGGGCGATATGGGGATCCACATGTTCGACATGACGCGCTGGTTTCTGGACCTGGGATGGCCCAGGCGGATCAGCTCGTCGGGCGGCATCCTGGTGAAGACGGGGCGGAAGTCGAATATTCCGGACACGCAGACGGTGGTTTTCGATTACGACCAGCTCAAAGTGGTCTGGCAGCACCGCTACTGGGGCGGAGCGGCGCCGGATCCGAAATACCCATGGGGCGCGACGCTCTACGGCGACAAGGGGACGCTGAAGGCGGGCGTGTTCAGCTACGACTTCACGCCGGTGGGAGAGGGACAGGCGATCCACAAGGACGTGACCTACGAGCTGGACAAGTACCCGGAGGACAACACGGAGCCGCGGCTGGAAAAGCACTGCGCGCCGGCCATTCGGGCGCACATGAAGGATTTTCTGGCGAACATCGCCACGCGCGGCAAACCGGTGGCGGATATCGAGCAGGGGTACATTTCGACGGCGTGCTGCATCCTGGGCAATGTGGCGCTGCAATTGGGGCGTACCCTGGCCTGGGACGTGGCCGCCGGCGGGGTAGCGGGAGACGACGAAGCCAACCGGCTGCTGCGGCGGCCGTACCGGCAGCCGTGGGTGCATCCGGAGGCGGGCCGGGTGTAAAAGGGACAGTCCGAACTGCCCTCGGATTGGCAGGCTGAAGCCTGGCTGAAGGCCGCCCCACCTCATGCCACAACGGGCATTCGGATATAATACTATTTAATTACAACGGGGCCTCCCCGAGGGGGAGCACATAATGATTACGGACAAGACTGCGGAGCTCGGGCAGACCCGGGACCGGCTCAAACTGGGGGGCGGGCCGGAGCGCGCCGCCAAGCAGCACAAGAGCGGGAAACTGACGGCGCGGGAGCGCGTGACCCTGTTACTGGATCGCGATTCCTTTCAGGAGGCGGGGCTGTTCGCTAAGCACAACGGCCGGTTTTTCGGCATGGGCGATAAGGATTTGCCCGCCGATGGAGTGGTCACCGGGCGGGGGCGGATCGCCGGGCGGCCCATCCATGTGGCCAGCCAGGATTTCACCGTGGCCGGGGGCTCGGCGGGCGAAGTACATGCCAACAAAATCGCCGACACCATGAAAGCGTCGATGAAGACGGGGACGCCCTTCGTATTCATCAACGATTCGGGCGGCGCGCGCGTGCAGGAAGGGGTGGCCAGCCTGGCGGGGTATGCGCGCATCTTTCATCAGAACGTCATGCTGTCGGGGTTGGTGCCGCAGATTTCGCTGATTTGCGGGCCCTGCGCCGGCGGCGCGGCGTACAGTCCGGCGCTCACCGATTTCATCATCCAGACGCGCGACGGGTTGATCTTCATCACCGGGCCCACGGTGATCAAACAGGTGACGGGAGAGATGGTGTCGGCGCAGGAGTTGGGCGGCGTGCGCGCGCAGATGAACAAGAGCGGGGTGGTGCACTTCGTGGCGGAGAACGACGTGGAAGCCGCGCAGATCTGCAAACGCCTGCTTTCGTTTCTGCCCTCCAACAACAAGGAGGACCCGCCCCACGCCGAACCCGACGAAACCCGCATGTACGAACCGCGCCTCAACGACGTGGTGCCGAAGGAAACCAAGACCGGGTACGACGTGCGGGAGGTGATTTCGCTGATCGTGGACCGCGCCGATTTCCTGGAGGTCCACGCCGAGTTCGCGCGCAACCTCGTGGTGGGGTTCGGGCGGATTCGCGGGGCCACGGTGGGCATTGTGGCCAACCAGCCGAAGGTGCTGGCGGGGGCGCTGGATATCGACGCGTCGGACAAGGGCGCGGGGTTCGTGCGTTTCTGCAACGCGTTCAATATTCCGCTGGTCACGTTTGTGGATATACCGGGTTTTCTGCCCGGAGTGGACCAGGAATACGGCGGCATCATCCGGCACGGGGCCAAACTGCTGTTCGCGTATTCGGCGGCGACGGTGCCCAAGATCACGGTGATTCTGCGCAAGGCATACGGCGGGGGATACATCGCCATGTGCGCCAAGGATCTGGGGGCGGACTGCACGCTGGCGTGGCCGTCGGCGGAGATCGCCGTGATGGGCGCGGAGGCGGCGGTGGAGATCGTGTTCCACCGCGAGCTGGTGGAGGCGGAGAATCCCGAGGCGAAGCGGCAGGAGCTGATCCAGGAGTACCGCGAGACGTTTTACACCCCTTATGTGGCCGCCGGGTACCGGCTGGTGGACGACATCATCGAACCGGCGCAGACGCGGGGCTACCTGGCCGAGGCGCTGGATGCGCTCTCCAGCAAACGCGACTGGCGTCCGCAAAAGAAACACGGGTTGATTCCGTTATGAGCGGCGAAAAACGCATACCGGTGGTGCACCAGGCGATTGTGGCGGCCACGGTCAAGGCGGTTTTAGGGGAACGGGCCGTCGTCCGCGAGATTGTGGAAGTCCCCACCGGGGTGCCGTTGAGCGCGCACGTGGTGGCGTTGCACTACGGAATTCGGACATTTTGGAGCCGCTGGACCGGGCGGCATGCGAACGGGAGCTCGACAACAGATGAAACTCCGGATTGACATCGAGAAGAAAAGCTATGACGTGACGGTCGAATTCCTGGAAGACGCCCACAACGGTCATCGCAACTGGCAGCCAGGCGAGGTAACCATCCCGGAGAGCGTGACGCGTCCCCGCCCGCACGTGAAACTGCTGGAGGACACGTTTTGCCGCTCGCCCATCGCCGGGCGCGTTACCGCGGTGCTGGCGGTGAGCGGCCAGTCCCTCCGCAAGAACGAGCCGGTGCTGGTGATCGAGGCCATGAAGATGGAGATCCACATTGGCCCGTCGGTGGATGGGGTGCTGAAGACGGTTCAGGTGAAGCCCGGCGAGGCGGTGAGCACGGGGCAACTGCTGTTCGAGCTGATCTGATCGCGGCGCAGGCCGCAAGGCTTGACACGGAAGCGCAATGGGCGCGTAATGGCAGTGACAGGAGGCCTTATGTCTCTACGTCTGCCGCCGGTTGCCGCGGTGGTGTTTTTGCTGTGGGTTACCCCGGCCGCGGGCGCGGTTTCGCCTCGCCGGCTAACCTGGGAAGAACTCCCGCAGTTGGTGGGGAAGCGTGTCTCCATCGCTTTGTACGACGGCGGCGCCGTCGCCGGCAAGGTGCGCGGAGTCGAGGCCGATGCGCTGCTGCTTGACGTCTCCAGGAGCACCAGTCCGGCGGCGTATCCCAAGGGTACGATGCGGGTGCCGCGAGCCACGCTGCACGTCTTGGACGTGCAGGGAAAGAGCTTCAAATACCGGGTGATCGGCACGGCGCTGGGGTTTGTGGCCGGAGCGGCGGGCGGCCTGTGCATCGCGGCGGGCGTGCAGGGCGGCCTGTTCAACAACCAGTACAGCGCGGCCGCCGGCGCCGCCGGGATCGGCGTGCTGGCGGCGGTCACCGCCGCCGGTTACGCAGTGGGTAATGCCGCCGATCGCCGCACCACCACGATTCAGATCATTCACTGAGCGGTCCCGCGGGGGCGCACGGTCTTCCGCGCGAATTGCAGTATAGTACTCGAAAGAGTCTCTATGTCCAGGTTGCTTCGCTCGGGTGTGTTCCTGTGGTGCGCCTCGCTTCTCCTGGCGGACAACTACCCGCGCCAGCCCGCCATCCACGTCCAGCACTACATCTTCCGCATCGCTCTCAACGATGCCAACGACGAAGTGGCGGGCGAGACCACGGTCGACCTCGGTTTCCTGCAAGGCGGCGTCACCCGGGTGGTGCTCGACCTCACCAGCCGCAAGGACGGTAAGGGCATGACCGTCGCCGCCGTTTCCTCCCGCGGCGCCGCTTTGAAGTTTCAGCACTCCGCCGACCGCCTCGCCATCACCCTCGATTCCGCTCCCGCGCCCGGCGAGCGCCGCCAACTCACGGTGAAATACTCCGGCATCCCCGCTAGCGGCCTGCACATCGCCAAGAACAAGTTCGGCGACCGCACCTTCTTCAGCTGGAACTGGCCGACCCTGGCGCGCCAGTGGCTGCCCGTCATCGACCACCCCTCGCAAAAGGCCACCAGCGAGTTTCTGGTCACCGCGCCCGCCAAATATCAGGTGGTGGCCAACGGCCTCCTGCAGGAGGAACTCGATCTCGGCGATGGCCGCAGAATGACCCACTGGAAACAATCCGTGCCCATCGCGTCGTGGCTCAACAACATCGGCGTGGCGCAATTCGCTTCCCGCCATTTCGGGACGGCGGCCGGCGTGCCGCTGGAAACCTGGGTCTTCCCCCAGGACCGCGACAACGGCATTCTCACCTTCGAGGAACCCACCCGCCAGGCCATGGAGTTCTTCGCCTCCCACATCGGCCCCTACCCTTATGAAAAACTGGCCGACGTCCAGGTAGCCGGCATGGGCGGCGGCATGGAGCACGCCAGCGCCATCTTCTTCGGCGAACGCTCCGTCACCC
>Ga0182030_10005869_pt1 | contig 25996 bp, 15 predicted proteins | sample 812S3MmetaG_FD_121299 | JGI IMG/M metagenome (GOLD analysis project Ga0182030, IMG submission 121299) | Permafrost microbial communities from Stordalen Mire, Sweden - 812S3M metaG (Illumina Assembly) | ecosystem: Environmental > Terrestrial > Soil > Wetlands > Permafrost | place: Sweden...
CGAAGGGATGCGGCAGCGCTCTTCGCTCCCACGCGGTCAGTTCCGATGGCCCGGTCAGCGTGCCGGGAATTTTTTCCACCAGGTTGATGCCCACGTCCATCTTCAGCCAGGTGATGCCCAACTCCTCCTTGCGCGCCTTCAGGCGTTGCGCAAAGACCTTCGGGTCGGGCGATTCGTCGGTGTCGGCGTAGATTCGGATGCGGTCGCGATACTTGCCGCCCAACATCTGGTAGATGGGCACGTTGTACACTTTGCCGGCGATGTCCCAGAGCGCCTCTTCCACCGCGACCACGCCGCCCGCCTGCCGCCCGTGGAAGCCGAACTGTTTGACCTTGTCGAAGAGATACGTAATGTTGAGCGGGTTCTCATTCAACAGGCGGCTTTTCAGGAACAGCGCGTAGGTGGCGCTGGCGCCGTCGCGGACTTCGCCCAGGCCGTAGACGCCCTGGTTGGTGTCGATGCGGATGATGGGCGAGGTAAAGGGCACACCCCGCAGCACGATGGTCCGCATGTCGGTGATCCTGAGTGCGGACGGGCTAGAAAGCGTATTGACATTCCGTGGCGCCGCCTGTTCGGCCGCGGCTTCGCGCGATAATAGCGCGCCCCCCATGATCCCGGCCGACGTTTTGAACAGATCCCGCCGCCCAATTCTGCCATTGCTTTTGAACATGCAGTCTTTTCCTCTCTGTCTGCGTCACCTGTAGAGTATCACCACTAGAATTGCGTCGAAACCTGCATGCGGCAAGAGCCGTCCTACTTGCCCGCCGCCGCGAACTGCTTGAGCCAATCCATAAGTTCGTTCGCTTTGGCGGGAGAATCCGCTTCCACCGTGAGCCGCAATACGGGCTCCGTGCCGGAAAACCGCAACTGCGCCCAGTTGTCATTCTCCAGGTACAGTTTTGTCCCATCCACGTGCGAGACTCTGACCACCGGATAAGATCCGGCGTGAGTGCACAGCGTGTCGCGCATCGCTTTGGGCAGGGCAATCCGCATTTCCGGCGTGGCGGGATAAGTCTCCTCGGCACCGTACAATCTGCCGGTCAGGGCATATACGATCTGGCGCAACTGCGAGATCTTCTTGTCTGTGCGGGCCAGCATTTCCACCACCAGAGCCGAAGCGAAGATGCCGTCTTTCCCCAGAATGTGGCCGCGAATCGTCAGCCCGCCGGACGATTCGCCGCCCAACAGCGCGTTGTGTTCCACCATGGCGGAGACGATGTGCTTGAACCCTACGGGGACTTCGTAGCATTCCTCGTGCAAAGCGTGCGCCAGGCGGTCGAGCAGGTGGGTCGTGGACAGATTGCGCACCACGCCGCCGCGTTCGCCGCGAACCTCGTGCGTATACCAGTAGAGCAACAGGAGGACGTCGTTGATCGATATGTACTCGCCCAGTTCATCCACAATCGCGATGCGGTCGGCGTCTCCATCCATGGCCAGGCCCAGATCGTAAAGGCCCTCTTGCATCGAAGAGGTCAGCAGGCGCAGCGCCTCCGGGTTGGGGGCGGGTGAACGTCCGCCAAATAAAGGATTGTGGCGCTCGTGAATGAACGTCACGCGGCAGCGCGCTTCGGTCAGGACCGTGCCCAGCGTGAGCTGCCCCACACCGTACATGGGGTCCACGATCACCCTGAGCCCGGCATTGCGGATGGCCTGAAGATCGATCAGTTTTTCCACGGCGTCCACGTACTGATTGGTGAAGTCGCCCCATTCCACGATGCCGGCCTCCAGCGCCACGGCCAATTCCAGTTTGATGACTTCGTCATCGGTGAGCGCGTTGGTCTCGGCCTCGATCTGCCGTGTCTCATTGTCCAGCAGCAATGCTCCGTCGCCATGGAAAACCTTCAGACCGTTCCATTCCGGCGGGTTGTGGCTGGCGGTAAAGGCGAGGCCGTAAGCCGATCCGCGGATGGCCGTGGCGCAGGTGATCAGGGGAGTGGGTGCATCCTCTTTCAGGAGTACGGCGGGGATGTTGTTGCCGGCGAATACCTCGGCGGCGGCTTCGCCTGCCTGCTTGGAAAGGAAGCGCCGGTCGTAGCCGATGATGACGCCCCGCCCTTCCTGGCCCTTGCGCGTGATCTCATTGGCCAGCGCCTGGCTTAAGCGGCGCACATTATGCAGCGTGAAACCTTCGCCGATGATCGCCCGCCAGCCTCCGGTGCCGAAGGTGACCAGGTTCTGCTCTTCCTGGCGGTGGGGACGGAAAATCCGTTTCTCCAGAATGAACTCGGCGTGGGCCAGGTCCTCGGCCGTGTTGATGCCCTGCACCTCATCCTGGTCGTACAGTTGATAGCTGTCCACGCGGAGACCGGAACGGATGAGTTCGTGTACGCAGTCGGTGAGACGGTATTGGCCGTCGCGTGGCGAGGGAGAAAGCCTGCGCAGGGCGGAGAAGATGGCTGCCACATCCACCACGTAAGCTCCCAGGTTCAGCTCGCGAATCTCGCGCACTTCGGCCAGCGCCTCGTCTTCTTCGATGATGTCCAGGATCTGTCCGCCGGCATTGCGGATGATGCGGCCGTAAGGCAGCGGGCGGTCGAGCATGGCCGCCAGCAGCGTCAGGTGCGATTGCTTCAGATGGTGCCGGTTGACCAGGCCGCGGATCGAGCCCGGGCGGAAAAGGGGCGTGTCGCCGTAAAGGATGAGTAGATTGCCGCCGGAATCTTCCAATTGCGGCGCCGCCTGCAATACCGCGTGGGCGGTGCCGAGAGACTCTTCCTGGCAGATGTATTGATAGCCCGCGCCCAGGCACTCGCGAACTTCCTCCTGCCGATAGCCGACAACTATGTACAGGTGCTCTGGCGATACAAGCTGAAGCGCATTCTGGATCACATGCTCCAGGACGCTGCGGTCCCCGAGTGGTTCGAGAATCAGAGGACGGCCATCCGGCGTGATCGCGTCCTTGCCGGCGGCAAGAATGACCGCTCTTAAACCGGGATGCCCATGCGGGCTGGAATGGGATGTCATAAATTTCGGGAAAGCGCCCCTGCTGCTGGTTGCGCATCGGTCAGGTGCATCTGTTCGTTAAACTCCTCTCTTCCAGCCTAGAACCTTTCACACGCCGTCGCTTGACCGCGGCGGGATCGGCGCGACACGGTGCCGATTCGGAGCCATTACAATGAGGCTTGCCGGCGCGACGGGTCGCCGCGGCCGCAGGGGGTCCGAATGATGCTCGAAAGACGCCTGGTCCAGGGATGCAGTCCGCAACAGGCCGCGTGGCGCACTTGCACGGACGATTTGCCGCCCGGCGGCAGCCTGCCCCTCACCCGGCGGGCACTGTTCGGTTGCCTGTTGGCGGCGCCGCTCGCTGCACAATCCACGCGCGGCTCGCTGTACGCCTACGTGGGCTGCTACACCACGGCCCAACGCTCCGCACGCGGCGACGGCATCCACGTTTATCGCATGGACCCGCGGACAGGCGCCTGGACGCACGTGCAGCGCGTCGGCGACCTGGTCAACCCTTCGTTCCTGGTGGTGGCGGCGGATCAGCGCCACCTCTACTCGGTGCACGGCGATGAAACCTATGCCACCGCGTTTTCGGTGGATCCCGCGACCGGTTTCCTGCAGCTTTTGAATCGCGCCGAAACCGGCGGACGTAATGGCGTGCATCTCGCCGTCGCTTCCGGCGGCCGCTTTCTGGTAGTGGCCAACTATGCTTCGGGCAATGTAGGCGTGCTGCCCATCCGGCCCGATGGCGCGCTCGCCGACGCCGCGCAGGTTGTCGCCCTGCCGGGGCAGCCCGGCCCCCATCGCATCGAGCAGCTCGGTTCTCATCCGCATCACGTGGTGTTCGACCCCGGAGGCCGCTCCCTTATCGTGCCGGACAAGGGCCTGGACCGCGTGTTCGTCTTTCGCTTCGACGCGACCACCGGCAGATTGACTCCCACCGAGCAGGGCGCCGCCATCGCGCGCGCCGGCTCCGGCCCGCGTCATGCGGCGTTCCATCCCCGCTTGCCCGTCGCTTGGGTGGTCAACGAAATCTCCAGCACCGTCACCACATATTTTTGGGACGCGGAGCGCGGCAGTCTTCGGCCGGTACAGATTCTGCCCACGCCGCCACCCGACTACACCGGCGAGAATACCGCCGCGGAGATTGCCGTGTCCGCCGACGGACGCTTCGTCTACTGCTCCAACCGCGGACACGACAGTATCGCCGCCTTCACATCCGATCCGCGAACCGGCGTGCTTACTCCCGCCGGTTGGACGCCCTCGCAGGGCCGCACGCCGCGCTACATCGGTTTCGATCCGTCTCACTCGTTCCTCTGCGCGACCAACGAGCAGTCCGACATGGTGGTCACATTCCGTGCCGACGCCGCCACCGGCCGGTTGGCCGTCACGGGGTCGCCGGTGCAAAACGCCAGTCCGGCATCCATCGCCTTTGCGGCGCTGCCCGCGTAACCATTGCCCAGGTCCGGGAATTACGGTGAAGGGCAGCCGAGTTGTCCCGCGGCGCTATGGCGTAGAGATTCGGCGATGTCCCGGCGCCCGATCGTGAGGCTGAGTTGGATGGCCTCCGCGGCAGCCTGGCAAATGTGCCGGTGAACCATCGCGCACGAGGGATTGATGGCCAGGCCGTTCGGTCCGGGCACGGTCGCGCAGTTCTGGGAATCGACACCATGGCGGTAGAGGTCCAACAGATCCATGCGCAGGGACTGATCCGAGGTGAGGAGCACTCCCTCCATCAGCGCGGTGGCGGCCTCGTCCGGCTGGCCACCGGCAAGAAACGCGCTGGAAAGCTGGCGCTATGGTGAGGAGCCAGCGCAATCTCCGGGCTGCTCTTCGGCTACGATACGGCCGTCATCGCATCTCGAGACGCAGGGTCACAATCGCGTACGGCGGCATGGCAACTTCCACGCCGTCCTGCGACGCCGGAATCTCGCGGAGGTTGTCCTCTCTGGCGTTGCATAACCAGGCCCGGCTGAATCCCAACAGACGCGACGAAAGGCGCGCCTTGCCCTCCCGGCCGGCGGTTTCCAGCAGCCGGACGATGTAGCCCTCGCCGTCCTCGGCGGGTTTCAACGTCTCCAGTTCCACGCCTTCGCCGTTCAGGCCAAGGAAACTCGCGGGCGTGGCCGGCAGCGAGCCGCGCACTCCCACTTTGTCATTCCTCGTCAGCTCTCCGGTCTCGAGCGGCGTCAGCGATTCCCGTCCCAGGCGGCTCAAACGAGCCGGATCCAGTGCCGCGCCGCTGGTGATGACGTAGCGGAATGTGAACTCGCCGCTCTGCACACGCGGGAAGTTGGTATGCCAGTAGTTATTCAACGCGTAGGAAAAGATGGTGGACGATTTCGGCTCGAACTTCTCCGGCCACAGACCGCGGTTGATGTCGCCGAAGGTCACCAGCGGCGCATCGACAGGGATCACCGCCGCGCTCATCCCGCCGCCACTCACCCGCGCCCAGTGCCCCGCCGCAAACCATTCCCGGCAGCCGCCGGCAAGCTCGTCCCGCGCTGGATTGACCGTTCCGCTCTGCCCCTCGTACTCGAATTGGGGCTCGGTAGCCGCGAAGGGAAACGCAAAGTAGATGGCCTCTTTATCGTTCACCGGCTCTTTTTGCAGGCGATTGACGATCTCGATCTTCTTGTCGCCGTCGAACAAGCGGATCTCCACATCGATGCCCGGCGCATGCGGCCCGCTCGCCCGGTAGTTCAAGGACTGTCCCCACGGCGTGGAGACGGCCATCACCCCGGCCGCTCCCACCGCGAGGCTTACCGTCAGGTTCGCAATTGGCAGGTGCTCGGAAATGTGGATGAGGCGGGTGTTATCGCCGCCCGCCACGTACACGTATTGGTCCAGCAGGTACGGGCTCTTCAGATCTACCAGCTCCCGGCCGGCCTGTTTGTCGAAGACGCTGGAAACCCCGCCGCGATTGGCGTCGACGGTGACGCGGTAGAACTCGTTCTCGATGCTGTTCGCCGGTTTTGGCTCGGGTGGCGCCGCCGCGGTACGGTTGCTTTCGATGCGGTAGACGCGATAGCCCATCGAGGGCACGCGATCGGCCAGGAACCGCACGCGGCGGTATCCGTTTCCGGCGCGCACCGATTCCAGCGCCGCCGGCTGGCCGGATTCGGTATCCACCAACTGCGCGCCGTTGGAAAGATCGATTTCCACCAGCCCGCTGCGCTCGTGCCCGAGCGAGTTGAAGACTACCATCGCCGGCGCGGAGATGCCGATGCTGTCCAGCAGGCGGCTCATGGATTCCTGCGCCATCCAGTGCGCCGCCTCACGCGCGTCGGCAACGTGGAAATGTTTGGTTTCGATCTGCCGCACGCTCTGTTCGCTTTCCGGGCGCGAGTAGCCGCCCGAGGAAGTGTAGGTGTGCTCGGCATAGAGCAGCAGATCGCGCCACAGACGCCGCAGTCCTTCGAGCGGCGGCGCCCACTCGGGCTTCTGCAGCGCGGCGACCGAGGACAGTTTCTCCACCGACAGCGCGCGGCTTTCCGTCTCCCGGTAGAGCGCGGCGTATTGCGCGTCGGTGCCGATCCCGTCTTCCCAATAGGGTCCGAAGTCGCCGCGGACGGTCTCGAGCTCGTTTCCGAACTTCTTCTCGATGGTCTCGAAATAGTCGCGGAACGTGGCCAGTTGCAGGTGCGGCCAGGCGTACCGGGCATTCCAGCGCCGGACAAACTCGCCCTCGCCGGGAATCAGATCGGTGTTCTCCAGTTGGCTGCCGAACATCAGCACGGCGTCCGGCCGGTAGCCGGGCGATTCGAAGGTCTCGAGAAATGTGGGCAGGCCGTCGCGGCAGCCTGCCTCGCGCGCCGGCAGCCCGCAGACGAACCAGAGGTTCGAGTATTGGCGCGTGTACGCCATCAGCACCTTGGCGCCGTCCGGACCCTGCCACCAGAAGGGCGAGCGCGTCTGCCAGCGCCCATAGAGGGGCTGCGGGCCGCGGTCGTCGTTGGCGCCCGCCGCGAAGTACTTGATGCCGGCGGCGCCCAGCACCGATGCATAGCTCCAGGGGTAGGCCGGCACATCGGTGATGTTGGCGTAGTCGCTCTGCCTGCCCGCTTCGCGATTGAGCGCGCGGCCGGCGTAGGTCGAGCGGATCAGCGTCTCCAGGCTGGCGCCGCCCGCCATCAGGTTCGCGTACTGCGCCGGAATCGAGATACTCCCCGCGCGCACCGCGTCCAGGAACTCCTTCCGCGCCGCTGGCGTGCGCGTGCGCAGGTACTGCTCCGCCAGCCAGGCGCCGTCCAGCGAGAAACGCATGTCCGCGTCGTGGCGCATCTCTTCCAGCAGGCGATCGAGGTTGCGGTTCTGCAATTCCTCGATCTTCGGCTGGTAGTCGGTGAACCCGATATCGAGGTGGGTGTGCGGCACCAGGTAGACCGTGAACTTGCGTTTGGGAGTGAGACGCTCCACCCGCAGGGTGCTCCTGCCATCCAGCACCAGAGCGGCGCGCGCTTCCGACCCGGCCGCGAACTCCGGCACCTTGAATTCGAACCGCTGCTCGCCAAACCTCGCCGGGCTCAGATCGCCGCGGTACTGCGCGCCGCCCAGCGTCAGCGTGAGAGACCCGCGAGAGACAACCGCCGCCGTGGTGACGGTCACCGTAATCAGTTCGCGCGTGGCGCCGTTCTCGGTCACGAAGAGGTAAGCCGGCTCGACGGAAATTGCCGGTTCCGCGGCAGCCTGCGAACTGCCGAGCAGCGCCAGCGCGTCCCAATTGATCTGCGAATCGCCGTTTTCGTCCGCCACGTCGTCCACCGCCGTGATGCGCAGTTCGTTGCCGCCCTGCCGCAGCACGCTCGCAGGGATGGGGATGCGCTCCCGGGCTTCGGCGCAGATGGGCGAATCCGCTCGTCCTTCGGCGTGGTAACTCAGGCGCCGGTCGATGTACGCCGTGCCCCGCGCGCCGTTGATGTCGATCTCCAAACGGGGCACGCGCGGATTGCCCGCCATGATGGCGAGGTCCAGCACGTACGATCCGCTGGGGGCCTGCTCCAGGCGGAAGCGGATGGTGCGGGAGTGCGACTGCGGGCCGGACTGGGCGTTGAGCGTGCCCGCCTGCGAAGCGGGCCAGCGGCCGGCGGCATCCGGCGCCCCGGCATCCACCACCACCGGCTCGCTGCCCACGCGCCCGCCGAACTCGGCCGAGGCATGGTCGAAGGTCCCGATGCGCCAGAGCGTGGTCTCCTGGCCGCGCAGCGGCAACCCCGCGCAAGCCGCCACCAGCGCCAGGGTAGCTATCAAAGAGTATCGGAGTCTCATTACATGAGTTATTCTACGCCCGCGTGCCGGCCCGCTCATGCTCGCACCCGGTAACCCGGCCCCGCTAGCTTCCCTTCGAATTGAGGACGCTTGCCTGCGGCAGCGAACTGGCGTTCCAGCCGCCTCCGAGAGCCCGGATCAGCATGACGCTGGCTTCCAGACGGCGGCGCTCGATATGCACCGCGGCGCGCTCGTTCTGCAGCCGGATGCTCTGCGCCGTGACCACTTCCAGGTAGGTCACCAGGCCGCCCTTGTAGCGGTTGAAGGAAAGCCCTTCCGACTCGCGCGCCGATTCCACCGCCCGCTGCTGGCGCCCCGCCTCGTCTTCCAGAATTCGCAGCGAAGCCAGGTGATCCTCCACCTGCTGAAACGCGGTCAACACGTTCTCCCGGTAGTCCGCCACCAGCGCATCGTAGTTGGCGGTGGATTCCTGCAGCACGGCGCGCCGGCGCCCGGCATCGAACAACGTCTGCGCGGCGGAGGGCCCGATAGCCCACAAGCGCGCCGGCCAGTTCAGCCAGTTGGCGATGCTGCTGCCTTCCAGCCCCACCGCGGCGGCGAGCACCACCTGCGGATAAAATGCCGCCCGCGCGAATCCCACCTCGCTATTGGCCGCAGCCACCCGCCTTTCGACGCCGGCGATATCGGGGCGCCGCTCCAATAGCGCCGAAGGCACGCCGACCGGGATCGCCGGCAGCGTCACCGAGCCCGGCTTCCCGGCAATGGTGAAGCCCTCCGGCGGGCGCCCCATCAATACGGCGATGGCGTGTTCGTACTGTGCCCGCAGTTCGGTCAGGTCGATCGACTGCGCGCTGGTGGACTCCAGTTGCGTGCGCGCCTCGGCCACTTCCGCGCGGTTGGCCGCCCCTCCCTGGTAGCGGTTTTCCGTCAGTTCGAGCGCCTTCTGGTAAGCCGCTACCGCGCTCTCCAGAATCCGCCGCTCTTCATCCAGACTGCGCAAATCGAAATAGTCGAGGGCCAGTTCGGCGTGCAGGCTGAGACGCGCATTTTCCACGTCGGCCGCGGCCGCTTGCGCGTTTTGCACGCTGGCAGCCACCTGGTTGCGAATGCGCCCCCACAGATCCGGCTCCCAGGAAGCCTGCAACCCGAGATTGAAATCGCCGGCCGGGTTCTCGGACGGCGGCACCGGCACGGGGCGATTCGCCGAGGCGCGTTCGTGCACAACGGATGCGCCGGCGCCAACGGTCGGCAAGCGCGCCGCGCGCCGCTCCCACACCATCGCACGGGCCTGCTGGAAGCGCGCTTCCGCGCTCTTCAGACTCTGGTTGGTGACGTCGATCTGTTCTTCCAGCGCGTTCAACTCGGCATCCTGAAACGCTTCCCACCAGCGGCCCTTCGCCCCGGCGTCGCCCGGCGTCGCGGCCTTCCAATCCTTCGACTCGGTGAAGGACTGCGGCGGCGCTTCGCTGAAGACGGGTGGCGCGGGCACCGCCGGAGTCCGGTATTTTGGACTCACATTGCAGGCCGTGGACATCGCCAGCCACGCCAGTGCCACCCCGAACGTCCGCCCCCGCGCAGCCTTCTTCATTCCTTCGCTCCCGCCGCGATCGTCCGCACCTGCTGTCCGTTGGCCAGTGAATCGGGCGGATTCACCACGATCTGGTCGTCCATCCCGAGGCCCGAGGTAACTTCGAGCGCATCGCCATAGTCGTGGCCGATGGTCACCGGCAGCAGCACCACGTGCCCGTCCCGCACCGCTACCGCGCTCATGCCCTCGGCGCGGAACAGGAACGCATTGACGGGCAGCGTCATGGAGTGAACCGGCGCGGGCAGTTTCAGGTGCAGCTCGACAAATTCGCCGGGCATCAGGAGACCTTGCCGGTTGTCCACGTCCACCTCCACCTTCAAGGTGCGCGAGGCCACATCCATCGCTCCCGACGTCCTCACCACCCGCCCCGCAAATCGCCGCCCCGGCATTTCCGGAACCGCCAGTTCGGCCGCGGCGCCGGGCGCGGCGCTGCGCGCATTCATCTGCGGCACCTGCACGAAGACGCGCAATTGCCCCACCGCCGCCAGGTGGAACAATTCCTTCCCCGTGCCGTTGCTCCCGGCGTTGATGAGGTCGCCGATATCGATGTTGCGCGCCGTAATCACGCCATCGAAGGGCGCGTAGATTTTCTGAAAACCCTGCGTCTCTTCCAACCGCTTGACGTTTGCCTGGGCGGCTTCCACCGCGGTGGCTTTCGATTCCAGGTCTCCCAGCTTCTCATCGGTCTCCTGTTGCGCCACGGAGTCCGTCTTGCGCAGGGCCTGCCACCGTTCGGCGGTCGATTTCGCCAGCCGGTAGCCGGCTTGCGCCGTGGCCAGTTCCGCGCGCGTCTGGCGCAACTGCTGGTCGGTTTCCGGTGTCTCGATCTCCGCCAGCAACTGCCCCGCCCGCACGTGCGCCCCGATGTCCGCGTGCCACTGCCGCAGGTAGCCGTTGGTGCGTGCATAGACGGGCGTGTCGGTGAAGGCTTCCATCGTCGCCGGCAGCACCAGTTCGCTGGCCACCGCGCCCTTTTGCGCGCGGATCACGCGCACGCTGGGAATCGCGCTTTCCTCGGTATGCCGCGCCAGCGCGGTTTCGGCATGCGCGCGGACCTGTATGCCGCGAGACACAGCGAGCCCGAGCGATATCGCCGCCGCCAGCAGCAACAGCGGCAACAGCACCCGCGCGGCACGCCCTAGCCGAGGCCCATTCGCCTGCGCGCCGCTTTCCGGCGACCCTTCTTGTTTTTTCATAGCTGCCGACTCCTGCCAGTTGTGAGGTCTGTCATTGCCGCTCCTGAAGCGGCCGGTAATTGCGATGCATTAGACTGAAAATCGCGGGCACGAAGAACAATGTCGCCACCGTGGCGCAGATCAGGCCGCCGATCACGGCGCGCCCCAGCGGCGCATTCTGCTCGCCGCCTTCGCCCAGACCGAGCGCCATGGGCACCATGCCGATGATCATGGCCAGCGCGGTCATCAGCACCGGGCGGAAGCGCGTGACGCCGGCTTCCAGGGCCGCGCTCAACGCATTGCCGGTCTCCAGCAACCGGTCCTTGGCGAAGGAGACCACCAGTATGCTGTTGGCCGTGGCCACCCCCATGCACATGATGGCACCCATCAGCGCCGGCACGCTCAGCGTCGTATGCGTGAGAAATAGAAACAGCACGATTCCGGCCAGCGCGGCGGGCAGCCCCGTAATAATGATGAAGGGGTCCAGCCAGGACTGGAAATTTACCACGATCAACAGGTACACCAGCACGATGGAAAACGCCAGTCCGCCCAACAGGCTCGCATAGGAATCGCGCATGGTAGCGAGTTGCCCGCGCACCAGGAGGCGCGCACCGGGCGGCAGCCACTTCCGGTTGGCGTTTACGATGCGTTCCATATCCCGCCCCATGGCGCCCAGATCGCGGTTGCGCACCGAACCGTAAATATCCACCACGCGCTGCACGTTGTAGTGCGAAATCACGCCCATCTCCTGTTCCCGGCGGATGGTCGCCACATCGGCGAGAATCTCCGGACGCGGCGCGGCCGCCCCGGCAATCGGTATGTTCTCCAGATCCTGCAGGGTCTGTATGCGATACTGCGGCGTCTGCGCCGCCAGGCTGTAGCTCACGCCGTTCTTGGGATTCAGCCAAAAGGAGGGCGTCGTCTGCAGGCTTCCGCTCAGCGAGACCAGCAGGTTGTTGGCGATCTCGCGCTGCGTGAATCCGCTTTCCGCGGCTTTGGTGCGGTCCACCTGAATGTGGAATTTGGGCTGGTCGAACGCCTGCTGAATGCGCAGGTCACTGGCGCCCGCAACGTGGCGCAACTGGTTCAGCAGGTTGCCGGCGAACTGCCGGCTGGCTTCGATATTGGGCCCCATAATCTGCACGTCGATGGGCGCGGGCAACCCGAAATTCAGAATCTGGCTCACCATGTCCGCGGGCAGGAACGCGAACGTGACCTCCGGAAACTCGCCCTGCAGGCGCTCGGAGAGCGCTTGCACATACATTTCGGTCGGCCGGTGATTCTCCTGGAGCGTCACCAGGATGTCCGCGTCTTCCGTGCCGATGGGCGCCGAGTTGCTGTACGTCAGGTTAATCGGACTGTAGGGCAGCCCGATGTTATCCAGAATGCCTCCCATTTCCCCCCGCGGAATGGCGCGCCGGATCGCCGCCTCCACCAGGTCGCAGATCCGCGCCGTCTCCTCGATGCGCATCCCCGTCGGCACCCGCATGTGCAGCTTGATCTGCCCCGTGTCCACGCCCGGGAAAAAATCCTGCCCCAGCCACGGGATCAGGAAAAACGTCGACAGGCAGGCCAGCAGAAACACCGGCAGGAAGACCAACCGGTGCGCCACCGTGACCGCCAGGACGGCGGCGTAACCCCCGCGCAGGGCCATGAAACCGCGCTCGAATGCGCGTTGGAACAGGACGAACGGATTCCACCGCGACCCCCCGCGGCGCCCGCCGTGCGCTTTGAGCAGGTACTTGGCCAGCGTGGGAACCAGCGTGCGCGAGAGAATGTAGCTCGCCAGCATGGCGAAGACCACCGCTTCGGCCAACGGCACGAACAGATAGCGCGGCACGCCGTTGAGGAAGAACATAGGCAGAAACACGATGCAGATACACAGCGTGGAGACCAGCGCCGGCACCGAGATCTGCGCCGCGCCCTCGAAAATCGCTTCCTCCAACCCCATCTTCAGTTCGAGATGGCGTTCGATGTTCTCAATCGTCACCGTCGCGTCGTCCACCAGGATGCCCACCGCCAGCGCCAGCCCTCCCAGCGTCATGATGTTGATGGTCTCGTGCAGCGCCGAGAGCGCCAGGATCGAGGAGAGGATGGAGAGCGGAATCGAAATCGCGATGATCAGCGTGCTGCGCCAGCTTCCCAGAAACAACAGGATCATGACGGCGGTGAGGCAGGCGGCGATCACCGCCTCGCGCACCACTCCGCTGATGGCGGCGCGCACGAAAATCGATTGATCGGAGAGCGGCGTGATTTTCAGGTCCTTCGGCAGCGCCGCGGCGACCACCGGCAGAAGTTGCCGTATCCCGCTGACGATATCCAGCGTGGAAGCGTTGCCCGATTTGTAAACCGTCAGCAGGGCGCCGCGCTGCCCATCCTGCCGCACGATGTTGGTCTGCGGCGCGAATCCGTTGCGCACGCTGCCCACATCGCGCAGGTAAATGGTGGTCCGGTCCGCGGCTTTTATGGGAAGGTCCGCCAGTTCCTGCACGGTGCGCGGGCTGCCGTTCATGTCCACGTTGTATTCGTAGGCGCCGATTTTGGCCGTACCCGCCGGTAGAATCAGGTTCTGCTGCGTGATCGCGTTCACCACGTCCTGCGGCGAGAGCCCGTTGGCCTGTAACAGCGCGGGGTTGAGATCCATCATCACCTGCGGCGCCTTGCCGCCGAACGGCCAGGGCACCGCCGCGCCCGCCACCGTGGCCAGTTGCGACCGCATATAGTTCATTCCCAGATCCGTCAGTTCCTGCTCGGACAGCGTCGGGCTGGAAAGCGAGAGCTGCAGGATGGGCACGGTGGAGGCGTTGTAGTTCATGATCAGCGGCGGCGTGATGCCGGGAGGCATTTGCCGCAGCACCGTCTGCGAAATCGCCGTCACCTGCGCCATCGCCGCGTTGATGTTGACCGTCGGCTGGAAGAAGATCTTGATCACCGACATGCCGTTCAGCGTCTGCGATTCCACGTGCTCGATATCGCTCACCGTGGTGGAAAGCGTGCGCTCGTAGGACGATACGATGCGCCCTTCGAATTCTCCCGGGCTCAGGCCGACAAAGGTCCAGTCCGACGCCACCACGGGAATATCGATGTTGGGGAAAATGTCCGTGGGCATGCGGCCGATCACGACCGGGCTCGCGATCAGGATCAAAATGGCCAGCACGAGGAACGTGTACGGCCGTTCAAGAGCGATCCGGACTATCCACATGCAGACGGCACCTCGGCTGGTTTACGAAACGAGACAGTTTCGTTTCCATTCATGATACACTATCGGAGAGCAAATGGACAACGCTCTCGAAACCGGGACTCAGGCAAAACCACCCGGCCGCCCCCGCGATGAGGCGGTCCGCGAGCGCATCCGCGCCGCCGCTTTACAGTTGTTGGAAGAGGTCGGATTCGCCAACGTCACCTGCGACGCCATCGGCCAGCGCTCCGGCGCCAGCAAGGCCACCATATACCGCTGGTGGCCCAACAAAACCGCGGTGGTGATCGACGCCTTCGTGGAGAGGGTCACGCCGGAATTGCCGCTTCGCAACGCCGCTACCCTGGAGGAGTACGTCACCGTCCACCTGCGCCAGTTCGCCAAGGTAGTGGCGGGGCGGACCGGGCGTCTGCTGTCGGCCGTGATCGCCGCCGCCCAGAACGACCGCGAGGTGGAAGCCGCCTTCCTCGCCCATTGGATCAAGCCGCGCCGCGCCCTTTCGCGCAAAGCGCTGCAAAAGTTCAAGGACGAGGATCTCCTGCCCGAGCGCTTCGATATCGAGCAGGTGCTCGATGCCATGTACGGCCCGCTCCATTTCCTCCTCATGGTTCGCCACGGCAAGCCGTCGGCGGCGTACGCTGAGAGCCTGGCGGCGATGCTCGTGCACGGACTTGCGCCACGCCGGGGCCACGAGTCTCGAGGCGATTAGCACTTCCGGCCCGGTTATGGTGTCCCGGTTATGGTTGACGAAGACACGTCTGCCTGTTAATGTTTACGCACCAGGAGACTACTGATGTCGAACCCTAACTCGCCCATTAAGCGGCGGAGCATGTTTCAGATGATGGCCGGCACGGCCGAGCTGGCGCCGCTGTTGGCCGATCAGACCACCGGTGCGCAGCCGCTCCAGTCCGGCGGTGTGAACCGGAACTCCGCACCCAGCCAGTTGCGGATCACCGACATGCGGGCCATCCGCATCGCCTCCAACTACGATTATCCGATTATCAAAATCGATACCAACCAGGGCGTGTATGGCCTCGGCGAGGCCCGCGACGCCGGCAACGAAGGCATGGCGCTCGTGCTCAAGCCCCACATCGTGGGCCGGAACCCGTTGGAAATTGAACCGATTCTGGACAGGATTCGCAATTTTTCCAACCAACGCCGCATGGGCGGTGGATTTAGCGCCCTCGATATCGCCTTGCACGATATTGCCGGAAAGGTCTATGGCGTGCCTGCCTGGCGCCTGATCGGCTCCCAGTACCGAAGCCGCGTGCGCTGCTATTGCGACACCACCGAAAGCAGCGATCCCAAAATCTATGCCGCCCGCATGACCGCCCGCAAGAAGATGGGATTCACCTTCTTCAAAATGGACATCATGCCCTCCATGATCCGCAACCGGCCCGGAGGCTTGAATACCCGCGGCGTGGCCACCGCCAAAGGACTCCAGATGTACGGCGAGCACATTCAGGCCGTGCGCGACGCCATCGGTTGGGACCAGCCTCTGGCCGCCGACCACTTCGGCCCGCTCGACGTCAACGACGCCATCCGCCACGCCCGCTATTTCGAACAGTTCGAGCTCGCCTGGGCCGAGGATCTCCTGCAAGTGGGCACGCTCGGCTCCGGCGACGCCCCGAGAAACTGGCGCGCCTACAAGGAAATCAAGGAATCCACCGTCACCCCCATCAACACCGGCGAAAGCCTCTTTGGCCTGGAAGAAGGATTCCGCCCGCTCATCGAGAACAACGCCGTCGACCTCATCCATACGGACCCGCTGACGTCGGGAGGCATACGCGAAACCAAGCGGATATCGGACTTTGCGTCCATGTACGGAATTCCCACCGCCGTCCACTTCGCCGGGTCCCCGGTGGGCTGTATGGCGTCGGTTCACATGATCGCCACCATCAAGGACTTCGTCGCCATGGAAAACCACGCGGTGGATATCCCGTGGTGGGGAGACCTGGTGACCGGGCCGCCCAAGCCCATCATCCAGAACGGCTACATCCAGGTGCCCGATACCCCGGGCATTGGCGTCGAGCTCAACGAGGAAGCGTGCAAGGCGCACCTGCGGGTGCCCGGGTACTTCGAGCCTACACCCCAGTTCGACAAGTACATTCTCGACGAATACCGCATCGGCGGCCCTTATCCGCACCTCGATGAAAATGGCAAGCTCGTCAACACCCGCGAGTGAAGCCGTCTAATCCAGGTGGAAGACCTCTTCCATGCCGGCCCACCATTCGCCCTCCTGGCGCGTCGCCACCGGTTCCTGCATGGGATTCATGATGGCCCACCATCGCTGGGTCGCCGCGTCGGCCGCCATCTTCGCCATATCGGCCGCATAGTCCGTGCCGTGATACTCGAAGTAGCTGTAGAGCATGCCGTCCTTCAGATAGATCGAGTAGTTCCGGATATTGCATTGCCCGATCGTCGCCAGCACCTCCGGCCATACCGCCGCGTGGTGCTCGCGATATGCCTTCTCCGCTTCCGGTTTCAGGCCAATCACCATTCCGAACCGTTTCATCCCCGCTCCTTTCCAACTTGGGCGGCACGCAGAACGTAAGTCTCGCCGCCTTTCGTGGGGAACTCCACCAAGCCATCCCGCTGCTTGTGGCTGACCACAGCCCCCGCTTGCACCGCGTGAACTTCCACTTTGCCCGCACCCCACGGGTTGACGATGCGCGCCGGCGACCCCTTCTCGCTCTTCACCTTAACCTCCGCCACCGCCTTCCCATCCCACGCGGCGGAAACCAGGAACGCTCCCGCCGCTCGCAGGTCCCGGAAGCTCGCCTTGCCCAGGTTGGCCGTGTTCGGAAACAGGCGGATCGCGCCATCATAGCTTTGCATCAGGCATTCATTGACAATCGCGGGAAGAGACAGGTTTTCCGTCCAAACCCCCATCCGCATCATGAAGTCATAGTTGGTTTCGTCGCGATATCGGCCGCCGGCCTGCCGGACCCGGTCGTTAGCGATGCCGAGCGGCGTCAGGCAGTAGCGCACCTCCCGCTTGAACCAGTTGAGGTCCAACATGCCGAGCCGCGCCCGCACCAGCGGCTGCCATACCAGGTCGTTGCCGCCCTCCAGCCGTACCGTGCGAGCCGTACGCCGCGCCACTTCGAGCGATTCCGGACGCGAACCGAGGCCCACTTGTTCGCCCGGAAAAACCGGCGCCAGGGTAACCGGCACGTTATAGATCCACTCCTCGGGCGCGTCGCGCACATCCAGCCACACCCGGCCGAATGGTCCCTCGCCGGCGGGGTACGGCGCCAGGTTCCGCCGCACTTCTTCCCATTTGCCGCGCTCGCCGGAATCCAGGCCCAGCACCTTCGAGCCCTCCATCATGGCGTCGAGCAGAAACTCGGTCAGGGCAAGGTCGATAATGCAGTCTTTATTGAGGCGAAAGTCCACCGTGGCGCCCCAGTTTTCCGGCGATACGGTGGGGATGATGTGATACCGTCCATCGTCGCCCTTCTTGAGATAGGCCACCAGGAACTGCGCCGCGGCGCGCAGCATGGGGTAGACACGGCGCAGATATTTCTCGTCCAGCGTGTACTTGTACTGCCACCACAGGCTCTGCACCGTCCACGGCGTTTCGCAGATCTCGTAGCCCCACGGCGGCGCCGGATACGGATTCACGTTGCTCGGCACCGGGTATGCCGAATGCGGGAAATAAGCCCCCGGCAGCCCGAACTGCTGGCGTGCGTTCCACTCCGCCATGGGCATCAGGTTCTCCACCAGGCGCGTGTACGGCTCGTGCTGCTCCACGTGATTGCTGGAGAACACGCCCCACCACACCTGCTGGCTGTTGTAGTTCATGTGATAGTCGCCATGCCACGCCGTGCCGATCTTGCCGCTGCTCCAGTTGCCGAACAGTCCCGGAGCGACCTTGCCCGGCTTCAGGCAGCAGGCTAGAAAGTATTGGTTGCGATACCAGATCTCTTCCAGTTCCCGGTCGGCCAGTTCCACCGCCGATGCCGACCAGAACGTGGCCCACTCCGCGACCGACTTGCGGCGGAGTTCCGCCACCGGGATGGCCGCCAGCCGCGTGCCTTCGTCGCGCGCGTGCGCCACCGTGTCGGCGGCGTCGCGCGGCGTGAATAGCGTGATATCCAGCCGCAACGCCTGCGCTGTGCCGCTGCGCAGCAAGACGCGGCGGCGCTTGGCGTCGACCGGTTCCGCCGTCCATTGTCCCGCCAGCACGCCGTACAGGGCGAAGTTGCGGTCGTTTTTGCTCTTCTCCGGTTTCGGCTGCGCCTCCGTCGGCGCCGTCGCCGGAAATTCCTGGTAGCCGGAGAAACGGCCGTCCCCAACCCAAAGTTCCGGCTCCGGCATCTGCGCCTGATCGTCCCAATTGGGCTGGTAGGCAGCGGAGATTACAGGCGAGGCCGAATCGCTGCTCACCGAGATGTGCCCGTTCTCCCGGCTCACAAAACACACGAGCGTAACCGGACGCACTTCTCCCCGCAGGTCGTTCTGTTCCAGCTTCACGGTGAGCACGCCGGAGGCGATATCGAGTTCCTGGCGAACCACTCGAACCTTACGCGAATCCCAATGCAGCCAAACCGTTCCGCAAGGCCACGGCCGCGGCCACGGCTTGCGGTAAGAGGACTGCATCAGTTGGCCATACTCCTTGAAAAAGTCGATATTCGATTCCAGGAAGGTCATCTCCGGCTTGCCCTGGCGCTTCGCCTCCTCGCCCGCCCGTTTCCAGAGGTCCAGCACCTCCTGAAAGGTCTTGATGTGGGCGGCGTGCTCTTCGCTGACGCGGATGTCCCACGCGTCGTTCTTGCCGATGTGTATGCCCAGCGCGTCCGGCCGCACCGTGACGCAGACGCCGATGTCGCCGTTACCCAGCAGCAGTCCTTCGAAGAAATCCGGCGTCGCCTGCGTGCGGATTAAAGCATGCCGGCGGGCGATCGCCACGGCATCCAACGGCGCCGCGCCGCCCCGCTCTTGGGGCGCCCCGGTTGCGGCCACGCCAGCCACGCCCAGAAAAGTTCGTCTTGTCGGTTTCATCGCAGTTCCTCGCGTTCCAGTCATCGCCCGGGATTCCTGTTTCAGACTCCGCGCGGCGGGTGGCCTTTCTCGTTCGAATACTCTTTTAACATCGCACGCTTGGCTGGAGGGGCCAGCGGCGCCCAATCGAGCAGCGGCTTGGGCGCCGGCACATCGCCGCTCGTACGCAAGCGCAGCGTCACAATCTGCTGCGCCCGCACCCTGAATTCGTAGCGCGGCCCGCCCAGTAGCGGCTTCGCTTCACTGCCGGTCAGGCTGGTGAGAGCCGCGCCCCTGTGCGGCAGCGCAACTGTAACATGCGCCGTGCCCGCCTGGCCGAAGCACTCCGCCAGGCGCACCTCCAGAACCTCGCGGTCGCGGCGCATCGCCTCCACAATCACGTTTCCGCTCGTCTGCAGAAATGAAACCGCCTTGCCCGCCGCGCCTTCCACCGCCAACGGCGGGCAGTTGTACTCCCACGCCATCTGCGGAATCCTGGCCGCTGCCCAATCGCCGTCATGCGCCACGATGGCATACTCCAGCACGTGCCGCCCTTCGCCAGAGAGCCACGCGTTCGGGTACCCGTAATACTTGTTCGTCGTGTTCAGCAGGAAGATCACCGGCGTCCTGCCCGTCAATTCGCGGCCGCTCAGTCCGCGGTCGAAGAGGGCGAATCCGCCGCCGCCGCGCAGCGTGCAGTGCCACCAGCGCACCGCCGGCACGATGCCCTTGCTCCACCCCGGCAACGCTTCCGTCGGCAGCGGCCACGCGCCGTGCGTGAAGCCATACGGTATCGCGCGCCGCACCTCGGCCACCTCTTGCGCCAGCGGGAACTCCGCCACCACCACCGTGCGGTCCGGGATGTCGTTCAGCGTCGTCTCGAAATCGATGCGTGGCGACTCGTGGTGGAAACGCATCGTCCGCCGGCAGGCCCCGCCGCCAAAGAACGTCCCCTCGCACGTAATCGTGGTGGCCAGCGGCCCTCTGGCGGCCGTGATCCGCGCCGGCGCATCCGACGATGAGCCCAGCCGGTTGCGCTCTTCGCGGAACAGCATGAAGTCGCCCGGATCGCCCTGTTGCGTCTTCGGCCGCTCGGCGATCAGCACGTTGCCCGCGCCGCCCAGGACCTCCCGTCCCGAGGGCTTCAACTGGAGACTGACGAGCGCGCCATTGGTGGCGTCGACCTTCGCCGCATAGAACCGGTTCTCGATCCGCTCCGGCAGCGCCACGGCGTTGGGCGCCGCGGGCTTCCCTGCCCTCCTCCGCCCCGGCGTCAGCGACACCGCGTCCAGCGATGGCCGGCAGAGCGCCAAGCCCTCGCCGAGCGCTTCCGCCGGCAACCCAGCCGGCACGTCCGAAGCGGCCAGCACCACCGGATCCTGCCGCCGCCAGTTCAGCGGGTTGAACAGCGTCACGCCCGCCGTCTTTCCCGCCAGCGCGCCCCCCGCCTTCTGTAACACCGTCCGTGAAGCCGCCTCCACGCTCCGGAAGCGGTCTGCAGCATCCCACGACCTTTCGTGTTCGAACACCATGCCGCCCGCCGCGCCCCAAAGCGTGTTGCGATCCATATTGAGAAACATCTGCAGCCACGAGTTGTATAAGGGCTCCGCCGGATAGACGTGATCGGCCTTCAGACTCGCCGCCGCGGCCAGCATTTCCGCCGCCTGCAAGAGATGTTCGCACCGCCGGTACCACGTCTTCACCCTCGGGCACTCGATCCAGAACGAGTGGAAGAAGTAGCCCGTTCCGCCGCGCATCTCTGGGATCTTCATCCCGCCCGCTTTCAGCTTCGGCGCCACCTCGTCCAGGTACTTGCCGAGCGTCGTGAATCGGAACTCCGTCGATGGGTCGATCTCTTTCCACTCCTTCAGAAACGCCGTCGGGTAATCGCGGCGCTTCGGCGCCAGGTTGTAATCGCCATTCCCGCCAAGCGCCAGCACCGGAGCCCCGGCCGGCGTGATCTTCACCCGCTCCTCGACTTGTTTGTTCAACGTGGCGATCTGCGCCGCCGTCAGCGGACCCGTCGCGGCGAAGATGTCGCCCAGGTCCGAATAGTGCCCCGGCGCGATGGCCAGTATGCGCGTGCCGTCCGGCGCGTCCAGCCAGTGAATCGCCGATCCCGTGGTGTTGCCGCGCGTGTAGACCAACGCCTCCAGCCCCAGCCCCGCGGCAATCTGCGCCATCTGCGGATGCGTGCCGCACACGTCGATGCACCACGCGAACCTCGGCCGCGCGCCGAACACCTCCTGCTGCCAGCGCAGTCCTTCGATGCCCAGCCGTACCAGCGCCTCGCCGCCGGAAAGATTGACGGTCGACTCCAGAAAGAACGCGTTCACCAGTTCCACCCGCCCCGCCGAAATGGCGGACTTCAATTCCGCCGTACGCTCCGGCTTGAAGTTCATCATGGCGATCATGTTGTTGCATTCGGAGAGCGCGAAGCAGTAGTTTGGGTCGTCGCGGACGCGGTCCAGATGGTCGAAATAACTGTTGGCGCAGTAAACGCGCTCCTGGGAGAAATTCGTCAGCCACCCACAACTGGCCGGATGGAAGTTGGGGACCACGAAAACGGTACGCTGGTTCTGCGCCCGCGCGGCGGCGAGCGTGGCAGCGGCCAGAAACGATCGGCGCGAAATACGGCCGGAATGCGGCATGGTGCAACTCCTTTGTCCTGGATTTACCGAAGACCCTGGCCGCCGCCGCCCGCCAGCCAGGCATATTCCCACGCAGCATCGTACATGGCGACGATGTTGGCCACCGGAATGTCGGTCATCAGATGCTGCGACGGCGCGATGGTGAAGCCGCCATAGGGCAGGAACGTCTCCACGCGCTCGCGTACCTCCCGGCGGACCTCCTCGGGCGTACCGAATGGCAGCGTACTCTGCGTGTCGATGGAGCCGTGGAAGCACAGCTTGCCGCCGTACAGGGCAGCCAGCTCGCGCGGATTCATGCACGCGGCCCCCACCTGGATCGGCTCCAGGATATTGAGCCCCATCTCGAGGAACGAAGGAATCCACCGCGCCACGCTGCCGCACGAATGGTGCATCACCAGTTTGCCGTGGCGCCGCCCTACATTGTAAATGCGCTGCAAATACGGCTGCGCGAAGTCACGAAACATTTTCATGCTCATCATCGGCCCGGTCTGGAACCCGTAGTCGTCGCCCGTGAAGCAGATGTCGATGTGCCGGCCGGCTTTTTCGAACATGATCTCGCTCGTCCGCTCCATGAAGCGGGTGGCACGTTCCAGAATCGCATGCGCCACCTCCGGCTTGTCGGCAATCAGCAGGAAAAACCGGTCCATGCCCATCAGCTCGCAGGCCGCTTCAAAGAACCACGCCCAAGAGCCGCCCAACACCGCGTACTCGTCGAAGCGCTCGCAGTCTTCGAGATACCGATCGTAGTCCCACATGTCGGCGGTGGGCCACTTGGCGTACGCCTCCACCTCGGCTACCGATTGCACCTCCGCCAGGGGGTGAACCAGCGGATACCCGAAATCGCCCGCGCCCGTCCGCGGAATGCCGAAGTAGTCCGTCGCGCGGCCCTGCTCGTCCACCAGCGGAAAACCGATCCAGTCCGGCTTGGGATAGCGGAAATCGACGTGCAGCCGTTCCATCAACGCCAGGTCGTCCGGCACGCCGTAGTGTTCCCGTAACAGGGCGTAAACCTTCGACTCCGCGCAGAAGTCAATGGTGAAACGGTCCACCGGCTGAAAGCGATAATTACGAAGCACCCGTTCTTTCGATGTCATAAGATTTCAGCCCTCGTTTGCGCTTGCGCCGCCAGAGCCGCCAGCGCGCAAAAGAGGAGTTTAGCATCGCCGATTCACCCCGAGTATACATCCGCGTGTTATAACCCATTTGGACGCCTTTGTGTCATCTACCGGGAGACTTACGAAATGGCGGTGAATCTCTGGCTGGGCCTGTTGCTGACCATGCTTGCCGGATTGCTCTCCGGCAACTGCATGCTACCCATGAAATTCGCCCGGCGCTGGCCCTGGGAGAACACGTGGCTGGTATTCAGCGTCGTGTCGCTGGTAGTTCTGCCCTGGGCCTTGGCCTTCACCCTGCTGCGCCATGTGGGCGCTGTATATGCCGCGCTTCCCGCCTCGGCATTCCTGGCGCCCCTCTGCTTCGGCGCCGGATGGGGCATCGCGCAGGTCCTGTTCGGCCTCTCCATCGCCCGCCTGGGTATGGCGCTCGGCTACGCCATCATCGTCGGACTCGGCGCGCTGCTGGGAACTCTCGTCCCGCTCTTCGTGAAAAATCGCGAAGTCATCGGCACCCCGCGCGGCACGCTGATCCTCTGCGGCATCGCCGTCATGGTGCTCGGCATCGCCGTCTCGGCTCGCGCCGGCAAGGCGCGCGAAGGCTCGGGCAAATCCGCGTCCGGCGGCGGTTATGCGGCGGCCCTGGCGGTTGCCGTGCTCTGCGGCCTGATGGCCCCCATGCTCAACTACGCCTTCGCCTTCGGACAGGGAATCGCCCAAGAGGCGGTGCGCCAGGGCGCTTCGCCCGAAGCCGCCGGTTATGCAGTCTGGCCCATCGCCCTGCTCGGCGGACTCGTTCCCAATCTCGCCTACTCCTCCTGGCTGCTCTCCCGCAATCGAACCTGGAAGCACTTCCGCGGCGCCTGGCGCCCCGACGTGTGGTTCGGTTGCCTCATGGGCGTCCTCTGGATGGGCGCCTTCGCCCTCTACGGCGTCAGCTCGGTGTACCTCGGCGCTCTCGGAACCTCCGTCGGCTGGGCGCTGTTCCAGATCTTCATGATCATGACCGCGAATCTCTCCGGCGTGCTCACCGGCGAATGGAAGAGCGCCAACTCCGCCGCGCGCCGCGGCCTGTGGGCAGGTCTGGCCTTGCTCACCCTCGCCACCGTCGTAATCGCGGCCGGCAATGCATGATGCCGGCGGCCACCCGCCGGCAGCTCACGCTTTACCTCAATGCCACTAACTTTTCGAAGCGACGTGTATCCGACCGGGTTGATCGGGCGGACCCCTGGGTCCGCCATTGGCGTTAAAATAAGTGCCCGGTTTGGGACTCGGCTAGCCTGAATCGCCGTCGCTACGGGGTGGCTCTCGTCCGGAATCGGTAGATCCCTCGCGACAAGGCAGAAGCTACTTCCTACAAGGCCGTTTCTGGGGAGTTTGCCGAGTCGGCTATGCGGACAACTGCGGCCTGCAACGGTACGAAATCACGGACCGCAACGGTGCGGCTGGCTACAAACTCCAATCCTGGCGTTCAGATACGCAGCAAACCGAGATAGCCGAGCCCTCAGCAATCCCTCGCAAAAGCGTGGCTCTCGGCGAGCACTTGGAACGGGTGAAGATCGTGGGCGGGGAATCTGGTCTTGGGATTGAGAACTGGAAACGCTCGGAAGAGGCCGTACCGCACCGGAGGGGAAGTATAAACCGGAATGAAGATGGCCGCGGAGAGTTGGCTGGCCTCGTCCCCAAGGGCGCAGAGTAGCGGTTCTACCTCATTTCTGGTTGCGGACGGATCCAGGATCGACGACGATTCAATTATCAAGAGTCCGGCGGGATCCGGGTGCAACTGAGCACCAGGGTTCTTGAAATGCTTGCCAAGACTGCGCTTAAGTTCCTCATGGTGGTCGAGCGACGGTTCCGAAACGGACGACTGTATGCCGCTCGCAATGCGGAGACGTACGCATTCCCCAGCAGGAAAGCAAAACGGCGGCTCGCCGTTTACGAGGCGACTCTTTGCCTCCTCCACAGCACCGGAAATTATCCGGGATATGGCGACCTCATTCGCCGCCTTATCACCGCCAAGGATGTTGAAGACTGCCTCTGGGATCGCCTTCGGCGTCCATGCCGACTTCGGGCAGGCGGCGGTCTTCGGATGTGCACCAGCCCACGGGCCCCAAGTCCCGATCTGGGAAGCTCATGCACGCACCGAATCCGCCCTGGGCGAGGCGGACACTGATCGGGTTGTCTCGGCGTGGTCCACAAGTCAATCAAAACCTTCAGCCGCGAGCCTTCCACCGCGGAATTCCCTCGCGATCCGCCGGCCACGGGATGACCCGCGCTCAGCCGCCACCAGCGGCACACCAACATAATATATTTTTCAGTCCCCGTAACCCACTTTGCCCAAATCACTTACCACGCCAACACCCACCCGCCGCCTCCCTAAATCCGCCTACCTCAGTCGTAACATGGAATCAGGGGGGCAAACCTCACTCGTGGTTGGAGTCGCGAACGGGCCAGTTCTGGCCCGCTTTTTCGCTTTCCGGCCGCATAACTCTTTTATTATCAATAAACGCATCAGACCAAGCGGGCCAGAACTGGCCCGTTCACTCAAACTGGGGTCCCGATGGACAAACCAGAAATCCCCACCGCCCCCCCGCCGTCCTCGACCTCGGACGCCTCCTCGGCCAACACCGCGCTTTTCGGGCCTCCGATACCTTGTTACGAAGCCCGTCAGGGAGAGGTCCACCAGCCCTTAACTTAACGCCAATGCCCCGGTCGGGGTGCCCTCTGGGCCGGTCCCCCCTGGACCCGCTCTTAGCGCCGAGAATAAGGGCGTGCGTCACCGCGACAAGGGTCCGCCCCACCATTTCCCGCCGACGCCCGCCACCCCGCCTGCCCTATCCCTCGGATTCCACCGGCGCCGGCCGCTTGGCCGGCACGCCGCGCACCCGCTCCCACCAATGTTGCAACCGGTCGAAGTAGAGGTAGACCACCGGGGTAGTGAACAAGGTCAGCGCCTGGCTCATTAGCAGCCCGCCGATGATCGTGATGCCCAACGGCCTCCGCAGTTCCGATCCGGTCCCCGTGCCGAGCGCCAGCGGCAATGCGCCCAGCATGGCGGCGAACGTGGTCATCAAAATGGGGCGGAATCGCAACAGGCTGGCCTCGAAGATGGCGTC
>Ga0182030_10005870_pt1 | contig 25993 bp, 21 predicted proteins | sample 812S3MmetaG_FD_121299 | JGI IMG/M metagenome (GOLD analysis project Ga0182030, IMG submission 121299) | Permafrost microbial communities from Stordalen Mire, Sweden - 812S3M metaG (Illumina Assembly) | ecosystem: Environmental > Terrestrial > Soil > Wetlands > Permafrost | place: Sweden...
CGCCTAAAATCACCGCCCCAAAGCCGCCCGGCGAAAGTGGTTCTGTAGTGAAGACCTAGCAAACAGGGGCGTTGATTTTCAAGCACTTGCGCCTATCGACCCCCTCGAATCCGCCAAGTCGGGCTAAAGGAAATCGCGAAGACCAGGTCAAGGGAATCGAAGATTTGAAATTTGGAATCGGAAACTTGAAATTTGGAATCGAAAATTTGAAATTTGGAATCGGAAACTTGAAATCGCAGGGAGCTGTAATTCTTCCTTCTTAATTCCTGATTTTCTGCCAAGATTGGGGAAATGGGACATTTAATTAGTTGGTATCAGGACACTCTCGCTTCCGGCGGCTATCCGTTGATCGCGGTGCTCATGGCCATCGAAAGCACCGTTGTACCAGTGCCGAGCGAATTGATCATACCCTTCGCCGCGCAGCGCGCCCACGCCAGCGGGTCGCTCAGCCTGTGGGGTATTGTTGTGGCGGGCACGCTCGGGTCGTGGATCGGCGCAACGATCATGTATTGGGCCTCGCGCTTTGCCGGGCGCCCGCTGGTCCTGCGCTATGGAGGTTATTTTCTCGTGCCCGAAGCCAAGCTTCATGCTGCCGAGCGCTGGGCGACCCGTTTTGGGTCCTTCGGCGTTTTTGTGGCCCGCCTGTTGCCGGTCGTGCGCCATCTGATCGGGCTTCCCATGGGCATCGTCAAAATGGATTTTAGATGGTATTCGCTCTTTACCCTGCTCGGTTCAGGAATATGGTGCATCGTTCTGGCCTGGGTTGGAGTCACCGCCGGGAACGATCCCCAACTCCTTAAAGGCGACATGCACCGCATCACCCTTTGGATCGTCGGCGCGGCGGTCGTTATTGGCCTGCTTTATTATTTCCTCGTCCACCGTTTCATGACCAAGCCGGCGAAAGAACTTTAAACTTTTGCCCGGAAACTTTACCTTGGTTCGCCATGACATCGGTTGAAATTCGACAGTCTTTCTTGGATTTCTTCAAATCCAAAGGGCACACCATTGTGCCTTCGTCCAGTTTGATGCCTGATTCTCCCGGCCTGCTCTTCACCAACGCCGGCATGAACCAGTTCGTCCCCATTTTCCTTAATCAGCGCGCGCCCGACGTTGACAAGTGGCCCGGAGCCATCCCCGGCAAACCCACCCGCGCCACCGACACTCAAAAATGTATCCGCGCCGGCGGCAAACATAACGACCTCGAAGACGTCGGCCTTGACACCTATCACCACACATTTTTCGAGATGCTGGGCAATTGGAGCTTTGGCGATTATTTCAAGAAAGAGGCCATCGAATGGGCTTGGGAACTGGTTACGGAAGTCTGGAAATTCCCCAAGGACCGCCTTTACGCCACCGTGTACAACCCCGACAAATCCCATGGCGATCCGAGCGATTTCGACCAGGAAGCCTCTGATTTTTGGACCGCCAAATTCATCGCTGCCGGCCTGGACCCCAATGTCCACGTCGTCCACGGCAACAAAAAAGACAATTTTTGGATGATGGGGGAGACAGGCCCCTGCGGCCCGTGCAGCGAAATCCACGTTGATCTCACCCCCTCGGGCGACACCAAAGGCGCGCTCGTCAACAAAGGCGATGCCCGTTGCATTGAGATTTGGAACCTTGTCTTCATCCAATTCAACGCCAATCCGGACGGCACCTTTTCGCCGCTGCCCGCCAAGCATGTGGATACCGGCATGGGATTCGAGCGCGTGACCGGCATCATGCAAAATACGAACGGTTTCAAAGATTTCAGCAAAACGGTTTCTAATTACGAAACGGATATCTTCCGCCCCCTCTTTGACAAAATTGAGAAACTCAGCGGCAAACAATACAAATCCACCCTTCCCAAATCCGGGACCACCGGGGAAATGGATCAAGAAAAAGTAGACATAGCCTTCCGCGTCATCGCCGACCACATCCGTACTCTGAGCTTTTCCATCGCCGACGGAATTTTGCCCGGCAACAACGACCGCAACTATGTATTGCGCCGTATACACCGGCGTATGGTGCGCTACGCAACAAGGATGGGTATTGATACGGAAATATTAATCCAAGTCCAGGACGAGTTGGTTGAAATTCTTGCAAGTACCATGGGTGACATTTTTCCTGAAGTGCGCGAGAAGAAGGATTACATTAAGATAGTTCTTCGCCAAGAATTAGATGGGTTTAGCAAGGCCTTGCGTAGGGGGCTTCCCCTTCTCGAATCGGTTGTGAAGTCGCAAATTGAGCGGGTTAATGACGTGAATGACTTGGCTGAGAAGTATTTAAAATGCGGCTGGAGTTCGCAGCAAATTTACACGATCCAAAAACCCTATTTGGATCGTTTAAGCGATGATTTGAACGTGCTCTCTTATTCGCATAATTTTAATCAAGCCCTGACTACAATTTGCAGCACAAATGCTCGCGGGCCGATTGAAAAAGCAATTGAGACAGTCAGGAAATTCGGCAAGATTATTTCTGGCGATTTTGCGTTCAAATTGTATGACGAGCAAGGGGTTCCCCTCGACCTCACCGAATTAATGGCCCGTGAAGGCGGCCTTTCAGTGGATACCGCCGGCTTTGAAAAACTCATGGACGAGCAGCGCGCCCGTGCCCGCGCAGCTCAGAAAAAGGAAATCATTTCCGCCTCCAATATCGACACAAACACGCCTACAGTATTTATTGGCTTTGACAGCTTGGAGGACGAAGCCAAGATTCTCGACTTTATTGATGTGGATGGCAAACCCGCAGTTATATTGGATGAAACTGTATTTTATGCGGAAATGGGCGGCCAAGTTGGGGACACTGGCAAAATGCTTATCGGCGACCAAGGTGTCGATATTATCGCTACGCAAAAGGTCGGTAACACATTTGTTCATTTTCTCTTTGAAGCAAAAGCTATAGCGCGAGGTGCTGATGTTAAACTCCTTGTTGATCGAAACCGTCGCTATGCCATCCAGCGCCACCATTCCGTCACGCATCTTCTCCATTGGGCTTTGCACGAAGTCGTCAGCGCCGATGCCACTCAGAAAGGTTCCTACGTCGGGCCGGATAAATTGACTTTCGATTTCAGCAGCACCGCGTTGGACCCTGAACAAGTGGCCGATGTCGAAAAGCTCGTCAACGAACGCATTTTGGAGAATGCCGGCGTCACCTGGACCGAGGTGCCGTATGCCGAAGTCAAAGGCCGCAAAGATATCATGCAATTCTTCGGCGAAAAATATGGGGACCTGGTCCGCGTCGTGCAAATCGGCGGCAAGAATGGCAGTTTGGACGGCTATTCCATGGAACTGTGCGGCGGCACTCATACCCGCGCCACCGGCGAAGTCGGTCTTTTCAGGATTTTAAGCGAAAGCGCTGTCGCTGCCGGAATCCGTCGCATCGAAGCCGTCGCCGGCCTTCGCGCCTACGACAAGGCAAGAGAGGACTCCGCCCTGATTTCCAGTATCGCGGGAAAGGTCAATTCCCCCGTGGCTGAGTTGGAAAAGCGCGTGGAATCGCTGCTCGCGCAACAGAAAGATTTGGAAAAACAACTCAAGGCTGCGCAGCAAAAGCAGGCCGTGGAATTGGCCGGCGCTCTCGCTGCCAAAGCGCAAACCCTCGGCTCAACCCCCGCCATCATTGAGAACATGGGCGCGGCGGATGGCGATTTCTTGCAAACCGTGGTCGATGCTCTCAAAGGCCATTTCAAGGGCGTGGTGGTGCTGGGCGGTTCGGCCAATCAAGCGGTGTCCCTGGTGGCCAGCGTTTCTCGTGAATTCACCTCGAAGTGGCAAGCCGGGAAAATCATACAAGCCATTGCGCCGATCGTAGGGGGCAGGGGAGGCGGCAGGCCCGACAACGCCCGCGGCGGAGGCAAGGATGTTTTAAAGCTGGATGAGGCCTTGAAAAAAGCGGCCGATTTCCTCAAGGCTTGAGTAAATGCCTAATGACGAAATCCTAATGACCAGTCAATGTTCAAATAACCGAATGACAAAACCCAGACATTCGGATTGCGTCGTTAATTGGTCATTCGTGCTTCGGCTTTCGTCGTTCCTCGTCCTGTCTTTTACAGTCCTTTCCGTCCTGTTCGTCAGTTCGGCTTACGGAACCGAGGTTCTTCATCCCGTCCCGGGAATCACTTGCTCGATCGAAACCCGGCAGGAGCCGCCGATGCGACTTTTCGTCGCCGAAGTGGATCTGACAGATCCTCATATTCACATTCGGGTCGCGCCCGGCGGCCCCGATCCCGACGGTCCCGGCAAATGGCAAACAACCCTGATGCAGCCGACCAAGATTGCCACCCGCGAACATTTTGACCTTGTCGTCAACGGTGACTTTTTTGCCGCGCGCGGGCTGAAGGATGCAGAAGGCACCAACTCCAAATTCACTTCTGAAATTTGGGCATTGGTGGAAGGACCCGCAGTGACCGACGGAGCCGCCTGGTCATCCTGCAACAGCAACAGGCCGTGCCTGGTGGTGCATAAGGACAAGAAAGTGGACATCGAAATGCTGGTCCACGCTGAAGCGGATGATTGGGAAGTTTTGGCTGGAAATGTGATGCTGGTGAAAAACGGCCTGCCGGTGCCTCACCGCGGCAGAACCCGAAACCCACGCACTGCCGTGGGTGTCGATTCCAAGGGTGAGAAGTTGGTTATTCTTGTTGTTGATGGCCGCAAACCTGGTGTTTCCGTCGGCATGAGTTACACCGAAATGACTGCGGAAATGCTCCGACTGGGCTGTCGTGATGCGCTCAATCTTGATGGCGGCGGCAGTTCGGTTATGGCTGTGCGCGATCCTGCGACGAGTAAAATGCGCATCCTCAACACCCCGTCAGACGGTCACGAGCGGGCTGTGGCCAATACCCTTGGGATCTCGGTCGATTCCGCGCCCAATCGCTGAACGACCCTCCTCTTGGGCGCCATTTTTTGGCGGCTTCTTATTAGCGGAATTTGATCAGTTGCGCGTTTACCTTCCGGCCGGTAAGCGGCACGTTCCAAATCATCCCAGGACCTGCCACTGCGACGGAGCCGGTGCGATAAGTCCGGTCGGTAAAGACGAGCGCGGCGTCGGCATGTTGTTCATGGACAGCCTTGGCCACGTTTTCTTCGTTATCAGTCGAGACGGAGCCCATGATTGCATAAGGGCGGTCCGGGAAGTGGCCGGGAGGATAGAGAGTGGCTTTATCCACGATTTTGACGTAACTCCCGGGCTGCGTCGTCCAATTCTGCTGCACGCCGTAGTAAGGTGAGAAATCATATCCAGGGCCACAGCCGCAGACCAAAACCAACAGAAGAGCAGGTATCATCCTTTTCATAATATACTTTTGGCCCTTGCTCTCGGGAATGTCAAGAGCCGCGCCTGTCGCATGAATGTTGTCTTTTTCCGTTATTCTCATAATCATCATCCTTCTAATCTCTCTTACGAAAGTGCCCCGCCGATCTTGCACAGAACTGTGATTTTCTTAATCTTAATCCTACTTCCTCGAATTCGGATTGCGATTAGGATTAAGATTAAGATTAGGATAAGAGAATGCGAACACAGACTCTGACGACTGCCATTGCCTCTTGCGCTGATCCGCGGCGCGCGGCGGCAGTGGTTGCGCAATTGCGCCAGACGGTGGCGGGCGGCTTGTTGAACAAGCTTTCCGCCGCGCAGGCGCGCACACTGACTGCGGTTCTTGGCGGTTCCCAGGCTTTGAGCGAATTGCTCCTGGCTCATCCCGACTGGCTCCCGCCCCTGCTCGAACCGGGTTTTCTGGACTTCCCGCCGCGCGAACAAGGCGTTCGACGCCAGATCGACCACTGGCTCAAGCCCATGCTCCAGCGCAATGAGTACGAGCCGGCCTTCGCCTCTTTGCGCGAGTTCAAACAGCGCGAAATGCTCCGCATTGCCGCCCGCGACCTGGGACGCTTCGCCGACGCCCTTCAAATTATCCACGAAATTTCCCTGGTGGCCGATCTGGTTTTGAGTGCGGTTTACCGACTGTGCTGGCAAAACCTGATCCAGCGAGCCGGCCAGCCTTACCATCTGGATGCCTCCGGCCATTGGCAGGAGAGCCAATTCTCCGTGCTCGGCCTGGGAAAACTTGGCGGGCAGGAATTGAATTACAGTTCGGACGTCGATGTTCTTTTTGTTTACAGTGAAGAGGGCAATGTTTTTAAATCGCCGCCGCGCCCTGATGAACAAACGGGGAAAGGGCTTTCCAACCACCAGTTTTTTACCCGCCTGGCCGAAAAATACATCGCTGAAATCGCGAAGATGACTCCCGAAGGCAGTCTCTTCCGCATTGATTTGCGTTTGCGCCCGGAAGGCAAGGCCGGGCCTCTCGTTCGCTCCCTGGAAAGCTACGAAAATTATTATGCGGAATGGGGCCAGACTTGGGAGCGGATGATGTTAATCAAGACTCGCCCGGTGGCGGGCGACGTGGCCCTGGGCGCTGAGTTTGTCGAAATGGTGCAGGCGTTTCGTTATCCGCGCTCCTTGAGCCAGCGCACCGTGCGCGAAGTCGCGGCGGTCAAAAGGCGAATCGAAAAGGAAATCGTCAAGGAAGGCGAGATGGAACGCAACGTCAAGTTGGGCAGGGGAGGCATTCGTGAGATCGAGTTTATTGTGCAAACCCTGCAAATTCTCCACGCGGGCCGCTCTCCGTTTTTGCAAGGCGCTTCCACTGTTCCGGTCCTGCGCAAACTGGCGGAATATTCATTGCTGACTGAGGCGGATGCGAAGCAGTTGGAGGAAGCGTATATTTTTTTGCGGGACGTCGAGCATCGGCTGCAAATGGAGGCCAATCAGCAAACCCATACCATCCCCACCGAGCGGCAGCCTCGCGAACGCCTCGCCCGCCTGATGGGCTTTTCGTCCCTGGCCGCTTTTGAAACCGCCCGCCGCGCGCACTCCGATCTCGTCCGCCGCGTTTACGACAAGCTTTTGGCGGGGGACGAACCGGAACGGTCTTCCGTGTTGCCGGACGAGACGGAGAATTCCGATGAAGTCTGGCAGCAATTGTTCGCCCGCCATTCTTTTCGCGATCCCGTCCGCGCCTCGCAAATGGTGCAGATGTTTCTGCACGGCCCGGGTTACGTGCATGTTTCGCCGCGCACGGTGGAATTGGCCCGTGAATTGTTGCCGAGGTTTCTGGCCCTTTGTCCGCAATCACCGCCGGGACCGACTCCCGGGCCCGGCCCCGTTCTGTCCGACCCTGACCGGGTCTTGGTCAGGCTGGACAGTTTTATTGACGCTTACAGCGCGCGGGCGACTTTGTACGAACTGTGGACGCAGAAGCCGTCACTCTTTGAAATGCTTTTGCTCCTCTTTGACCGCTCCGAATTCCTGGCGGAAAAAGCCATCCGCGAGCCGGACCTCGTCTATGAATTGGAATTGAGCGGGCGGGTGCGCCGGCAAAAAAGCGCTGTCGAAACTTTGCAGGACTTGCGCCATGGCGCGAATGACGCGGACCAGCATCTCTGGCTGCGCCGGTATCATCAGGCCGAACTGATGCGGATCGGGTTGAGGGACATTTTGGGGCTGGCGGACTACGAACAAAATATCGTGGAAATTTCCAATTTGGCCGATGCCTGCCTGCAGTACGCCCTCGAAGTAATCGTACGCCAGGCCAAGTTCAAGACGCCGCCGCTCTGCGTGGTGGGACTGGGAAAATTGGGCGGGCGCGAAATCAATTACGGCTCGGACCTGGATATTGTCTTCGTGACCAGCACCGATCCGGAAAATCTGCCGCAAATGCAACGGATGGCGGCGTCTTATTTGGACCTGCTGGGCAGGCGCACGGAGATGGGGTCTGTGTTTCACCTTGACACGCGTTTGCGTCCCGATGGCGAGAAAGGGTTGCTGGTCAACACCCTGACGGCTTGTGAGGAGTATTACCGCCGGCGTGCCGGGCTTTGGGAGATCCAGGCGCTGACCCGCGTCCGGCCCATTGCCGGGGACATGGCTGCCGGGGAAAAGTTCCAGCAACTGGCCGCCGCCCTGGCCAATTTCAGTCCGGAAAATATCGCGGCTGGATTCGTATCGCCTTCCGCGCGCGCCGGAGCCAAGTCCAAAAAGGCGGGTCTGGCCGCCTGCGTCCCGGGCTGGAAAAAAGAAATCAACGCCATGCGCGAGCGCGTGGCGCGGGAACGAACTCCCGCGGGCCAAGAACATCTCGCCATCAAAACCGGAGTCGGCGGCTTGATGGACGCGGAATTCCTGGCCCAAACTTTTTGCCTGGAACGCGGCTGGCAGGAGGCCAACGCGCTAAAGGCCCTGCAACGCGGAGCGGAAGAGGGCCTGTTGCCGGAGGATGACGCGCAATCGCTTTTGCGCAACTATGGGAAGCTGCGGCGCATCGAGGGCATCCTGCGGCGGTGGAGCTACGAAGGCGAAATCCTCCTGCCCGATGATGACCCGGCCCTCATGCGAGTGGCGGTGCGTTGCGGTTTTGCCAGCGCATCGGATTTTATGACGGAGCTGGAATCCATTCGCGGCGCCATCCGTTCGGTCTATGCCAGATATTTTTCGCGGACTTAATCTTAATCCCGATCTTAATCTTGTGAGATAAGAATTAAGATTAAGATTAGGATTAAGAGCCGCGGCTTGATTTGACTCGTGAAAAAGGGTAGGTTGCAGGAGTCAAAGGAATTCGAGACCATGCCTATTTACGAATATGAACTCTGCGAGGGCGACTGCGTTGTTTGCGGCGGGAAATTCACCCTGCGCCGCCCTTTGGACGCCCCGGAGTTGAAAGTCTGCCCGGCTTGCCGCCGGCCGGTGCGCAAACTGATTTCCACATTCAATTCTCCAGTGAAACTCAAGCCGCTGTCCATTTCCGATGCGAAGAAGGCCGGCTTCACCGTGCTCAAGCGACTGGGCAAGGGCGAATACGAAAAGCAGTAGCGCCTCTCTTACGGGCCTTGCAGGCGGAAAAACTCCGCGCCGGGCGACGGCAGGCTGTTGGTATATTCATTGAAGCCGTTGCTTAAAAAAGGGCCGTTGGTGAGGCTCATCCAGCCGTTGGAAAGGTGTAAATTAGTGCTGACTTGAAGCGTGAAAGGCGCGGTCGAGACCGGCCATGTGACGCTGACTTCCGGCGGCTTGCCCACTTTGGCGATGCCAAGGGTGCGTTGCGCGGCGGTGACGAAATAGACATAAGCGAAGGCATAGTTGGTGTAGTTGCCGGTGTCGCCCTCCGCAAAGGAAAGGGCGGCGCTGTTGGTCACAGCGCCCGCGGTGGGCGAAGTGCCTTTGACCGTGATGGTCGCGCTGGTGTTGTTGGTCAATATTCCCAATGTGGCGATGACCGTATTGTTGGTGTAAACAGTTGTTCCCACGCTGCTCGTTGCTGAACTCAAATTGAAGCCAACCGGGATGCTGTCGGTCACGATCACAGAAGTGACAATGGAAGGCCCCAGGTTTGTGACCAGCAGGGTGTAGGTCACGTTGCTGCCAGGGCCGGTAATAATGGGATTGGCGATTTTACTCAGATTCACCGTGCTGGCATAGGTGGCGGTGAAGATATTTGAACTAACATCGTTGCCGCCCGCCGTAACCACAGTGATCAGTCCGGGCCTGGCGCCGGTGGGGACGGCGGCTTGCAACTGGTTCGTGGTGACATTGAAAGGCGTGGTGCTGACACCGTTAAATAACACGCTCGTCACGTCAAACAGACTGGTGCCGTTGATGGTGACGATGGTTCCGGGCGGCCCGAAGGTTGGGCTGAAGCTGTAAATCTTGGGCAGCACCACAAAGGAATTGGTGTTGATATAAATGCCGCCCGGCGTCGTGACGGTGATGGCGCCGGTGATTGCATTGGAGGGGACAGTGGCGATAATTTGCGAGGCCGAAGCAGTAAAAACATAATTGACGCCGTTGACTTGCACGCTGCCGGCATTATTCAGGTTGCGGCCGTTAATGGCCAGGGAGGAGTTAACGATGCCCGAGGCGGTGGCGCTGGTAATCCAGGGTTGAAGATAAAAAACGGTCGAGCTGGTTCCCGTGCCGTTGCCGTTCTGGACGGTGATTGTCCCGGAGGTGGCGAGGGCCGGGACGACGGCGTAGAGGATCGTGGTGGAGGTCGGCGGGCTGTAAGTGGCGGTCGTGCCGTTAAACTTGACAGAAGAGAGGTTGGTAAAGGCCCCGCCATTAATCGTGACCACGGTGCTGCGCACGCCGTTGGGCGGAGTAAAACTGGTGATATAAGGCGCGCTGGTCGTGACAGAGAAATTGCTGCTGGTGGTGAAGGACCCGGCCGGGGAGCTTACGACAATGGAGCCATCGGAGGCCGACGACGGAACGGCGACCGTAATTTGCGTGGGTGAGGTTACATGGATCGACGAGGTCGGGGCGCTGCCGGTGCCGAACTTGACGCCGTTGACGCTGGTAAAATTGAATCCGTCGATTACGACATTTGCGCCCACCCCGGCAAATACGGGCGAAAAATCGGTGACGAACGGCGCAGTTGTGTTGGTGAAATTTGTGACGGTGGTGAAATTGCCTTGGGGAGTGAAGACTTCTATTGGTCCGGTGCCTGAAGCGCTGGTAAGACTAACCTGAAGAGGAGTCTGTGCCGTAATGGTTTCTTTAACGCCGTTGAAGGTGACATTTGTAACAGCCGAAAGGTCCAATCCAGTAAAAGTCACAGGAGTCGGGGGATTGGTCGTCCCCACCGTCGGAGAAAAACCTGTGATGATTGCGCCCGACCCGGTTAGAAAATTGCTGCCACTGTAGGCCGTGCCGGAGGAGGTAGTAACCGAGATTTGCCCGGTTGTGGCGCCGGCAGGCACCCTGGCGCTAATTTGGGTCGTGGAAGTGACCGTCTCGCTGGCTGCGCTGCCGTTAAATTTGACCGAGGCGACGTTGGAAAAATTTCCTCCGTTGATGGTCACATTCGTTCCGTATCCGGCAACGGTCGGCGAAAAACCAGTGATGGTCGGCAGAGCGCTGGCCAGAAAATTGTTGGTGCTGACGGCTGATCCCGCGAATGTGGTTACGGTTATCGGTCCATCGCCCGCCCCGGCGGGAACTGCGGCACTGACGACAGTCGATGCCGTTACCGTGCCATTGACCGGCGCGGCCCCGGTGAACGTCACAAGTGTATTTGTTCCGCCTCCGCTGACGAAATTGGCGCCCTGAATATAAACTTGGGTGGGCGGGAAGCCTGTTTGGGGCGAGAAACTGGTAATCGTCGGAGCAACCGTGAAAGTGGCGCTGCTCACGGATGCGCCAATGCTCAGAGGACCTGTCGTTGCGCCAATCGGGACAACCGCCAGGATTACACTGTCACTTATATTGGTAAAATCTCCCAAGATGGGCGCGGGCCCGTTAAATTGGAGATTGGTGGTGCCGCTAAAACCGGACCCATTGATGGTAATCACCGCGCCGGGTTGGCCGAAGGCGGGGGAAAAGCTGCTGATCGAGGGCAATGCGGCGGCATTGCGACAAAGCGGCGCCAACAGCATTGCCGCGAGCACCGCCAGTAAACCTCCTTGATTGCGCCATCTAGGCATAACTCTTTTGCACAAAGTCTCGAATGACCGAGATCTCTGCTTCACCAGCAATTGTATGGCCTTTTGCGAATTGGCGCCACTCGATTTGCAAACCGGCCTGGCGCAAAAACTCCATTTGCGGTTGGGCGAGCGTGATCGGAATCAAGGTGTCCTCGGTGCCGTGCGTGACGAGGAAACGCTGGCCCTTCGCTTCCGGCGCGAGTTCCTTCACCAATTGTTCAGGGTCATGGATGTAGCCGCTGACCCCCACGACTCCCGCCAAATGATGAGGGTAACGGGCGCCAATTTCCATGGACAGGAGACAACCTTGGGAAAAGCCGAAGACTACGATCTGTTCCGATCGGAAACCTTTGGCAATTTGTTCGTCCAGCAATTGGAAAAGCAACTTTCGGCTGCACTCGATGCCGCCGGCCGGGTTCTGGATGTCGTACCAGGAGAACCCGCCGTAATATTGATCCGGGGCATTGACCAGCAAGTAATTGAGCCACGGCAACTGCATGGCTTCCGGCAGCCAGCGATAGCCGGCCACGCTGTCGCCCAGCCCGTGCAAGGCGATCATGAGACGGCGGCTGTTTGTGTCGGCGGCGGCGATAAACTCTGTGTTGAGCATCGAATTAAAGGGGTTTGGCGGAGAATGGATTCGGGGCCAGCTTGAAGCGCTGGAATTGAGGCTTGCTGTTGCTGTCGGCGGCCGGGCTGGGAGAAGCGCCTTCGGCGGCTTTGATAAATTCGTATTGACTGCGATGCAGAACGGCGCCCCGACGCGGCCGCTTGCGGGAGTACGAGCCGTTAACGGTCAAAAAGCGCGCCTTGACGTTGTCTTTCAAGGCGGTTTCCAGCAGTTCGCCCCGGATGCGTTCGCGCAAGTTGCCGTCGTCGATGGGAAAAACAACTTCAATGCGATGGAAAAAACTGCTGGGATTCCAATCGGCGCTGCCGACAAAGATTTCGGGCTGACAGCCGTTCTCGAAGTAGAAAATGCGGCTGTGTTCCAGGAAACGATCCACGATGCTGCGCACGGTGATGTGCTCGCTCACGCCTTTGACGCCGGGGCGCAAACAGCAGATGCCGCGCACGATCAGGTCAATCTTGACTCCGGCGCGCGAGGCATCGTAAAGGGCGGCGATGATGTGCGGATCGCTCAGGCTGTTCATGCGGGCGATCAAGCGGGCGGGCAGACCATTGCGCGCGTTATCCGCTTCGCGCTCGATCAACTTCAACAGGCGGGAGTGCAATTCAAAGGGGGCGACCAGAAATTTTTTTGTGCCCTGAAACTGGCAAATCCCTGTCAACAAATTAAACAAGCTGGCCGCATCCTCGCCAAAATCCGTACGGCAGGTCAGCAGGCCGAGATCCGTGAAGGTGCGGGCTGTGGCGGGGTTGTAATAGCCGGTGCTTAAATGCAGATAGCGGCGGATGGCGTCCTTATCCTTGCGCACCACCAGACACATGTTGGCGTGAATTTTGCAGCCCACCAGTCCATAGACAACATGAACGCCCGCCTCTTCCAGCCGGCGCGGCCAAAGCATGCCATGAGCATCTTCCTCGGGGGATTTAAGCTCGACCACCGCGGCCACCTGCTTGCCATTTTGCACGGCCTCCATCAACGCGCCGATGATTTGCGCGTCGCCGCCAGTCTGGTAAAGAGTTTGTTTTATGGCCAGCACATTGGGGTCGGCAGCGGATTGTTTGAGGAAGTCCACCACGCTGCTGAAGTTTTCGTAGGGATGATGGAGCAAGACATCGCCACGGCGAATGACGCTGAAATAATCCGTTTCCTGGCGCAAGGCGGCCGGCAGGGGCGCGACCAGGGGCGGCTCGCGCAAGTCCGGGGAATGATCTCCTTCCGCGATGGCCATGAGGCGAACGGGATTGACCGGCCCGTCAATGAGGTAGAGGTCGTCGTTTTTCAGCCCGAGATTCTCCAGGAGCGCGGCGCGAATTTCCAGCGGGCAGCCCTGTTCGACTTCCAGGCGCACGGCCTCGCCGCGGCGGCGCCTTTGCAGTTCGCTCTCCACGCTTTTGAGCAGGGAGGCGGCCTCCTCTTCGTTGGCGTAGAGCCCGGTGTTGCGCGTGACGCGGAAATTCCAGTAGCCGAGAATGTTTGTCCCGGGGAACAAATCCGCCAGATAGTGACCGATGACTTCGCCCAGAAACAGGTACTGCCGCTGTTTCGGGTTGGATCGGGGGAGTTGCACCAGGCGCGGCAAAACGCGCGGCACCTGCACGACGGCGAAGCGATGGTGCTTTTTGCCCGACTCTGTGACCTCCACCTGAACAATGGTATTGAGCGATTTGTTAAGCAACTGCGGGAAGGGATGGGCCGGGTCCAACCCGAGCGGGCTGAGCACGGGGCGAATCTGAGCGCGATAAAAATTTTCCACCCAGGCAAGGTCGGTTTTGGACAGCTCGGCAAAACGAAGAAAGCGAATGTTGTGGCGGGCCAGTTGGGGGCGAAGCTCGTTGCGCCAGCAGGAGTATTGGCGCTCGACCAGCCGGCGCACCCGCTGGCGGATGGCTTGCAAAGTCTCCGTCGCGGTCAACCCGTCCGGGCTGAGTTCCACGACCGTGCTTTCCATTTGTTGTTTCAGCCCGCCGACCCGCACTTCAAAAAACTCATCGAGATTGGAACTGAAGGCGCAAAAGAATTTGAGCCGGTCCAGCAATGGGGTGGAGGGATCCAGGGCCTCTTCCAGCACGCGCTGATTGAACTCCAGCCAGCTCAATTCGCGATTGAGCAGGAGTTGCGGTTCAAGTTTGGGCCGTGGCGGTGACATAAAAATGCGCCCCTTACATGGCAGCAATGAATCCAAAATGATGCCTTTGCATAGGCACAAGGATATTGCCCCGGCGGTCCAAAAAGCAACGTTCCGGAATAAATTTTGCGAGAATGCGGCGCGAACCGCCAGACGGGGTCACAGGGACGGCCATTCCTGCCGGCAAAGTCAAAGCTTTAGCCGATAATAGACCGTGCCGGGGGACATGGCGTTGGTGAGGAAATTCGAGACTCCAACCTTGACGGGGGACTTTGAAACCTTGGTCCATACCGCTGTCGCGGAGAGATTCGTGGCCGAATATAAACTGTATCCGGACCAGTTAGTGGTCCAGGATACGACAAGATTAGTTTTGACTCTGGAAAAGGCGATGGTGGGCGAGTCATAAATGTGAATGTAATGAGGGACGCCGTCGTACCAAGTCGAGGCGGAGACGTCCAAGGCGGAATTGGCATGAGAGGCGAGCAAACCCTTGCCAAGGTAAAGGGTGACGTGATCGATGTAGGCGGCGCCAGAGTTGGTCTCACCTTCCCAGTTCCAACCAACGAGATCGCCGGGGGACAACTGGCTCAATGAAGGCACCTCAACCGCGTAGCACCCGCCGATCAGGACAGTGTAGATTATGTCGCCTGCTCCCGGCTCGCCGTAGGTGGCTGTTCTACTCGGAATGGCAAGACCGCCCCCCCGCACATGGGGTTCGCTGCCAATGCAACAGGAGACAAAATGGGCGCAGTCGTCACCCGTCACGGCAGGGACCGGAACGAGGTTCGTGCCCACATTCGTGTAGCTGTATCCGGAACTATTGGTCCAATAATAGCCATCGCTGCATATAAACCCCGAATAATTATTTGCGTAAGAAATGACTCTGGACCGGTCGTACTGGTTGGTGGAGCTGCCCTTCGCCACCACGATCTGCACGGTGAGATTCGGGCCGAAGAAAACGCTGCTGGCGCTGTTGAGTTGGAAGGTGTCGGTATAAGTGCCGGCGGCCTCCGGGGCGATGAAACTCATGCTGAAAGTGGCGTTCGACCCCGGGCCGACCGATTTGCCGCTGCCGATAATCGCGGAGGGAATGAACCTGGTCGAAGAATCGTTGGTGAACAATGGAATGGCCCCCAAACTGTCTTTGCTTATAGGATTCAATGTGCAGCCGGTTTGCCCCGGTGTCCAAGTGGTGGTCCCGTTGTTCTGCACGGTCCAAGTCTGGGTGAACATGGTTCTCGGCATCACCTGCGCATTGGGCTGGATTGAAACAGAAATCAATGCCGCGCTGTCGAGCGCGGAGGCGGAAAAGCTTCCCGTCAGCAGGCCCAAAAAAAGAAGCACGGCGCCAAAGCGCGCGCCTCTTTGGCTGGGAATATGCTGAGACTTCATTGGCCTTCAGTATAACAAATTCCGCCGGAAAAGCACGAAGAAAATTGCCAAAAAGGGCTTCGATTGTCTTGCAAATCGCCACAGTTCTTGAATTAATTTTGCAAATTGCAATCATTAATCCGGCTTCTTGCCGCTGCGGGCGAGGTAACGGTTTTAGAATCAGGCGCTTAGGGAAGCCGGAGGTGATGGTATTTATCCTGCTGATAACAGCCCAGTTATGCAAAATAAACATAATCTCCCCCAACCAATTCATGTGCCGGGTACGGGTCGTGGCGAGCAGATGGTTCTGGACAAGGGAAAAGAGGCGGGACGCGGGCAAACCCCGCACAGCCGTTCGGCGCGGGATTCGACTGGAATAAACGCCAAGGACAGAGAGCCAATCGATCCGGCCATGCCGCATATTCCTCCAGCGTAACGGGGGACCCGGGAGATGGGGATGAACAAAAACATTAAACGTTTTGAATCATGACCTGCGAGGCCCCCAGGAAAGGAACAGGAAATGCCATCGCGGCGTTACGCCGTCTGGCGACACCCAAGCCGGTCGAGGATCGATGTGATTTTTGCGCTGTTGCGATCGCCTCCGAACATCGCCATCTCCTGGAAGTTTCGAAACGAAAGATCGTTTGTGTTTGCGATCCGTGTGCCTTGCGGTTTCAGAATGTGGCGGAGGGACGATTTAAATTAATTCCGCGTGATCCGGTATTCCTCGAAGGGTTTTGCCTGACCGATGCGCAGTGGGACAATTTGGCCCTCCCGATCAATTTGACTTTCTTCCGGCGGGACAGCGCCGCCGGGAAAGTCGTTGCCATGTACCCAAGCCCGGCGGGAGCGACTGAATCGCTGTTGCCTGCGGAAAGCTGGGCGGTCCTGGAGGCGGAAAATGACGATTTGGCGAAAATGGAGCCGGACGTTCAAGCGCTGCTGGTGAACCGCATCGGAACGGCGCGGGAGTATTTCATAGCGCCGATCGATGTTTGTTACGGTTTGGTGGGGCTAATCCGAATGCATTGGCGCGGCTTGTCAGGCGGTGAAAAGGTGTGGGAGGAGGTTGGAAGGTTTTTTGCGGGACTGAGGGAGAAGGCCGGCGCTCCGAGAACGGCAGAAAGGGAGGAGTGTCATGCCTGATTTGGATTTCCGAGTGACTGGCGTGGAAGCAGCGCGGAGGGGATTGGCCCCATTGTTGCATTTCAAGGTGGCCGTTCGCAACCAGCCGGCAGAGGAGACAATCCATACCGTGATGCTCCATGCGCAGATCCAGATTCAATCGCCCCAACGCGCTTATAATGGGGCGGAGAAGGAGAAATTGGTGGAGCTTTTTGGCAAACCGGAACGCTGGGGCCAGACCTTGCGCAATCGACTGTGGGGAATTAGCGACGCAACGGTTCCCGGCTTCACCGGGACGACGGAAGCCAAGCTGCCGATGCCTTGCACATTTGATTTGAACGTGGCCGCGACCAAGTATTTCCACGCGCTGGAGGACGGGGATGTTCCGCTGCTGTTTTTGTTCAGCGGCTCGATATTTTATGAGGGGACGGAAGGGCGGTTGCAAGTGCAGCAAATATCCTGGAACAAGGAGTGCGCCTATCGAATGCCCCTCCAAGTGTGGCAGGACATGATGCAGGAGCATTTTCCCGACAGCGCCTGGTTGAGCCTGAATCGGAGCAGTTTTGACCGGCTGTATGCCTACCGGCGCAGCCAGGGTTTCGTCAGTTGGGACGAAACGATTGCGGGCCTGCTGGCGGAGGAGAAAGCGCAGGTGGCCGTATGAGATCAGCGTTGCTCGATCAAATCGTCGATGCCGTTCTCTATGAAGGGTACATCCTCTATCCGTATCGAGCTTCCTCAAAAAAGAACCGGCGGGAACGCTTTACCTTTGGCCGAGTCTATCCGAGAGATTATAGCGATTCACAGGGGAAGAAAGAGCCTGCCTTGATCCAGACGGAATGCCTGGTGCAATCCCGCCAACCGCAGCCTGCGCTGGAAGTGACGATTCGATTTCTGCAACCCATGTGGCGTGAAGTGGGATATCTTTCCGCGGTTGATAATGTTTCCAAATCCGAGGCGGGAACCTCGTTCCGAGCGGTGCCGGAACTGGTGGCCGGGGGAGTAAAATATCAATCCTGGCAAGAAGCCACCGAACGGGAAATTACGGTGCCGTATACAGAGCTGGATTCGTCAGAACCAAAGCGGATCAGCGCGCCGTTTGGCTTTCCAGCTTCACGCACTGTGGAACCACTCGGCGGCGAAGAGAGCGGCCTCCAGCCAGCCATCGTGCGGCGGCAAGAATCCATTGAAGGGCTGATTGAAGTTGAGACTGTCCGGGTGGCGGAGGGAATTTTTAAAATCACGGTCCGGATATTTAATCGTACTCCGGTCAGCGCCGCGGAATGCCAGGACCCAGACACCGTGTTGATGAGGACCTTTGCCTCAACCCACACCATTTTACACGCAACGGGCGGGGAGTTCATTTCACTGCTGGAACCCACTGCTGAGGCGGGGCCGTTGACCTCTCAATGCAAGAATATTGGAACTTGGCCGGTCCTGGTTGGGGTTCAAGAGCAAGGCGAGCGCGACACGATGCTCTCGTCACCAATTATTTTGTACGACTATCCGCAGGTTGCTCCAGAAAGCGGCGGGAGCTTCTTCGACGGGACGGAGATTGACGAAATGCTGACCTTGCGGGTGTTGACCATGACGGACAGTGAAAAACTGGAGATGCGGAACATTGATGAACACGCGCGGCGGATTTTAGAGCGGGCAGAGGGAACAGGGGCGTCGGACCTGCTGAAGATGCACGGAACAATGCGCGAGGTGAAAACGGCCTGGGAGTTTTTGAACCAAACCCATCCTCTGACGAGTGTGTTAAAGGGGGACCGGGAATTGCATGTGGGAGCCGCTGTTCGAATTCATCCGAAGAACCGGGCGGACGCCATCGACATGGTGCTGGAAGGGAAGACGGCGTTTATCGAAGCCATTGAGGAGGACGCCGAAAGACGCATTCATTTGGCGCTGGTGGTGGAGGACGATCCGGGGAAGGACTTGGGCCGGGCGCGCCAGCCGGGACACCGGTTTTTTTACAATTTGGACGAAGTCGAACCCATTCTGCAGGAGGCGTCGTTATGAAAAAAATCCTGATCGCGGGCATCGGGAATATTTTCCAAGGAGACGACGCCTTCGGCTGCGAAGTCATTCGGCAAATGCCGGCTGGAGCCTTCCCGGAGCAGGTCACAGTGATTGATTTCGGCATCCGCAGTTATGATCAGGCCTATGCGATGACCAGCGGCTACGACGCGGTTATTCTGGTGGATGCGGCGTCGCGCCAGCAGGAACCGGGCACGCTGTATTTGATCGAACCCGATGTGAGCCGGGTGGGGAAACTGGGCGTTGCGGCGGTGGACGCGCACAGCATGAATCCGGTTTCAGTCATTCAAATGGCCCAATCGCTCGGCGGCGTGATTGGGAAGTTATATCTGATCGGGTGTGAACCAGCCGCGCTGGAGGGCGATGAGATCGGGTTGAGCGCCAGGGTGCAGGAGGCAGTTCCGCAGGCGCTGGCCATGATTGAGTCGCTGGTTAAGGAGCTTTTGCAGGGTAAGGAAAAACTGACGGCCCGCCTGGAGGCGGCGTGAAAGGAAAATTATGACCGCTGTACTCATCATACTCGGAATAATCGCAGCCATCGTAATCATTGGGATTCTTATGATGATTCCCGAACTGCGGCGTTATTTCAGAATCCGTAAAATGTAAAAGGAGGCTTTTTATGAAAATATCAGAAGTTCCCGTTCTGGCGGACCATCGGCCGGCAGTCAAAGAAGTGCATGTTCTGTGGATGACGACCGGGCTGGGTTGCGACGGAGATTCAGTTTCCGTGACCGCGGCCTCATTGCCGAGCATTGAGGACGTGGTGATGGGCGCGATCCCCGGCTTGCCCAAAGTTCACTTGCACAATCCCGTGCTGGCCTACGAAGTCGGCGACGATTTCATGAAGTGGTGGCACCTGGCGGCGGAAGGGCGGCTCGAACCCTTTGTGCTGGTGCTGGAAGGGTCAGTGCCGAACGAGAAAATAAAAAAAGAAGGATATTGGGCGGCGATGGGGACCGATTCGCGAACCGGCCAACCGATTACAACCAATGAGTGGATTGACCGGCTGGCGCCCAAAGCCACGGCCATTGTGTGCGCCGGAACTTGCGCGACGTACGGGGGGATTCACGCCATGGAAGGCAATCCGACCGGCGCGATGGGGCTGGCGGATTACCTGGGCTGGAATTGGAAATCCAAGGCCGGGCTGCCCATCGTCAACGTGCCCGGCTGCCCGGTCCAACCCGATAACATGATGGAGACATTGCTTTATCTTTTGTATCAGGTGGCGGGTCTGGCCCCGGTGATTCCGCTGGACGACCAATTACGGCCGACATGGCTATTCGGGAAAACGGTGCATGAAGGATGCGACCGCGCCGGGTATTACGAGCAGGGAGATTTCGCGCACGAATACGGATCGCCCAAGTGCCTGGTGAAGATCGGATGCTGGGGACCGGTAGTCAACTGCAACGTCACAAAGCGGGGATGGATGGACGGACTGGGGGGTTGCCCCAACGTGGGCGGCATTTGCATCGGCTGCACCATGCCGGGATTTCCGGACAAATTCATGCCGTTCATGGATGAACCTCCCGGCGCCTCGGTTTCATCCTTTGCCAGCGGAATATATGGCGGCCTGATTCGCAGCTTGCGCGCCATCACCAATCACACCGTCAACAAGGAACCCCGCTGGCGGCATCCGCGCGCGGAAATCACCACGGGTTACGAGCCGAGATACTACGGCAATGGCCAGCTTCAGGGCACCGTGGCGACGCACTAACACGAAAAAATTTAATCAAATTGGAGGAAATTATGCCTGCAGTAATGGAACCCGCTCCCAAACGCGCCACACAACAATCCCCCGGCAATTTGGTGGATATGTCATGGGACCCCATCACCCGGATTGTCGGCAGCCTGGGGATTTACACCAAGATCGATTTCGACCGCAAGCGAGTGGTGAAGTGTTACAGCACCTCGTCGATCTTTCGCGGCTACAGCATCTTCATGCAGAACAAAGACCCGCGCGACACCCACTTTATCACCAGCCGCATTTGCGGAATTTGCGGCGACAACCACGCCACGTGCTCCGTCTACGCGCAAAACATGGCTTACGGCGTCAAGCCGCCGCCGTTGGCGGAATGGATTGTCAACCTGGGCGAAGCCGCCGAGTACATGTTCGACCATAACATTTTTCAGGACAATTTGGTCGGAGTGGATTTTTGCGAAATGATGGTCAAGGAAACAAATCCCGGGGTTTGGGAAAAAGCGCAAAAGGCCCCGGCACCGCACGCGGGCGAGCACGGCTATCGCACCATCGCCGACATCATGAAAGCGCTCAACCCATTCGAGGGCGAATTCTATCGCGAAACGTTGCAGGTCAGCCGGATGACGCGGGAGATGTTCTGCTTGATGGAAGGCCGGCATGTGCATCCGTCCACTCTGTATCCCGGCGGGGTGGGCACGGTGCCGACCATCCAAGTCTTTACCGACTACCTAGTGCGGCTGATGAAGTACGTGGAATTTATGAAGCGGGTCGTTCCGCTGCACGACGATCTGTTTGATTTCTTCTATGAAGCGCTGCCCGGTTACGAAGAAGTGGGGCAACGCCGGGTATTGCTCGGCTGCTGGGGCTCGTTCCAGGACCCGAACGCCTGCGATTACAATTACAAAAACATGGATAGCTGGGGCAAAAAAATGTTCGTCACTCCCGGGGTCGTGGTGGATGGAAAATTAGTTACGACAAACCTGGTGGACATCAACTTGGGCATTCGCATCCTCCTCGGCTCGTCTTACTACGAAGATTGGGCGGAAAAGGGCGAAATCTTTGTCAAGAACGACCCGCTGGGTAATCCCGTCGATAAGCGGCATCCGTGGAATCAAACCACCATCCCGAAGCCGCAGAAGCGCGACTTTGCCGACAAATATACCTGGGTCATGTCCCCGCGCTGGTTTGACAAACGCACCGGCAACCATCTTGCGCTGGACACGGGCGGCGGACCCATCGCGCGACTTTGGGCAACGGCGCTGGCCGGATTGGTGGATATTGGGTATGTCAAAGCCACGGGCAACAGCGTGAAAATTCGGCTGCCCAAAACGTCGCTTAAACCGGAAGTCGAATTTGAGTGGAAAATCCCGAAGTGGAGCAACGCCATCGAACGCGACCGCGCCCGCACTTATTTCCAAGCCTACGCCGCCGGCGTGGGGCTTTACTGCGTGGAGCAGGCGCTAAAGGAAGTCCATGCCGGCCGGACGGATACCTTCACGCCTTTCAAAGTTCCGGAGGAGGCAATCGGCTGCGGATTCCATGAAGCGGTTCGCGGAGTACTTTCGCATCATCTGGTCATTCGCAACAAAAAGGTGGCCAATTATCATCCCTATCCGCCGACACCGTGGAACGCCAATCCGCGCGATATTTACGGGACGCCGGGGCCTTACGAGGATGCCGTGCAAAACACCCCGATTTTCGAGGAAAATGGACCGGATAAATTCAAAGGCATCGACATCATGCGCGCCGTGCGTAGTTTCGATCCGTGCCTGCCTTGTGGCGTCCACATGTATCTGGGCGATGGAAAGGTTCTCAAAGAAATGCATACGCCAACCGCTTTGTTGGGATTGGCCAAACGATAAAACTACGCGACAAGCCTATGACAACGGCCATTCACACCATCCAAGCCTCACCGGAGGAGATCTACGACATTGAACTGGAGCACAGCCTGCTCGAAGCCAATGCCAAACTCGCGCAGGACAATCGGGTTCTGCTCGACAAACATGGCATCGTGGCCATCGACTTCATGGGCGCCATCGGTTCTGGAAAAACAACTCTCATCACGCGCCTGGTTGAGAAACTCAATCCGCGCCTCGGCGTGGCGGTCTTGAATGGCGACGCCACCATCAGCACCGACTACGATCAGGCGGCCGGACTTAATGTGCCAGTGGTCCAGATTGCCACCGTGAACGGCTGCCATCTGGACGCCAATCTGGTGGGCAAGGCGCTCAAGGGAATCGATCTGCGTAAAGTCGGGCTGATTTTCATCGAGAACATCGGCAATCTGATTTGTCCGGCGGAATTTCCGCTTGGCTCCAAAGCGCGGGTCGTGGTGGTCAGCGTGACCGAAGGACCTTACATGGTGAAGAAGCACCCCCACATGTTCCTGGGCGCGCAAATTGTGGTCATCAACAAACTGGACCTGGCCGGAGCAATGGGAGTCAGCATTGCGGAATTGACCCGCGATGTTCACACCCTCAAGCCCGACATTAAAGTCATTCCCACCAGTTGCAAAACCGGCGCGGGGATCGAAGAGGTGGCGACCGAATTGCTGTCAATCTAAGGAGGCGCCATGCACGAATTCTCCATCGCGGTCCAGATCCTGGAGAGCGTCCTGGAATATGCCCAGACCTGCCCGGAGCGGGAAATTTTGAAAGTGCGCCTGGAAATCGGGGAGCTGATGGGAGTCGAGGCGGACCAATTGCGTTTCTGCTACGACTCGATCAAGCTGGATACGCCGTTGCAAAAGTCATCGCTGGAAATCGAGTTCGCCCGGGCGCGGGTCAGATGCGCTCATTGTCAATATGAGGGAATACCAAAGTATTGGGACGGTGTGCTGGCCAGCGGCTCGATTCCGACTTTGCAGTGTCCCCAATGCGGGAAGGCGGCTGAAGCCGTCCAGGGCCATGACTGCGCGATTAAATCCATTCAATTACTTGACTCACGAAATGAGGAAGGGGTTATTCCCCCGACGATCGACTGCGCGAATATAGAGGATGAATGCGACCCTTACATCGCCACCCACCCCGACGCTTAACGGCACTGCCCCGGAGCGGCGCAATGGAGTTCCCGGCACAACGCCGCAGATGGGCGACGATGTGAAACAACAAGGCAAAAGGATTCAGGAATTGGTGGAGCGCATCGAGTCCCTGCCGAATTTGGAGGCGCGGGAATTGGCGCGCGAGTGTCTGGAGGCTGTTCTCGCGTTGCACGGGGCGGGCCTGGCACGGATTTTGCAGTTGGTCAAAAATGCCGGCGCTTCGGGCCGGGAGGTCACCGATGCGCTTTTGCGGGACAAGTTGGTGCGGGCCGTGTTGCTCATACACGGCCTGCACCCCGTGCCGCTGGAGACGCGCTTGCGCGAGGCGCTGGAGAAAGTCCGGCCTTACATGCAAAGTCACGGCGGCAACGTGGAATTGCTGGAATTGGAAAATGACGTGGCGCGATTGCGCCTGGAAGGAACCTGCAAAAGCTGCCCTTCCTCCGCCGTCACGCTGGAGTTGGCCGTTCGCCAGGCAGTGGAGGAAGCCTGCCCGGACCTCCTGGGTTTTGAGGTGGAGGGAGGCGTCGCGCAAGAAGCCGCCACGGATCATCATCCGGCCAGCGAGCCGAGATGGATGGTGATAGACGATTTAGGCCGATTGGAGGACGGAGAAATGCGTTTCAGGGAAGTCAGCGGTGTGCCGATAATTTTCCTTAAAGCAGGCGGCAATCTTTTCGGCTATCGCAATCGTTGCCCCGCTTGCTCCGCCTCGCTGGAGGGGGCGGTGCTGGAGTCCACCTCACTCACCTGTCGATCCGGCCACCATTTTAACGTCCAGCGGGCCGGACTTTGCCCGGACAATCCGGAGATGCATCTTGAACCATTTCCCTTGCTGGCGGCCAACGGAAAGGTCAGAATATCGGTGAGGTAATTATGTTGACGCTTATACCAATTATATGTCTGGGTTTCTTTCTTGGCATGAGGCACGCGACCGACGCGGACCATGTCATCGCTGTGAGCACGATAGTCAGCCGCGAAAGGGCGGTGCGCAGCGCAGTGTTCATTGGCGCGCTGTGGGGCTTGGGGCATACCTTGACTTTGATGCTGGTGGGAGGAGCCCTGGTGGTGTTTCGCCTCGTCATCCCGCCAAAGCTGGGGATGAGCATGGAATTTTCCGTCGGTTTGATGTTGATTCTTTTGGGGGCCTGGAATTTGAAGGCCTTTGGCAGTTGGCTGCTCCCATTTTTGAACAAAGACAATCACAGTGGCGAAGTGGCCGGGCATTCGCATCCTCACCCGCATGGCGCGGAGGCGGGACACGGGTGGTTTGATTTGCGCTTTGGTAAACTGCCTCTCTACCAGGCCATACGGCCATTTGTGGTCGGGCTGGTGCATGGCATGGCCGGGTCCGCCGCGCTGGCCTTGATGGTTCTGCCCATGATTCACGATCCTTATTGGGCCGTGGTTTATTTGTCCGTATTCGGGATCGGCACAATTGCCGGCATGATGGTTATTACCGCCGCCATCGCGTGGCCTTTTGCCTACACGGTGGCGCGCTCGACGGTGTTGCACCGCCGCCTCGGGCTGGCCTCGGGTTTTATCAGCCTCGGCTTTGGTTTGTTTATGATTTATCAGATAGGCTTCGTGCAAGGATTATTGACAAAATAACGGAAATTTTATGTGCCTCGCCATTCCCGGAAAGGTTCTGGAAATCGAAACCAACAACGAAGGCGTGCGCATGGGCCGGGCTAATTTTGGCGGTATCGTCAAGCAAGTTTGCCTTGAATACACTCCCGATGTGGTCCGCGGTGACTATGTGCTGGTGCATGTCGGCTTTGCGCTGAGCAAGGTGGACGAAGAGGAGGCGGCCCGCACTTACCAGTTATTGGCGGACATGAAGCAACTGGGCGAATTGGACGTGCCCGACCATCCGGCTCCCGCCGCCTTGGAGGAACCCCATGAAATTCCTTGACGAATATCGCAGCGAACCGCTGGCGAAAAAAATATTGGAAGAAATTCGGCGCACCGTGACCCGGCCCTGGGTATTGATGGAAGTGTGCGGGGGACAGACGCATTCCATTGTCAAGTACGGCATTGATCGTCTGTTGCCGGAAACGGTGGAATTGGTGCATGGCCCGGGCTGCCCAGTATGCGTCACTTCGCTGGAGATGATCGATAAGGCCCATGCCATCGCGCGCCAGCCTGATGTAATTTTCTGCTCCTTTGGCGACATGCTGCGGGTGCCGGGTTCCGAGGCGGACTTGCTCGTTTTGAAATCGCGCGGGGCGGATATTCGTATCGTTTACTCGCCGATCGATTGCCTCAAAATCGCCCGGGAGAATCCTGACAAAAAAGTGGTGTTCTTCGCCATCGGATTTGAAACCACCGCTCCGGCAAACGCCATGTCTGTCTGGCAGGCGCGGCAACAGGGAATTAAAAACTTTTCCATTCTCGTCTCCCATGTGCTGGTCCCGCCGGCGATGGCGGCCATTCTGCAATCCCCGCTAAACCGGGTGCAAGGTTTCCTGGGGCCGGGACACGTCTGCACTGTGATGGGATATAG
>Ga0182030_10005872_pt1 | contig 25987 bp, 25 predicted proteins | sample 812S3MmetaG_FD_121299 | JGI IMG/M metagenome (GOLD analysis project Ga0182030, IMG submission 121299) | Permafrost microbial communities from Stordalen Mire, Sweden - 812S3M metaG (Illumina Assembly) | ecosystem: Environmental > Terrestrial > Soil > Wetlands > Permafrost | place: Sweden...
CCAGACGAATCATGCGGTCGACTTCGCGCGCGACTTGCGGCAAGAACAGCGTCCGCGCTTCGGCGTCGTCGTCGGAGATCAGCACGGTTTCCAGCATCAGCTTGATCGCCGAGAGCGGCGTGCGCAGCTCGTGCGAGACGTTGGCTACGAATTCGCGGCGCACGTGTTCGATCGCGAGCAGCGCGGTGCGATCGGCGGCTACGGCCACCGCGCCGCCTTCGAACGGGTGCGCGGTGATCCCGAGGGTGCGCTCGCGTGCGAAATCGCCGATCGTGATATCGTTCATCGACGTCTCGCCGCCGATCGCGGCCAGGACCTGGCGCTCCATCGCAACCGAGGGCACGACCGCGATCAGCGCTTGGCCGACGGCGCGTTCGGCATGAATTTCGAACAGCTCTTCAGCCGCCGCATTGACGTACCGGACGATGCCGCCCGAGTCGAGCAGAAACGCGGCGAATGGGAACGCCGCGAGCACCCGTTGGGTGCGGCCGTCTTCGTACGGATCCAGGGCCGCCGGCCGGACCGGTGCGGCATAGGGCGCCCGCGCCGCCCGGATTCGCCCGACGGCGAGCGTTACGACAATGCCGGCGATGAGGCCGGCTGCGGCCGCAACGAGCGCGTCGAGCATCCGGCGTTATTCGCGGAACATGTAACCGCGGCTGCGCACGGTGATGATGTGCCGCGGGTTGTTCGGGTCGGACTCGATCTTTTCGCGCAACCACCGGATGTGGACGCTGATCGTTTGGTGCTCGCCCTCGAAATCGTAGCCCCAGACCTTTTCGAGCAGCATCTGGCGGGTGACGATCCGCCCGCGATTTTCCATGAGCACGTGCAGTAGGCGGAATTCCTTCGGCGCCAGTGCGACGACCTCGCCGCGCACGGTCAGGCGCTGACGCGAACGGTCGATGGTGATCTCGCCGATCGTGATCGATTCGTCACGCTGCTCGAGATCGACCTCGGAGCGGCGCAGGCGCGCCTTGACCCGGGCGATGATCTCGCCGAGCGAAAACGGCTTCGTCACGTAATCGTCGGCACCCAGCTCGAGCGCGAGGACTTTATCGAACTCCTGATCTTTTGCGGTCAGCATGATGATCGGCACGCTCGAGGTCTTGCGGATTTCCTTGCACGCCTCGATCCCGTCGAGCAGCGGCAGCATGATGTCGAGGATGACCAGATCGGGCTGCTCGCTCGCAGCCAAGGCAACCGCGCTGCGGCCGTCGCCCGCGGCCGTCACGCTGTAGCCGCTGCGCTCGAGGTTATAGCGCAGCGACTGTACGATCGCCGCCTCGTCGTCGACGAGCAAAATTTTCTTCCGCGGCGGCGCTACGATCACGGTCGTGGTTCCGGCATCGCCGATTCGAACGTCGCCCGGACGCCGAAGGTTCGCTCGAACAGGTCAGCCTTGAACATCGCAGCGCCCAGTTCGCCCGACACATCACCCTCGGCCTGCGCGACGATCGCAATTCGTCCGTCCTCGCGCCGAACCGTGACATCGCCCACCACGCCCAGCTCCCGTTGGTCGAGCCCGTCGGCGATGCGTAAGATGGATGCCAGCACCTCGACGCGGTGCTTGTCGACGGGCGGGAGTGCCGTGAATTCGAGATGGCTCGGCTTGGGCATCGCTTTCCGGTAGTAGCGCGCCACCAGCGCCACTAGCTCGCGTTCGTCGTCACGCCAGCCCGGCAGGGGCGAATTGCGTATCAAATATGCGGAATGTTTGTGATGCCCGCTCTCGGCGACGAAGCGTCCGATCGAGTGCAGAATCGCAGCGGCATAGAGGATGTCACGATCCGACGGCGCCAGCTGATGCACGCCGGCCAGGCGCTCGAAGAGGACCAAGGCGAGGCGTCCGACGTGACGCTGGTGTCCGCCGAGGTGCTCGTAATGGTGCGCCAGCGCTTCGATCGCCTCGATGCGCCGGACCCGCTCGTCGCCCAAACGGTCGGCCAGCGCGCGATCCTGCGCCACCATGTCGACGATGATCCCGTCACGCAGCGCGCGCTCGCATACGATGATCTCATCGCGACCGAGCTGCGCGAGCGCGGAAATCAAGATCGCGTTGCCGGCCACGATGATGTCGGCGCGGCGCGGGTTCATCCCCGGCATCCGGCGGCGCTCGCCCTCGGTCATCGTGAGCATCTGACGCTGCAGTGCCTCGAGGCGCTCGCGCGTGACGCTGTAACCGTGTACTCGACCGGGCGTGAGGCCGCGCGCGGCCGCGTCGAGCGCGGCCAATCCCATGATCGTCCCGGACGTGCCGATCGTGATGTCGAGACGATAGCGCCGGACGCGATCGATCAACGGCCCGAGCGTGGCGAGGATGTGCTTGTTGAGTTCACGCGCGCCGCGCTGCGGCGACTTGCCGCGCAGATAGCGGTCGTAGAGCCGCAGGCTGCCGAGCTTGACGCTGTCGAGCAAGTACGGCCGCTCGCCGTCGGCAACGATGAACTCCGTCGATCCGCCGCCGATGTCGATGATGCACGCGAGCTGATCGTAGATCGGGAAGCCGCTCGCAACGCCGAGATGGATCAGGCGGGCTTCTTCTTGCGCACTGAGCACCTCGAGCGTGATGCCGGCTTGCGCCTCGACCTGAATGCGAAACTCATCGCCGTTGTCGGCCTCGCGCACCGCGCTCGTGGCCACTGCGCGCACGCGTTCAGCGCCGCGCGCGCGTGCCGCCGCAACGAAACGCGAGATCGCATCGATGCCCTTGACCATCGCCTTCGACGAAAGGCGCCCGCGCTCGAGCGCATCGTCGCTGCCGAGGCGCACCATCTCGCGATCTTTGTAGATGACGCGCGTCGTATCAAAGGTGGAGTCGAATTCCACCAGGATGAGATGAATCGAGTTGGTCCCAACGTCGATGGCACCGAAGAGCACGCCGCTCCGGCTACCGCCCGGCGAGCAAAGGCTCCTCTCCCGACCTTTGTCGCTCCGAAGCACAACGTCCGAAAATGTCCCCGCCTTTACGCGGTTAAAGAGAGCGTATGGCCAGTAGCACGGCGACGCCGATCGAGGAGCGAATCAACACGGCGCTCGATCGCATCCGCCCCGCAATCGCCGCCGACGGCGGCGACGTGTGGCTCATCCGCGTCGAGAACCACACCGCCTACGTGCAGATGCTGGGCGCGTGCGGCGGCTGCGCCGCGGCCCACCTCACGCTCAAGAACGGGATCGAAGCCGTGATTCGTGAGGACGTTCCCGAAATCACCGCGGTCGAGTCGATCTAATCCCGCTATGCGCGCCCGCGGCGCGGACGCGTGCCCGGCTCCTGGGTGGGCATGTGCTGCACGACCGGTGCTTCGGGCCGCGGCAGCGTCGGAACTCGATCGATGATGTCCGCCAACCGTTGCGCCGTCTCGGGCATCGCCGGAACGTCGTAGCGCGGCGCTTCGCCGAAGCCGAACGCACTCGTCAAATCGCCGCACGTCTTGCGCCGCCATGCCGTGAGGTTGGGCACCTCAACCCCGAAGCGTTTTTCCAGCAGCTGCAAGATCGAGGTATGATCGAACGTGTCGCCGCAGACGTAGCCGCCGCGCGTAAACGGCGAAACGATGAACGCCGGTACGCGAAACCCGAGCCCAATCGGCTTGCCGCCGACGAACTCACCGGGCGTCCCCGGGTCCGGTAACGGCGGAATCACGTGATCGAAGAGCCCGTCGTTCTCGTCGTACACCTGAATGAACGCCGTTTTCGCCCAAACCTTCGGGCTCGACCAGAGCGCGTCGAGAATCGTGCGTACGTAGTGCTCGCCCTGGACCGCAAAGAAGTCCGGATGTTCGGTTTGCTCCGCGTGCGCCAGCACGAACGTGACCTGCGGCAAATTCCCGGTCCGGATGTTCTGCAAGAATTGCTCGAACGGCCGCCCGCGGCGCGCGCGCTCGAACAGCCGCGTGTTGGTATTCGCCGCTTGAAACGGCGGAAAAAAGCGCAGCACGTTCATGAGATAGTCGTCGTACATGTCGTAATAAATCTGCCACGAAACGCCGGCCTTCTCGAGCCGCTCGGGATAGGTTTCCCAGGTATAGGTCGTGCGCCCCAAGATCGCATCGTTGTTGAGCGCCGGCCCGCCTTGCGCTCCGCTCGGATCGATGGTCGCGCTCATCCAATACAGCCGGTTCGGATACGTCGACGAGAGCATCGAGCAATGGTACCCATCGCAAATGGTAAACGCATCCGCGAGCGCATAGTAAAACGGAATGTCGCCGCGCGTATAATACCCCATCGTCAACGGCCCCGATACTCCGTCGGCTACGCGGTGCGCCGCCACCCAGCCATCCATCTTCCCGCCGTTGAGGCATTCGTGCTGCGGATCCCAATTATGGTTGAGATCGTGCAGCTGCATCGCGCTCGTCTTCGCCGTATCGAGATGGAACGGCAGTAAGTATCCATCGGCGTGCACCGGATCGGGCTGCTGAAAAACACTGGCCCCACTGAGCAATTTCGCCGCCTGCACGTCGTCGAAGCCACGCACCCCGCGCAGCGATCCGAAGTAATGATCGAACGAACGATTCTCTTGCATCAAGATGATGAAGTGATCGATATCGTTGAGCCGCGAGGCCCCGGCGGCCTCGGCAACACCAAGCGAACCGGCGCCCATCGCAAGCGCTGCTGCGCCCGCTCCGGCCTGCAGAAAGACCTCGCGCGAAATGCGATCCATACGCGCGACTTCGAGCCACCCTACAGCGAAACCGCTCCCGCATACCCGGTAAGCTCGACATACCCAACGCCAACCGCACGCCCGCTCACCGAATCGCGCGCATCAACCGCGCCTTCCCAATAAGAAACCCCGCCAACGGTATTAGCCAGCTCCTGATCCACCAACACCGGCGTCAAAACAACATTAACATGAGCTAAAGGCACGCTCACCCGCCACCCGCTCGGATACACCCCACCCGTATGCGGCGAAGTCCAAGCCCCGCTCGCCACCGCAGAAAACGCCGCCAACGGCAAATACGTCACACGCCCCCGAGCATCAATCAAACTCCCACTCGACTCCGCCACAACCGCCCCGTCCCGCCGCCGCAACACATACAACATGAGCTCACGCCGATCATCAAGCTGAATCGAGTACCAATCCCACCCGACAACGCCATCCTGCAATTCATCCGACCCGAACTCATGATCCATCCAAGAAAGCCCATCCACAGAAAACCGCGCCCCGCCATACACCATCACCCCCGAAGTCCGCAACCGCGTCATCGAGTAATAGTGCGAAGCACACGTAGCACAAGCCCCCTTCTGAGAAATCCCATCATGCCCATGAACCGCCGGCACTTTTTCCGACACTAACGTAAAGTCAATCGCCTTCCCATCCACGCTCGCATGCAACCGAAACGGCGAAGGCCCCGTCAACGTCCACCCATCGTCCCGAACATCAAGCCGCCCCTGCGAAGCAAACCCCGCCCCCAAAGCCTCCCGCGAAAACCGCTCGTAATAAACGAACGTCTTCCCCGCCTCATCGGTTATTGCAAAATGCGCCGGATACAACTCATTCCCGCGCCAAGCACTCTCCCCACGCGAAGCCCCTACGTCGCCCGGCCGCAACCCCACCCGAAAAAACGTTAACTCATACCCAAACCGCCGCCCATCTTGCGCCCGAACGTGCCCCGTAAAATACCACCACTCAGAAGCAAACTGATCATGAGCCGCATGATCCCGCGGAAACCGAAAATGCCAAGGTGAGTTAGCACTGAGAAAGTGGTAACTTGCGGCCCGAGCAGCACTATGCCTGATGGGTGGCGGGGCGGCACTCGTCGCGCGGGGTGCTCTAAGGGCTTGCGAAGCCAGGATGGCGAGAGCAAGCCCGCAGGCAGCGAGGGCGCGCACAGGAAGTGCGCGCCGAGCGTGCCCCGCGCGACGAGTGCCGCCCCGCCACCCATCCACCACCCACCCAAGCCAAGGTTTCACTCCGCCCGCACAGCCTCACTGGTCCGTATCCGAGCCGCAACCCCCGCCGGATAAATCCCAGCCACCAGCGCAGCGATCACCACCAGCACGATCGCCTCACCCAAGAAGTCATACGGCATGTGCAGCTCGATGAGCCACCCAAACGCCTGCCGATTGATCACGAAGATCAGCAACAGCGCCAGCAACACGCCGACGATGACCCCGCTAACGCCCCCAAGCAGCCCGATAAACGCCGCCTCAAAGTACACCATGCGTCGCACATCGCGCGTACGCAGCCCGAGGTACCGCAGCAACCCAATCTCCCGCCGCCGCTCCAGCACCAAAGCGAACAACGTAGAAACCACCCCCAGCACCGCAATCGTAATCGAGATCACGTACAGCGCATACGTAATGGCGAACGTCCGATCGAAGATGGTGATGACGAGCGACCGCAACTCCCGCGTCGTCTGCGTATCAACCCGCAACGGCAAAACGCTCCGTTCGATGGTATTCCGAAGCGCCACCAGATTCGTACCCGGCCGTGCGTAAACAGCCAGCGACGTAAGGGATGAATCCCGATACAGCCGCCGGAACGTTGCCAAGTCCATCAGCACCACGCCCGCATCGGAAGAGTAGTCGTTGTAGACCGCGGCAACGGAGAACGTGACCGTGCCCGAAGGCGTATCGAGTGTAAACCGGTCCCCCGTGTCGAGCGAGAACTTCGTCGCAAACGGTTCGCTGATGAGCACGTTGGTCGACCCCGGCAACCCGCGCTGCAATGCATCCTGATCGACGCGCCCGATGAAGCGCACCGTTCGCCGCGAAGCGAAATCCCCGAGATTCGTCGCCCCGAGGCTCGTGATCCGCCCGCGGAACGGAATGCTGATCTCGCGAATCACGTCAATCGAAGCCACCCCCGGTAAACGGCCGATCGTGCTCGCGACGGTCGGCGAGAACGTCGCGTCGGAGGAGGCGTCGCCCAAGCCCATCGGCCGCACGAACAAATCCGCCTTGAGCGTATCGTTCGCCCAGGCGACCACGGTGGTGCGAAACGAGCCGATCAGAATCGCCACAGCAACGGTCATCGCAATCGCGATCATCAGCGAGGCAACGGCGACGCTGTTGCGCACCGGCGACGAGCCCAGATTCGCCGCCGCGATCTCACCCGGCGCCGAACGCGAAACGAGCACCGCGCGCGCCAGCCGGGCCAATCCCGCGATGGCCAGCGGCGCAAACAGCGACCCCGCGAAGATGATCAGCAAACCGGCGGCGTAGCCGAACAGCGGCACGTCGCCGACCGCCGGCATGAACGTAGCGGCCCAGGCGACGAGCAAGAGTCCAAGCCCGAAGATCGCTGCGCGCGGTGCAAGCCCGGTGAGGCGCCGCTCGTAGCCTTGCGCGCGCATCGTGATCGCCGGCCGCGTCCCCGCAGCTTCGAGTGCCGGCACGAGCGCCGCCACGACCGCCGCCACCACGCCGATCAGGAACGCCTTGAGCAAGACGAGCGGATCGTACACGACATGATCCGCATGTGAGGCAACGTAGAGCGTATCGACGGTGCGTGAAACGGCAGCGACCGAAAACGTGGCGAGCACGCTCCCGATCACGACACCCAACAGCGAGCCGACTGCGCCGAACAACGCGCCTTCGGCCAAAAACGTCCGCAGGATCTGACCGCGCTTCACCCCGAGCGCACGCAACGTGCCGATCTCCGGCCGCCGCTGCACGACCGAAATGGCAACCGTGTTGTAGATCAGGTACATCCCGACCAGCAGCGCGATGTACGACAGCGCGGCAAGATTGAGCTCGAACGAGCGCAGCATGCGCCCAATCTCGCCGGTGCGGACCTTCGGTTCGATGGCGCGCACGCCGGGCGGAAGCACGCGCCGCACCGCGGCGATCGTCGTTGCGAGCCGCGCCGGATCGACGATGCAATCGATCCGGTCGAGCCGGCCGACTTTACCGAAGATTTCCTGCGCCGTCGCGATGTCGACGAACACGACGCTCGAGTCGACACCGGCGACGCTGGGCGGCAAGATCGCCGCAACGCGCAAATCGACGCTGCGGTCGCCCGCGAGCGCCGAGATGATCGAGCCCGGCTGCCAGTGGTATTTCGCCGCCACGCGCGCGCTGATGAACGCCCCGTGCCCGTTCACCAGCACCCACGGATCCGGTGCGGCCGTGCCGGTCGCAACGCCGCCCGGCGTTGAAAGTATCCCGCTCGAACCCGGCACCGGTCGCAGCAGATCGACGCCCAGCACGCGCAGGATCTCGCCCGAGAACGCGTCGCCGGCACGCGCACCGACCGTCAGCGAATCTTCGATCGCCGGATTCGCGTAGAGCACGCCCGGTACGTTCTGCACGCGCAAGATCGTGCGTTCGTCGAATCCGCGCCCCACGCCGAGCACCTGGAGATTGATGTGGTTGGAGATGACGTTCACGCTGGAGGCAAACGACGCGACGGCGGTGGTATTCGCCAGATCGACGGACAGCGCAATCGCGACGCCGAGTGCAACGGCCAACACGGTGACGCCGCTGCGCAGTTTGTTCGCGCCGATATGCCCCCACACGAGGGCCGCGAAGACGGGACTCACGGAACGATGCGGCCGTCGTGCATGCGGATCGTGCGATCGCACACCGCTGCCGCGTCGGCGCTATGGGTTGCCATGAGAATCGCCTGTCCGCTGTCGGCCAGCGAACGCAGCAAACGTAAGACGTTCTCGCCGTTGTGCGAATCGAGATTGCCCGTCGGCTCGTCCGCAAGCAGCACCGCGGGTTGGTGGATCATCGCGCGGGCAATCGCCGCACGCTGCAATTGACCGCCCGAGACTTGGGCCGGGAACGCACGTGCTTTCTCGCCGAGGCCGACGGCGGCCAACGCCGGCGCCACGCGTCGCGCGATCTCCGCAGCAGAGACGCCCTGCAGCACGAGCGGCAGGGCCACGTTCGCTTCGATCGTGAGCGCGGGCAACAAGTTGAAGAACTGAAAGATCGTGCCGACGCGATCGCGCCGCAAGAGCGTCAGCGCGTCGTCGTCGAGCTGGGCGGTATCGCGACCGTCAACGAAAACATGGCCGGATGTTGGTAAATCCACACATCCGACCAAGTTGAGGAGGGTGCTTTTACCGCACCCGCTCGGACCGACCAAGGCGACCATTTCGCCGCGGCTGACCTCGAGCGAGACACCGTCGAGCGCACGTACGGGTGCGTCAGCGGCGGGATACGTTTTCCGCGCGTCGGAAACGACGACCGGAAGAGTGGCGATCAGCTCTTGTAGTAGGTCGCGTTAACGTCGATGAACGACTTCCACTTATCGGGGACGTCGGAATCGGCGTAGATCGCCTCAACCGGACAAGCCGACACACAGGCGCCGCAATCGATGCAAACTTCCGGATCGATGAAGAGCTGCTTGTCTTCGTCTTCGCCGTGAATGCAATCGACCGGACACACGTCTACGCAAGACTTGTCCTTGGTTCCGATGCAGGGTTCGGTGATCACATATGCCATCGTCGGGCGATGTAGCCTCGCTAGGAGAGGGGGAACCCACGGGACTACGGGTGAGAACGTGCCTGGTCCTGTGCGATAAAAGACGGACGCCGCCCGGGCCCCGCAGGGCCCGGACGCGCACCGCACGCTGGGTTCAGAATACCGAGTTAGACCATCGAGCGCCGGCCCGAGAAGGCCCGCATGATATAGAGCAAGATCACGGCGCCGATGAAGGCGACGATCATGCTTCCGAGGTTCACGCCCGTGACGCCCACGTGACCGAAGAAATTGAAGACCCAGCCGCCGATGAATGCGCCGACGATACCGACGACGATGTCACCGAGAACACCCCCGGGCCCCTCGCCCGGCACGACCCATTTCGCCAGAATTCCGGCGATGAGACCCACGATCAACCAACCTAGCAAACCCATGATGATGCCTTCATCTCAAGCGAATCCGCGGCGCGACGCCGCATCCTGCAGGAAATCGTTCCCGCGAAAACTTGGCCCGAAACCATCGCACGATTCGTGCCGGGCTTGCGTTGCAGAACCATGAAGCATCGCATCCTCGCAACGCTGGCCGCGTTCGCGCTTGCAGCCGGCAGCGGCGCGGCAGCCAGCGCGCAGTCGTCAGGCCGGCATCTTACCCCAACGCTGACCGTCACGGGTGAGTCCACCGTCACCCGGGCGCCGGATCGTGCGACGGTCTCGTTCCGCATCGAAACGACGAACGATGTAGCGGCTGCCGCGACCTCGGCCAACGCGGCCATCGCCAATACCCTCACGGCCAAGCTCGCGCCGCTCGGTATCCCGGCGAGCGCGATCTCGAACACCGGCTACGGGCTGAGCTACAACCCGCGCCCGGCCAAGCCCGATCCGGCCTCGACGCAGCGCTACGGCTACACCGTCGAACGCACGATCAACGTGATCGCGAACTCGGTCGATAGCGCCGGCGCGGTCGTCGATGCAGGCGTTGCGGCCGGCGTGACGGGCGTCAACGGCGTCTCGTTCTCGCTGCATGACGGACACGCGGCCATGCGCAGCGCGCAAGCCGCCGCCCTGGCCGACGCGATCGCCCAAGCCCGCGGCCTAGCCGCTGCCGCCAAAGTGCGGCTGGTCCGCATCCTCGCGATCTCACCGTCGGGTAACGCCGTCCCACAGCCCCTCATGCGCGCCGGCCCGGCCGTCATGATGGCCGCCGCCGTCCCGACGACGATCGACCCTGGTAACTTAACGGTGCAAGCCAACGTCACCGTGCAGTACGAGATCGCTCCCGACCACGGCTAGCGGCGAAACTGAAGCCCGACCGGGCAAGTACCTCACGTTGATGGAACACCTCCGGTGATGGAACGTCAGGCCGACTGCGAGATCTGCCGCCTGCGCCCGGCCAGCACGCAAGATTACGCGCTGCGCGGCGGGCGCTGGGTTGCGGCGTCGGTGTGCGACGAATGCGCCAAGACACGGCGGCGCGCGATCTTACCGTACGTCGGCGCCGCAACGGCCGCGGCGGCAATCTTCGCCGGCGCGGCGTTTGCCATCGACTCGATCTCGCGGCGCAATCCGCCGCCGGGCCGCGAAGACCACCCCGAGAACCGCACGAATCCGCTCACCGATCTCGGTCGCGCGCTGCGCGGCGGAACGCCGACGCTGGGCGCGTTTTCGCGCGATCTCACCGCGATGGCCAAGGCCGATAAGCTCGACCCGGTCGTCGGCCGTGACGACGAGATCGAACGCGTGATCTCGATTCTCGCGCGCCGCAGCAAGAACAATCCGGTGCTGGTCGGCGAACCCGGCGTGGGCAAAACGGCGATCGTCGAAGGGCTCGCGCAGCGCATCGTGCGCGGCGACGTTCCGGCCGCACTGCGTGACAAGAAAGTTCTCGCGCTCAACCTCGGCCCGCTCGTTGCCGGGACGAAGTACCGCGGCGAGTTCGAAAGCCGCGTCAAGCGCATTCTCGATGAAGTGAAACGCGCCGCGCGCGACGTCATCCTGTTCATCGACGAACTGCACACGCTGGTCGGCGCCGGCGCGGCCGAAGGATCGCTCGACCTCTCGTCGATGATCAAACCCGAACTCGCACGCGGCGAACTGCAATGCGTCGGCGCGACGACGTACGACGAGTACCGCAAGTACATCGAGTCCGACGCCGCACTCGAACGCCGTTTCCAACCGGTAACGGTTGAAGAGCCGACGATCGAGCAGACGATCTCGATCCTGCGCGGGCTGCGGCCGAAATACAGCGCGCACCACCACGTGACGATCGACGACGCCGCGCTCGAAGCCGCCGCGACGCTCGCCGCGCGTTTCATCGCCGACCGTTTCCTGCCCGACAAGGCAATCGACGTCGTCGACGAAGCGGCGGCTACCGCCGCGATGTCGGGAGCGCCCAACGTCGACGTGGCCCGCGTCGCGGCCGTCGTGTCGCGTTGGACGGGCATTCCGCAAGGCACGATTACCGATGCTCAGCGCGCGGGGTTGCTCGCGCTCGAAACGCAACTCGAGGCCCGCGTGATCGGGCAGAGCAATGCGGTCCGCCGCGTGGCCGAAGCGGTGCGCCGCGCGCGTGCGGGTCTGAAAGATCCGCGCAAACCGGTCGGCGGCTTTCTCTTCATCGGCCCGAGCGGCGTCGGCAAGACCGAACTCGCTCGCGCGCTCGCGCACGCGCTGTTCGGCACCGACGACGCACTGATCCGGCTCGATCTTTCCGAGTTCACCGAGGCGCACACGATCTCGCGTTTGCTCGGCGCACCGCCCGGCTACGCGGGCCACGACGAACCGGGCCAGCTCACCGAACCGATCCGGCGGCGCCCGTATTCCGTCGTGCTGTTCGATGAGATCGAAAAGGCGCACCCCGACGTCGCCGCGATCCTCTTGCAAATCCTCGACGACGGCCGCGTGACCGATGCCAAGGGCCGCGCGATCGACTTCCGCCACGCGATCGTGGTCTTGACCAGCAATCTCGATCGCGAGGATCTCGTCGGGGCCTTGCGCAGCGAGCTGTTGGACCGCATCGACGAAGTGATCGTCTTCGACGAGCTGGGGTTGCCCGAAATCGAGCAGATCGTCGCGCTGCAGATCGCGCTGCTCGCCGAGCGCATGGGCGCGCACGCGATGCAGCTCGAGTTGACCGAGCGCGCCCGGGTTTTCCTCGCCACCGAAAGCATGTCGGCGGGGGACGGCGCCCGCAACGTCGCACGCTCGATCTCACGCCACGTGGCCACCCCGCTCTCGGGTGCCATCCTGCGCGGAGAAATTCGTACCGGACAGACCGCGAAAGTCGCTTTTGATGGGAAAGAGATTACGGTCAACGCTGCTTGAGGGGTCTTTTCATGAAGCTCATTCCTGCGGCGGCCGCCGTGCTGGCCGCCGCTGTTACCCTGGTGAACGTCGCCGGCGCACAGTCGCTGCCCACACCGCCGCCGCCCCGGGATGCGACCTCGACCACGATCTTCGACGCGATGCTCGCGGTCGCGCGCGCGGCCAGCAGCAATCCCAGCGCAGCGCAAAGCGCGGCCCTTTCCTACCAGGCCGCGGTCCAGCAGTACAACGTCGGGGATTACGACCGCGCCCGCATGAGCGCGATCGCGGCCATGGGACAAGCGATGCCGGCCCCGCCGCTCCCGGCGCCCTCGATCGTGGCGCCGGCGATCCCGCAGCAGGCGTATTACCAGATGCCGCTCCTCGTGGCACCCGATCAGGCCGACGCGGAAAGCTACCTGGCGCTGGCGCGCCGTTCGATGCTGACCTGCGGAGCTGCGGGAACGAACCCGCCCCAGGTGATGCAGCAGTACGCTGCCGCATCCGCGGCGCTCAACGCCAAGAGCTACGGCGCGGCCAAGGCCGACTCGCAAGCCGTGGTCGACTACTGCGCGGCGGCAAACAACGCGTTGGCCGCCCAAGCCGCCGCGGCGCCCCAAGCTCCGTCGACGCCGATCCCGATGACCAGTTATCAGCCCGTGCCGCTCGCGACGCTGGGACCGGACCCCGCGCTCGCGCAAACGCCGGCCCCGGTTCTATTACCGACGCCGCCGCCCGCACCGGCCAGGCATGGCTTCCGGCTCTAAGTCACACGCGCCGTCGCCGGCAAGCCCCGGACGGCGGCAACGCGAAGGGCCGGGTATGAAACGCTTTCTGTGCGCCCTGGCCCTGTTCGCTTTCGCTGCCGCGCCGGCACTGGCCGACCCGAAGTCCGACATTATCGCGGCCATGATCAACCTGCAAAAAGCGGGCACCTACCACATGACGATCAACGCCAAGAACAACCAAAAGATGGAAGCCGACATGGCGTTGCCGGCAAAAATGCACATGTACTCGCCACAAATGGAAATGATCAAGATCGACAACACGATGTGGGTCAAGATCGGCGGTCAGTGGCGCCAGATGAACATTCCGAACGTCGAGACGATGACGGCCAGCATGACCGGCCCGATGGAAATGGCGAGGGGCCAAGCCGACGACCTGGTCGTGACCGACCTCGGGATGAAGACTCCGAACAGCGGTGGCCCTCCGCTGCACGCCTATTCGATGACGAACAAAGCGGGCAAAAGCCCAGCAACGGTCTTCCTCGATGGCGGTATCGTGAGAGAAATCGACAGCAACGACGGCACCAGCATGGTCATCTCGAAGATCGGCGTGCCGGTCGACATCTCGCCGCCGAACTAAGTTATTTGAGGATGCGCGCAATCGCGGCTTCGATCTCGCTCGCGCTCATTTCCCCGGGATGATACATCCGCACGATGCCCTTCGCGTCGATGAACACGTGCAGCGGAAAGTATAATCCGCCTCCGTAGCTCGCCCGCGTCGAATTATCCGGATCCACCGCCAAGGCATACGGCACGTTGAAATCGTGCGCAAACCCCTGCGCCTTTCCCACGCTCTCGCCGACGTCGACGCCGATCACGCGCAGACCCCGCGCCGCATACTTCTTGCTGAGCGCGACGATGCTCGGCGTCTCGAGCCGGCACGGCCCGCACCACGTGGCAAAGAAGTTCAGGTACACCGGACGGTTGTGCAGCGCGACGTTGCTGATCGTCTTCCCATCCGAGGACGTCAAGCTGAAGGGCGGCGCGGCATCGCCGGGCCGGGGAATCGCCAGCGCCGGCGCAGCGAGCGCCAGCACGGCGGCTGCGAGGATGGGTACGACGCGAGCGAGCATCATCGGGCGAATCTCCGGGCGGGTCAACTGAACGAGGGAAACGTTACGGCCTTCGCGTCGAGTTCCATCTGCGCCAGCAATGCCTCGACCGAATCGAAACGCATCTGTTCGCGCACGAAGCGGAAAGCGCGCAGCGCGAGCTCCTCGCCGTAGAGCGAGCCGTTGAAGTCGAGCAGCCACGCTTCCACCGTGCGCGCCGTGCCGTTGAACGTCGGGTTCGTTCCGATGGAAACGAGCCCGGGATAATCGCGCCCTTCGTGCCGTCCGGTGATCGCGTACACGCCGTCCGGCGGCAGCATCTTCTCCGCCGGCACAATGACGTTGGCCGTGGGAAAACCCAAATCGTGCCCGCGGCCGGCACCGAACCCGACGATGCCGCGAACGGTGTACGGAAATCCGAGCAAACGGTCGGCGAGTGCAAGGTCGCCCGTGGCTACGGCAGCCCTTACGCGCGTGCTCGAAACGCGCTGGCCGTCAACCAGCGCGTTCGGGACGCCGATGACTTCACGCCCCTGCGCGGCGAGGTGAGCCTGCGCGAACGCCACGTCTCCAACGCGCTTCGAGCCGAAGCGAAAATTCACGCCGACGATCATCGCGCGCGCGCCGAGCGCGCCGATCAGGACGTCATCGAGGAACGCTTGCGGCGACAGCGAGGCAAACTGCTCGTCGAACGTCAGCACGAACATCTCGTCGACGCCCGCGCGCGCAAAGGCGTTGACCCGTTCGGCCATCGTCGCGATCTGCGGCGGCACCTCGCCCGGCCGCAAGAACGTCATCGGATGTGCCGCAAACGTCAGCACCGCCGTGCGCTCTCCCGCGCGCCGCGTTGCTAGCAGCGCACGCACGATCGCTTGATGCCCGACGTGAAACCCATCGAACACGCCGATCGCAACACACAGTGGATGCCGCGCGCGTTCCACCCGATATGCCTCGCCCTCCGGCAACGCATAGTGCAACTTCACAAGAACACCTTACGCGGCGCCAATAGCGCCCCGACCGCCTCGCCGACGCCGACCAGCACGCGGGCCGAATCGCGTACGAACACGTGCTTGTCCGCCGACGGCTCGTCCAGCGGCACGACGCGGCCGGCGCGAAAATCCGTCGCCCGCCGCCCATCCAAAACCACCGTCGGAATCGGAATGACGCGCTCCGGCGGCACGAGCGACCCCAACGGGTTCGCCGCGACTTCATCGAGCGTCAAACTTTCGTAGAGCACGAACGGTCCCGACGCCTCACGCAACAACGCGCCCATGTGCCCAACGGTCCCGCAGGCCGCCGCCAGGTCCTCGCACAGCGTGCGCACGTACGTCCCTTCGCTGCACGCCACGCGCATCCGAACGGTATCGCCGTCGCGACCAAGCACGCTCAGCGCATAAATCGTCACCGCCCGCTTCGCCCGCTCGACACTAATCCCGCGCCGCGCAAGCTCGTGCAACCGCTGCCCGTCGTGGTGCACGGCACTAAACATCGGCGGAACCTGTTCGATCGCGCCCACAAACGTCTGCACGGCCGCATCCAGCTGCCGGTCGACATCATCCGGAACCGGCGCCGTCGCGATCACCGCGCCGACCCCGTCGGCCGTATCCGTAGCACGCCCCAACACGAGCGTAAACGCATAGGCCTTACGCCGATCCTCGATCAGCGGCAACAACCGCGTCGCACGCCCGAGCGCCACCGGCAGCACGCCCGCAGCTTGCGGATCCAACGTACCAAGATGCCCTACGGCTAACTTCGAGCCGTCTTCCGTCGCATACATCCGCCGCAAGCGCGCACCGAACTGCGTCGACGTCGGCCCCGCCGGCTTGAAAAGATTGAGAAACCCAAGCATAAGGCTCCGCTAAACGAAGCGCCTACAGTCCCTCGGCCTTGAGCGCCGCGCGAACCCCAACGATCGCCGCGTCCAAATCGCCGGGATAGGTCAACCCAGAAGCCATGAAATGCCCGCCGCCACCCAACGTAGCAGCCGCCGCCTGCACATTCACCTTACCGCTAGACCGCAAACTGACGCGCACCGCCCCATCAAAGTCCTTAAAGAGCGCCGCAGCCTCAACGCCTTCCACCGCCCGCAAATGCTGCACGATCTCCTCGGTATCCTCACCGTCAGCATTACACGCCTTGAGCATCGCCTCATCAACGACGGTCCAGCAATAGCGCCCATCTTCTTCAAGCCGAGCCGCCGCCACCGCGTTCGCCACGAGCTTCGTCGCCGCAAACCGCTTGTTCGCAAAAATCCAATCGGTAATGAGCGGCTTATCCGCCCCCCGCTCCATCATCTCCGCCGAAATGCGCAACACATCAGCCGTCGTATTCGTGTGCATAAACGCACCCGTATCCGTCATGATGGTCGTAAGAATACACGTCGCAATATCCGGCGTAACCGGCACATTCATCGCCTTGAGAATGCGCAGCACACAAGTCCCGGTCGAAGCCTCAGTCTCAAGAATATAATTCAAAAACCCAAACTTCGAATTCCCCAGATGATGGTCGATGTTGAGCATATTCTCGCGAGCAATCTGAGGCAAATATTCCCCCGCCCGCGAAAAATCGCTCATATCCCCAAACACCCAAAGCGTATCTTTAGGCAAATCCGCCGGCACCGCACGCGCGACAAATTCCGTATCCGGCAAAAACCGTAAATTCCGCGGCACCGCATCCTGCTGAAAATACCCAACCCGCTTCCCGAGCGACTTGAGCGCGAGCCCCAACGCCAACCCAGCTCCGAGCGTGTCGCCATCCGGCTTGACGTGCGAAACAAACATAAACGACGACCGCCGCCGCAGTTCCGCCACAACTTCTTCGGTGGTCGCCGAAGCCGTCTCAACAACACTACTCATCAATCACCTTCGTACGCTCCAGCGTCTTCGATAAAGCAATCGCCTGTTCAGTAGAGCGGTCCTCAACAAACACGAGCTCAGGCGTATGCCGAAGCTTCACCAAAGCTCCAACCTCACCGCGAATAAATCCGGAAGCGCTCTTCAGCGCATCCATAGACTGCCGCGCCACATGCCGATCCCCAATGATCGAGACGAACACCTTGCAGTTCATCATATCGCTGGAAATCTCAGTCCGCGTAACCGTGACAAATCCTAGCCGCGGATCCTTGAGCTCCTCGGAAATAACTTTAGCCACGGCACGTTGCATCTCATGATCGATGCGCGCCTGGCGCTGCTGTTTCACGATGATCTCCGAGTTGCGGCGGGACGCTGCATTGTGGTGCGGGGGACGTTCTGATTTTTCCGTCGTGGAAAAATCAGAACTCGGCTGCGGCGCTGCTCTCGGCATCCTGCCTCCGCATCGCCGCAGACGCCCCCGCGCCACAACGCAGCGTCCCGCCGCAACTCAGCCACCACCTGGATCAAGCCGGCTGCAGTTCTGCCGGAACCAGCTCCGAGCTATACGCCTCGATCACGTCACCCTGTTTGAGGTCGGCGAACTTGGCTACTTGGACGCCGCACTCGAAGTTCTCGGCAACTTCGCGAACGTCGTCCTTGAAGCGGCGGAGTGATTCGAGTTCGCCATCCCACACGACGGCCGAGTCACGGATGACGCGGACCTTCGCATTGCGGACGAGCTTGCCGGATTGCACGTAGCAACCCGCGATCGCGCCGACCTTCGAGACCTTGAAGATCTCGCGCACTTCGGCGCGTCCGAGGATGATCTCGCGGAACTTCGGTGCGAGCATACCGACCATTGCTTTCTTCAGGTCGTTTTCTACGTCGTAGATGACTTGATAGAAGCGCAAGTCGACTTGTTCGGAGTCCGCTTGGCGCTTGACCGACTCATCGGGCCGGATGTTGAAGCCGATCAACACCGCGTTCGAAGCGGAGGCAAGGTTGACGTCGTTCGGCGTGATGCCGCCGACGCCGGCAAGGATGACACGGATGTCGACCTCGGGCGTCGAGAGCGATTCCACACGAGCGCGCAACGCTTCGACCGAACCTTGACCTTCGGCTTTGAGAATGAGGTTGAGGGCTTTCTGACCGCCGTCCGCGGGCATCGCCATGAACGTCTCGAGCGAAACGCGTGGTCCCGACGTCGCCGCGATGCGAACGTCGCGGCGTTTGGTCGTACGTTTCGCCGCCGCTTCGCGCGCCGCACGTTCGTCGGAAACGACCATCAGCGTGTCGCCGGCAGACGGAACGTCGGAGAGACCCATGACTTCGACCGGAATCGAAGGCCCGGCTTTCTTGACCTGTTTGCCCTTGTCGTCGGTGAGCGCACGGATCTTGCCGTACGCCGAGCCGACCACGATCACGTCGCCGACGCGCAGGGTGCCGTTCTGCACGAGCACCGTTGCGACGGCACCGCGGCCGCGATCGAGTGCGGATTCGATGACGACACCGGTTGCGCGACGCATCTTGTTCGCCTTGAGCTCTTTGAGATCGGCTTCGAGCAGCACGGTTTCGAGCAGCTTCTCGATGCCCTCGCCGGTGCGCGCGGAGACGCCGACCATTTCGATCTGGCCGCCCCACTCGACGGGCTGCAGGCCTTCGTCGGTGAGCTGCTGCTTGACGCGGTCGGGCTGAGCGTCTTCTTTGTCCATCTTGTTGATGGCGACGACGATCGGAACTTTCGCGGCCTTGATGTGCGCGATGGCTTCTTTGGTCTGCGGCATCACGCCGTCGTCGGCCGCGACCACGAGGATCGCGACGTCGGTGACCTTGGCGCCGCGCGCACGCATGGCGGTGAACGCCTCGTGACCGGGCGTGTCGATGAAGGTGATCTTACGATCGTCTTTGTCGACGGTGTATGCGCCGATTTTTTGCGTGATGCCGCCGGCTTCGCCCCCGGCAACGTTGGCGAAGCGGATCTTGTCGAGCAGCGAGGTCTTACCGTGGTCGACGTGACCGAGCACGGTGACGACGGGCGGACGCGGCGTGAGCAGCTCCGGCCGATCTTCTTCTTGCTCGACGACGACTTCATCGCCGGCTTCCTTGACGATGGCGTTGAACCCGAACTTGCGCGCGACGGCGATGGCCTGTTCGCTCGAAATGTTCTGGTTGATCGTCGCCATGGTGCCCATGCGGAAGAGTTCCTTGATGACGTCCGCGGCGTTCACGATCATCGAGGTCGCGAGTTCTTGCACGGTGAGGACGTCGGGGATCTCGATCGACTCGAGCTTGGTCGGCGCCGGTTGAATGACGCCGTCGATCATGCGGCCGCCCTTGCGTTGACGCTGCTTCTCGAGCAGCATCTCCGTCTCACGGTCTTTCTTCGATTCGTCGCGGTCGCGCGCGCTGGGACGCTGGCCGGGACGGCCACCGCCGGACGGACCGGAACTGGGGCTCGGCCCCTGGCCGGGGTTCAGCGGGGCGCCGGGACCGCCGCCGGTGCGGGGAACGAAGGGACGCGGCGGCGCGCTACCGCCGGGCAGGGCGCGGAAGACGCCGTTGCCGGCGGGGCGCCGGACGGGTGCGCCGTTGACCGGCTGACCGGGAACGGGCGGCTGGCCCGGACGCGGCGTCTGGTAGCCCTGGCCGGGAACGCCCATGCCGGGCCGCGGCGCGACGCCGGGGCGGCCGGGGATTCCGCCGACGCCGTTGGGCGAGGCCGAGTTCGGATTCGGCGGGGGCACCGGACGGGGCTGAACGATCGAGGACTGGCCGGCCGGAACGGGCCGCAGTTGCGGGACCGGCTCAGCCGGCGAGAACGGACGGCGCGGCGGCATCGGGCCGACGGGCGGACGCGGCGGGGCACCCGGGGCGACGCGCGGGGCAACCGAACCCGGGACGGGACGCGTCGGGGCACCCGGCGCGATGCGCGGCGCGGGTCCGGCGGGCGGGCGCGGCGGCGCGGCCGGCGGTTCCTCCGGCGGCGCTACGGGCGCGGCGGCGGCCGGTTCGACGGCGGCCGGTTCGGCGGCGATCGCTTCGGCGGCGACCGGCTCTTCGACGGCCGGCGCGGCCGCGGCCGGCTTGGGCGCGCGCTTCGGGGCCGCAACGGGCTTCAGGGTCGTCACAGGCTCGGCCGCAACGGCGGCAGCCGGCGGCGGGGCGACGGCGGCGACCGGAGCAGCCTCAGCAGGAGCAGCCGCCGCGGGAGCAGCGACGGCAGCGGCCGGGGGTGCGGGTGCGGCGGCCTTGGCGGCCTTGGCGGCCGGGGCAGCTTTGGGAGCGGGCTTGGCGGCCCCCTTGAGCTGGGCGCGAAGAAGGTCGGCGACCTTCGGTTCGACGACGCTCAGCTGGCTTTTCGCCTCGAGACCCAAACGCCCAAAGAGCGCCATGAGGTCCTTCGACGACATGTTGAGCTCCTTAGCGAGCTCGAAAATTCGTACCTTACCGGTTGCCATAGTGTCCTTTATCGTAACTCGGCCTGGCCCGTAAAGGCTGCGGCCGACTCCCTCAATCGCTCATGTGTGTGTCCTGAAGTTCGTAGTGCGTGATCGCAAACGCGCCGAGACCCGGAAATCTCTTGTTCTTGATGACTGCGCCCGCACACTGCACGCCGCAGAGATAAACTCCGCGTCCCGCACTGCGCCGGGCCCCGTCGGCGGACCAGCCGTCGTCGCGCCGGACGAAGCGCTGCAGCCGGGGCTGCTCGCGCCGTGTCCGGCAACCAACGCACGTCCGCGCCGGTGTGGCCATTATTCGCTGCCGAATTGCTCCCGCTTGAATTCTTCAAGCCGGCGCAGCAACTCGTCATCAATAGTCAACGCCGTTTCGCCCTCTTCCGTTTCAGCCGCCGCTTCCTCCGCGACCGGTTCGGCAACGTAGTCCTCGGCCGGCACGGCTTCGCGCTCGGCGAGATACCGTGCCCGCGCTTCCGCGGCCTCGGAATCGCTGGTGATGTCGAGCCGCCAGCCGGTCAACCGGGCAGCGAGCCGGACGTTCTGCCCTTCGCGACCGATCGCGAGGGAGAGCTGATGGTCGGGAACGGTGACGAGCGCGATCCCGTCATCCTCGAAGAGCTCGACCGCCAGGACCTTCGCCGGCGCCAGCGCGTTCGAGATGAACGTCTGCAGGTCGGGCGAGTAGCGGATCACGTCGATCTTCTCGCCGCGCAGTTCGTCCGAGACGTTGGCAACGCGGCTCGACTTCGGCCCCAGGCACGCGCCGACCGCGTCGATCTCGGGGCGCTTGGAGTGCACGGCGACCTTCGTGCGCGAGCCGGGCTCGCGCGCGATCGCCATGATCTCGACGATGTCGTCTTGGATCTCCGGCACCTGGAACTCGATCAAACGCTGCACGAGGCCTTCAGCCGCGCGCGAGAGCACGACCAACGGTCCCTTGTTCGTCTTGCGCACGTCGAGCACGTAGGCGCGAATGCGATCGTTGATGCGGAAGTTCTCGCGCGGCACTTGTTCGGAGAACGGCAGCAGCGCTTCGTTCTTGTTGTCGAGCAGCACGTACATGTTGCGCTGCTCGTACCGCTGAACCGAGCCCATCACGATATCGTGCAGCTTGGCGGAATACGTGTTGTAGACCGTATCGCGCTCGGCTTCACGGATGCGCTGCACGATCACTTGCTTCGCGGTTTGCGCGGCGATGCGGCCAAAGTCTTTCGGCGTCACTTCCTTGTCGAAGAAGTCTCCGGCCTCGTACTTCGGACCGGCTTCCGCCTTGGAAATCTCGAGCTTGGGGTCTTCCGGCTCGCCTTCGACCACGTTGCGGCGATGATAGACCTTGTAGTCGCCGGTTTGGCGGTCGATCGAGACGATCGCGTTCGCATCGGGACCGAAGTTCCGCTTGTAGGCGGAAATCAGCGCCGATTCGAGCGCTTCGAGAAGGCTCTCGAAGCTGATGTTCCGTTCGTTCTCGATCTCGCGTAGGGCCGCGATCATCTCTGCGTTCATGCTTTGCTCTGTTTCATCGGGCAGACGCCGGGGGAGGCCCCGACACAACAGAAGCGCGGGCAAGTGCCCACGCTTCTAGCGTACTCTAAGGGAGATTATGGCACGCCGCCCGCGGTTTGGCAAGGCGAGGGTCCCGTAAAACGCCATAAAGGCGCCGGCTGCTTCCCGGCTGGGCCTGAAGACGGTCGACCTCGGGGCTGCCTTACGGCCGGTCCAGTCGGCCTATTATCCCACCGACCAGCCTTCCACGGTGATGCGGGACCGCAGGCCCGACTCAATCCGGGTTGCCGGTTACCTGCACGTTGACGATCGAGGCGTCGTCGCGGTCCGCCGAGAGCACGCTGCACGCGGCGACGCTCGAATGCACGTGAATGTTCGCCACACCTTCGCTCGAAGCCACACACACGGGAACGTGCGCGTACGGGCGATGGAACGCGAAAACGTAGCGGCCACCCGCAAGCTTTCCGCGCGTCGCAAATGACGCGGGCTTTCGCTGGTCCAGCCGATCGACATCCGCGCTCGCGGCAGCGAACCCGCCATATGCATCGACGGTCGCCAGCGGCGCGAGCGTATTCGACATGCCGCGCGCGATCTCGAACCGGTCGTGGTTCACGTTGAAGCCGGCAAACCAGCGCGGGGCGGAAGCAACGTCGGCGCCGGACCAATCGGCGAAGATGTTGTTGGTGATTCCGAAACGGCGATTGCCGCCGTCGTTCGCGCTCAGGATTCTTCCGTAGGGGGGCTTGAGGTTCAAGCCGTCGATCTCGATGCCGTTGCCGCCGACGACGAGCGAACGAAACTGCGTCACGGCCAGCGCGAGCTTCCAACCGCAGGCCGTTCCGAACGCGGAGAAGGTCCCCGCGCACGCGGCATCGCGGGCCCAAAACGTCGCCCCGGCCGTGCCGCGCTCGAACGGGATGTCGTTCACCTCGCCGAGTTGCAACCCGAACGATGGGCGATTGGCCAATCGCGCTTCCCAATTCGTCCCATCGAAGTGCGCGTTGCTTGCAATCCAGCCGTCGCCCGCAACCTCTTGGAACGGGGAGGCCGGCTCTTGCGCCGCGCCCGGTGCGCACAGCAGTACCGTTGCGATGAGACCGGCCGACACAAATCCGCGCATCATGGCTCTATCCTACGCCCGCCTGCAAACGCCCGTCGATTTGCTCGCGCAGCGCGGCGACGTGCGAGCGCGTCGCGACCATCGACGATACAGCGCCGAAGCGGTGACGGATCGCGTCGATCACGCTGGCCTCCAACGGGACGGCCGCGAGCATCGTCAACGAGCCGCCGATGTTCGCCAGCACCAAACTGCCGTGCGCGGCGAACAGATCGGCCGCCGCCCGCAGCGTTCCGTCGTCGACCGGCGCGGCGGCCAACTCTTCTTGGTGGACGGGAAGATCGAAATAATCCCGTAGCACCACGACGCGCCGAGCGTCGCCGCCGGCCGAGCCGCCGAGCGTAACCGTGGTCCGGCGCCAGCGCTCGACCTGGTGCAAGCGATACGCGAGCTGCATCGTTGCCGAACGCGAGTCGGCGTCGTTGCCGCGGTCGACTACGACGAACATCCCGCCATATTGGTTGAGGAAGTCGGCGATCTGATCGTTGGATTGCGCTTGGTTCGTCGTTATCGTGAGACGCGCGTTGTTGGAAACCGTGAACCACACGTCGTCACGCAGGAACGAGCAAATGCCACCGAGTTCGAAGAGCCGGCCGACGATCGCGATGCTGAGCGACTTCGCGCCGTGCGGCACCGGAATCGTGACGTCGATCGTCGGCGTCCGTCCCGCGGTGCGCACGGAAATCGTACTGACGGGAATATCGTTCGCGGTCACCTCGATCGAAGAGCCCGGATCGGCCTGCGGCGAGATCGTGATCGGCGCGTGCAGGTGTACGGACTGCAATCCCGTTGCGACCGGAACGAAAACGGAAAGCGATGCATTGGGGCCTCGCTCGAGAATCGTGTCGCGATAGCCGAACGCCTCGAACGGCACGACGCTGGTCGATGCCGAGGCCGGCAAAGCGCTTAAAACGGCGTTGGTTACGAGCACGAGACCAAGTAAGGCTCTCGTAAGCACTCGTTTCATCGTATGATTCCTGTCCGGTCAGGAGACAACTGAAACCAGACGAATCGTAAAGCTACCGCTGCATTTCGGCTATTACGAGTACAGGAACGCTCCGACTACGCGCACGTTGAGAACCTCCGGCGTCGGGTGCGCAGCAATGTCGGCGAGCCCAAGCAACCTCGCAGACGGCATTAGTTCTTTTTCTCGCGCTTCGCGCGTTGCAAATCGGCCCGTATGTCGTACTCGAGATTGGCCGACTTGATCGCGGTCAGCGGAATCGGGAGTTCGTTTTCGGCCTTCGCGCCGGTGTGCAGGATGACGTTGCTGCCGCGCAAGCCGCCCAGCACGCCGCGGTGCGTCTTGGCGTTACCGATGGCGAGCGTCGTGACGATCTTCGCGTTGCGCCCGCTGAAGCGGTCGTAATCGGCTTCTCTGACCAGCGGCCGGTCGACGCCGGCCGAACTGACTTCGAGGGTGTATTCGTCGGGAAACGCATCGAGCGCCACGTTGATGCGCGCGGCGATGCGCTCGCAGGTTGCAATGTCGACGCCGCCTTCGCGATCGACCATCACGGTCAAGGCCGATGTGCGCCCCGGGCGGATCGACGACGTAACGATCTCGATCGCGCGAAATGCCGGCTCGTGCGGAATAGCGCGAACGATGCGCTCGAACGCCTCGGCGAAGGGGGTTGCGGGCGCGGATTCATGCATGCCGGCATGTTCTACGGGCGGCGGCGCGGTACCGGGGTCGTGATGCTGCCGGGTTCGACCTTGATCATCCCGGGTGCATCGCACGGAACCTCGACCGTTTCGATGTCGGGCTTCACGTCGTGCAAGGCCCCGGGCAGCGTGAGGGCGCCGGGCTTCGAGACGTCGGGCCGGGAGTCGGACGGGCGCAGCGGGTGCTCGGTGATCTTGTACGCGCGGCAGACGTCTTTACCCAGCAGCCCATGGACGCGTTCGTAGACGTATTCCACGGAGTCGGCCCGCGCGAGCGTGCGGGTGGTGTAGATCAGCCCGAACGTCTTCGCCAATATCTCCAGGGGCGGCGCGAGCGTGGCTTCGTAGGCGTCGAGAACGCGGTTGGTGCTGTAGCCGGGACCGAGCGGAACTTCCCGCATCCCCGCCGTCGGCTTCGTCGGGAGCGCAGCCCGAATGCGGTCGTTGAGGTTGCCGAGGCCCGTAGCGGCCGGCGTCGCCGACGGCGCAGGCGACGGCGGACGTGGCGACGGCGTGGTCAAGGCGACCGCAACGTGGACCGGGGCCGGGATCGGGGTCGCCGGGAGCACGACACGCGGCGGTGCGGGACGGGCGGTCGCGGGGCCCGGTGCCGCGGCAACGGCGGCCGGCCGGGGCGATGCGCGCTCGGCGACGGCCGTCGCCACCTGCGTCGGCGCCGCGGTTGGGCGGGCGGTCGGCGCGGCGGTTGGGCGGGCCGTCGGTACGGTGGTCGGGGCGCTCGTGGGAGCCGCGGTCGGCGGTTGCGTCGGGCGCTCCGTCGGCTCGGCCGTGGGACGCACGGTTGGCTCGGGTGTTGGTTCCGGTGTCGGGCGCACGGTGGGCTCCGGTGTCGGGCGCACGGTGGGCTCCGGTGTCGGGCGCAC
>Ga0182030_10005873_pt1 | contig 25984 bp, 29 predicted proteins | sample 812S3MmetaG_FD_121299 | JGI IMG/M metagenome (GOLD analysis project Ga0182030, IMG submission 121299) | Permafrost microbial communities from Stordalen Mire, Sweden - 812S3M metaG (Illumina Assembly) | ecosystem: Environmental > Terrestrial > Soil > Wetlands > Permafrost | place: Sweden...
GCTCTTGAGGATGAACAGTTCATTTCGCTCATCCTTACTGAGGTGATGGATTTTTTCATGATCCTAGGATAGCAGGGTGTTCGGATTCATATGCGATTTTACGATAAACAGATAGAGGCGTTCCCCTTAATGAAACTCACCGAAAGTGCAGTACTCCCCTTCCAAACTATAGAGATCGTGGACGAGCCACGCGCCGAGGTTGATACCTCTGCTCAAATGGGGCTATTCGATTTTGATAACAGAGGGCGGCAAATAAAGAGAAATCTATGGATAAGCAAGACCACAACCGTATCAACAGCATTAAAGCTAGGCCAACAACAGCCATCTCACTGAATTCAGGTGAAGCACAGTCTTCGTATGATGCTCTAGCAGAAATACGAGATGACTACCGCAGGGCTAAAGAACAGCTTAAACGCTATAACAAGTTTATTGATAATCACAAGCCGGTAACTATATTGATCCCGCTTCTGTTGTCGTTAGTTGCTCTTCTTCCTGCGGCTAGCGGCACTAGTGGAGATCTCAGTCTTGAGATAGGTATGGCTCTATTTGTGGCGGGTCTTATTCTTGTCTTTGTGTGTGGCTGGCGTGGATCATCTAAGGCTAAAATTGAGCATAAAATAAAAGAGCTTAGAGAGGAAGCTGCACAATACCATCGTGCCACTGCTCTTGGCGAAAAGAATATATCACGTGATGAGTTAGGGCTCTTTCAGAATGATTTTGTATATTCTAAAGGAGAAGAAGTAAGTGAAGAAAGCATTGGCGCAATAAAACGTGATGATAGAGAGATAAAGACGCTACTCCGACAGGCGGGAACACTTGCCAATTGGAGTATTGTCGGACTGATTTTTCCGATCGTCGCATGGATACTCGGTGGTATAGCACTCAGCAAGCTTCGAAGTGTTCGTGAAGACTATCTCGAAGACTCTAAGCCTTTAGCCGACGAATATGAGACTCGTGCGTCTCACATAAGAAATGTTGCAATGACTATAATTACATTGTCTATAATCGTCAGCGTCATTTTTGTCGTGCATTTGTATATGTCTATCCAGGCGTCTAACCAGGCTCAGAATACGCAAACGTGTATGGCGAATGCTAGGAATGCTTATGATGCCACGGTGCCGGGTGCTGCTCAAACCCTCGGAGCGGAGTTGCAAGCCTGCCAGCCGTAGTACGAAGGGTATCGCCCCGATTCGTGTGTAAATATATCATAAGCCTGCCTGGGTAAAATTAAACAAACAGGTCTAAAGTTCAATCAAAACCCTACTTATTACAGAGGTGAAACAGCGAAAATTTACCTCCCGTTTTTATACTCTTTTTGACCTATTATTTTGGGAGATTAAATTCTGTCATTTATCTCTTTTACCCAAAGAAGACGCCGGAGCCTATGGCTCTATCGAGAAGCACCCCACGCTACATATTGAGTGAGGTGTATAATCCTGAGAAGAGCACCTAACAGAGTAAGTTTCAGTTATTCACACTGCCCATGAGCGACTCAGAAGACCATGAACCTCCAGAACCCTACATCGTGAGCTTTGCCCGGCATATCAAAAGAGAGTTTGGCGATGACTGGGGAACAGTAAAAACCGTAGACCACCATGATGCTGATGCGCCAGAGCCTTCTACTAATGACCCCTTGGAAGACTACGATTATGTCGTAAAACTCATTACTAACTTTGAGTCTGCATATGATCGAAAGGTACTGACGCATGAAAAGATCGCAAAGTATCAGGCAGAGCTGGATAGCGTCTCTAGCGAGTATGAGTATGACCCTTCACTAGATGGCCTCTATAGCGCATTTTACGAACTACAGGCGCTCATCCATAAGAGCGCGCATAGTAATGAGCTTGCTCTAAAATTCCTCACTGAGGCGGCAGATATACTGCCTCCAGACCAGCAATTTGTATCAAAGGCCGCTCAAACTTGGCAACTTGAAAATTCAAATGTTGCTCCTATCAACACAGCGCAACCTATTCATTTCCAGAATAGTACACCGAAAAAGAAGAAGCACAGTCGAGCAAAGATTCTATTTTTTAGTGTCCTCGGTATTTTGATTTTGCTTGGAGTCTTCGCGAACCCCATTTCTGATTACTTAACCATAGCGGGCGCTAATCCCACTATGGTTAAACTTGCCCACGATGCCAGCATGAGCCGAGAAGGTGAGCTTGTATTTTTGAGAGCAAATCCGCAATTGGTATCTAGCTCGCAACTCTCTCAAGAATGTCCGGCAGCACAAACCAACAACGATGGATTTATAGAGCAAGGCTGTTACGTGCCTAATCAATCTGACCCGACTACAGGCAACATTTACCTATTAAAAATGCCCTCGGCTCTATACAACGTTGAAGTAACGACTGCTGCTTACGAGATGCTACACCCGGTGTATTTCACCCTCACCCAAGATTCAGGTACGGCCTCTAATCTCAACCAAAGTATCGAGAATAATTTCACCACGCTCAAAGATGCTAACTTAACTGCGCAAGTTGGTAACTTCGCAAAGACTGAACCTGGCGCAAGAGACAACGAATTATTCTCTATTCTTGGGACTGAGTACTCTGATTTATCGTCGGACTTGGCCACCTACTATATGCCCTATTTTACTAACCTCGGTACAGATGTTTCTCTCAACAATCAGATAAACCAACTATTTCAAAATGATCAGTCGCAGCTTACACAACTACAAAACACAATAAATACTGATAATAGCGACGCGAATACCGCGTACAAGAACAGTGTAGGATGGGCCAATGACGGCAATGAATACGAGGACAACTACGACTACAATGTCTATTCGCAGGATATAGATAACGCCAATAGTACAATCGACCAATACAATCAGTTACTGACGCAATATGAAGTGCTAGTCGATCAATTCAACGGACAACCATTTAGCCAAGACACACCGACACAAACCCAAACCCAGTAGCTAGTTCGTCAGGCAAATGTCTTTTTGAACTTTAGTGAATAACCGATATAACTCACGGTGTTCATGCATAAATTAGCAGCAGTTACAAAGAAGCTAATTGTTCCCCACCAGCCAAACAGAAGGTTATGCAACTGTACTTTATAGAATAATTCCTTGGCGCAGTCACGGCACATCTCACCGCTATACGTTTTGGAATATCTCTGGATAATTACGCCCGTATTTTGATGAAGGCTTAGGTTAAGGTGATTTTTGACTTGGCCACACACTTTACAGTGGCCGCTGATGCTAATTGGTTTCGGTCTCGCAGCAATCTCCATTCTATTTCCCTTTCCTTCGATGACCACGTATAACGTCTCTGATTTTGGTTACAATTGAGTCGGCGAAGAGCACAAGGCATAAAACATCTGGGATGATCGTGAAGATAAGCCCAAATTCCAATTTGGTTAATATCTCAAAAAGGATGAGGAATGCTATAGATACCCAGAATAATTTAGCCGGTTTCCAGCTAGTGCGTGTAATGACACTTTTCGGTACGGTTGCAGTCTCCGCTTGGCTTTCCCACTCTCTTCCAGCATGGGAGATGAAGTGATCGTCAGGGAGTTTAACTGACTCGGCCTCATGCAAAAATTTCACCGCTTGGTCATTGTCGCCACGAGCTTGCCAAATCATAGCCTGCAATTCGTACAGCATAAACTTCTGTGAGCCTACCGTGTCATCCTCTTGGTACTTGTCAGCTAGTCGGTCAAGAAAGTGCTGGTATTTAGCAATCTCATCATCGTTGAGTTGGCCAATATCAGCCTTGTGCTCTATGGTGTGAATTGCTCGTTCGAGAGTCTGGAAATCCTTCTGCGTGTCCACGTCGGCCTTTCTGCCCTGTATTCTAGCATGTCACTGCATAGGATGGTCTAGAGATGGCAAGGTGTATAATCCCTAGTCAGCTATGTGTGGACTGGCTAACACCTTTACCGTGCAGGCTTATTAACACATTTGAGGTGGTACACTCACTGATCGCTTAGAGGAATAATGAGACTCTTGTCGTTATGCCTCACCGCGTTCACGTCCCTGCTGACCTTATACAACTCTAGTTTATTGTCTTCGTATGGTCGCAGTAGAGGCTCTATGTCATCTCTGGTCTGAAGCGAAGGCGCGAGCCAGGTGTCCCATTCATCGGGGCGCAATATCACTGGCATACGGTTATGTATCTTGGACATTTCACTATTAGGGGTCGTCGTCACGATTGAGTACGTTAGTAACTCTTGGTGCCACTCATCGTAGATACCGGCAAACGCAAAATACTTCTGATCTTTTGGGTGAATGTAAAATGGCTGTTTTTCTGTCCCCTGCTGTACCCACTCATAGAAGGCAGTAGCCGGTATTAGGCAACGGTGATGGCGGGCAGCGCCGCGCCAGGTTGGTTTCTCGAATACGTCTTCAGCTCTTGCATTAAACGTACTGTATTTTACTTGCGGCTCTTTCGACCACATCGGCACGAGTCCCCACTTCATCGGCTCGACGACTCGCTTCCCTTCGACGATGGCTACGACCGGCATCACCTGCGTAGGCGCAACGTTGTAGTTACTAAACGCTTGCTCGTGGGTGTCTTCGACGCCGAACAATGCCGCAGCCTCATCTGACCATTCCTCAAGTACATACCGATTACACATATCTAGCACTATAACTTTTGCGATTAAAAGGCACAATTATGGACCCGACGGTACAGATCAATGAGCGTGTTGATGTCGTCTGTGTTTTTAAGAAACAAGGCGAGGTCTTTTCGCTATGCGTCCCTGTAAAAATGCGTTGGCATGGGCGTGAGATTGAGCTGAGTGAGCTTGCGCTGCGCCACCCTACTGTCGCCGGAAAGCGCATGATACACGTCTTTCATATGGGCGACGGCGTCAACGGCTACCGGCTTGAGTTCGATGCTGAAGCGCTGACATGGACATTGGTGTGCCTTATTTCAGGAGAGGATCACGCATGAAAAACTATCGCCTCAACACAGAAATACCAAAGATAATGCACATCGATCTGAACAGTGCATTTGCATCGGCCGAGCAACAAGCCTGGCCAAGTTTACGCGGCCGTCCTATGGGTGTCACTAACAGATTATCGAAAGAGTGCTGTGTAATTGCCGCCTCGTATGAGGCTAAAGCTCTAGGCATTAAAGTGGGTACTCGTTTGAGTGAAGCAAAGGCGCTCTGCCCTGACTTCATCATGCTCGAAACCGACCCCACAAAATACACCCACATGTACAAGGGGCTCATCAGCATCATGCAGGACTACTCATCACACATAAAAATGAAGTCCATAGATGAGGGCGTTATCGACTTTCACCCCAAATACAGCACTGAAAAACGTCCACTTATTGATGTCGGCTACGAGATAAAACAGCGGGTGTACCAAACACTAGGAAGGCACATGCGTATTAACGTCGGCATAGGCACCAATCGATTTTTGGCAAAAATGGCGGCCGGTTGGCATAAACCCAATGGCCTCGATCAGCTCGACCATAAAAATCTTATTCCCTTTTACAAGAGTATTGAGCTCGAAGATATTACCGGCATTGCTGATGCGTTCGGTGCAAGGCTGAGAGCACACGGGATATTTACCCCGATGCAGTTTTTGGAAGCAAACGAGCAAGTGCTATGGAGGCGGGTGTTTAAGAGCATTGATGGACACTACTGGAAGCAACGCTTAACCGGTTTTGAGATCGACGATCACCCTACGAAGCTAGGCATGGTTGGTAGGCAGTGGGTGTTACCAAAGGCAAGCCACAATGACGAATGGCTCCGCTCATGCCTACACTTCCTAACGACTACAGCGGGAGTAAAACTTCGCTATCGAAATGTCGAGGCTCGTGGGGCGAGCGTCTGGATCTCTTTTAACGCTGGTGGTGGATGGCGGGATAAGCAGATGTTCCATATGCCGTTTTATACGGACGCCGACATTTGGCTCCATGTTTCTCGCCTGTTCGATCATCGGCCAAAGCACATGGACGTTCGGACTATGGGTATGTACCTCTACGAACTCACCCCCTCTACGCGCAGCCAACTTAGTCTGATGGATGACGTTATTAAGGCAGGTGAAATTACAAAAGCAGTCGACGAGATCAACGATTTCTACGGATCGTTTACGGTTTTTACAGCTGATACCCTCACCGGCACCAAAACGGTAAAACAGAAAATACCATTTGGCGGTACCGAATATTTTGAGCTGTTACTGAAGCGAGCCTAAAGTCCCTTAACGAGCTCATCGAGCTTGATCTTGAGTGCTTTAGCGACTTTCTTCATAGTCTCTAGCTTGGGCTCATACTCATCGTGTTCGAGCGCACTGATGTAGCTGCGTGACGTTTCGATTTTATTAGCCAACTCTTCTTGTGACATATCCAGAGCGCGGCGCAGTTTGCGAACACGCTTGCCGAAAGAGTCATTGTTATTGTATGGCAGGTCAGACATTATGTACCATACACTAGACATCTTACAGTTAAACTACTACACTGTGCGCAATACGTTATGTATTGCGCACAATACTTTTGCAGGGGATGGCTATATAAGTGATCTACAAGCGAAATCGGAACCTGACAAGCGACATTGTTTCTCGTTTAACGAGGGTGGCGCAAGCGAAACAAGAACACCTGATCTGCTTCAGCTTAGACAGCGCCCATCGGATAATTAACAGACACCACGTATTCAAGGGAACTCTTGATAGTGTCGGATCGCACCCCAGGGAAATATTTGTTGGTGCCGTCACCGATCACGCAGCTAAGATCGTAATAGCTCATAACCACCCCTACGGTGAGCCGACGCCCAGCCCGAACGATATTGAAGTGACACAACGCTTAATAAGTTGCGGTCGCATACTCGGTATTCCACTAGTGGATCACATTGTCGTTGCGGGTGGGAAACACTTTAGTTTTTCCGAAAACAGGCTCATGGACATCTACGAAGGTGAGCACATACAGGAGTACCTAAATTGAACATCGAAGAGCGGATAATTCCCGCCAGAGTTACCCTGTCACGTAAGTTGACGATAGATATGCTCGACCGCATACGCTTTGGAAAGATCGTCGTAGTCACCGATAAGCCACAAAACCTACTCCCTGCCATTAAAAAACAATGGCTCAAGGAATTGCGTAAGCAGCAAAATAAACGAGCATCATCTTTGGACGCTATGGTGATAGAACGGACTACAAAGTTTATTGCTCTCATGCAGCGTACAAACTTTAGTACCAAGTCACCGCTCATTGATGAGTTTTGTGACGTATTCTTTACTAGCCCCGAGAAATTAGAAGTGGTAGGTATGTTTGGGATTACAGTTTTCGTTACCTGCGCTGTCGATAAGGCAGTACTTTATGACGTTGCGCGGTTTATGCCAGACGACGGACTAGTGGTCGAGTACAAACGTGCGAGCGCTTAGGTTAATGTGCTAAATACCACTACAAATAGAAAAACTGCCAGAGATAATTTGAGTACTAGGGAGCCTGGCCGAGTGAGTCGAATCACAGCCCCTATCGCGAGCAAAACCAAGAGCGCGTGTGCTAAGAAAGTAGCCAGGGAGCCGTTACGGTCTACGTACTCCAAAATTACACCCGCCAAGAATATTATTCCGACGGCACCCCAGTACGTTATTCGCGGTAGCCTCTTTAAGCGCACTTCCATATATCGTCCATCATACAGCATTAAGTCAACTAAGCATTAGTAGTATGACATATTTTTGTTGCACCTGCATCATACTGTGATAATATTTAGACAAATTAACCTGTAGGGGGACTTAAGAAGTGTTCAACCAGTTCAGTATATTAAGGTTCTCTATTTTACTTGTTGGACCGTTCCTCCATATTTTCGGGGCATCTACTACTCCCGCCGGTGCATCTCAGTTAGATAATTTTCTGCAAAGTCTTACTCAAATCATTACCGGTGTGGGCGTATTCATTGCGGCACTCTTTATTGCGGGCGGCGGTATTGCCTGGACAATGAGCAGCGGCAACCCAGACAGGATGGAAAAAGCTAAGCACACGATTATGTACGCTTGCGTCGGTTTAGTGATCTGCATAGCAGCATATGCCATAGCAACGTTCTTTGGAAATCAGGCAACACAAGCATTTGGAAGCTAGGCGGCTATGCACCTGGGCACACTTCTTGCTATCGCTACCTCGCCCGCCGCAGCTCACAGCGCTATTGATTCTTATCTGTCACCGATACTAACAACTTTCGTGACAATAGCCGTAGCGTTGTGTGCTGTGTATTTAGGTATAGGTGGCTTTCATTACATGACCGCAGCGGGTGATGTCCAAAAACTCGCTAGAGCTAAACGGCTCATGCGAAACGCTGCCATCGGACTTGTGTTGATTATTGCAGCAGCAGCGCTTACCTCCACCCTGAGCGGTGCATTTTCAAGCCCCAGCCCTACTGCCTCGAGTAGCATACCTTCGGTAGTTCCAGTTAATCCGATCAACAATAGCAACATCGTTGAGAAGGTACTGTTAGGAGGTATAGAATCGTTCCTGAAAGCTATTGTGACCTCAATTGCCGACCCGATCATGAATGGGCTCGATGGGTTTATCAAGAGCACGCCCTATATGTCTAAGAACAGTACGGTGTACGAATTGTACGGGGTAACATTGGCGATCGCCGATGCTCTGTTTGTTGCTGTGGTTGCATTGCTGGGCTTTCACCTCATGAGCGCAGACGTCTTTGGCTATGAAGAAATGTCTATAAAGTTTCTATTGCCCCGGCTGGGTTTGATATTCGTTTTAATGAACGCCTCGATTTTCGCCATCGACGCGGTTATTGGTCTGTCCAATGCTATTGTCTCAGCAATATATGCCGGTATTAGTGCCACTGATCTTTGGACGACACTTAGTACCCTTACCGATAAACTGGCGGGTAATCAAGGACTTGTCACGCTACTGCTCATGATAGTGATGGTGGTTTTCGCTGTAATTCTGTATATCTACTACGTTTGTCGATTACTAACTCTATTCTTGGGGGCGGTGTTGGCACCGTTAGTTACCCTGCTCTGCCTAATACCGTCGTTCCGAGAGTTTGCGATCGGGCTAATAAAGAATTACGTAGCCGTTATATTCGTACTGCCCGTACACGTGCTAATTCTAGCCCTCACCTCAAGCCTGCTCATCAATATTGCGGCAGACCCTACCAGCCAGACTAATGCCGCTACTTTTGTGCTGCTCGCAATCGCGGCGATGTGGCTGCTTCTCAAAACCCCAGGCGTCATGCACCGTGCCGGATACTCGGCTACTGGTTTAGCGATGGTAAGCAAAATGGGCGCAACCGTTGCAACTAACACCTTCTTATTAAGCAAGATCGCCGGACAGGCTGCCTATGTCGGAGGCACTAAAAAGCTCGATGATGAAACCAGCAAAGTCCGTAAGCAAGCTCAAGAGATGGCCATAAAGCATACTGGATGGCCGGCAAATCAACCGCATGCACAAAGTAGCACCCCGTCAAAAGAAGCAACAAAAACCGCCTCGCCTTCTGCCGCTAAACCTAAGAAATCAACGCCACCACTAGAAGACACCCGACCCGAGTCACTAAAAAATGACGATAGCACTAAACAAAGTACGCGAAATAGGAGCGATAAATCATGAGACAAACTATAGTTCCCGCCCAAATAACGACGGTAGAAGACCGGATTTTTGGCAACATATCCTTTCAGCAGCTTGGGTTGTTACTCGCACCCGTTTTGTGTGGCATACTCATTTTCGCTCTGCTGCCACCAGTCGTTCATTTCACCCCCTATAAATTACTTATCATACTTGTGTTGGCAATAATCTTCTGGACGGCGGCAATACGATTCTATGACAAACTGCTCATCTATTGGGTGGTGCTTATTTACCAGTATAAAAACCGACCCAAATATTTTGTTCACGATGTGAACGACGCCCACCTCCGCCGATCAGTTAGAACCGAGCGCACCAAACCAGTAGAAGCCATTACACCCAAAGTCGAAAAGAAGACGATAGCTGTTCCTGAGGTAGCGTTGCATGATGCAATTCGTATTCGTGAGCTTATGAATGACCCACGCGCGAGTCTACGATTTATGAAAAACAAGAGAGGAGAACTGCATGCAATTATTAACGAAATCAAATAATGAAAGGGTTTCGTCTCGGCAAAACATAGACATTGAGGGCGTCCAAGATGGCCTGCTTATGCTACCGGGGAATAAGTACCGCGCCATATTGCAGGTGTCATCAATCAATTTCGATCTTAAAAATGCCGAGGAACAAGAGGTTATCATTTCGCTGTATGAAAACTTCTTAAACTCTCTCAAATTTCCAATTCAGATTGTCATTCGGACCCGGACAATGGACTTGGATAAGTATGTAGAGGACTTCAAAACCAAGACGGAAAACGAGTCGAACCAGCTGTACCGCGAGCACATCGAACACTACACAAAATTTGTGAAAGGACTCGTGGAGAGCAATAAAATCCTATCTCGGCAGTTTTACGTCGTCGTACCGTATGATGCTGCGAAAGATGACCGCTTCGAGCTGATAAAAGAACGGGTTAGCTCACGCTGCACGAATGTCAGTAACGGTCTGTCCAGGCTTGGCATGACGGTGCGGCCGTTGCCAAGCGTTGAAGTACTCGACCTATTCTATAGCTTCTACAATCCGAAGCTCGCTAAGCTGCAACCAGTAACTGCCAAAACAATGGATCTCATTAAAGGTATGTTTGAACAGGAGTAAATGATGGATAAATACCTCGAAAAAATCCGCACATTACGACAAAACCGAAGTGACCAGCCTAAGCAATACGATTTCCGGTTCGATGATTTCGACCCAATGGACGCTATCTCATATGAGGGCATGGAGGAACAAAGTGACTATCTGGTTGTCGATGACCAGTTTATGCGTACTCTATTCATCTCAGGGCTGCCCTACACTGCTGAAATCGGCTGGCTTGATGACATTATTAACTTCTACCACAACGCCGATATATCGTTCCACATTCAGCCCATCGACTCTAATGTAACTATCCCTATCCTTACCCGAAAAATAACCGAACGGGAAACAGTGCGACGGATGAAAGCAAAGCGGGGTGAAATTCTTGGTTCGGATGTGTTAGACCCACTCAATGCCGCTATTGATCTGAGGGACGCCATTCAACGAGGCCAGCAAAAATTCTTCCAGGTATCCATCTACGCTACCATTGTTGCCGATAGCCTTTTGGAGCTGGACGAGGTAACAAGCACGCTTGAGACGGCATTATCGGGACGCATGTTCCGCACCCGTGTTGCTCGTTATCGGCAACCCTTAGGCCTTCAGTCGGTTTTGCCGCGCGGTGAAAATGTATTAAATCAAAAGCTCGATCTCAACAGCTCAAGTGCTGCCTTAGCATTACCGTTCATTTCGTCCGAATTCGTCCAAGAGGAAGGCATATTGTACGGTGTAAATACCTCTAATAATTCACTCGTAATTCTCGACCGCTACAGCCTGCACAACGCAAACAGCATCATATTTGCCCAATCTGGCAGTGGCAAAAGTTACACGACGAAAGTTGAGATTTTACGCCAGCTATTGCAGGGCGTAAAAGTCATTGTTATTGACCCTGAGCGTGAATACGCCAATCTCTGTACGTCAGTTGGTGGCACCTACATTAAACTTTCCGCCAACTCAGAGCAAAAGATCAATCCTTTCGACTTGGCCACTACTTCACACACGAAAGAGCAGCTCGCCGAACACGCCCAAGACTTGATCGAAATTATTTCTCTCATGGCCGGTAGCACCGAAAACGGCAGCAGTAACCACGGACTCGACCCGCAGGAACGGGCAGCGGTAGACAAAGCTATATTGGCCGCATATACCAACGCACCAGAAGGCACAACGCCCATTCTCAGCGATTTCTATGCTGAGCTCCATAAGTTAGGCCACCTGCAACTCTGCGAGCGTCTTGACCAGTATCTGACTGGCACGTTGGAGGGGGTCTTCAATAAATCGACCAATGTTAAGCTCGATAACCGGCTGGTCGTCTTCGACATCCAAGAAATGCCCGGCACGTTGCGGCAGATCATGATGATGATAATTTCCAATTTCGTACAGAACCAGGTTAAAGCCAGGCCAGAAAAACGACTGCTCGTGATCGACGAGGCTTGGCTACTCCTCGAGCATGAGCAAAGTGCGAGGTTTGTAGAAGGATTAGTTCGCCGAGCCCGCAAGTATTACTTAGCTGTCGCTATCATTACACAGCAAGCTAACGACTTCCTAGACAATAAAGTTGGTCGTACCATCGCCTCACAGAGCGCCCTCCGTATTCTGATGCGGCAAGATACTACCACGATTAACAAAGTAGGTAATGAGTTTCGGTTAAGTGATTTTGAAAAGGAATTGCTCTTAAAGTTCGACCGGGGAGAAGCCCTGATATTGGCCGACCAGAATCACGTAGCCGTCCGTGTGGTTGCATCAGAAGAAGAACACCCGCTTATAACCACCAATCCCGCAGAACGGTAAAATATGTATAAGCTTTGGGCATATGCCAGCGTAAAGCTGTTCAAACATAAGGAGCTGTGGGCAGTAGGTGCCGTCATGCTGTTTATCTTGAGTTTGCCGATCATGGCGTTTGCTTCAGTATTTAACCTCGCTACTGTAAGTGACCCCGGCGTTACTTTGTATACTGGCCCCGGTTATGCAGGTGACGGCTACGCTTTCGGCAACTGTACCTACTGGGCAGCTATGCGGAGGGCGCAAATTGGTGAACCTATTCCTAACAACTGGGGAAACGCTATCACATGGGCGACAAATGCCACATTAGATGGCTATGTAGTAGATCATACCCCTTCATACGGGGCAATCTGGCAATGGCCGCAAGCTCCCGGAGGACTCGGCCATGTCGCGTTCGTGGAACAGGTAAATCCTGATGGTAGCTATGTAATTTCTGAGATGAACGCTGCTGGCTTTGACGAGGTAGACCAACGGACATACCCGGCGTCTTCAGACCAAACGTATAACTTCATTCATACCCAGGCAGCACTATGAAAAAGATAGACTTTCACATACTCGTCCATGCTTTGGCAACCAAGCTGGAAATGGTTTTATGTTATGCGGCGATACTCCTCGTCTGCTATACACTCCTATTAACACTGGTGCGAATTCTCGCCCTTTGGCGGATGCTCAAAAAAGAATACGTTTATCTGGAACTGACACCGCCACTCAATTCCCGCAAAACGCCGCAAGACTCAGATCAGCTATACCGGGTGCTACATACCATCGGTATTCCAAAGAAGCTTCTTACGCGCTTGCAGCAAGGCAACAGTCCCTACAGTCTCGAAGTGGTGACAGATAGTGTCAATGGGTTGCGGTTTGTCGCGCGGATGACCAAATACCACGCCAATCATTTACGGCATCAAGTGACCGCTCACAACAAACTGGTGCAGATACGTGAAATTGCAGACCCATTGCAGCTAAGTGACGACTACAGGGTGCATGAAATCGCGGACTTTAAGTTACGCTCACACTTCGCCTTTCCTTCCACTTATGCCACAGATGTTACAGACCATGATGCCTTTGCACATTTATTAGGGGCAATGACTGAATTGCAGGATGGAGAGCAAATAGTGATGCAGCTCGTATCAGTACCATCGAAAATGCGGGCGCTCAAGAGGAGAGCCAAGCGGTTTATTCATAACTACGAACATTCGTTAAAGAACGACCGTGTGCAGCAACATATTGCGGTATCAATGGTGACAACGGTCGGGCACATTCTTTACGTGATTATTGATGACATCTTCGATCAGTTGTACGGCACTCGTAACAGTAACAGTCAACTCACAACCGAAAAGCCCAGCCAAAGAAACCTGAGCCAGCCAGAGCTGGAACTAACCCAAGCGATGCACGCGAAAGCGAATAAGCACTCATTTTATACTTCAGTTCGGGTACTCGTTACCTGCAAGGAAGACCAGCAGCGGGAAAGTAGGCTCGACGAGATACGCGCCGGATTTGAAGCCTACGCCAAATCAGAACACCAGGGCTTTACTACCCGCATGAGCTTGCCTGGTACATTACACAACCGCTACCGGCTCTTTTTATTCAGAAATCGACTCCCTGCAATGTTCAAACGTAACAGGTGTATCTTGTCCACGGCCGAGATTGCTAGTCTCTACCACTTCCCTTTTGATGACACTGCACTAACCGATGGCTTGGTAAAATCATTGAGCCGCAAACTCTCTACCCCGTTGTCACAGAAGAAGCCGGAAAACTTTGACGTTGTGGTAGGTCAAAATGTGTACCAGGAAAAGTACACCGACATAGGATTGAGTGCTGAAACCCGCCTAAAACATATGTACCTTATCGGCAGCACCGGCACTGGAAAAACAACGCTGCTTGAATACCTGATCTACCAGGATATGATGAATAATAAAGGCCTGGCCGTACTCGATCCGCATGGCGACATGTTCCAGAAACTGCTGGCCATAGTACCGGAACACCGAAAGAAGGACGTGGTCGTATTCAATCCCTACGATCGGGAGTTTCCGCTCGGGCTCAACATACTGGCACCGGGAATCCATTTTGCTAATGAGGAAGACAGCCATAGCGCAATTAAAAGCGCTGTTATATCCGTATTCTCAAAACTGACCGACAAAGCGTTTTGGGGACCACGAATGGAGCACATACTTGAGTGTGCTACCTTAACCGCACTGCAACTGCCGAACCCAAGCCTCTATACGCTGCAAAAACTGCTGACTGATAAACGGTACATGCGGGAGTCCCTGAAAGTAATTACGGACCCGATACTAAAAGAATTCTGGCTGACGGAGATGCTGCCACTGAGTGATGCCCAACTCGCTACTACTGTTGCTCCCCTCACCCACCGGGTCGGTAAGTTCATCGTCGATCCAATGTCTCGAAACATCCTGTTGCAACAGGAAACCACCCTACGACTGTCAGAGATCATGGACGAGGGGAAAATATTACTAGTCAACTTGGCAAAGGGTGATGTCGGTGAAGATAAAAGTCAGTTTTTTGGCACGGTATTGACCTCACTTATTTGGATGGCGGCGTTTCAGCGGACACACATTGATGAAGAAAAACGGCGGGACTTTTACCTGTACATAGATGAGTTTCAGAATTTTGCCGCACCCGGCTTTGCTGACATTACCAGTGAGGGCCGAAAATTCCATATTCCGCTTATTGCCTCACACCAGAACATTGCCCAGATCGAAGACCAAAACCTGTTAAAAGTAATTGCGGGTAACTCACACACCTTCATTTGTCTAAGAGCCAGCCCCAATGATGAAGCGTTCATACTTCCCTTCATGGAGCCGGCCGTAGAGAAAGGTAACATCGTCAACCTGTCACCGCACCACTTCTTTATGAAGACCGTTGCCGGTGAGAGTGAGTTAGCGTTTTCCGGCGTTACCATGCCGCTCGATGTCAAGGTTTCAGAGAAGACAGCAAAGAGCGTTGCTGCTTCGAGTCGCAAACGATACGGCACGCCGCGTAAAGATATTGAAGCTTACTTAGACAGACTTTTTTCGGACAAAGGATCTTCCAAAGGGCCTCCAAAAGACACGCCAAACCCCGGTAAAATAGGCGAACAATAGGCAAAATAATGCCACAGTGGGCTGTGGCATTATTTTGCCAATTATAAGGTGTTATCGTACTATTTTTGTATCACCTAGCTATTAACCTACGGGGAGTAGGTTGGGGTAGGCAGAGGGTTAATGTCCCGGCCAAGCAACAAACTATCCAAACCAAGACCACTCATGAATTTGCCAAAGATCACCAACAAACAACAAGAAATACTAAATCTACTCTACACATACCGCTTCTTAAACAGAATCCAATTACAAACCTTACTCCATCACAAGAGCCACAAAACCATCACGGTGTGGCTACAAGATTTACGAGAGAAACAGTATGTAGAGTGGATCTATTCGACTGACTTTACGGAGAAGACCAAACCGGCAATCTACTACCTCGGCATCAATGGCGTGCGCTATCTCAGGAGCACAGGAGAATACCCTGCTGTGGAGATTCGCAAACGTTACTACGATTCCGGCCGCTCAGAAGGCTTTATTTCGCGCTCAATATTGCTTGGTGATATTTGTATCGAGTTGGAGCAGAAAACCAGCGAGAGAGCACGCTACGGGTGGCAGACGGCCGCAGACTACGCTAGGTCAGCAAGCCCATTCTTTTTCATGAAGAGCATAGACAAATTTCATCCTGATTTTTGTTATAGCAAGCACACAGAAGTTGGGAAGACAACCTATCTGATCGAACTATTGGACGCTACCCTGCCCCGCGAACGGGTCAAACGACGATTGAAGAATTACGTGGATTACCTCGACTACAAGCTTACCAAGTGGCAAGAGGTATCTGGTGAGATCGCACGGCCAACGGTGCTATTCATCTGCCCTTCTGTCTACGAACTTATGTTCGCCAAACGCCGAACACGTTGGCTGATGCGGGACATACCCCATAGAGACGACATACACATCAAGTTTGAGACTGTAGATACCGTAAAAGTTCTCGGGTTTATTAACCCGAAGTGGGAGGAAGCCTAGCAAGCATATTTGCCTTCTAGCAAATATGCCAAATTCCGTCTTACTGACGAAATTTACGGATGAATAGCCCGGAAGCCTGTCGCGACTTCCGGGCATTGCTATCGAGAGATCAGTACTCGCTGGCAAGCATGATTGTCATAACTCTACGGCATTTCTCAGACAATGGATCTTCACCGTATTTTAGCGACTGATCGAGGTAGTCTATTTTCCAAAAGATACGGCTTCCCTTCCAGTCGAATGAGCCGAAGTCATGCTCGTGGTATGGGTCATTATCTTCGGTAAAGTCAACAAAGTTCTGTACTATCCCTGCCAACCCTAACACATCGTCAAGGTACATTACACCTGGGGTCATTACTGTATCCTTAAAGCTCTTTCGGAACATGTCATTAAGTTTTGCTATCTCTGTCGCGTTATCCATGATAACCCTCCTGTTTCATACGGGTGAACTCCCGCTTACCGAAGGAGCAAGGGCTGGACTGGCCGGGTCAAGATGCAGCTCCCTACTGGTAGAACGATCTTGATGCGGCCAGGGAAGCCCTTACAATGGGAAGACTGCGGGAGAAATCTTTCAAACACCTCTCCCGACTTCAGAAACTTTAAAGTAGTACGGGGCGTACGTCCCGTACGGGTACAATGATCTTACGCCCATCACATACGTTTTCCAGAAAACGGAGCAATGTAGCCGTTTATTCCCCCTAAAATCTAAGCAAAGAACTGGCTGGATATGCGTAGCCGGATAATACTTAACCTCTTAGAATTAGCTGGGGTATCAATTCTGGGGTTTAACTTTTGCAATGTAGTCGTCTATCGCTTCTCGCACCATAGCACTCATGCTGCCAGCGCCACCGCGCATCCGGTCTTCAATGGAAAGCTGCCGCAGCGCTTCGTCTTGATCTTCGTAAATATCAAAGGGGTGCCGTGACTTAATCTTCCGGCGTACGGACAGGGCGGGGCGGACGTCCCGTACGGGTAGTACGGGGGGTACTGACGTACGGGGTATCTCTACAGGGGTAGACGCTGGTGCTGTAGGCTGCTTTTCGATAGTCGGCATATTATCCAAAGAGGACGCCAACGGCTTTGACTTATCTTGGGCGTTGGGGTCGAAACCCTCTATTCTAGGCTGTTTCATCGTTATACTCGATTAACCATTTCGCAAATAGGTCGTACGCAATAGCACCGGGAGATTTAGGGTCTAGCAGATTGATAGGCGTCTTCTCGTCATAGGACTTCGAGAATAGGGTAGCTTGCGGGATCTTCATGCTCAGTACGTTGTCTCGCCAAATTTTACGGGCGTTATCAACGATAGCAGGGGAGTGAGAAGTAGTTGCGCGGTACATGGTAAAGAGTATGCGCAATTCTTGATGACTCAACGAGAACTTAGACCACATGATCTTCTGAACATGCGTTATGAGGTCAGCTACGCCGTCTACAGCCATTCTTTCGGCTGAAGCAGGGATAATGATGATGTCGGCAGCTGCAAGGCCGTTAAACGCGAGCATAGCCTTGCCTGGCGGCGTATCAACTAGGATAAAGTCATACTCTTGCTTTAGGGGAGTGAGTATCGCCGCTAATTTCTGTTCGTCGCCTGGCTCCATCGCTTCTTCGATTGCCGCGAGCAGTACGTGAGAGGGGAGAACGTCGATTCCAAATTTTGTCTTTCTAATGGCGCTTTGAGGCGACACAGTACCGTAGAATACTTCGTATAGGCTAGGGGCTTGCTCCGGGTCTAAGTCCAAATACCGCGTAGCTGACGCTTGTTGATCGAGGTCAACCAGAAGTACCTTTTGGCCTTGCTGTACCAGCGCCGCAGCAGTATTAACGGTTGATGTTGTTTTACCTGTACCGCCCTTGAAAATTGAGAAGCTAACTACTTTCATATTGTTTCCGCTCCTTAACTAATTTTTCGTACGTTGCGAGCGGAATACGCCATTTGTTATTTTCGCCCGTCCTAATAGCTCCTTCAACTTGACCCTTCTGAAGCCAACGGCCAACTGTTGCACGGTCTACATTGAGTAGCTTGGCAACCTCCGCCGCACTAAGGTAAGTCTTCATAAATACAAGCATAATGCCGACGTGAGTAGTATGTCAAATGGCATTTTGTTGCATTTGTTGCACATGTCCACAGTACGTCCCGTACGGGCGGTACGTCCCGCACAGTAGTACGTCGCGTACTGGCGTACGGCTAGACACGATAATTTACGTCATTTATGCTTATGACAACTTAGCGGTCCTGCAGAACGTAAATTTGTCGCTACTTTTACTTCTCAAACCTCTAAGTTACAACTAGGTTTTCAAGGGGTTGAGGCATTGACGTGCCTGGGCGTTTGGTTTACTATTGTCTTAGCGACAAATTTACTAGCACGACCAAGCCCCGAAAGGGGCTTTTTGCTTTCTTGAGAACCCTCATTAACACAAAGGATAGAGGGTATGAGCATACAATCTACGGGCGATTTACTCGCCGATCGGCTGGCTCAATTCAAACAAAAGCACTCGAACGTAACAGATGGCGTAAGAGTTTTTGAACCAGCAGAAATACATCCAATAATCATCAAACCAAATACTTCGACGTGGGAAGAGCTAGAACAAAAACTAGATAAAGTAATCAATCTCCCAGGCGTATGGATTACAGTACGCAAATTGTACGAAGCAGGGCAGGGCGCAGCACTGGAAACAGCCGCCGAGATCGCCCTGGCGAAAGCACGCAAAAGCCCATGCAATATGTTTGCAGTAATGGTAAGCAAGAAGTCCGGCAACTGGGTTAAACGAACCCTCAAAAAAGTTGAGGAGACATGGGAAGTGCGCCGCAACGCACTGGAAGTAATGGACAAGTTGAAGCTCAAGGCAAACAGTGCCAAGGCTATCCTAGCAATTGCATGGAGACTCAAGAGTTCGTTAGCTCGCTACTTAGCGTTAGCCACCGAGCAGGGAACTGGCATTAAAAACCCGATCGGTCTCTTTTTCGCGCTGACTAAAAAGCCGAAACCGGCAACTATATAGAGCCAAAGGCTCACAATTCCGAACCCGCCATCGAGCGGGTAATTTTCGTTGATAACAGGCGTGTTTTTATACTATTTTGCTTATGGAATGTCAAAGTATTTGTGGTTTTGCTGGCGGCAGCACCGTCGCGTGGTGAGGTGGCATGAGTTTTACGCACCCAGGCTGCGAAAGTTGGAAAATTCGGCGGCAATTTTATAGATACAAACACAAGAGTTAATTGAAAAGAACTAATTGTGAGATTTACTTGTTTAAGAACTGCGCGCCTTTCGGCACTTTTGGATTTCATCTAATGAAATGAGGCAATGGGGACACAATGCAAAGTAGTTCCCAGAGACATAAGCACTCTCGGCAACCTAATACATTAAAAGAAATGCAGCCAATAGTTCTTAAGTATTGTGGGCTTCAGCTTGGTAGGGATCTAGTGGGGGTGAGAAACCCTTATGTCTCTGGGAACTGCTATAATAGATATATGGAATCAGATCAGGGTGCACTATTCGATAAACGTACATACCGTGGTAGCAGGTCGCAGAACTATACTATTACCGCACCTACGGCCGATCAGACGGTCATACAAACACTACCTGCATACAATGCCCATCTTGGCAGCGGAGGGTACTCACAGTACACGCCTGATGACTACACGGCAGACCTTAAGCTCTTTGGACAGTACACGACAGGGAAGCCGCTTGGGACACTCACCACAACTGACTTGCAGCAATGGATCGGGGAGATCAAAAAGACCATGCCACCCAAAACGGTGAGCCGTAAAGTATCGGCTCTTGGTAATTATTTCCGCTGGCTGACGCATACCGAGCATGTACTGGACAAGAACCCTGCGAAACATATACGAGCCCAGCGCATTACACCGCCGCTGCCAGACCTACTGTATAGCAGCGAGGTAGACAAATTACTGGCTACCGCCAGTAACGACCCACGGACATACCTATTGATACTGCTACTGCTTGAAACCGGCATAAAAAAAGCCGAGGTGCTTGAGCTTGACGTGGCTAACTTTGATTTCTCTGACAAATACATGCCGGTGCTCCTGATTAAGCACAGTGGCAAACAAGTGTTTAAGGATAGAAAAGTAAAGTTGCCGGTGCAGATCGTGCCGGTGTTTGATGACTACGTGAAGAAATATAAAGTGACGGGCACACTGTTCCCGTATACGCAGCGGTTTTTATCTAAGATGCTCGCTGAAGCCGGGCAGTCAGCCGGCATTACAAAGCCTGTTTCGGCAGGTGCAATGCGTGACCTGTTCGTTGTCCGTGGTGTTAAGCGCGGGGAGAAGCTTGATGATTTACTTGAAAAGATAGGGCTTGCACGTACTAGTTTTGATGATGCTAAGAAGAAGTACGGTAGGCTAACCAGAGAGGCGCTTTAACTAATGAATGATCGCACGCCATTTGTCTGTGTACCGTATCTCCCGCTCCACAAGGCCTACAAAATCGGGCCCTGGCTACTCGTGCCAGCGAGCATGTATAGCGGGGAGTGGCTCGACACCACGTATAAAGAGCGCGCCGAGCAGTTACTCAATCATTTCGTTTGGGTAAACGGCGAGACTATTAAAGATATTCCAATAATTATAAGTGCCGAAAATGGCGCTGACGGCGTTGTTCCCACAGAAGCCGAAGGGCGTGCTCTCCAGTTGGCAATAGACATTGGAAGTATTGACCAGGCCATGTCATTTACCGGTGATAAGTCACAGCGAATTGTAACGACCGACAGTACTGAGCTACAGATCTGGCCATTATCCGCCGACGGCTTTGTTGCGTATCCGACGGGGCTAATGATGAGAACCACTCACGGAGGCTGGAATGTAAAGCGTGATGACTGGTACGTACCATGCCCTCTGGACGTGTATAGGCCAATTATGGGTACAACGCTTGATGATCGTCTAGCGACCGCTGTGTATGAAACAGTATTGAAAGGTGATATAGATGAGGCAAACATTACTGAACGTCGTATAGGTATAGCGCTGGGGTGGTGGTCTAAAGCGTGGCGTAACTCTGTCAGCGTTTCTTGGGAAGATCGTATCGTATTGCTTAAAACGGGGTTTGAAGCATTACTCCATGATAGTAGCTCTTATACTGCCGCAAAAAGACTAAAACTTTTGTTTGAAAGCGCTGCCGCTCAATCCGAGGAAGACATAACAGGATTATTATGGGTACCCGGAGAGACCGAAAGCAGGCTACACCCCTTTGCGACTACTGAACCCAAATTTGCAGGGGTGCTTGTGACGGATCTTGTCCATTGGTTCCTTAGCTTTGCCGCAACAAGAAATAAAATTATCCACGATGGTGCTGCCAAGTCGCTTGTTTATGACGAAGAAGGCTCAGCATATAACGGTTATTATGTCTTTACTGCAGAACGTCTCATGCGTGAAGCACTAAAAATACAACTTGAATTGCTGGGGCATAAGGGGTTATGGAAGACTGGGCTTGCCCGAACAATGGGTAATATTAAACAAACAGGCGCAAAGTTCCACGATATATAGACATCTACAGGGGTAATTGACAGAATTTAATCTCCCAAAATAATGGGGTCAAAAGTAACATAAAAATGGGAGATAACTTTTTGCGATTTGTATCTGTAATAAGCCAGTTTCTGGTGGAACTTTAGACCAGTTTGTTTAATATTACCCAATCTCGGTGATACCCTTTATAGCAGATTGACGGAGGTGCTTACTCTACCGTTAAAACCGCGTCAACTAAATCACTCCAATTGCCGGCAGCATCCCTAGCCCTAATCCGTATGGGGTATCTTCCTGAAGGAACGCTTGCTTTGAAAGTTACTGTCAGCTTACTGCTACTTAATGCCATCGGAGCTCCTTTCCCCGGCCCAGGCTCGACGCTACCTATGTATTCGCCTTGAGTGACTCCAGAAGTGTGATCAACCACCGGTATGGTTAGCGTTGAATCAGCGTTTCTGGTTACGGGGTTGGCACTCCACGAGGGCTTTCCGAGCGTTGGTGGGGTTTGATCAATACTTACCACCGCAGTTACGCTGGATGAGTCGCCAGCATAATTCATAGCCGACCCGATAACAGTCTGGTTTATCCCGTCTCTATCCAAAGTTTTTGGTGGGCTACAAGAAGCTATGCCGACTTTGGCGTCTTCCGCTCTAAAGGTTATGGTGACTGGCTGTTTATTCCAGCTATTCTCGGCTGGCCGCGGTTGGATGTCATACGTGATGGAGGGTGGTGTTTGATCGACCATAACTGATACTGTATTACTCTGGCTACTTTCACCGGCTTCATTGACCGCAGTAACGTAGTACCTATAGTTATTCTCTGAAGCGGTTGTATCCACATAGGTAGCAGCCTGAGTGGTGGCAACTATTATCCCCTCCCGATAGATGTTGTAGCTTGTAGCACCGGCTGCGGTAGCCCACGTTAAAGCCGGAACCTGGGTTGGCGAAGCACACCTCAGTTTAGATGGCGACCCAGGAGCGGATGCCGGTAGGTTACTGTCAACGACAGGAGTTGCAGAGGCTATGAGGACAGACGTAGGCAAGGGAGTATTACGAGGTTCGCTAATGCTTTCGGCGCTCGCCTCCTCCATAGCTTGCTTACGGTGCGGACTCAATAAAATAATGCCAACTAGTAGTACTTCCTGTATCAAGAGGTACAAAGGGTACGCGATCGCAGTAAATACGTGAAAGTTCGCCACCAAAAGTGTTGTGCCGCTCCCAAGCGCATATAGCACATACGCGCTCCATGTTTCCTCCCACGGGCGAACCCAGGAGTGCTTGATGGTCGGGATAGCCCCGACAGAATCCGTTAGAATAGTAATGAATACCGTCAAAGTTGGTGACTTCAGTGCCATCAAGCTGACTAAGCCGACAGTAACCCCCGCAAGGCTGACGATATCTAATTTCTCAAGTTGGCGATCGCCATGCTTAAGCCCAAGGACAACAACGGCTGCACATTCTAGAGAACAACACAAAGAGTAGATTGCTGCTGGAATCTGGTGTTGGGCGAATGAAGCGGCCGCCCCGATGGCCACAATGGCCGACCAGGTGAACCACGATGCCAGCCGTGGTTTCGTTTTACCTTTTACAATCTCAACGAGGTACGGCAGGGTGGCAGCAATGGTTAGGGCGTTACTAAGGACTATTATCAGTGTTCTCATAGGCACCGGCTCTGTAAGGTTCGCATGATCTACAGTGTATCAATGTAGTGGGTAAGTTCATGGATATTTACGAATACCCATGAGTGTGGTTATACTTATGAGGGTATTTAATTAACAACAAACAAGGAACTAAAAATGCCAGAAGAACAACGACAACAAGAAGAACGTCGTGACGAACATCACGATGAGCGGCGTGAAGTGCGTCGTGACCGACTGCACGCACTACGGTTGCAACTAGAAGCAGCACGCGCAGAAGTCAGTGAACACATTGACCGCCATGTGCGACGACACGAACGTCGTGAGGACGATCGGAGCGAAGAACGACGGCATGAAGACGAGCGCAGAAGGGAAGAGATACTCGAAGCACTTCGTGATGTCCGACGCTTCCTTGAAGACTCTCACCGACGTCTCGATAGAGAGTTCGCCGAGTAACACCAGTTACAACTTAAACCATACCCGTCTTACGTCAAGTACAGCTCTTAGATTGACATTGGCGGGTATTGTTATTTCTGCCATTGGCGAGACCTTGACCTTAGGCTGTAGTTGTGCGAAGTTAAGTAACGCGATACCTAAAGTTGAAAGTTAAATTAACGACGCTGCCCCCTAAGCGTCATGCTTGTAAAGAAAAATGGAAGCCGTAACCAAATTACCTGACCCATCATGGAACAAGACTGATGCACCTTACCCGCAAGATTTGTGCGTACAGGAATTTTTTGAGTATCAGGTAGTTAAAACACCACAGGCTATTGCGTTGGTTGACGACAACGGCGAGTATACGTACGCCGAGATCAATGCCCATGCAAACCAGCTTGCCCGTGATCTACGGGAACGTGGGGTGGTCAACGGGTCGATCGTAGGTTGCTACTTAACGCGTTCATCCACAGTCGTACTGTATACGTTGGCAGTCTTGAAAGCGGGAGGGACGTACCTGTTATTGGACGCTCACATGCCCGGCCTCCGCCTTGGGCACATTGTTGCGGACGCAGCACCACTTATGGTGGTGTGTGATACTCCTTTGCCAGAACTAGAGACAACGGGCTCTTTTGTCATCGCAAGTACCGAGGAGATGGAGGCTCATGCTCGCACCGTTGAGAGCGCCAACCTTCCGAAGCTCACTTCAAGTACGGATGTGGCCTATATAGCTTATACATCCGGCTCAACTGGACGGCCGAAGGGTGTACAGATTACGCACCAGTCGACTGTCAATCACGCATTGGCTTTTTCAAAAAAGTTTGCCCTCGGGCAAAAGGACCGTGTGCCGCTCATGGCTCCTATCGCGTTTGACATGGCAACAGAGGAGATGATCCCGCCATTGGTGTCCGGCTGTACGCTCATTGTTTCAGCTTCCCAGTTTGCATCTATGCAGGAATTCACGGCAGAGATTGTGACGAATGGCTATACTATCCTCAATATTCCTGCACCGCTTTGGAGTGAATGGAGTGATTATCTCTACTTCATTGATGAGTGCTTGCCGCCGAGCCTACGAATCGTCATTGCGGGAAGTGAAGAAATTGATACAAAGAGCTTGGCACGCTGGAAGAGCCTGAAAGGTGCCGACAAAGTACAGTGGGTTGCGGCTTATGGAACAACCGAGACAACAGTTACTTCAATGTTCTACACGTCGGCCTATACCGATGACCTGAGTGGCGAATGCACTGTCCCTATTGGTAAACCGATAGCTAATACCTACGCCTACATCCTCGGCGAGGACTTACACCAGGTTTCAGTTGGTGAAAAGGGAGAGTTGTACATAGGTGGGCACGGACTGGCGCGCGGCTACCTCAACCTACCGGATAAGACGAGCGAAAGCTTTGTCCTGGATCCCTTCCGGCCTGAACCTGGCGCACGCATGTATAAGACTGGTGATCTTGCTCGCTATCGCCCAGATGGGAACATTGTCTGGCTCGGTCGTGCAGACGCACAGATCAAGTACTACGGTTTACGTATTGAGCCGGGAGAAATCGAAGCAGTTCTCGATAGTGCCCCATTCGTTAAAAAGTCGGTGGTCATACTTCAACAGACGGGCACAAGAGAGGAGGATAAGCACCTCATAGCATTTATCACTACCATGCATGGGGCGCAATTGCACGAACCGAAGCTTCGGCAGCTCGCCTTTCATAACCTGCCATCGCTCATGTCACCTGAAAAATATATCTATCTTCCCTTGCTTCCATTAAATGCTAACGGAAAAACCGACCGTAAGGCGCTTCAACTTTATGCAATAGGGGCAGTACAAGCGTTCGTGTCACCAGCCACCGCTTAAGTAGGGCGAACTGTCACTTTAGAGTATACCGTAACTGGACGTCAGCCTTACCCAGTAAACTCTGTCAGTTTTAATCCCATCCGTTTATTTATTGACACTTATTGTTTGTGGTCTTAGACTTTATGCTGACAGAATTGATTAGTAGGA
>Ga0182030_10005875_pt1 | contig 25981 bp, 21 predicted proteins | sample 812S3MmetaG_FD_121299 | JGI IMG/M metagenome (GOLD analysis project Ga0182030, IMG submission 121299) | Permafrost microbial communities from Stordalen Mire, Sweden - 812S3M metaG (Illumina Assembly) | ecosystem: Environmental > Terrestrial > Soil > Wetlands > Permafrost | place: Sweden...
TCCGGCTCTACGCTCAGCGTTGCGGTCAGAGTCCGGTGGGGCCCGGCGGCACGGAAGATGGCTGCCGTGTAGCAATATACAATCCCCCACCGCCGACACCCACCAGCAATACGATCAGGGCTGCCCATATTCCCCAGCGGGATTCCGGAGGGTGGGGGCGCGGCAATGGCGCCGCCACAACCTGAACCGGCGGCTGCGGCCGGACCACGGGCGGCGGGACGGGCTTGGGGGGCCCCGCCGGCCGAACCGGAAGAGGCTGCGGCCGCGGCGGAACAACGCCTCCTGCCGCTCCGCGGCCACTGCCGGTTTGACCGGGATTTTGGCCGGCACGAACCATATCATCCGAGGTCAAGACCTGGGTCTGGCCGGGATTTGCTAGGTCCTTTTCGAGCTTCTCAATTTCCTGGATCAGCACGCGGGCGGAAGCCGGACGCAGGTCGCGATTCTTTTCGAGCAGGCGCATGGCGAGGGCGGCCACGTCCTCCGGAATTTGCAGTTCCGGATGCAATACGCCGATGGGCGCAGGCGGCTTATTCACATGGGCCAGCAGCATTTCCATGGTCGTGTCGGCCTTGAAGGGCAGATCAGCGGTGAGCATCTGATACATCACGACACCCAGAGAATAAAGATCAGCGCGGCCATCCAACTCATCTCCGCGCTTCCCCATGGCCTGCTCGGGAGGCATGTACTGAGGTGTACCGACCACTACGCCCGCACCGGTCAAAGTCAAGTCGGCGGCCTCGCCCATGCGCGCCTCTTTCGCTTTGGCAATGCCAAAGTCGAGAACCTTGACCGTCTCGCCGTCGGGAGAATCCACCAGCGCAATGTTGTCCGGCTTGATGTCCCGGTGAACCATGCCCAACCGGTGGGCCGCATCCAGCGCCGCCGCGCACTGCTTGATGATCGACAACACGCGCTGAACGGGCAGCGCCCCTTCCTCCCGGATGAGCTTCTTGAGACTCTTTCCATCGATAAACTCCATGACGATATAGGGGCGGCCGTCTTCGGCCTCGTCAATGTCGTCCACGCGCACGGCGTTGGGGTGCTGAAGCCGGCGGGTAATGACCGCTTCGTGTTTGAATCGTTTGACGAACAACTCGTCGGCGAGGAGCTCCGGGGCAATCACTTTCAGCGCTCGCAGTTCATCGAATGCCAGGTGCAGCGCTTTGTAGACAGAACCCATGCCGCCCTGCCCCACTTTGCCCAGCACGCGGTATTTCCCCCGAATGATATTTCCATCCGACCAGACCCCGACCACTGCCAGCGGACTGCCATCTGCCGGGCAAATTGCGTAATTATTTGGATAACTTACTTGACAAGTTGGGCAGGTCTTCATGTCGCTCCCGTCGACATTCACTTTGCCAAAGTATAGCACGAGCTGGCAAGAAGAATATCGACTCGCTCGGCCCCGGTACCAGTGTGGTATAAAACCACTTCCACCACGAAACCCAGGGGCCAACGCTATGACGAAGATGAACTTTCCTCTGACCGCCGCGGACCGAATGCACGAACCAACCGTGGCTCGGAGTTTACTTCGAGAGCGGCTCGCGGGCAAGCCTCAGCACGGGAGTTGGGACTCGGGCTTTGGCTATCGCCCCAATCCCTCCAACCCGAATTCCAGGTTTCGTAGCGCCTTATTCCGCCGGGACGCGCCCAAAGGGAATAGGCGCACGATATTCCCAGTCCGCCGTGGCGCTGCTTTTGTACCGATAGAGTTTGCACAGCGCGCAAAGCTGCGCCACCACGTAAGGGCCTTTCTGATTCTGCCAATGATGAGGGCAGGCGCCGGCCAAAGGCTTCTTCTGCTCCGGCAAGATGGAGTCATCTATGTTCATATCTGATATAACCTAATTAACTAGGAATGCATCTTCGCGCTTTCCCCCGAGGCTGACATCGAGATGACGGAGGGTGGCCGAGGTTTCGGGAGAGCGACCCGCGGGAAGTCCCGCACGTGCAGCAAGTCAAAATCCCAGATTCCAGATTCCTGAGCGCTGCGCGAAGTGTACTACCACCCGGCGCAATCGTCCAGTTCGGCGTGCGCAGTTCGGCGTGCGCAGTGTAAGCCGGGTAGTGTCCTGATTTGGTGGAGTGAATCCCCTGACGGCGTGTGACCTGATCATGGTCGAGGCGAAGCTCCGCCCCCCCGTACAACCCCCACGAGCGGAGCTTTTCCAATTAGGCCACTCCCGATGATTCCAGGAAGGCAGCCTGGTGGTGATTCCGGAACTCGGCGTGTAGCCCTGCCCCGGTACCGGAGCATCTAAAATCACATCATGCCTGCTGCCACGGACCGGGCGCCTGACACTTAAGCTGTTTCTTAGTGCGGATTAGGCAGGCCGCGCACGGCGCGGAAGGTGTCGCGGGCGATCAGGAGTTCCTCGTTGGTAGGAATTACCATGACCCGCACGCGGCTGCCCTCGGTGGAGATCTCGCCTTCCTTCCCCATCACCGCGGCGTTGCGAGCGGAATCAATCTGAATTCCCAGTTCGCTCAGCCCTTCGCATGCCAGGGCGCGGATAACGGGCGAGTTTTCCCCGATTCCACCGGTGAACACGAGACCATCCACGTGCCCCAGTGCCGCCGTGTACGCGCCAATATACTTCTTGATGCGATAGCAAAAGACCTCCATCGCCAGTTTCGCCTGTTCGTCACCCTTCGCGGAAGCCGCTATCAGTTCGCGCATGTCATTCGACTCGCCGGAGATTCCGTAGAGACCGCAGAATTTATTGAGCAGTGTGGACATGTCGTGCAGGGTCAATTCATCCTTGGACATGATGTAGAAGAGTGCGGCAGGATCGATGTCGCCGCAGCGCGTGCCCATCAGCAGCCCCTCCTGCGGGGTGAATCCCATAGAGGTGTCAATCGAGTGGCCTTTGTCAATCGCCGTTATCGAGCAGCCGTTGCCCAGGTGGGCGGTGATTAGGTTGGCCTCATCGCGCGCCTTGCCGAAAATCTTCCGGTAGCGAAACGCCACGTAGCGGTGGGAAGTGCCGTGGAACCCGTAACGCCGAATGTGGTACCGCCGGTAGTAGGAGTAAGGAAGTCCGTATACATAGGCGTGGGGAGGCATGGATTGGTGGAAGGCCGTATCAAACACCGCCACTTGCGGCACCTGCGGCATCACCTTGCGCGCCACGAAATAACCGCGCAAATTATGGGGGTTGTGCAGGGGGGCCAACTCCACGCAATTCTGGATTTCCGCCTCCACGCCTTCGTCGATGACCACGGAAGCAGCAAAGCGCTCGCCCCCGTGCACGACCCGATGCCCCACCGCCTGAATCTGCGAAATGTCCGCCACCGCATGGCATTCTTTCAGCGTCGCAATCGCCCGGGTCAGCGCCGTCTGGTGGTCGAGAATCTCTTCCGTGGTGGACTTGGTAGGATTAGGTGGAACCGACACCTTCAGGGTCGCTTCGTCAGTCCCGATCCGCTCCACACTGCCCTTGGCAATGCAGCGGTCGGTGTCGGACTCAATGAGCTCAATGTCGGTTTCAATGAGCTGGAACTTGATGGAAGAACTGCCACAATTCAGAACCAGGATCTTCATTATTCACTCCCAAGAAGGGGTCAGGTGTTAGGTGTCAGGCGCCGGGGTCAATGTCAAAAACCAAAACGCCCTCTTCGACTCTGCGCCGGCGGGTTTCAAATTTCAAGTTTCGAGTTTCGTTCTTGCCTGACACCTGACAATCAGCACCCGGCACCTAACAATTAACAGTGCAATATAACACTCTCATCTCCTCAGAACAAATTGAGGGCCAAACTCTGCGCCAAATTGTTCATCTCGACATTCATACTGATTGCCTCGGGTACCCCTGTCCGATATCATGAATTTCTCACATCATGGCGAATGACCCCAACTCCGCGGTCGTGCGCGTGGAAAGTTTGCGCAAACATTATGGGAGCCTTGAGGCCCTGCGGGAAGTCACCTTTGAAATCAAGGCCGGCGAAGTTTTTGGCTTGCTGGGTCCCAACGGTGCGGGGAAGACCACGACCATCGAAATCCTGGAAGGTCTGCGTCAGCCGGATGGCGGCACGGTAACGGTGTGCGGCATGAACCCTGGGCACGAGCAAACTGCCCTCAAAGAGCGGATTGGCGCGCAACTCCAAGCCACCGTGCTGCCGGACAAGATTCGGGTAGAAGAAGCCCTCGCCTTGTTCGCCAGCTTTTATCGCGAGTCGGCTTCCATTGAAATGCTGCTGGAACAATTTGGCTTGGCGGAAAAACGGCGGGCATTCTTCGAAAAGCTTTCCGGCGGCCAAAAGCAGCGCCTGGCCTTGGCCCTGGCTATGGTGAATAACCCCGAACTCGTTTTGCTCGACGAGCCCACCGCGGGCCTTGATGCCCAAGTGCGCCGCGACATCTACGCCCTTATCGAACGCTTCCGCGAAGAGCACCGCACCACTCTGCTGACAACTCACTATATTGAGGAGGCCGAGCGCCTGTGTGACCGCGTCGCCATCATCGACCATGGTCAAGTGATCGCCTTGGGGACGCCGCGGGAACTGGTGGCCCGCTCCGGCAAGGGCACACGCATCGAGGTGTCCCTAGCCAAATCCGTTTCCCCCGACCGCCTAAAACAGCTCGACGCGGTGTCCGATTGCCGTGAGGTCAACGGCAAGTATTTTCTCCACGCGCAGCCGGCCGCAGTTGCCGTAGCAGCATTAGTGCGCTTTCTCGAAGCGGAGGGCAACGCTTTGCTGGACCTCCACATCGCGCAGCCGACCCTGGAAGATGTGTTCGTGGAAATGACCGGCCGGCGGATGCAAGATTAGAATTTTGGATTTTGGAATGCCGATTTTGGATTGCCGGGTGGCAATCCAAACGTGCCGCCATCAGCGAACGTGTGGCCCGGAATCCAAAATCTGAAATCCAAAATCTAAAATGACCATGGCCCCGATTCGAATTGCTCTCATGTCGATCAAGCTGGTGATGCGCACCAAGGTCGCGCTTTTTTTCACCTTCGTCTTTCCCGTCATTTTTCTTTTCGTATACTCCGGCATTTTCGCGCATGGCAATCCGGAGGCGGTGGTTTACTTTTTCGGGCCGGTAGTGACCCTGAACATCATGGGGAGCAGCTTCTGGGGGCTGGGATTGCAGTCGGTGATGCAGCGCGAGCGCGGCAGCCTGCGCCGCTACCGTCTGGCGCCCATCGGGCCGGGATCGATGGTGCTCAGCAGTCTGCTGGCGAACTATCTGCTGGAACTTCCCACCATCGCGTTGTTGGTTTTCTGCGCCAAGTTTTTCTTCCACATGCCGCTCAGCATCAACCCGCTTACGCTCCTCATTCTGGTCACCATCGGGATCTTCGCTTTCGCCGGTTTTGGGCTCACCATTGCCAGCGTGGCCAATACCATGCAGGAGGCGCAGGTCTATAACAACGTGGCCTGGTTCACACTACTCTTTCTCTCCGGGGTGACCGTGCCGCTACCGATGTTGCCCCAACGGCTCCGGACCTTCGCCGCCTTTTTGCCTGCCACCTATCTGGTCAGCTCGTTCCAAGCCATTATGGTGGGCGGCCAGTCATTCTTCGACCACCAAGCAGAGATGCTGGTTCTTCTCATCTCCGGAATCTTCGGCCTGCTCTTTGCCTGGAGGCTTTTCCGCTGGGAAAAAGAGGAGAAAATTTCCACCCGCGCCAAGCTGGTCTCCATAGCCTTCGTGGCGCCTTTTCTGGTCATGGGAGTTTGGATGAACGAGAGGGGAAACCTCGCCGCCACGTGGAAGCAGACCTTTTCGCTGATGAGCCGCCAGCCTTTCGCGGCAGGGCCGCATGCCTCACCTATCGATAGCGTTCTGTTGAATGATTTCGAGAGCCCGGAGGAGTCTGAAAAGCTGCTCAAGACCTGGCAGATCACAACTGATGCCAACGCCGCCGGCCGCTCGCTCGGCGAACTCGAAGTTATCTCACCCGGTGCTGCGGGAACCGGGCATGCGTTGCGCTTCAAAGGGCGCGTCGAATCCGCCCCTGGCTCTAATCAGGGATACGTCGCCGTCCGCTATCCCTTCAGCTTCCCCGCAGACGCTCCGCCCTTGCGCGGCCTTCAGTTTGAGGTGCGCGGCAATAGCCGCCTTTTCCAGGTTAAGATCATGCCACCGGACGTGACGCAGCCCGCGCCCACCCTCACTTTTATCCCTGACTCGGAATGGCAAAGTGTTCGTTTGCCGGCGGCGGGGGTTGCAACCCCCAACCCCTCCGCTCACAATAACACCTTGGTTTTGGAATTTCGCGCCGACGGCCCGGCCGGAAACTTCCAGCTCGATATCGATGAGATTCGCCTCTACTAGGCGCTCGCCGCGCCGCTTCTTGGCTCTCGGCCACCGGTTAGCTTTTTGGTGACGAACATTATCAAGGAGCCGACCGCCCACATTATGAGTGGTAGGAGGATCATTGCCATGACGTGGCCGGCTACGTGACCCCAGGTCTTGCCGTCTGCTTTGTTGGGAGAAAACTCGGGAGCGCTGAAGATGTTATCCTTCGCAGTCAGAATGGCAATCACGATTCCGGTGATGACGATGCAGTTGCCGGTAATCACCGGCAACGCGAATACGGGCAGCAGTTGCTTGTAGCTTCCAAAGCCGCTCGTGTAAACGCTCACCGAGTAGTACAGCATTCCCAAAAGAAAGAGGACGGTTAAACTGAGATACCTCACCGTCGAGTTGGGCACGCCAAGAAGAGACAGCGCAAGCCTCGCGATCCCCACCACCAGGACCAGAATCAGGAATCCGCGCTCGAACCGCACGTAATCGCATAAATTCTTCCCGAAGATCTTCATCATTGCCTCTCCGCTAGCAGGTTCTCCGTGCGGCTGCCTGACTCGCCAACCGCCGGCGACGATACCCCTCCTTCCACACCGAGCCAAACTATACAACTGGGGAACGGCGACACCTCACCTTTGTTCCCGTGACATCTTCTCCGGCATGGCTTGGATAAAGTTTGGCCTACTGGGAAATTAACCGATTGGGCTGGACCCTGCGGTTATCCAATATCCAACTTTGTATACTTGCTTTCCGTCGATTTACCGCCAGTGTTTTTGAGAATGGCAAAAACCGCTCCACCAACAACCAGTCCACCGAACAGGGCAATGATAACCATGGGATTGAATGAAACCTCCGTAGATAGGCTTGTACAAGGGTTAGACACCCTTGCTCAAGCAAAAGTTCCATAAATTAATTTAATAGCAAACAAAAGAATCTGCGCCGGCTGAAATGTATATAAACACAGGCTATCAGCGCTTTTCATCGATGCGCGCCCAAGTCTCCGTGAATCATGGGTTCCACCCAGGCCTGAAAATCCTGAGGATACTCGACCGGCAGCGCGCTAGCGTCATCGAGCTTCTTCCATTCTTCCGGCGGGAAGTCCCAATCGCCCGCACCCAAATTCTCTTGAAGCTGCGGCAGATTGCGCGCTCCGATGATCGCAGAGGTGACGCCGGGCATGGCAAGCAGCCACGCGACTGCCACCTGGCTCAGGGTTTTTCCCAGACGAGCGGAAGTCTCCTCAACGGCGCGGAGGATTTGGTAATTCCGTTCGGTGAGAAGCCTCTCCACCCAAGCGCGCATGGAGGGATCCGAGTCCGCCAAGCGCGACGCCTTTGGGGCGCCCTCTCCGGAGCGATACTTGCCGCTCAGGAAGCCGCCGCCCAACGGGCTCCAGGCAATAATGCCAACGCCTTCGGCGCGGCAGAGCGGCAAGACCTCGCGCTCGATCGGCCGGCACACCAAGCTGTACTGCGGTTGGAGGCAATCGAAGCGGGCGTAACCGTGCAGCGCCGACACCCCGAGCGCTTTGGCCAGTTGCCAGGCGCCAAAGTTCGAGCACCCGAGGTAACGAACTTTTCCTTGCTTTACCAACGCGTCGAGCGCCGAAAGGGTTTCCTCCAGCGGCGTGTGTGAGTCAAAACAATGCACCTGATAGAGGTCGAGGTAATCGGTTTGCAAGCGCCGCAGGCTCGCCTCAATCCCTTCGAAGATGTGCTTGCGCGAAAGCCCTTTGCGGTTCACTCCCGTGCCGGCCGGGAAGAAAACCTTGGTGGCCAGCACCACGTCATCGCGGCGCCCCTGCAAGCCTCTTCCCAGAATTTCCTCCGAATGTCCATCGGCGTATCCGTCGGCGGTATCAATGAAATTGCCCCCCTGATCGAGGTAGGCGTCCAGGATCGCGAGCGATTCCTTTTCGTCGCAGCCCGGCACGCGGCGCCCGCCGGGCACGCCTCCAAACGTCATTGTGCCTAAGCAGATTTCCGAAACCTTTAGACCTGTACGTCCCAGCAGTCGTGTACGCATGGATACTCCTTTATCGACAAGCGGGCATAGCGCAGACCTGGCTCGGAGGTCTGCAGCTCGCCCCCGTTGAAAGCGAAAGGCCGAAGACCTACCGATCGGGTCTGCTGAGCTTGCTATTTCGCGATGTCGCTATGCGGCTTTGAAGCTGGCGGACGCTTCCACCGTGCCCCACTGGATGGTGATGGTCCCACCGCCGCCCGCTTTAGTGAGCGTAATCGTTACCATGTCAACGGACCTGGCAGGCGTCGCTTCCTTCAATGGCACGGACGCGAAACACTGTGAGGGATCGGGAGCGGGCTCTCCCCATTGGCCGTGCTGCTTGTCGAAGAGAAGCTTCCAGGAATTGGCTTCCTGCCGCTGCATCCAGATGCTGTATTCCCCGGCAGGGATCGTAACATCACCAAAAGCCAGATCGATGTCAGTCTTAAAGGTCGTGGAGGTGTCAGCCCCTAACCGCCACAGGCCCCCCGGCTGCAACCTACCGAGCAATGCATCCGTGGTGCGTCCCTTTAGCAAGGGCCGTCCGTACTCGACCGAAACCTTTTTCCCATTGATAGTCAAAGTCGATGTGCCGCGGGAGTTGCCCTGGGCAAGAGCCATGCCCGCACAACAAGCCACCAACAGCACGCTCAGAGCTCCGATCGCAAGTTTCCTCATTGCATCCTCCTGACAATAGATGTTTTTAGTTTTACCTCAAATTCCCTCTCGCGTGTCAATCCTTCTGACCTTTGGCACAAAAGCGGCTTAGCGCCAAACCTGTCCTGAAGGTCTGCGGTTCGCCCCCTGACGAATACGAAGAGCCTCGGACCTGCCGAACAGGTCCGCGCGATGCTGCCTTCGCCCCCCGCGGCTGATCTTTGAACGTCGGATTCCTTCGTCATACCGGGTGGAAGGTTGCGGCCACTTCCAGAGTTCCCCACTGGATCGTTATTGTTCCGCCCTTCCCTGCTTTCACCAGGTTGATGGTTACCAAATCCACAGAGTTCTCCGCCTTGGTATCCTGCAAGGGCACCGACGCGAAAGCCTCCGAAGCGTCGGGGGACGGGGCACCCCATTGGCCATGCTTCTTGTCGAAAAGCAGCTTCCAGGAGTTATCTGCCTGCCGCTGCATCCAGACGCTGTATTCCCCGGCAGGAATCGTAACATCACCAAAAGCCAGATCGATGTCAGCCTTAAAAGTCGTGGAGGTGTCAGCCCCAATCCGCCACAGGTCCCCTGGTTTCAACTGGGCGAGGCGCTGTTCAATGGTTTGACCCTTCAGAGAGGGCTGCCCATACTCCACTGAAACCGTTTTCCCCTTGACGATCAAAGTCGAAGTGGCCCGTGGGTTCTTGGCGTGATGCTGCGCAAGAGCCGCTGCCGCGAAGCAGGTCACCATCAGCACACTCAGCAACCCCATTGCAAATTTTTTCATTTCATTCTCCTGTTGACCGACATTTTCAGTTCTACCTCAATTTCCTTCTTGCGAGTCAATCCTTCCGATCCCTGGGTATAAAGCCGGCGCAACGCTGACGGGTTGGGGGATCTGCGAATTGTGGCCCATGTGAAATCGAAAAGCCGCGGGCCTACGGAAGCCGGTCCACGCTATGCTCACTACCCGAACAACTTGCGAGGCGTGATTATATCGCCACCGCGCGCCTTCCGCCACTCGTGTCTGCAATTCGTCAGGGTTCGGTCAAAGTCGATTGGGTTAAAAGGGACCCCTCACCCACCGCCTTGCGGTCCCCCCTCTCCCCAAGGGAGAGGGTTGGGATTTTGATTTTTATCCCTCTCCAGGGGGAGAGGGGGGACCGCAAGGCGGTGGGTGAGGGGTCTGTTCGCAGATGATGCATTCGTAGCTCTGGACGTGTGCGGCACCCTGGACAATGACGGGGCCCTGGCAATTCGTGTCTGCAAGTGGTAGATCGCAGGTGGGACATTGCCATCCGCCACCTACCTCATTGTAATCCCCGCCTGCAGCAAAGCTTCCCACATGCTATCTACCAGCTACCACCTACGCCATTATTGGAATTGCCGCCTAGCAACGAGGACTTTACGATTACGGGGCCGCATGTCAAGATGGCGGAATCGTGCCGGAACTTCCCGACATCGTCGTATACATTGAAGCTCTCGCGCCGCGCATCCTGAATCAGCGGCTGGAGCGTGTGCGCGTGGCAAGTCCGTTCCTGCTGCGCACCGCTACGCCGCCGCTTACGGCATTGGAAGGGAAATCCGTGCGGGAGGTGCGGCGCGTTGGCAAGCGCATCGCCATCGGCCTCGAAGACGATCTCTGGCTGGTGCTGCACTTGATGATTGCGGGGCGCCTGCACTGGAGCAAGCAGGGCGTCAAGCTCTCTTCCAAGCGCGCGTTGGCAGCACTGGATTTTCCCCAGGGCAGTTTGCTTCTGACCGAAGCGGGCTCGCAGCGCCGCGCATCACTGCACATTGTCCAAGGCGAGGATGGCTTGCAAGGGCTCGATCCAGGAGGATTAGAAGTCCTTACCGCTGATCTCGATTCCTTTGCCGCGCGCCTGACCTCCGCCAATCACACGCTGAAGCGCGCCATGACAGACCCCCGATTATTCAGCGGCATCGGCAACGCCTACTCCGACGAAATCCTCCACCGCGCCCAGCTTTCGCCCGTCACGCTCACTCAACGGCTGGAAAGGGAAGATATTGAACGTCTGCATAACGCCATACGTAGAGTTCTCGTCGAGTGGACCGACCGGCTGCGGGCCGAAGCTCAAGGTGGCTTCCCGGAAAACGTCACCGCGTTTCGGGAGGAAATGGCGGTCCACGGAAAATATGGCAAGCCCTGCCCACGCTGTGGGACCAAAGTGCAGCGCATTCGCTACGCCAACAATGAAACCAACTACTGCCCAAAGTGTCAGACGGGCGGCAGGCTGCTCGCCGACCGCGCCCTTTCCCGACTGATGAAACAGGATTGGCCGCGCACGCTGGAAGAATTGGAATCCTTAGATTCGCAGGAACGCTTAGAGATCAATTTTTCGCGGCCACCTCGCCTTTGCCAAGACTGAGGACCGCGACCAAAGACCGCGCGAGGAAACAGGATGAGATCACGGTACGGGAGAACATTGACACGATGCGACTGCTTATAGGAAAGTGCTTGCTTCGGCAAAACCGCATCAACCGGCATCAGAAAAAAGCAGGGAGGGCAAGAAGATGCAGTTGGAAGGAAACATTCCCGGGGTTGGTTGCGCAAAAGTGGAAATAACGGGCGAACAAATCAGTTCGGTTGCCATTACCGGCCCTGAGAGCGCCGAATTCCCATTTATCAGCCCGGGATTTGTTGACATCCAAGTGAACGGTTTTGCGGGGGTCGATTTCTCCAGCCCGGACTTGGACGCGGAGCAAGCGATCAGCGTCCTGCCTGCCATTTGGAGCACCGGCACCACAACCTTCTGCCCTACGCTCATCACCAACTCCCTTTCCGCGCTGGCGAGGAATTTCGCGGTCCTTGAGCGCGCAGCGCGCACGAACAGTGATTTTGCTCATGCGGTTCCCTGCTACCACCTGGAGGGCCCCTATATCTCCCCCCTCCAGTCGCACGGCGCCCACGATCCCCAATGGATGCGGTCCCCTGATTGGGATGAATTCCTGAAGTTGCAACGCGCCGCGGGGGGGCGAATTGGCATCGTCACGCTGGCCCCGGAACTGCCCGGCGCGGAGGAGTTCATCCGCAAAGCGCAGAGCGCGGGGGTGATCGTCGCGATCAGCCACACAGACGGCGGGCCGGATGACGTCCACCGCGCGGCGGCAGCGGGCGCCACGCTCAATACACACTTGGGGAATGGCTGCCCGGAGTACCTTCATCGGCACAGGGCCCCCCTTTGGGCGCAACTCGCCACGGAATCCTTACACGCCAGTATTATCTGCGACGGTTTTCATCTCCCCCCCGACGTCGTGAAAGTAATTGTCGCAGTGAAGGGAATCGATAAATGCATCCTGATTACCGACGCGGTCCACGTCGCCCAACTCCGTCCGGGAAGATACGCGCTGGTGGGGACGGAGATTGAGCTCCTGCCTTCGGGCCAGGTGGTCAGGGCCGATCGCGTCTCGATGGCCGGTTCCGCCCTTACCATGAACCGCGGCCTGGCCGTCTTCATCAAGTTCTCCCAGGGCACGCTGGCGTCGGCGATTCAGGCGGCGACGGCGAACCCGGCCCATTTGCTGCAGCGAGGCACTGTTTGTTCTCAGGTGGCTGCGGGCCAACCCGCGAATTTGGTTCTCTTCCGGGATGAACCCGAAACCCTTGAAGTCGAGAGGGTCATTTCGCGAGGGCGATGCGTCTACCCCGTTTAGGCCGGCTTTGAACCTGCTCGCCGCCAGCCCGGATTTCTCACCAGGCATTGAAATGGCGGGGCTTTACGGGCGGCGGAAAGACTCGTTGGCGCTGTCATTATCAGCACCACCCTTTTATCCCTTTGTCAGCACCGCCCTGGCGCTCGGCGCGCCACCCCTCCTCATCTGAGGAGAGGAGTTCTTTCTTAACTCCCCTCCTGGTTCAGGAGGGGTGGCGCCTTGGGCGCCGGGGTGGTCGTACGCAGCCGCGCGGTTTCTAAGGATGGAAACCCGTCGCGCCATTGTTTGCAAACCCGGTCCGGTGGGTGGGTTGCGTGGACCGAGGGAAGGCGGAGAGACAGGAGATTCAGGCCATAGAAAAAACTCCCTTGACCCCGTTCCATTAAGACCAGTTTAGTGTATACTCCACCTACGGGGTGGGTAGCTCCGAAATTGCAGACAACTTGAGTAGCAGTATTTGCGGTGTAAGCGAAGTTGCGAGACTTGATGCCCAGGCTCCCGAGACGACGGCCACGCTTCAAGGCGACTCAATCCCCTCCCCGGCGGGCAAGATTCCTTGAAAACAAGTCATCCCTTAGGCTTGGGAAGGGGTTCACGTCATGAAATCTTCCTATCGCCCACTGGCATTTCCGCTGGCGATGCTCTCACTCGCCCTTTCGCTAGGGTCCCACCAAACATGGGGCGCGACTCCGCCGTCACCTGCCGCTCCGGACAGTGCGGATAAGTCTGCCCCCCGAAGCCCCGAGCCGCCGTCTCCCACGCTGGCCCTTCCAGGTCCTCTATCGCCTTTTCTACGCCTGGCAGCCGTTAGCCGTCAAGTGGCGCCGGAAGAAGTATTACCCCTCCTGTCCCACCAAGTTGTGTTGGATGGGTACGGTGGGTCAAGCCGATCCTCCTCACCCACCGAGTACTTGATCCTGGTCCGACGATACGTGGATCAGGCGCGCGAATTGCAGTCCCTGGCAGGACCGGATGGCAACATTCGCGTTTCCAATTGTGAAGATGCCCAGCGTCTCTTAAATGTGATCGGCTACAGGCTCCGCCAAAACTGCGGGCCGCAAGCCACCCTTGAGACCGGCAATGCCAAGCGGGCCTTTACCACCGTCGATTCCGGATTCCCTCTCACCGCGTTGGAAAAAGCGCTGCAGAGCGGCCAGCCGTTTGTTTATCCGTATAGCAACACGCAACTACCTGTGTTGTTTGATGCTGACGCCTGGATGAAAAACGATCGAAGCAAGAATCACAAGGATTTGCTGGACGCGCTCTTGGGCGATCCGGAGATGGCCCGGCTTTACTGGTCGCTGGCTCAGATCGACGAAGAAACTCGATCCGCGTTGCGAGTGGCTCCGGGCATCGAGAAACTCTTACCCCTCGCGCCCCTGCTGGACTTCTATGGCGAAGAACTCCGCATTCGCTCAGGGCGTGTGCTGGTCCCTGGGGGACCGCAGGCAGAATCGGCATGGGAACATTTGGTCGGCGCCAGCCCTCATTCATCGGCAGATTTCGTGATCAAGCTGCTCACCAAGGATGACGGGTGGCTGGCTCCTTATTTTGACGCGCTATCACGCGTGAGCGGGTCCCAGCAGGCGTATTTTACCGAGCCCCAGAACTTGGAGCGGTATTACCTGGCCCTGCGAGGGCGCAACATCTCGACCGGCCCGGCGAAATCGGTTTTCCGTCCGGACCCCGGACTGCTCTTGTTAGTAACCAGGACGCTTCTGGACCCGGACGGCCGACCCCATGTGCCGGGAAATCTGGCGATGTGGGTTGAGATCCTTCGTTCGGAAAACGATTCCAAACTCGCCCGCGACTGGTCGAAAAGGATCGCCCATTTGAACACTCCGGAGGAGTTAATCGAGGCTCTGTTTGGACTCTCGCGCGCTTACTCGACGAAGGGACCCCTGCAAATCTATTTGGCGCTCAGCGAAATTGACCGCGCCCGTGGCGGCGGAAACCCTTTGAGTCCCCAGACGGCCCTCCTGCTGGCAAGGGACTTCAAGCGGTACAGCGATGAATACTTGACGTTTGCCGAATTCCATACCCTTAACGACACGTCCATAACCGAATTCATGAACACCGCAGAGGCCATCGATCACATTGCGGATCCTGCCGTGCGCGCCGAGGCTTTGGGGATTTTTCAAGCCGAGGCCGGCCTCTGGCAAATCCTCGCTCGCCAGGGACAGATTCTCCCGGCGGACCAGAATACCTCCTGGCAGCGGGTTTTTCATCCCTTTGCAACCATCCCTTCTTCCCCTGAGCTTTACGATGCCACCCGAACGTCCCTCGCCGAACTCATGCGCGCTGCCACCGGGAAACCCCAGGTGTCTCAGGACACGATCATCGAACTGGTGGCGGGGCCCCATCCTACCAGCCCGAGTCGCGCCCAAATAAAGGAAGATATCGCCGATCGCATCCGGTCGGTCCTGGAAGCGCAGCGCCTGGTCTCACTCGACACCTTGCTTGGATTGGGAGATGGCCTGCCCCTCGTGGCCCAGGGAAAAGCCAAACCGGAAACGCTGGTTCCGCTCGCCGAAGAACTTCGCGAGTTTGAAATGCCCAAGCCGATTTTTTCCACCGGCGAAAAAATCGAGTGGACAGCCGGACGTTTTGGCGATGCCCACACCCAGTTCGAGATGGATACGAACATCGTGGAAGCCCTCCGCACTCCGGAATCGCCCCAGGAAATGGCCAACGCGCGCGGCCGGCTGGTCCCTTTCCTGCGGGATTTCCTCACCGGCCTGAATTACGCCTACTATGAGCCGCCGGGGGCTCAGATGCTGCACAACAACCCCCTCTTCATCCGGCGCCATGATTTCTCCGGTGACTTGTCGCGGGGGTCGGAACCTCCTTGGTCTTTGCCGCGGACCGTCGGCCGCGGGGATACCTCCGGGGGCGGCGTGCGTCTGACCGGCGGACTTCCCGACCTCCCTTTCGTCCTGGCGGAGGTTGAGCAAGAGTTCATTGTTCCGAAAAACGTCCAGTCCCTCATCTGGGAGGATTTGGTCCCCTCCCTGTTGACCAGCGCGGTCCTGCCGCGGTGGTGGCAAGTGACTCCCAAGGAGCTTCATGCCGTCGCCCTCTACCAAAGATTCGGCGAAGAACTGGTGACCAGCGCTGGGCAGGAGCCCAGCCTGCGGGAAAAGGTCGTGGGCACGCTCGCCAATCGCATGGTTTCGCGGAGATTGGGGCAATTGGAGCGGGATCTCGACGCCGGGCACGCGGACGACGCCATTCCCCTCTTAACCCCAGCGGAGACCTTCTATCTGGCTATCGAGTTTCAGCGCCAATATCCGGCGGAGATGACCCGCTGGGGGAAAGCCGGGGAGGAACTTCAGATGCTCTCACATGACGACCCCGAGGAGATCAATGAGCAAAGGCTTTCTGAGGATTTCGGCGTCCCCCACCCCAGTCTGGCGCAGACCACCGGTCGCGAACTTCTCAATTTAAGACCTTTCCCGACCTTCCTTGGTTTCTCGAGCTACCTGCTGGCAGAGTCTTGGGAATCCAACAATCTCTATTGGGCCCGCTTGGCCGACGAAAAAGGTTTGCCGCCGGAAAGCCTTCATCAGTTGGTCCCCGCGCTGACGCGTCGTATGGTAGAAAATATCTTCGCGACCCACTTGGATGATTGGCCCGCCTTGTTGCGCGCTCTGCGGGAAACGGGAAAGGAATTTCGAGAGGGCAAGCTTGAATCCCTGACCAAGACAAGCGCGCCTTCCCCGCTATGAAGCTGGTCCGGGGGATGCAGGAGGGTGATCTATGGCAAAGCGAATCGTTTTGATATCCGTTCTGTGCCTGGGGTTTTTCTCCGGCGTCAAAGTCTGGGTGGCGGCCCCGCAAGATAAGCCCGACACCGTCTTTCACGTCAACGTCAATATGGTGCAGTTGGATGTGGCGGTGACCGATAAGAAGGGAAATTACATTACCGGCCTCAGCCCCTGGGAGTTTAATATTTACGAAGACGGAATTTCCCAAAAGGTTGCAACCTTCGGCGAAGAAAATGAGGCTCCGCGGCGGTTGGAGGATTATCCCCGCCAGAGCGCCGCCATTGGCGCGGATCCTCCCACGAAAACCGGCAAGCAGGCGCGCGACGGGGCACTCCAGCCCATCATCCGGAAGGAAACTCCCGACCGCGCCGCCTCCATGGTCGTGGGAGCAAGTGTCTTTATCCTTTTCGATACCAGCAATTACATGTACCGGGGATTTGTCTTCGCCCAGGATGCCATTGCGGATTTCGTCCGGTCGCTCGACCATCCCTACCGGGTGGCTTTCTATTCCTACAGCCGCAATTTCTCCCGCATTTGTATGCTCACCCCGGACCGCTCCACCGCCCTCAGCGGAGTGCGGGAAACCGTAGCCGGGGACGATGCCGCGCTCTATGACGCGCTGCTAATGACCCTCAAGGATGCTTCCCAGTTTTCCGGCAGAAGAGTGATCGTGGCCTTTTCCAACGGACCCGACAATGCCAGCATGGTGGCGCCGGAGGACGTTCGGGAATTGGCCCAAACCGAGGGCATCCCCATTTATATGATTAGCACGCAAATGTCGCGCCTTGATCCCGTCTCCACCGCGGTCTTCGGGCGCATGAGTTCCAGCACCGGCGGCAAATCCTACTTTGCCAAAGACTGGCAAGACGAGCAGAAGGCCTTCGCTGCCATCCGCGATGACCTTGCCCATCTTTACACCCTCACCTATTACCCTCAGCCTAATCCCAATTTTGGCTGGAGGAGCATCAGCGTGAAACTGGTGGGCTCGAACTTTAAGGATTACCGCGTTCGCGCCCGGAGCGGCTATCGACCTCGCGCCAACCGGCACTTCATGCAGGCCGCAGCTACTCCCTGAGATGTTTGTTCAAAGTGCCTCCAATAACCGTCTCCACCGTGAAGAGGTGGATATCGGACTGAACACAGACGCGAGAACAATCTCAGAATGACAGTGCCGACGAGGTTTTCCGCAGCCTGTAAAGCCCCGCCCTTCCGGCAGCGCCCAAACGTGGTGAGAAGTTTAGGTGAGCATCTTTTCTAATCATGCCGCCCGAGTTAGCGCAACTTCAATTTCAGCTCGGGGCATTGATCATGCTCAAGGAACAGGTGCCAATGGGGGGCTGGAAACGAACGCCAGAACAATCTTGGACGGAACGGGAACCCCATTGAGGGTGGCGGGCATGAACCGCCAGTCGCCCACCACGGCCTTGGCCTCCGCCGTGAAAGGGGCGAGATCACGAACCACTTTTACGTCGTCCGCCTCTCCCTTCGGGCTCAGGATGACCTCCAGGACGACGGTTCCGGCAGCGGTAGCGTCACCCCGATACTCGGGGAGAGCGGCACGAAGCACTTCCGCCGGTTGAAACTCCGCCTGGATTGCCGCGTCAGTCTGCGGTTTCAGCTCGGGGAGAGTAAGCGGAGAGGCAAGCGCACTCGGCGGCCGGAAAGTAACCGCCACGGGCATTCTGGAAACAATGGGTTTGCCCGCCAATGTTGCGGGAGAGAATTTCCATGCTTCTACCGCCTGGACCGCCACTTGCGTTAAGCAGGCAAAATCCCGGCGGACCTCAACCACCTGGACTTTTCCCGATGCAGTTATCACGGCGTCCAACACTACGAACCCAAACGGCACGAAGCAAAGAACGGGAAAAGGAATCTCAGCAACCGAAAGAGTTTCTGCCGGCTGGAACAGAGGCTTTGGTCCCAAAGTTTCGGTCTGCGCGATGAGCGCGCGAGCACTTCCAAGAATCATCATGGCAAGGAGTAATCGCTTCATAGCAGGACCCTGCTTAACGTCTCTTCTAATAATTCAAACCCAGAGCGGTACAGGGTGGGTGGCGTCCTTGTTGCCGTGCCCCCGCCAAGTCCGATGGGGTTGAAAAAAACCCTGCACGCCCCACCCGCGCCCCTCAAAAAATGAAAACCCCTTTGATGTAATCGCCTGCCATCACCTGCTGCTCGGAGAACACCTGGCGGAAATCGTCCAGCCGAAAACGGTGGGTGATCATGCCTTCCGTGCGGAGCACGCCGTCGCCCACCGCCAGCGCGGCGGGTTCTATAAATCCACAATTGTTTCCCGCGCCCAGGACGCGGAGGTTGGACACCAGCACCGAGTCCGGTGCAAACGGCAATGCCTCATGCTTGCAGAATCCGGCCAAGACTAAGCTGCCACCGAACCGCGTGAGGCTGACCCCCAGCGGGACCAGGGGAGCGTGCCCGCTGGCTTCAATCACCATGTCCGTCCCTTCCGGGTGCAGCGTCCTGGTCAGGGCCTTGAGGCGCTCGGCATCCTCGGCAATCTCGCACGCTCCCCAGGATTTGGCCAAGTCAAGACGCTTGGGCCTCTCGTCAAGACACAGAATTCGCCGCGCTCCCGAGGCCTTCAAGACGGCCAGACAATTCAATCCGATCGGACCCATGCCGAGAATCGTCGCGGTAAAGCCCAGGCGGGCTCCCGCCATGGAAGCCACGGCGATGGCCACGCCCAGTGGTTCCAGAAGCGCTCCTTGCTCAAAGGAAATCGAGTCCTTGAGGGGATACAAATTATGAACGGGGGCCAGAACGTACTCGGCGTAACCTCCGGGCGGGCCGAATCCGATCTGCCGATATTCGCGGCAGCGCCGCCATTCTCCCCGCCGGCAAAAACCGCACTTCAGACAGGTAATCTCATTGTCCGCCACCACCTTCCGCCCCACCCATGCCTGGTCGGAGGGCGAGCCGACTTTGTCAACCACGCCACAGTACTCATGCCCCGGGGTAAGCGGATACTCCACCGTGTGCCGGCCTCGCAACAGCTCGAAATCCGTCATGCAGATTGCCGCCGCTCGCACGCGAATCCGCGCCCAACCGGCCATCGGCGCAGGATCCGGCAACTCCACCAGGCTCACTTTGCCCGGTTGTTCAAAACGAATAGCTCTCATGGGCGAATATCCCTCATGGGTTGATGCGCTAGAGTCGAAGCGCCTTTGCCCTCGAAATTGGCATCGTGATGCCGGGCGGCGCGGGCGTGACATCCGGTCGATTTGCCTCGCGCCGCAATGCGCCACCGACACAGCGGGGGCAGTATATCACTACGCACACGCTGGCCGTGCAGCTCCGGTCCAATAGTAATGTTCCATCCCTTCATGGCGAGACCCCTCTCTTGCCCTTCCCCATGTCAACCTGAGTTGGAAACTTCCATCCGCAACGTGAAGTGCCCGTAGCGCCGACCTCCGTGCTTGAGGTCTGCGGCCATTCCCGAAGGAAGGCCCAGGAACCCCAATTACAAGCGTCCGCGCCAGCGCACATTTCTGGATCAACTCCTTTCCTTTCAATAACTCATCCCGAAAATACGATAAGTTCTTTATTTTCAGGAACTCATCCAGAGCGATTTTCTATCACGTTTGTTTTCAATAACTCATCCAGACGACTCTTCATTTTTAACATCTTTTTAGGTCAATGCCTTTCTGGGACCTTGATGAGCACCCGCAGCGCAGACCTGCGGCCTTGGTGTCTGGACTTTTCCGCCATGAAGAACAGATGCCCCCCAGCTCCAGGGGCTGGCGCTTCCAGTCTTATGATGAGCATCGTGCCCGGACGCGTGGGCGCCAAGTGGGCGGCGCGAAACCGCACTCGCCCAGTGGGAGTTTAAGGCGCCATGCAACCGCCTCTCATTCGCCTGACTGGCGCCAACTCGCCTTTCGTTTGTCGGTTTCATCCTCGGGAACATGCTGCCTCCCTACGCGCGGGGTTGGGGCGCTTGCAGCGGTTAGGGATAACCTCGCGCCAAGCCCCTCTACACAAGATTAATAGCCTCCATCCTATGGTAATTCTAATGGGCTATGACGTCAAGTGATTTATTTGCGGATAGGAGGAGTGGCCGGCACGCATCATGTTTGCGCCGGCACACCCAGAGATCAGAATTTTCCGGCGGCAGGAGGGGCGGGAGATTTGAACAAGTTGGGTGCGTAGCCCGGACCCCTCACCACGCTTGGAGGGTGCAGCCGGAACGGCAGGGCTAAAAGTCGCGCGTCCAGCGGATGGTGAGGAGGTTTGCCTGGAAATTATTGGCGGTAATGATCTGCTCGATATAGTAGGTGCGCTGAAGATCCAGGGACAAGCGTCCCGCCTTGGGGAAATTGACATAAACCGTACCCGTAACGAGCGGCCAGGTGAGGGGACCGTAGGCAGGCGGCTCCCCGCTGATCTGCCCGAGGCCGGTGGAACGATCAAAGTTGCCGGTAAGCTGTAAGCCAAAATACTTGCTGGGCTTGGCTTCCACCCCTGCCTGCATCACGCGGTCCGCTTCCTGATCCCGCAGGAAATCATTGAGTGGCGCCGTGCCGCGGGCATACACGATGTTCCCCGCGGCAAAAATACTGTCATAGGTGTACCCCGTAAAAACTGAAAACCGGTCATTGAGGGTATAGGTCAAAGTCACCGTGTTGGAGTGGACATTGTCCTGGAAACTGGAATCGATCAGCTTGTCGTTGGTGAGATTCAGGTCATCTTGCAGCGATACCTTCTTAAACGGCTGGAAGCGAGTAATCAGGTGCCCGGCAACTTCCGTGTGCGGAGTAATCGCGGTAAAGGACGAGCCGTTGTCAAAGGAGTGGACGTCACCCCGGACGCTGAACATCTTCGAGGGTTGATAGCCGAAGCTGAGTTCGGGCCAGGCGGTTTTGGTTCGCAGCGTTATTTCGGGATCGATGACTCCGTTACTGAAGGCCTCCACATCCGCCTTGAGCAGCCGAACCCCCGGGCGCAGCGTAAGCGATGGGGTGGGCGTAAAAAGCATGCTGAACTCAAAATCACTCACCCCGTCCCGCCAGACTTCGGAGTCCGTGCCGGAGGAAGGTGTGGTGAGGGTGACCGGCGTGGCCGACGTCGGATTGGTGACAATGCTCTGTATACTCCCGAAATTCCCGACACTGTTCGTACTAAAGCGGGAGTAATGGTAGTCCGCAATGATCTCCCACCAGTCTTTGGGCTTAAAGGTGAGGGTCTGGTACAGGATATTATCCGGTTCAGTCACCATAGCCCGAGCCGTCTGACTGACCGTATACGGTGCATACGCGCCGGAACTGTTGGGGGCAGTGCCGTTGAATGACTGGTCGAAAGTGGCGGGCCCCTGGTAGCGATAATAGATGTAGCCGCCCCGCCATTCGAACTTGGGAAGCGGCTTCCCGGTGAAAGAAAACTCGCTGATAGGAGTCGTGAGCCGCCGGTACTCCGACTGCGAAAGGCTGGTGAGCGGCTCCTTTGTCGAGCTCGCGACGGGATTGATGCTCAGCTCCGGGGAGCCGACATTATTCAGACTCACATTTTCGCTAAACGTCTGGTAACCCAGGTTGTAATGGAAGGTCCAGGCGCGGTAGGTGTAGTCGATTCCCCCGGTAAAACGATTGGTATCATCGTTGATAGGCGCATAGAGTGAATAGGGATTGGCGCGCGCAAACGTGCCCCAGTAAGAGGGTGAATCGAAGAAATCCAGCGACTCCGTGGTGAAGGTAGGACCGCTATCGGTGGTACGATAGTAATCGAAGTTGAAGCGAAGATTGTTGGTGGCGTGCAGCGTGAGGTCCGCCGAACCGAACTTGCGCACCGTTCCCCAGTCGTGATTGTCGGTGAGACCGGTGGAAAGCCCCGCGCCCACCGCGGCGATGGGCAAAACGACATTGTCGTTTTGATTCGAATAAAAGTAACTCTGCCTCCAGTTCGCCCGAAAATCATAGAGCCGGTTCTTTTTTACGGAAAGTTGCCCCATTTCGAAAGGCTCGCCTCCCAGCCCGCTGACCGAAAGGGAGTAGCTGTCGGCGAAGGGATTGGCTCCCTTGACGGCCTCGCCGAACATGTTAAAGTCCATCAGGCGGAACCCCTTATTGAGGTCGGAGAGCTCCTGAAACATGGGGACGTAGCCCTTGACGTCGTCGAACCGGTAACCGACCGTCACCGACCCTTGGGTGTTGAATCCGCCCAGGGTGAGGGGAGTCTCCGCGCCGTCCTGTGCCACCAATACGCTACCGGAAAGCAGCAGCCCGGCCAGGGGGATTAGTAATTGTTTTCCAAGTCTCATGAGATCTCCCCTTCACCGCAAGAAATCCGGGTCAAGTTCCGAGCCATGGATCTGGACATGGCAGCGGGTGCACTCGCCACTGGTTTGAAAGCCCAGGCGGCTGTGTGGAGTAGCGGCCTGAGCGTGGAAGCCGGAGTGACATTGCAGGCAGAGCATCCGGCCTTCCCGCCGCACGAGCAACATACGATTGGTACTGCCGTGGGGATTGTGGCAGATCACGCAGCCTTCCACCCTCACAGCCGCATGCTCATAAACATAGGGCCCGCGCTTTTCCACGTGGCACTTGACGCAGGTCTCCCACTGGGTGGCATTCAGGCTGGCGCGATTGATGCTCCCGTGGGGGTTATGACAGTCCGAACACTTCATCAGGCCCTCCGGCACCCGGTGGTGCACCGGCAGGGCGAATTGCGCCTGGATGTTGCCGTGGCAGGTAAAGCACAAATTCGGCTCAGCTTCCCTAAGCAGGCTGCTGTGCAGCCAACGCACCGTTTCCGGGAGCGGCGGCACCTGGAAGAAAGCTGCCTGCGCATAAGGAGGGCCCGTCTTGCTTTGATCCTTGACCTCTTTAACCAGGTGGGCCGAATGGCACTCGGTGCAGGAGATGCCCGCCGCCGCATGCTGCGAGTGCGCGAAACCTTCCTGTTGGTGGCTGGTAATGTGGCACGTCATGCAGCGTTCCGAGTTTTCTTTGGGACTGGCATGGAACGAGAAGATCAGCTTGGTTCCAGCAATTACCTTGGCGGAGTCGCCAGCCGCTGCCTGTTCAGCCTCCGCATGGGCTTTGCCGGGGCCGTGGCAGGTTTCACATCCGGTCACGCTGGTGGGCTGCGCAGTTGCTATGGGTTTTGTCGATGCCTCCGGTTTTCCTGTCAGGGTCAACAAGTAATCCACGAGACCGTTGATTTTGTCGTTGGGCGTGTCGGATGGCAGTATGGGCATGATGGTGCCCGCGCGCCGCTTCTCCATTCGGTCGAGCAATTCCGCGCGCGTCAGACGCACCCCGACACCATCGAGAGCTCCCCCGCCCTCTCCACCTTGGCCGCCAATCGTGTGGCAGCCCGCGCACATCATGTCGTCGTAGATCTTCTTTCCCGCCGCCGCCGATGCCGACAACCCCGGCGTGGGGGTGGCAGGAGATGTTGGCAACCCCTCCGCCGGAGCGTGCGGAGTCTGCGCAAACGCCAGGGCTTCGGCGCGATGGCAACCCGCACAGGTCTGCCATCCGGCATAATCGCCGGGCTTGCCCACAATCGGGGCTTGTGACGCCACCGACGGTCCATGGCTAGCCTCCGGCATTCTCTGCGCCAAGGCCTGGCCAGCAACCGCGCTCAGGGCGAACAGCAGCGTCACATGGTCAAGCAGAGGTCGGAACTTGCTTCTAAGTTGGGAACTCATCGAGCATCGTCCTCCCTCATTGGGTGTACAACTCCTGCTGGAATTTCCCGATATGCTTTCTGGCCGCCTGCTTAAGAGTTACCATCGCTACGAATAGCCTGGCACGCCAACCCGGACTTCTCACCCTGGTGGGACGGTGTCGGAAGGGCGGGGCTTCACAGGCTGCGGAAAAACTCGTGGCCACTGTCATTCTGAGCATTGACAGCCTTGCGGCTGCCCAGGATGGGCAGAAACTCGGGCCGAGGAAGGGTAGCGCGGACCTGTTTTTTAGGTCCGCGGCTTTTCCTTGTCCATCGGGGACGTGCCGCGGACCTAAAAGACAGGTCCGCGCTACGCCTGCTGAATACCAAAGACTTACGCGTCGAGTTTCTCCAGAGGAGCCGCGGCGGTCCTGAGCCTTGCGAAGGAAGAATCTCGCATTGCCTTGAAAACACTCAGAGCGCGATCCTTCGCGTAGTTTACCCTGAGCGGCAGAGCGAGATTCTTCGCTGCGCTCTGAATGAGAGCGAACGGGCTCAGGATGACTGCATCGGAGCGTTTTTCTGCAGCCTGTTCAGTCCCGCCCTTCCAGACCCGAGGCGAAAAATCCGGGCCAATCAAACTGGTGGGGTGGAAAAACTTTGGCCGCAAGGGTGCTACAACTACCAGGTTGCCACCAGTATACAAATAGCTAATATAAATTACATTATATTGCCCATATTTCGACAAGTCGAAAATCAGACATTTTGACCGACTCTCCAACCGTCTTCGCCTCGATGTGTTTCGAGTTGGAAAAGACTCTTAGCCTCGGAATAACGGCTGGCGAACTGCCGCGATACTTGATTCGACTTCTCTTATGCCGCTTCGGGGGTCCCCTTACCCACCTCTCCCTCCATTCCGCGGCGCTCTACTCCGGCCCATCACGCCGCCAAAACGGGCTGACGGTATCGCCATGAATGGTCCCCGTGTTGCGCGCCGTGAACAGAGCGCACAAACCACACATTCCACTACTTCCAACCACCTGCCCGGCTACGGTGATGCCATTTCCAGGTGCATTCTACCTATCGGCAAAAACGCACTGTAACTTAATAAAACTTGTGGAAATCCGCAGCAGGAGAGAGAGGTTTGCTGCGGACTGGGAGCCAATTGGATCTTCCAACCCTTCGCTGGTCATATTCTGAGTACGTCCTGATTGTCAAGTAACAAGCGTTGTTTCATAAACATAGGGGCCTTGCGCAGCGCTTTTTCCAATATCCAAGCTGCTGGCATATTCCGAAGCCTCTTCCCGCGCGCTCGTATTCCGAGGGCGGGTGGCAGTCCTGACCGTGCGTTATTCCTTTGAAGGCGAGGGCGTGGCCTGGGGCCAAGTCTTCATTGGGGATTTCCTTTTTGGTCCCGAAGAAGCTGTCGCTACTGCCGGGGGGTTCATATTCAAAGCGCACCCCAAAATGAAAGCATCCCGAGTAAGGGGTTGTCTGTCCAAAATTGCTCACCTGGGTCGTCCGACCGAGAACCGGGGCCGCCGTTCGTGCCGCAGGCGTTGCACGGACCCCTGCGGGGTGAGATTCCCGGCATTTCGCGCCCACCTGCCCCCGCCGAAGCGGGTCACCGGAGATGAGCGCTTTTGACCAAACAGGTGTTTCCGAGGACACAGACACCGCGTCAAGTTGACCGTATAAGAGGAGTGGATGTTTACAGGTTAATTAGCTCGGAATCGGAAAAGGAGATTTCAGATGAAGACTATCATGTGCTGCCTGGCGCTCGTCGCCTTGGCAATGTGCACCTCAGCCGCGTTCGCCCAGGGGCCAACCCTCGCTTCCGTGGAGGCGAAGTTTGAGACGACCACAGACAACAAGAATCCAGAAACCAAATTGGATGTTTACGTCAAGAGCAGAGGCGGGCAAGACGTCGCCAAATCCGAGGGCAATGAAGGCCTTTGGGACAAGCATTCCACCCACATCGTCACGTTAGAAATCGAGGGCA
>Ga0182030_10005878_pt1 | contig 25974 bp, 31 predicted proteins | sample 812S3MmetaG_FD_121299 | JGI IMG/M metagenome (GOLD analysis project Ga0182030, IMG submission 121299) | Permafrost microbial communities from Stordalen Mire, Sweden - 812S3M metaG (Illumina Assembly) | ecosystem: Environmental > Terrestrial > Soil > Wetlands > Permafrost | place: Sweden...
CGTCGAGTAGCAACTGGACGCCCGAGAATGAACCGCCCACGTTAAGTTCGGCGAGTGCGATTCGCCCGTTGAGCAGCAGCGCCAGGTCTGAAGCCGTGCCGCGGATTTCGGTCGGGGCCGAAGTGTCACCTGGGACATTCCATGTACCCCCCGTATCGGTCGAACGAAAGATGACCATTGGTCGACCGGTCGTTGGGATTTCGCTGGCGTGTACTTCGAGAAACTCGCCCACGCCGTCGTGCGCGACGTCGTGGTCAATCGTTTGGCGATTGCCTAATGCCAGACAGACGTCCCAATGATGGATGGCCGCTTCTTGCACTTGATGACGAGCGACCGCTCCCGAGGTCAACGGCTCACCCCACCACGTCCAACACGGCGAATTATCGCCAAGATCCTCCAGTGCCGCGGCGAGCGACGCGGTGCAAGCCCGGAACCATTGGGCCAGATTGTCGTCAGCGGGATCTTCGACCTCACCCAAGGAAGATTTCGTCGAGCTGTCACGAGCGAGGAGGTTGTGGGCCCAGAACAACTGAACCCGACCGACTTGGTAAATGAGGTCACCGACTGTCCACTCTGGACAGGACGGCACTGCGAGTTGCTGGTTGGCCAGCGTGCCCTGAAAGGCAATGTCCTCGCTGAAGCGTTCGATGAGTTCAAGTGAAGTGGGCATCGAACAAAATATATCTACGCTCCAGCGACCAGTGTCAATATTCTCGTCGGCTACGTGACCCGTTTTTTGCGCGGCTTCGGCGCCATCAACGCCGAGGACGTTACCCGCACTAACTCCACTAGCCAGTCGTGATCGCTCAACTTGGACGTTGAAATCTTGAAGGCCGGCTTAGCCCCGGGGTACGGAGAACCTTTAGCGACCCGTCCGGCGATGACACTGCCCGGTTCTGTGACTTTGACGAAGAGAGTGTTGTCACAGACCAACGCAAAATTCTTGCCCTCGAAATAGAGTCCGTATTCACCAAACATTGGTTTGGCAGAGATCTCCAACGGAAACAATCGCTCGAGGACATTAGCGATGAACTTCGGATCAGTGGCCACCACGAGAATTTAACAACACTCCGCTTCCCAGTCGATCGCTGTGCTCGCCTGCTTATACTCTCGTTCATGGTGACCCTCACCGATGAAGTCCGTCGAGCGCTTACCGCGGGTCGGCTCGCACACGTCACCACCATCAATCCGGACGGCGGTCCTCAAGTCAGCGCGGTGTGGATTGGTCTGGAGGGCGACGACATCGTCATTGGTCACCTGATGGGTGGCCGCAAGGTCACGAACATCCAGCGCGATCCGCGCGTGGCACTGACGGTTGAAGTTGACGGAGCCAATCCGATGGGCATGACCAACTACCTGATTATCTACGGCCACGCCCGACTTACCGAGGGTGGCGCACCGGAACTTCTGCAGCGGTTGGCCGAGGTCTACATCGGACCGGGCGTCAAGTTTCCTCCGATGGACGGCCCGCCACCCGGCCACGTCATTCACATCACGCCCGAACGCGTGGGCGGCGTCGGACCGTGGGTGCACTAAGAAGATGCGCGATCGGTCCGGATTGGTCCCCTTAGCCACCTGTGTTGGTGTGACGAACAGTGTCAGTGCATGTAGAGGTAGCGCCGGCGCATGAGCGAGCCGCCACCGAGTCCGTCTGCACCCATTGGTTCTCAGTCGGAAGTCTTTGAACGGTATCTTGACTATTTCCGCGCCCGGATAGTTGACGGGGTTGAGAGTCTTCCCGAAAGTGAGTTGCACGAGAGCCGCCTCGCGTCGGGCTGGACGCCACTGCAGCTGTTAAAGCACTTGCGTTTCGTCGAACTGCGGTGGTTGGAATGGGGGTTTGACGGCCGTGCCGTCGAGAATCCGTGGGGCGATCAGGAAGGGCATCACTGGTTCGTCGAATCGACCGAGACGCGCCGAGAACTAATAGAGGCACTTGAAGCTCAGGCCACGCGAAGTCGGTTCATCATTGAATCAAATGACCTAACGGCCGTGGGACAACCTGGCCCTCGATGGGAAGGAGAAGATCCGCCGACCCTTGAGCGGATTCTCTTTCACGTGCTCCAGGAATACGCCCGGCACCTTGGCCATCTCGACATCGTCTGCGAACTTGTTAACGGCGCGCCAGAACGATAGAGAAGTCAGTTTTTCCGACGAAGTTGCGCCTTGAACAGAGTGCCCAGATGCGTGTTCTTGAAACTCGTATCGTATTTCAGACCATACCCGGCGAAACGGTCGAAGCCAACGTGGCCGAGCCAGATGATGCCGATGGCCAAGACCAGCACGTGGTTGTAGTGCCAGCCATAGAGAATGGTGAGCGATGGAAGCAAGTACGTGTGTCCCGCGTTGTACAAGAACGCGCCGATCTTCGTGTTACTGATGTAGCCGAGCATGAAGATATCGGGGACAAAGAGCAGCAAGGGATAGATCCACCAATGTTGATGGGTCACGCGAAATAAAAGTATTGACCCGATGAAAAGAACGGCGCCATCGAGGCGCAACCATCGTCGTGGCTTTCCTGTTACAAACGTTGGTTCCATTGATTCAACTTACGGCTCGAGCCTGCGCATTGCGCGTATTTGACCGGAAGCGTACCCCGAACGCGATGCGTCGCAACTTTTATCGAGACTTAGGATGACAGAAGGATCCGCATTTCTTTGGTCTAGTGCGACGAAGGGAAGTTCGACATTTCCTGGAAACAAAAACTTCCCTTGGTTACAGGGTTGATAACGGTCCTCGTTCTCGGTTTCACGCCGCGCTTCGTTGACGCCGCGCAACTGCCGGGCCAAGTCATCACGGTGCAGGCGGCGACGTCGCGATCAAGGGTGGCCGTGCTTCGTACGTGGCGACTTAACGCCAGCGGCCAGTACGTGCAGGTCAACGGTCCCTACGTCGCCTTCGTTGGCTGGCACGGCGTCGGTCCCACAAGAGAGGGACGTGAGAGAACTCCCGACGGAGTGTTTACCTTGACGCACGCGTTTGGGAACGAACCCAACAACGGCACGCGACTGCCGTACTTTAGAGCGGGGCCCGACGACTGGTGGGATGAAGATCCGAACTCTCGGCACTACAACCGTCACGTGATTAGTCGTTCCTCGCCCGGCGAGAATTCGGAGAATTTGTATTACTCGGGCGCGGTGTACGCGCACGCAGTGGTCATCAATTACAACATGAATCCCGTGGTGAGGGGCGCCGGCTCGGGTATCTTCCTCCACGTAAGTGACGGCATACCCACCCAGGGATGCGTGGCGATTGGCGCTCGTCAACTTAACGTCGTGATGCGTTGGCTGGAACCTTCGCAGAACCCCGTGATCAGCATTGGCGTGGGAGCGCGGGCGCTCGCAATCGTACGTCATCACTAGTTCAATGCCGATCTTCTCTCTCCTAGAGCCACTTCACTTCATAGGCTTACGGTTATGAAGTGTCGTTTTCTCACGCCTACTCGGGGAGTTGTCATACTGTTCGCTCTGCTTGGGGCCACCGTCGCGATCTTGATTTCGAAGCGGCGCTCGGTCGCCATGGCGGAGACGTCGAGTGATGTTCGGTCAGAAAGTGTCGAACGATCGGACAACCTTTCTGGCGCGCCCGACTCGAGTTCCTGGCGTTCTGTGGGCTCACTCGGTAGCGCTCGGTCCATTGGATCAATCGGGTCATTTTGTTCCATTGGCTCGATCGGCAGTTCGTTTTCGATTGGCTCGATCGGCAGTTCATTTTGCATTGGATCAATCGGGTCATTCCTTTCGATTGCGTCGATTGCCTCCGCGGCGTCACTCGGATCATTCGCGAGTTTTGGCACATGTTTTTCGTCGCGCGCATTCGGGGGCACGTCGCGCCAAATTTGACGGTTCTCAGGTTATCGAGGTAACTCACCAAGTAGAGAGGTCCTCAACTCCTGTGTGATTGAGTGGAGATTCACACCATTCTGACCAAACCTTCTTTCGCCGGCCTGGCGTGGCGCTCGGCACCAGCCGATGAGTGGGCCGGCCCGGCGCGCCGCACATATTGTGAGTTGCATGTCGAACTCTGTCGAGGTTACGTGGCGGCTGGATGACATCACGATGCGTGGAACGCTGACGCTGCCCGACGGCGATGGTCCATTTCCGGCCGTCGTAATGGTCGCCGGCAGTGGGCCGACTGATCGTGACTGGTGCTCGCCGTTGCTCCCTGGCGCCAATGGCAGCGGCCGACTGTTCGCGGAAGCGTTTGCGGACGCCGGCACCGCGTCGCTGCGTTACGACAAGCGAGCTTCCGGCCCCGACGCAGCCGAAAGTGCCCGAGCTCTTTTCGGCAGGCTGAGCATGCGTTCGCACCTCGAGGAGCTCGTCGCGGCCGTAGGTGTCCTTTGCGGGCACGGACGCATCGACGCGACGCGCATCGTTGGGTTCGGCAACAGCGAGGGCACGTTGCATGTTCTCCACTACGCCACTAGCCACCAGGACGTACCGTTCGCTGGCATCGTGCTCGCCGCGCCTCCCGGACGGTCCGTCGGCGAACTCCTGCTGGCTCAGCTCGCACTCCAGGCAACGCAGGTGGCGGATGGCGCGCAGCTCATGCATTTGGTGGAGGACGCCGCCGCGCGCTACGGCGCCGGACAACCCATGAACGTGGACCCGCGCCTCCCCGACAGCGTAAAGATGGTGCTGGCCAGCTTCGAGTCGCCGGCCAACCTTCCGCTGGCCCGCGAACTGTGGAGCGAAAATGCAGCCATCGTCCTGCCAGAGGTGGAAATACCCACCCTTGTACTGATCGGTGGCAAGGACCTCCAGGTTGACGCCACCACCGATGGCCACGCACTGGAATTGGCTGCGACCGGGAAGGACAACGTCACCTTCGCCTACCCAGCGAACGCGAACCACGTCTTCAAGGAGGACACGCGCCCGCTCGCCGAGATTGTTGCAGCACCCGGCAGCGGCTACAACGAGGACGGTACTCATCTCGACCCCGAGGCCCTAGTGACGATGCTCGACTGGCTCCAAAGAGTCTTCGCCTAGCCATACCACCGGGGATATCGCCTCGCGGCTGAAAACATGCGCAGGATGAACGCTTCACTAAAGCGTGCGGCCAGCGCACGGTTGCTACACGTCTTCACGTGTCGGTCAGCGGCACGCCGTATTCAGCGCAGATCTATTTTTTTCGTCACACGAGTGGTCATATTCGAAGAGAACGGGCCGGTATGACGCCCTGATTGAGGTATTTGAAGCACCAAATCATGGGCCAATTCCTGGCGTGAATGTTGATAAACTACTATTTCTATAGAAAACCTTGCTCTGGCAAGTGGAGTGTTATGCAAATCGACATATATCTAGTCATGGGAAGTGCCGTCGTGGGCTTCCTCGTGGGCATGACCGGATTGGGCGGCGGAGCGCTCATGACGCCGATGCTGGTGTTGATCTTCGGGATTGCTCCTTCGGCCGCGATCTCGTCCGACCTCATCGCCGCGCTGTTCATGAAGCCCTTTGGCGTCGCAATTCACTGGAAGCGCAAGACCGTCCAGTCCGGCATTGTCAAGTTGCTCTGCATTGGCTCGGTCCCCATGGCTTTTCTCGGGACGTACGTCATGCACCTCATGGGCAACAGCGCGACCGCGGAGCGTGATCTGGAGATCCTGCTCGGCACGGCGTTGATATTTGGGGCGACGGCGATGATCGTTCGCTCGTTCCTGCCGGGTCGTCACCGCCAGACCAACAAGCCGCTCGTTCTGCGCAAGTACCCCACGATCGCCATCGGCGCGGTCGGCGGATTCATGGTGGGGCTCACGTCTGTTGGTGCCGGTTCGATGATCCTCGTGCTGTTGTTGATGGTCTATCCCAACTTGAAGAACCACCAGCTGGTGGGCACGGACTTGGCCCAGTCAATTCCATTGACCATGGCTGCGACGGCGGGGACTTTGCTCTTTGGACACGTGGAATTTTCCCTCACGCTGTCGATCATCATTGGCAGTGTGCCGGCGGTCATCGCGGGCTCGCTCATCTCGTCAAAGGGGACGTTCCAGATTGTGCGGCCCTTCATCGCGGGCGTCGTGCTGCTGAGTGGACTGAAGTACGTGGGCCTACCAATCCCCGCGTTGGGTGTGGCGGCCGTCTTCATCACGGCGATTGTCATCGTGATGACGGTTCGCGCCACGCGAGTTGACAAGCCTGAGCGAAACGAACTGGAATTACTCCACGACGAATCGCTGAACGCCGCGCTGCCAAGGGTGGTGGCTCCCGAGCGCTGATTCACGCAGTTGGCAATTACTTCTTGGCACTCACGACGCCGTAGCGAATCATGGAGTCGGCCATCGCTTCGGTCATCTCGCGGAGGTCTCGAAACTGCATGTCTAACTGCGAGGTAATTTTTGTGTTGTCGATTTCAAGGCCCTGATCCACTTCGGGCAAGATGATGCGCACCTGCTTGTCCCAGATCGCGAAGATGGGCAGCAAGAAACTTGGCAGTTTGGCGGTGGGAATCTTGAAACCCTGGCCCCGGAGATGTTCCGAGAGAATCAAGGCAATGTCTCTGAAGGCGTGGCTCGGAATCGCGCAGATAAAGCGTTGACCCGACGCATCGGGCGTGGTCATCGCCCGTACGTGCGCGCTCGCCACATCGCGCACGTCAACGGGGGCGATGCGAATATTGGGTATCGCGGGAACCGCTCGTTGCATGATCTTTTTGATTGCTTCGGCCGAAAGACTCCACTCCTTGGTGAGCAGTGGACCGAGTACGAGCCCGGGATTGATGACGACCAAGTCCATCGCCACGTTGTCTCCGAGTGACTCCATGTAGTCCCACGCCGCACGCTCGGCCAATGTCTTGGACTTTTCGTACGCGCCGATGTGTTTGCTCGTGGCGTCGGACCAATCCTGTTCGCTAAAGACGTGATCGCGTGGCCGTCCGTAGAACACCGCCGCAACCGACGACGTCATTACGACACGCTGCACCTGGGCGTCGTGCGCGGCTCGCAACACGCGCAGCGCGCCGTCGCGCGCGGGGATGATGAGCTCGTCCTCGTGCTTCGGGTTTTCGGGCGGGAAAGGGCTGGCAACGTGCAGTACGAAGCGGCAACCCCGGACGGCCTCGTCCCAGCCAACATCAGTCGTGAGGTCCGCCGCGACGACGCTGAAATCCTGGCCCAGACGCTGGCGGGCCCCGTCAGACAAATGCGGTGCGAGGATGTCGGCCACTTCCTGGGTTCGCCCTTGAGCGCGCGCCGTGCCGCGCACCTCGTAGCCAGCCTCCAGCAACTGGAGAATGCAGTGTTGGGCTATGAATCCGGTCGCCCCGGTTACCGTCACGGTGTCGGTCATGGCCCCCCTGTATCGTTCGCGAACTGACTTTGAGGCTAGCGATACGGATTCAATCGTGGCAACCGCTAGGCGCGAATGGCGTCGATAATCCGCAATCGCGACTCATCGCGGGGCCACCCGCCCAGAATCATCGTGGTCAGACACGTGGAGCGCCACTTCGTTTCAATCTCTTCGACGATCTTGTCCACCGGGCCGACCAGCGCCACGTCTTCGACCATGGCTGTAGGCACGAGAGCGATCGCCGTCGGTCGATCGCCGGCGAGGTAGGCGTCCTGAATGGCCGCGCACTCATCGGCCCAGCCCATTCGCACGAACACGTCGTGATGGAAGTTGGCGCCTTTGGCCCCCATGCCGCCGATGTAGAGCGCCAGGACCGGTTTCAGAAATGATGCGGCGAGTTCAACATCGTCGTTCTCCACCATCCATACGGTGCTGGGAATCTCAAAGTCCTTGGGAATCGAGGCGGTGCCGTTGCGAAAGAACCCCTCGGCCAGGGCCTCGCGATAGAAGCCGTCTGATTTGGGAGAAAACCAGAGCGGTAGCCACCCGTCGCCAATCTCCGCGGCGAGTGCCACATTCTTCGGTCCTTCCGCAGCAATCAAAATCGGAATCGACGTCCTCATCGGATGGATCGTTGACTTGAGCGCTTTGCCCAGCCCCGTTCCACCGTGCAGGGGAAGTTGGTACTGGACGCCGTCGTAGGTGACGGGCGTTTCGCGGGCCATCACGAGGCGCATGATGTCCACGTACTCGCGCGTTCGCTCGAGCGGGCGAGCGTAGGGCTGGCCGTACCAGCCCTCCACGACTTGAGGGCCCGACGCACCGATGCCGAGTAGCAGTCGCCCGCCGCAGAGGTGATCAAGCGTCATCGCGGCCATGGCGAGCGCCGTGGGCGTTCGTGCCGACATCTGACAGATCGACGTGCCGAGTTTGATGGTGCTCGTTCGCGCACCCCACCACGCCGATGGCGTGAGGGCGTCGGAGCCATACGCTTCGGCGGTCCAAAAACTGTCGAGTCCCAGCGCCTCGGCTTCTTCGAGCTGTTGGACGACGCCTTCGGGCGGACCGGCACTCCAGTATCCGGCCCCGATGCCAACTTTCATGGGTCGCTCCTCTCGTTGGGTGCATCATCACACAGGCAGCGTCAGTGGGAAAACGTGTCGCTCGGTGATAAGACCGGTTCATGCCGATCACCAACGTCAATGTCTTATCGCTTCCCGTGGCCGACCAGGATCGGTGAATTGACTTTTATGTCAACGTGCTCGATTTTGAACTGCTGAGCGATATGCCAATCGGGCCCTCCATGCGCTGGGTGCAGGTCGCGCCCCGGGGCCACAACGTCAATCACTCTCGTCACGTGGCTTCCTTCGATGGCGCCCGGCCCGTTAAAGGGATTGGTGCTGGAGAGCAACGCGCTCGACGGCGACGTGGCCATATTGCGATCGAAGGGCGTCGTCATCGAAGGTGGGATTCAAAAACAGCCGTGGGGGCGCTTTGTGACCTTTGACGACCCTAACGGCAATGGCATCGTGCTTCAGGAGTCGTCACCTCAGGGTTGAGGTGGCTTCATTCGCGTGCTTCAATTGCTGAAAGTCTGCCTTATTGCAGCCTTTTCGCATCTTTAGGTGGGGCCAAAGCGTGTAGTTGACGGGGCGAGAAAACCGTGTCATTATTTACCTAGGAAACTAGTGAAATAGAGGCTTCATGTTTGAGTTCTACCTCGACACCCGTTCTGGTGTTGCCCCCTATCTTCAGTTGGTCCAACAAGTTCGTCGGGCTCAGAAACTGGGACTACTTCGTGAGGGTGACCAACTGCCAACCGTGAAAGAAGTGGTGGGCAAGATCGCCATCAATCCCAACACGGTCCAGAAGGCCTACCGGGAACTCGAGCACGAGGGACTCGTGGGAGCCCGTCCCGGCGTGGGCACGTTCGTCACGCAGACACGAAGTGAAGCGGCACTGTTGGCCCAGGGCCCGCTGCGCTACGACTTGCAGCAATGGTTCTTGGCGGCCCGCTCGGCCGGCCTCGACGATGACAGCATCGAAGCGCTCTTTAAGGAGTGCTTTCGGTCCACCTCCAAGGTCGTCGTAGCGTGACCGCCGTGCTGGAGGCCGAGGGATTGGGCAAGCGCTACGGACGGCGTTGGGCACTGAGTGACTGTTCCCTCTCAATTCCCTCGGGTCACGTCGTCGGACTGGTTGGGCCCAACGGGGCCGGAAAGTCCACCTTATTGAACATGGCCGTCGGGCTATTGACGCCCACGCAGGGGAGTCTGTCGGTGTTCGGCAGCGAACCGGCGAAAGATCCCGAGCAACTGGCTCGCGTGGGATTTGTCGCCCAGGACACTCCGTCCTACGCTGGGCTCTCGGTCGCCGACCACTTAAAACTTGGCGCACGGACGAATCCCAAGTGGGACAACGAACTCGCAGAAGATCGAATCACTCAACTGGGCATTGATTTCAAGCAGAAAGCCGGGAAACTCTCCGGCGGCCAGCGAGCGCAGTTGGCGCTGACCATGGCTATATCCAAGCGTCCCGAGACCCTGATTCTTGACGAACCGGTCGCCAGTCTTGACCCGCTCGCACGACGTGAGTTCCTGCAGATACTGATGGAGACGGTGGCGGAGCACAATGTCAGCGTCATCTTGTCGTCGCACCTCGTCGCCGACATTGAGCGGGTGTGTGACTACCTCGTGGTGCTCGTCTCGTCTCGGGTCCAGCTGACGGGTGAGCTTGACGAACTGATCGCGTCACACCATCGCCTTATTGGCCCGCGCATTGAAGATGGCGCCTCGATAGAGAATCAGTACGTGGTCGAATCGAGCCACAACGATCGACAGAGCATTGTGCTGGTACGAAGTGACGGTCCGGTCGTCGATCCCGCATGGACAATTGAGCCGGTGAGTCTAGAGGACTTGGTGCTCGGCTACATGGGTCAGGGAAAGCGTCACGACTCAACGCGCTCGACAACGTCTAAAGGCGACGAATGATTTGGCTCGCGTGGCGTCAGTTTCGAGTGCAGGCGTACGTGGCATTAGGACTACTCGGCGTTATGGCAATTGCATTCGCGATAACTGGACCGAGCATTGTGCACCTCTACGACACGGCAGTCGCCACGTGTGGCACCCACGGTGACTGCGCGACGGTGCAGAACAGCTTTCTTGACAAGGATCACTTTCTCCAGCAATTGAGTGTTGTCGTGGTCGTTGTACCCGCGCTGCTGGGAATCTTCTGGGGCGCACCGCTCATAGCTCGCGAAATGGAAACCGGCACCTTTCGACTGGCGTGGACGCAGAGCGTCACTCGGTCTCGTTGGATTGCGACGAAGTTCTGTCTGGTCGGCCTGGCGAGCATGGTGACCGCTGGGCTGCTCAGTCTTATGGTGACGTGGTGGTCGAGCCCCTTCGATTCTCTGCGCGACGTTCCGTTCAGCATCTTCGACCACCGTGACATCGCGCCGATTGGCTACGCCGCGTTTGCCTTCGCGTTGGGCGCCGTGCTCGGGATACTTATTCGGCGAGTGTTGCCCGCCATGGCCGCGACGTTGGTGGTGTTCATTGCGGTAAGGCTGGCTTTCACCAACTGGATACGTCAGCGGTTCGCGACACCGCTGCACATCACCACTCCCTTCCAAGCCCCCGGTCCGGGATTCAATGGTGGCAATGGCCTACCGGGGAACCCGGGCGATTGGGTTGTCTCCGAAGAGACCATCAACTCATCGGGCAAAGTCATCGGACGTTACGGCGGCATCGGACCGAATGGCGAAGTCAACTTCCGCGGAAACGGAAGCGGAGTCACCTATTTCCAGGGCGTGGGTAAGTGTCCGAACAGAATTCCGAACCCTCCGGCGGGTAGCAGGAGTACCAGCTCCCAACCGTCGCCCGCCGTCCAACACGCCATTCAGAAGTGCATTGATAGTTTTCACCTGCGCTCCATCGCGACGTACCAACCAACCAACCGTTACTGGACGTTTCAGTGGTACGAACTCACCATCTTCCTGATAATGGCGTTGCTGCTGTCGGCTTTCGGATGGTGGTGGGTTCGCCGCCGCCTCGCATGATCAAGGCGGACGTCTCAGAATGATCTGGTCCGCGTGGCGCCAAATCCGACTCCAAACGCTGGTGCTCGCTATCGCGACGGCACTGCTCGTGTTGGTGTTTGCGCTCACCGGGCCGCACCTCAACCACGTGTACCAAACCGTGGTCCTCACCTGTCAATCACACAACGACTGCCTTACGGTCTTCAGTAATTTTCAGAGTCAATATCACCTGGCCAGGCTGGTCGGCGTTTTGATCCTTGCCGCTCCGGCCCTGCTGGGAGTCTTCTGGGGTGCGCCACTGGTGGCGAGGGAGATTGAATCAGGGACTTTCCGATTGGCCTGGACTCAGAGTGTGTCGCGCAGTCGCTGGTTGCTCACCAAAGTATTCATGGTTGGACTCATCAGCGTGGTGATCACTGGAATACTGAGTCTCGCGTACACGTGGTGGTCGTCGGCCTATTCCCAAGTGTTCAAGGGACAGTTCATGCCCCTGCGATACATGACCCACGATCTCGTGCCGATTGGCTACGCGGCCTTCGCCTTTGCGTTGGGCGTCACATTGGGTGCGCTCATACGGCGCAGCGTGCCCGCGATGGCCGCGACGCTCGTTGGCTACGTCGGGGGCTTAACGGCTTTTACGGTGTGGGTGCGACCATATCTCCAAAGTCCCTTGCATCGAAGTTCACCCCTTCAAATCTTCTCATCGAGCAGATCGAGTGGTCCGGGAACGAATCCCAATGATTGGGTTATTTCTCAACAGACCCTTAATAGCTCGGGCAAGGCAATTGGTCAAGACGGTGGAATCGGGTCCACTGGCAATACTGTCTTCGCGCCCGTAGGCCATGGGTCGCCCGGGACGTTCCGATTCGTTGGCGTTGGCACGTGTCCGAACAAATTTCCCCTTCATCAGAACGGTCTGTCTCGGAACGCCGCCCCGAGCCCAACGTTTGTACACGCCATCAACGCCTGCGTTCGAGGTTTTCACCTTCGTGACCTGCTGACGTACCAACCGGCTAGCCACTACTGGACCTTTCAGTGGTACGAGATGTCGATCTTCATTGTCCTGGCCCTGGCGTTGATCGGATTCACGTGGTGGTGGGTCCGACACCGTCTGACGTAGAGCTCGCTCGTCTCGTTAGAGAGTGCGACCGTCCATGATCAGCAGGCTGCCTGAGGCGGTGGCGACAATCCTCCTGTCGGCGTCGACGATCTCCGCGCTCGAAAACGCTACCCGTCGACCGAATTTCGTGACGACGCCGGTCGCCAGCAATTTTCTGCCATCTGCGTGCACGGGTCGCACGTAACTAATGTTGAGGTCGATCGAGGTATAGCCCACGCCCGGTTCTAAGAGACTGTGCACCGCACATCCCATCACCGTGTCGGCGAGCGTGCAGACCAGTCCACCGTGCACCATTCCAATGGGGTTGTAGTGCGACTCATCGGGAACGCAGCCAAAGACGACGCGACCTTCACCGACCTCTTCAATAGCAAAGTCCAACAACTTGGCGATCGGCGGTGCGGGAATCGAGCCATCGCGAATTCCCTCGAGGAAGTTGCGACCGCTCATGTTTTTGCCGAGCGCGGCCGTTGGCATTGGGTCGTACCACGAGATAATTTTCTCGCGTGGCGTCCCGTACTGGCCTGCGTCACTCATTCGCTCGTCGGCCACGATCTCTCCTCTTACAGGTCGGCTGGAGTGGTCACGCTAGTGGGCGATGCCTGGTCGTCAATGCGCTGGCGGCCCCGTGCCAGGAAGCAGCACGTGATGCCGGCGACCGCGGCCATTGAGGCGCTGAAGAGCCAGAGGTGTCGGAAGTTGGACAAAGCCTCGACTGCGCTGTGTGGGGTGCCAAGGATAACCACGAGGATCGCAATGCCAATCGCCCCGCCGACCTGACGGGCCGTTTGGTTGACGGCACTGCCGACGGCGTAGCGGCTCGCCTGCAGGCTCGACACCGCGGTGGCACCGAGCACCGGAAACGTGAGCCCAATACCGAGTCCCAGCACGATCGTGGCGGGTAACCACATCGCGAGGTAGTCGGGGTGTGCCCCGACGCGCAGCGCAAACATCAGCAGGCCTAGCGTGAAGAACGAAAATCCGCCGAGCAGCACCGGCCGAAAGCCAATGCGCGCGGCCAATCGCCCGGCCGGTCCGGCGACGGACGCCACGACGAGGGGCCCGGGCGTGACCGCAAGTCCGGCCCAGATGATTTTGTAGTGCCACACGCTCGTGAGAAAAAGGATGTTGCCGAGCAGCATGGCGAAGAATCCCATTGAGTAGAACAGCGTGGCCACGTTGGTCACGCTGAAGGAACGGGCCCGAAAGAGGGAGAGGTCGAGTACGGGTTCGGCGTGGTGGCGACAGCGATAGAGAAAGAAATTGCCCAGCAGGACTGCCGCCGCCAACGTCCCAATGACCCCGGGGCTGGACCAGCCCCAACTTGGCCCCTGGGTGATCGCCAAGACCAGACTGGCGAGGGATCCCGAAACGAGCAGGGCTCCCAGATAGTCCGGCGCGGGGTGGTGAGCGTTGATGGCTCCTTCGCTCAGTACCCGTCGACCCATGAAGTAGGCGAGCGCCCCCACGGGAAGGTTGACCAGAAACACCCAGCGCCATCCGCCCACGGTGACCAGCGTGGCGCCGAGGGTCGGACCGGTCGCTACGGCGAGGGCACCGATGCCGCCCCACAACGTGACAATCTGAGTCCGGCGCTCATGGGGATAGGCCGCGAGCAAGAGGCTGAGTGAGGCCGGCAACATTGCGGCAGCGCCGGAGCCCTGTATGACTCGACCGGCAATGAGAAACGGTACCGAAGGCGCGGCGGCACAGAGCGCCGAACCTAGGCAGAACACGCCGAGTCCGAGGTTAAAGACGCGACGACTGCCAATACGGTCCGCGGTCCTTCCGGCGATGACCAGGAGTGAACCATAGGTAATCGAATAGGCCGTAATCACCCAGGCCAACGCCGCGGTCGTGTCGCCAGAAAAGCTGCGCTCGAGGGCCGGAAAGGCCACATTCACGATAGAGAGGTCGAGCGAACCCATGAAGGCGCCGAGTGACGTGACGAGAAACACCAAGGTGCGTAGTCGATTTGCCGTCGAAGTCACTTCGGCCGCACCAGTGAGTTCTGTCACAAAATTCACTGTAGCAGGGTACATAGCGTGATGCAACTGACTACACTAGAAATATGGAGCGCAAGAGTTTTTCCGAGATGGACTGTTCGGTGGCCCAGTGTCTGGAGGTCGTGGGCGAGTGGTGGACAATGCTCATTGTTCGCGATGCTTTCTTAGGAGTCACCCGTTTTGACGTGTTTCAAGAGCGCCTGGGCATTGCGCGCAACGTCCTGCAACTGCGTTTGACGCGGCTCGTGGAGTCTGGCGTGTTAGAACGTGTGGCCTACAGTGAACACCCTCCGCGTTACGACTACCGATTGACACCCAAGGGACGCGACTTGTGGCCCGTGGTCAACGCCATGCGCCAGTGGGGCGACCAATACGCAGCACCGAGCGGTCCACCGATCAGCTTGGTGCACCGTAGCTGCGGACACGAGGCCACGGCGAACCTGGTGTGCAGCGAATGCGGAGGATCGATGAACGCTCGAAACGTGCAGGCCGTGGCCGGCGAGGGACGCACGAGGCTTCGTCGTAAGTCCGACAGTTCCGCGCACGATCACCCTGGAATCGCCTCAACTCATTCGACTTGACAACCGGACTCTTTGGAAAGAGAGGGCGAAGCGGCGGTTGTCCGGACGTCCGTGAAAGGTCCTCGATGTATGCGAGCCTTCAGAGTCAAAGAGACGCGTGACTTGGCTGGCAGTTTTTGCTGACGTTGTCTGACGTGCACGTCGCGCATAGCAGGATCAACTTGCGACACTCTAAGTTGGCGCAGTTGTAGAACTTGCTGGTTGGCGCATCGCAGCGCTCGCATTTGCCAATCACCTTGGTCTCGTCGCTGAATTCATGGTTCATTCGCGAGTCGAACAGATAGAGCGACCCTTCCCACAGACCGTGGTCACCGAACGCCTCACCGTAGCGAACGATGCCGCCGTCAACTTGGTAGACCTCGTTAAAGCCACGGCGCTTCATTACCGACGACAACACTTCGCATCGGATGCCGCCGGTGCAGTAGGTAACGACGGGACGGTCCTTAAGGTGGTCGTACTTGCCGCTGTCGAGTTCACTCACAAAGTCACGTGTCGTCGCCACCTGGGGAATGACAGCGTTCTTGAATTTTCCGATCTTGGCCTCGAACGCGTTGCGCGCGTCAAAGAAGACCACGTCATCGCCGCGCTCGGCCACGAGCTGATTGACTTCATCGGGTTTCAGTCGGATGCCGCCGCCCACTACGCCGTGCTCGTCGACGATGAGTTCACCGAGAGCGCCGAAAGAGACAATCTCGTCGCGAACGCGAATCCGCAGTCTAGGAAATTCCGTTCCGTCGCCGTCAGACCACTTGAAGTCAACGTTTTTAAAGCCGGGGTACTCCTTGGTGTGCCTTATGTAGCGCTTGAGTGACGTCATGTCGCCGCCGAGCGTGCCGTTGATGCCGTGAGCGGAGATGAGAATTCGCCCTTTGAGATTGAGGCTCTCACACAAGGTGCGCTGCCACAAGTGCATGGCGTCGGTATCAACGATCGGCGTGAAACCGTAATAGAGAATGACCTTTTGCAGTTCCACGAAACAATTTTAACGAAGGCGCAGATTTCTAGAATTGTGCGGTGCCGCGCGGTGATTTTGCGACTTGATAATGAATCGCTACTGCGGATGCATGCAGCTTTTTGGTTTCCAGTTCCATACCGCGAGCACGGACGCGGGAATGGCAATCGGGCACACGGATCCATCCGCGCCACCCAACCCGTCGTTGTACACGGTCCAATCTTTGTTGTTCGCGAGCCTCACGAACAAGTTGTAGCCGCCGTCATCCTGCGCGCCAACTTGCGCTTTCAGTGAGTGTGGGCTCGGATCAAGTCCGGCGGCCGCGTAAAACGTATTGGTTGCTGGATCGAAGGCGTAGTACGCAGTGCCGGGATCGAGGCCGGTGTAGTCGGTCGGGGGAAGTTGATGGTACTTTGCACCCGCATCGAGAATGCTCTTGACGACTGCCTTTGTCACGGCAAGATTCTTCGTTGGCAGGGACGTGTTCGTCGTCGAAGTGGTTGACGTCGTGGTTGACGAAGTTGTCGTCGTGGTGCTAACCGCTCTGGGGGAGCCACAGGCCGCGAGCAACAGGGCACTCGCCAGCACGATGGGACCTACGTACAACGTGCGCTTCATTAGTACACCCCAGTTCGCAGCGTGGCCATAGTGTAATTCCCGAATACCCAGAATGGAGTTTCGTCGGAGTCTTCACGCCCCGCTCGTCGCTTGGGTTGGAGGGGCGAGTGCTGGCGTGGCCGTGGGAAATGACCCTGTTTCATTCGGTCGTACGCGCGTCGCGACTATTTCGTGAGTGTTCGCAACGACGTGCACTAGATTTTTTTCATGCTGTCGCACTACCACACGTCAATCAACCCTGAAGAGGAGAATGACGCGCACTCGTGTTTGCTGCGCATGGTCGGATTCAACAAACGCGTGTTGGAAGCCGGATGCGCGTCGGGCCACGTCAGCGAGGCGTTGAGCAAGCAGGGCTGCAGTGTCGTGGGTGTTGAAATTGATGCCGCGGTCGTGCTGCCCGCAAAGCAGTGGGTCGAGCGCGTGGTCATCGGAAATTTTGACGATGGTGAGCTCTGGAAAGAGCTCGAAGGCGAGATGTTCGACGCGGTGCTGTTTGGAGATGTCCTGGAGCACTTGAAGACGCCGCTAGAGACACTGCTCGAATCCTTGAAGCATTTGGTGCCCTCGGGTGCCATCGTCATCTCGGTGCCCAACATCGCGCACGCCGATGTAAAAATCGCGTTGCTGAACGGCACGTTCCCGTATGCCGATAGCGGGCTGCTCGATCGCACGCACATACATTTCTTCACCAAGGAAAGCTTGCTGGAACTGATACGGTCTGCGGGGCTGGTGCCGGTGGAATTCAACCGAGTGACGGTGCCGGTGTTCACGACCGAGATCGGCGTGCAGGAAAGCGATGTCGACGGGCCCGCGTTGGCGGCAATTCTGGCTGATCGCGAATCAGAGACCTATCAGTTCGTCATCAAGGCGGTGCGCGATGACGGATCGAGGTCACTCGATAATCTTTCCCAAGACCTCATTGGCGTGAGCGACAAGTTGGTCGACGAGCAGCGCCGTTACGCGCAACTATGGGCGATGTACGAGTCGAATCTGAACGATTTGGCACATCTGCGTCGTCAAGCGGACGCCGCCAAGCGTTTCGTGCCCAGACCACTGCGCGCTCTCGCGCGCAAGGTCATGGGTCAGCAGTAATCCTGGTCTGAAGCGCTACAGCGTGAATCCACCTTCGGGTGGGGTCTCGCCTTCCTTCGTCTCACTCGCGGGGGGTGAGTCGGCCTCGGCTGCGTCGGAAGCATCCAGTGGACCGTGCTCCGTCTCGAAGGTCTTAAGTTCCGCGACGAGGCGATCGATTTCTCCGGCCGTCTGGTCAGTGGACGTCCCCGCGTGCTGTGAGTACACCGCCGCTCCCAGGTCGCGCAGCAATCCGTCGGCGCGTCGGTTGGCCTTGACATCCTCCAACTTTGACTGCCCGGCCTTGCCGGCCTCCTGCGCCTTCTGCGCCAGTTGCGCCGCCTGCGCCTTCATCTTGTCCATCAGGGCCATAGTGTTCCTTCTTTCTATCTAAAGTCGACCGAGTAATCCTTCGCGCGACGGGTTGGACGAATTCATGTCGCCCTTCTCGTCGTTTTCAAACTCACGGTGCAACGTCGATTGCAGTATGACAGGTCCGTCACCGGTGAGCGTAATGAGGTTCAGACCGGAACCGCCAAACGCCGCGGTCATAATTGTCTGGGCGTTGAGCGCTCCGACTCGCTCGACGTTGAAACTCACCGAGTCGGCGAAGGCCACCACAGCTCCTCCATGAACCTGAATTTTTCCGCCGTAGTCCTTTGGATTCATCTCGACCAAGCTGCCGCCTCCGCCCAATATGAGCGTGCCGTTGCCGGTGAAGCGTTCAAAGATGAAGCCCTCCTTCGAGCGGCGCCCGAGGTTGAATCCGGTCCAGTCAATGTCGTAGCTCACTGTTGCTTCGGCGCAGATGAACGCGCGGCTCTCCGCACGCCAGCCGGTTGATCCGTCAAGCTCAATCACGCGGACCTGGCCGGGAAGTTCGCCGGCGAAGCCCACCAGCCCCGAGCCGCCTACGGGTGTGAACCATTGGAAGGCGAGACTCTGACCGGTCAGCATACGTTTGCCAACTTCCATCGCGGTCTTTAAGAATCCGCCACCGCCAGACTGACTGGATTTGTTGGCGGTGTCTGCTGCTCCGCCGGGCGTGGAGAGTCGAGTCTCCAGCGTGACGTTGGTTGTCTTCCACCGAAACTTCGTCGCGTCGGCGAACATTGATTGGTTGGCATCGAGTTGGCAGGTGATGTTCTGCGCGTACTCTCCGGCAATTTTGCTGGTAATTGTCATTTTCCCACCTCGCCAACGAAGAATAGCCCGACGGGCTTGGCGCTGCACCGGCGGGCGACACGATCCGACACGTGAATGTCCGAATTGACGTCCGCGTGTCTCGTGGCAAGAAAAGCCGATCGGTGGCAGCGCTTTTATTCCAGTCCGGCCGCGCGTGCGGCCGAATCACGATCGAAGAACCTCAGGATTTGGAAGATGCGTTCGTCACGCACGAGGTAGACGTGAAAGACGTCGACGTTTTCGGAGCGAGGATGACCCTCGGGCCACGACATGCTGAGCCGGCACAGGATGCCGTCGCTTCCAGATCCGAGTTCGCTCACCGTGCCGTCCATGCCCTCGGACATGCCGCGTGCGAACGTCCTGAGCACGTCCGCGCGATTCTTGCAACTTCGTGGGTGTTTTTCGTCGCCCCAGCGCACGTCGTCAGTGAGCAATGCGCCAAAGGCCTCGAGATCGCGTGAGTTGAGAGCGTCACGAACTTGGTCGACGAGTGATGCGGGCAGGGCCGATGTCACGGTTTGATTGTCCCATACGGTGGCGGCAACGAGGCCGGGACTGCTAAGAAGACTGTCATGAGTATTCGCCTTTTGGGACTTCGCACCGTTATCTACCCGGCACCGGATCTTGACGCGGCTAAATCGTGGTGGTCGAAGTTCCTCGGCATCGCTCCCTACTTTGACGAACCCTTTTACGTGGGATTCAACCCGGGTGGCTACGAGTTGGGTCTTCTGCCTGACGCTGACCCCGCAGACGGCGTGCTGACGTATTGGGGGGTGGACGACGTGGCCGAAGCAGTGGCGGCAGCGCTGCAGGCCGGCGCCCTCGAGCACGGTGCGGCGAGCGACGTGGGCGACGGTATTGTTACCGCCACGGTGACGACGCCTAGCGGGAATATCGTTGGCTTCATCTATAACCCGCACTTCGAACTACCCATAATCGCGGGATAGAAACGACAGTTCAATCCCCATCGCGTGGCGGGTCGCCTTGAGCATTTGGGGGCTCACTTTGAAGGGAGCACCCGTATTAAACGGCGATTGCGGGTCGTAATCGATCGACAACTGCACCACCCTTGCGACGTCGTCGTTCACCGAGAATGAGACCAGGGTGAGTCCCGTGTCGATGCCCGCGGACACGCCCGCGTCCATGATGATCTTGCCCACGACGAACACACGCTGCTCGGTCGGGTGCGCGCCCGATGCTTCAAGTCGGTCGTAGAAGGCCCAGTGAGTGGTCGAGACAATGCCTTCGAGCAGACCGGCTGGGCGAATGAATTACCGCGTGGCGAACCGGGTGATGAAGCCCGAATAACTCGACACCCAGACGTCGCCGGTCAGCGGGTCGTAGGTGATGCCTATGGGATCGTGAGGCACCTGCACCGTTTGGAGCACGGCCAAGTTCGACGCGGCCAATTCGGTCACCGTGGAACTGCCGTAACTGACGGCGTAGAGAGCAGTGCCGTCACTGGAAATGACGAGGGAACGCGCGAGTACGCCAATATGTTGGACCGTCACGATGTGTCCCGTCGCCAGATCGACCTTGGTGACGTCGCCGGGAATATTGAGCGTGAGGTACGCGAATTGACCGTTAGGGCTGAGCACCACGGTGCGGGGGTTGGAGCCCACGTAAGTCTGGCCCACTTCCCGAAGGGTGGCCAGACTGACCCTCACTAACACGTCGCCGCCCATTATCGCGACGTAGGCGAAGCGAGAGTTGGGATCAATGGCGATGCCGCGCGGCGTGCCCGGCATGGGCAGTGTGGCAACCACACGATGGGTGGCGACGCTAATGATCGAGAGCGTCCAGGAGCACCAGTTTGTGACGAGTACGTACTTGTCGTCGGGCGATACCGCGACGTACTTCGGCACGAGGCCCACTTGAATCACTTGGTCGATCGAGAGCGACGTGGTCTTGATGCGATAGACGTAGTCGGGTGTATCACCGGCGGCGCGCGCACTCGACGGCGTACAGGTATCTTTGCCTTCCGGTCCCTGGCCGGGACCAAACATCGAGTAGTTCGAGATGTAGAAATACTGTTTATCAGGCGAAAAGGCTCCCTCGACCGGTGCTCCTTCGATCGTGCCACCGGGGAGACCAAAATTGTGCAAGTTAATCGTCGTCGGGATGGTCTTGATCAAGGCGCCGTTGCGTGCGTTGAATACCGAAACGGTGTGTCGGTAGACCATATTTTGGGCGAAGACCAAACCAGTACCCGACGCGTCAACCGACTTCGGCGTTATCTCGGCGGAGGAATATTGACCGATCTGCACCAGGCGCAACTTGTCGGCCGGCGTTGACGCATTGGTGGTAGTGGTTGACGTGGACGTCGAAGTGGACGTCGAAGTGGACGTCGTGGACGACGTGCCAGGCAACGTCGTGACGGTTGTGGAAGTCACAGTCGTGGGCGCATCCGAAGCGCGGCTGTCGGGCCCGAGCGCCACGAGCACGGTCACCGCGATTAGTACGGCGAGCGCGCCAATGAACACTGACACGATGTGCAGAGAAGCCGGTCGGACACGCTTGTGGCGGGGCGGCATGTTACAACGGTAATGCTCGAGCAACCATGAATTGGGACTCTTCGTGACGTGCGGTTATTTGGCATTCAACAACGTGAATTGATGCGACACTTGCGTAACTGTATTTCTTCACCTAACGAGTCTTAGATTGAGTCCATGAGCGCAACGTAACTCGGTAGCAGTTCCTCATATCGTGCGTCACGGATTCTCGAAGAGGTGTCGGCTCCCATCAAGACCTGTATCAGGCTCTCGAGGTGGGCGTGCCACCCGGCGCCGAAACCGGGCGCGTTGTCGTTTGACGTGCCGCGATGGATCAGGTCAAGTTGACTGGTCTCACCGTCGACGTCTCGAATCCTGAAGGAGAGTTCTGACGTTCCGTCAGGTTCGATCCAACTGTAAGAGAGGTGGCTGTGAGCGTTCGCGACAATCACCGTCCCATGCATTTCACTTTCGTCGTCCCAAACGAGATGGACTTGGCCGCCGGGCTGGGCGTCGAACTCCGCGTCCGCGAGCCACTGGGAGATGCTTGAAGGATCGGTGAGTGCTTTCCACACCTGTTCCGGCGAGGCCGGAACCACGAGAGAGAATTCGACCGTCACACCTTCGCCCACTCGTCGCAACGTGCCCAATGAATCCATGCGAGCCCCTTCAAACAAATCTGACAGTAACTCAGTTCATCGACAATTGCATCTCTCCTGACTGTGTCAGATAAAGAAGGGTCAACGAGCGGTGCGCGCCGACCGAGTGCAACGAGCACCTTGATGTCTCAACTTGATCAACCGGATCGCGGGGGCGCCCACGGCGGTGAAATCGCCGCCGGCGAGGGCTCGGACACGAGGAGGGGAATGTGGTCCGAATACCATGTCCGTTCGAGTGACACGGCGAACAGCAAACCAATCATTGCACCGGCGCCGCCGCACGAGGCGATCAGGAATTCAAGATACCGCGCCGAAACCACGGATCAACTTCGCGTCACGCTGCCGAGTAAATTATTTCGACGTCTCGGTGAAACTGAACATCCAGCGAACACCGAACCGATCGAGGCACGTTCCCCAGTACGCCCCCCATGGCATGTCCTGCATGCCCATAGCGTTACTCGAACCTTCGCTTAAGGCGTTGAAGAGGGCGTCAATCTCCTCCTTGGTGTCGGTCTCGAGGCTGATCGTGGTGTTATTGCCGATTCTCAGCTCGTGGCCCATGGAAGCGAGCATGTCGGTACCCATCAACAAATGGCCCGCAAGAATGGGTAGTTCCACGTGGAGAATTTGATTCGCCTCTGCTTCGGATAGCGGTGGCGTGTTGGGATCGCTCGGAAAGTCCTTGAATCGAATCATCGGCGACGGGTAGTCCGTGTCGAAGACAACGCGGTAGAAGTTGAACGCCTCCTCGGTGTCGCCCATGAAGTTCAAATAGGTGTTAACGCGGCTCATATTTCCCCTCTCTCGACGTTCGCACGGTACCTCAATTTCGATTCGGTTTTCCGATCGATGAAACCCGTTGTGTCGGCCTTCGACGAATACGGTGGATGTAGATGAAACGCGTTGCCATCGTGGGCTGTGGTGGAGCGGGCAAGACGACCTTCGCCGACGAGGTTGGCCGTCGCACGGGACTGCCCGTACTGCACTTGGATCACTTTCATTGGCGACCCGGTTGGGTCGTGCCCGACGAAGCAGAGTGGGCCATGACCCAAAGCGAACTCGTCGAGCGGCCCGAGTGGATAATTGACGGCAACTATGGAGCTCAGTTCGACCTGCGTTTCGATCGCGCTGACACGGTCATCGTGCTGGCCTTACCCCGGCGAGTGTGCATATATCGAGTGCTGAAGCGCGTCGTCACGAATTGGCACCACGAGGTGCAGGCTCCGGGATGCCGCGAGCACTTTGACTATGAGTTCTTGCGCTGGCTATGGAGATTTCCGAAGCACAGTCGCCCGCAACTTGACGCGGCACTCGCGCGGCACGGTGATTCGATTGAGGTGCTTGAGTTGAAGCATCGCACCGACGTTCGCCGTTACCTGGACGAACTCAGCGAGACGCCCGGCTCGGGTTAAGGAACAGTTGTTACGTCCGCGTTCTGTACGTCGTATTTAATCAATCGACGTGCGTAATTTGAAGAACGCCCCAGAGGGATCCTTCAACGTCGTGAGACGTCCGAACGGCGTGTCTTCAGGCTTCATGACTACTGACCCGCCGAGCGCTTCGGCCGTCGCGACCGCCTCGTTCGTGTCATCGACGTACCAATAGATTGACCATTGATCAACCGCGCCCTCGGCCATGAAGGAGCTCGCATCCATAATGCCCGCCAGGAGGTCCTCGCCGTTGGCGTCGCTCGACGTGGTGTAACGGAACTCGTCGGTATCGCTCATGGTTGCCGTATTCCACCTGAACACGTTGCGATAGAAATCAACAGCGCGGCCGTGATTGCGCGTGTGCAGTTCGAACCAGCTCGGAGCTCCATGCTCTTCAAGCACGGTGAACCCCGGGAACGACAGCGCCTGCCACATTCCGAGCGTTGCGCCGCCGGAGTCAAGCAGCACCGCTTGAACGCCGAGATCGGCGACGGGCTCCGCAGGAAAAAGCACGTGCCCCCCATTCTTCGTCGCTTCGTCGAGCGTAGAAGTGATGTCGTCGGTATCGAAGTAGATCTTCCACGAGTTGTCGGCCTTCATATCACCCATGTCGCCCATGCCACCGGCCACGGGTATTCCGCCACGTGTGAACATGAAATATCCGCCGAACTCGGGGCTCGGCTCTTGTGCTTCCCAGCCGAAGACTTCGCTGTAGAACTTTCGACTGCCTTCGACGTCCGAGGTCCAGAGATCAACCCAAGACGGTGCTCCGAGCGGGGATTTGCTACGCGAGGTCATAGTTGCTCCTTTTTAGTTGACTGAGGACAAACTATCTTCGAATGCGCTCCGGTGCTCGGGCGAACGCGTAACTTGGTGGTTCCGTCAATCGCCAAGAGAAGCCTCGTAGCAATGTTGAGAACCACTAGCCAGACTCGCCGTCTCGAAGCCGCGCGATGAGTGGTAACCGACTGGGCATTGACCTCACCCCGCTACGGGTCTCCGCGCAATATCGACGCCTCTATATCGCGGGATTCATTACCATGCTTGGAAGCCAGGCGACGTACGTGGTCGTGCCCTACCAATTGAAGAATTTGACGCATTCGCCACTTGACGTCGGTGCGCTCGGCCTCTTTGAACTGGTGCCGCTCGTGGTTTTTGGCCTCTACGGAGGGGTGTTGGCCGACCGGCTGAACCGCCGTCGACTCATCCTTTCCATGGAGCAGACGCTCATGTTGATGGCCGGGCTGCTGTTCGTCAACGCCCTGTTGAATAAACCCCAAGTCTGGGTCCTCTACGCGGTTGCGTTTCTGGCCGCCGCCGCGTCGAGCATGCAGCAGCCGAGCATCTCGGCGCTCAACCAGACGCTGGTACCACATGATCTGCAGCGCGCGGCGGTGCAGCTCGCCAATATTCAGGGAACGTCAGCGATGATCATTGGCCCGGCGCTCGGCGGTTTGGCGGCCGTGGCGATTGGACCGGCGTCGGTTTACGCCGCCAATTTGGTCACGTTCGCTTTCTCCCTGGCGCTGCTGTTCTCGCTGAAGGTCACGATCCCCTCGGAAATTTCGAGAGACGGCGACATGCGCGCGCTCACCGAGGGCATTCGTTACGCCTTTTCGCGCCCCGATCTGCTCGGCACCTACATCGTGGACTTACTGGCGATGGCCCTTGCTTATCCCGTAGTGATGCTGCCGTTCGTCGCGGCGCACTTTCACACCGTGTACGCCCTGTCGGTCCTCTACTGCGCGCTGCCTGCGGGCGCGCTCGTGGCAACGCTGACATCATCGTGGACCCATCGGGTGTATCACTACGGTCGAGGGCTAGTGGTGGCGGCTGCCGTGTGGGGGCTTGGCATCGCGCTCTTTGGATACTCCAAGTCATTCTGGATTGTCTTCGCCGGACTCGTTGTCGCCGGTGGCGCCGACGCCATGAGCGGCGTCTTTCGCAACACGATGTGGAATGAGTCAATCCCCCCTGACATTCGCGGACGGATGGCTGGCATCGAGATGATTTCGTATTCGGTGGGTCCGACCGCTGGTCAGTTCCGTGCCGGACTCATGGCGGCGTGGACGACACTGCGCTTCTCACTCACGTTTGGCGGATTGGCCTGCACGGGATCGGTCGCGGGCGTCGCTGCGGCACTGCCGAAACTGTGGGCGTTTGACTCACGCACGGACCTCAATGTGGCGAACGTTCGTGAGCTGCGCTCAGGTGAACAGTGGTGATCTCTAGAGCGAATTCTTGCGCTATTGGACGCGGAACGTCAAGGTTCACCAAGAGTTTTCCTAATTTGTGTTGAAGTTTTCTCTTGGAGCGAGGTGTTTGCGGGGGAACCACGGCACGACCGCCGAAGTCTGGCGCTGATAGAACTCGTACTCGGGATAGCGAGACAGGGTGATGCTTTCAGTAAACCGTGTCGAACCAACGAACAGTAACGTGAGCAGCACGGCACCGATGACAGTCCACTGCAAAACTGACCCCGCGGCGACCGCACCAATCAAGAAGAGCAACCACCATTGAGCCTGCTCAAAGAAGAAA
>Ga0182030_10005880_pt1 | contig 25973 bp, 22 predicted proteins | sample 812S3MmetaG_FD_121299 | JGI IMG/M metagenome (GOLD analysis project Ga0182030, IMG submission 121299) | Permafrost microbial communities from Stordalen Mire, Sweden - 812S3M metaG (Illumina Assembly) | ecosystem: Environmental > Terrestrial > Soil > Wetlands > Permafrost | place: Sweden...
TGGGCTGGCGGGAGCGGGATTTGACAACGCGGCGCAAAGGCGATCCGGCCAAGGTTAAATTGGCGGCGGCCGTGCGCGCCCAGACGACGATGCCGCTGGCGTGGATTGCCAAACGCCTGGCGATGGGGAGTCGCGGTTATTTAACCTGGCTACTGCACCGGCAGGCGGACCCACCCTAAAATATGCCAATACCATTGACCCCTTAATGCAGGTTCGCGCGGGCGCTTGGGCAGGCGGCTGGACCGGCCGGTTGCCATTACTCGTCGTCCCGCAGGACGGGACTATGGCGGACAGGGCCGGCGATACCGCCAATTACCAATCGGCGCTGCCGGCCGGCCAGCGCCACCCCTTGTGGTCAAAGACGGGCCGCATTCTTTATTTGACCGATCCTTAAAAGCATATTCACTGATACACCCGTCTGGGGCGGACGCCGCCGCCCCGGACGCTTTGCCGGACGGCCGGAGGCCGTCCGGTTGGTCTTTGGCATCGGCGCCGCCGGCGGCAGGCTCTGGGCCGAAAAGGTCCAAAGTTCAAAGCCCCAAGTCCAACGTCGGCGAAATCAAAGCTAATCCAACCTTTGGATGAGGCTTTGGGCCATAGGCTCTGGGCTCTGGGCACGAAACGGGGTCCGACCGAATCCGGCCAAATCCGACCTTTCAAACAGCGTACAGGGTGGGATCTATTGCCGTTAGATTCTTACGCTTGAAATGTCGTCAATTCATCTCTCAGATTTTCAATTCGTGTTCATTCGTGTCCATTCGTGGGCAGAAATTCAAATATCTTTGGCGGGGTTTATTGGCTGCAAGCTGTGGCCGGCATGGTGTGGGCCATAAAACCCCCTTCCCCAACCACCCCCCCCTGTGCTAAATAGGAGGCGTGAATTTTTTTGTCCAACGCAGCGGGTTGCGCGACCTGTACGAACAGGTCGCGGCGGGCGAACGCATCTCCGAGGCCGGCGCGCTCCGGCTGTTTGAATCCCGCGACCTCCATGCCCTCGGCGCCATCGCCGACCTCGCCCGCCAGAAAAAGGTCGGCAACCGCGCCAGCTACATCGTCAACCGCTACATCAACTACTCCAATTACTGCATCCTCTCCTGCCAGTTCTGCTCCTTTGCCCGCAAGAAACGCGATGCCGACGGCTTTGAACTCACCGTGCCCCAGATTGTGGAGAAGGCCCGCGCCGCGCTGAATCTGGGCATCACCGAACTCCACATCGTCGGCGGGCTGCACCCGTCCCTGCCGTTCAGCTATTACACGGACATGCTCGCGGCGCTCAAGGCGCTGGATGCCCGGCTCCAGTTGAAATGCTTCACCGCCATTGAAGTCCTGCACCTGGCGTGGCTCGCCAAAAAATCCGTGGAGCAAACCCTCGTGGAATTGAAAGCCGCCGGCCTGGACTCGCTCACCGGCGGCGGCGCGGAAATCTTCCGCCCGGAAGTCCGGTCCGCCATCGCCCGCGGCAAGGAATCCGCCGCCGAATATCTTGATGTCCACCGCACCTGGCACCGCTTGGGCGGCCGCAGCACCTGCACCATGCTCTTCGGTCATGTGGAAACCCTGGCCGACCGCGTGGATCATCTGCGCCAGTTGCGCGAGTTGCAGGATGAAACCCACGGCTTCACCGCCTTCATCCCTCTGGCCTACCAGCCGGAGAACAACGATCTACCGGTTAAAACGCCGCCCACCGGCTTTGATTCCCTGCGCACCCTTGCCATCAGCCGCATCTACTTGGACAACTTCGACCACCTGACCGCCTACTGGGTCGGGCTGGGCCTGAAGCTGGCGCAGGTCGCCCTGAGCTACGGCGCGGACGACCTCCACGGCACCATCATCGAGGAACACATCTTCCACATGGCCGGGGCCACTTCACCCCAACTGCAAACCGAGGCGGCCATGGTGAAAGCCATCCGCGAAGCCGGCCGCACGCCCGTCCAGCGCAATACCTTCTACGAACCCATCCGGATTTTGGATGACACCGCCCCCGCCGACGCGGTGGAGAACCCCGCCCGCTCAAAGGTGCTGGAAGACAATCTGGCGACGGCATAGACCCACGCCTTCACCGCTCAAACTTTACCATGGGAAGTCGTGCCTCCATCTTCCCATCCGGGTCCATCCGAAATCCGTGGTAAAAATTCCTCATCCCCGTTTCCGCTTTCCCGCTTTTCCTCTGTGATCTCTGTGCTCTTTGTGGTTAGATATTCTCGTTTTATTGCGTATTTTGAGTCTTTTGGGGTTCAACTTCCCCGTCTTTTTTAGCCTTTCTTCCCGCCCACAGCCTAAAGCCCAAAGCCCAAAGCCTTCCCTTTCCCACCTCAATCACCGCGGCGATATTCCGAGATCGCGGCCCGCCACCAAGGCGCGAGCGAATCGCCGGAGCGTTGCCAGGCTTGTTGGTGCAGGTACACCATCACGGCCTGATCGGCCATCACGAGCAGGCGGTCGGCCGGCGTGAGTTTGTCCGGACCTTCCACCAGGACGCGTTCGCCCAGCAGGCGGGCGCGGTCGGTGCCCACGCCCAGTTTCAAGCCTTCTTCGGCATAGACCGGGTTGAGCAGTTTTTCGCGGAGCAGCGAGACGTGGATGGCGTTGACGTACGGGTCGAGCACGGCTTCGGCCAGGCCGGCGTGGGCGCGCAGGTGGTGTTCCACGGTCGTCAGTTCGTGGATCTTCATCTGGGAGCGCAGGGCGACAATTTCCGGGGGCGGGCCGGTTTCCTCGGGGGTGAGAAAGAGGCCGAGGCTGCGGGCGCGATGGCCCAGGCTGCGCCGGCTGGTCCAGACGCTCACGGGGACGGAAAACACCATGCCCGCCAGCACGGGCGTGAACCACCAGAACAAGCTGGGGTCCAGCCGCCACATGAACCAGCCCCAGACGCCGCCGATGAGCGTGTGTCCCCAGTGGCGTTGCACCGCGTACCACCAGGCGGTGCCGTCCGCCGCGCGGCTCTGCGGGTTCCAAGCCACGCTCAGGCCGAGGATGTTCGTGAGGATGAAGCGGGTGTGCCAGAGCATCAGCATCGGGGCATGCAGGGTGGAGAAGACGGTTTCGCCCACCACGCCGGCGGTGGTGCGCGCCAGGCCCCCGTAGGCGCGGCGGCGTTTCCAGTCGTAGGCCAGGTCAATCAGGGCCAGGAACTTGGGCAACATGATGACGACCATGCAAATGACAAAAATCAGGAGCGCATGGGCGGTGCCGCTGAGGTTGTGCAGGTAGGGGGTGAACGCCGGCACGGTGAATTGGGACAAACCGGAGAAGTCGTGCGACCAGCGGATCCAGTTGAAGGTGAGCAGAAAGGCGAGCCACAGCGGCCCGGCCAGGTAGCCGCAGATGCCGAGGATCAAATGCACCCGGCTGACGCCGCGCAGACCCGTGGCAAAGAGCACGAGCGAGTGCTGGAGGTTGCCCTGGCACCAGCGGCGTTCGCGCTGGGAATTCTCGATCATCGCCTGGGGGGCCTCCTCGTAGCTGCCTTCCAGATCGTACGCGAACCACACCTCCCAGTTCTCCCGCAGCAGCAGCGCGGCCTCCACGAAGTCGTGGCTCAGTATCTGGCCGCCGAAGGGCTTGCGGCCGGGGAGCTGCGGCAGGTCGCAATATTGCATGAACGGTTCGGTGCGGATGATGGCGTTGTGGCCCCAGTAGTTGCCCCCCTCGAGCGCCCAGTAGTTCAGGCCCGCGATGAAGACCGGGGCGTACAGGCGGTTGGCAAACTGCTGGATGCGGCCGAAGAGCGATTCCGCATTCACCAGCGCAGGGACGGTCTGAATCATGCCCGCCTGCGGGTGCGCCTCCATGAGCTTCACCAGATCCACCAGGGTTTCGCCGCGGAGGACGCTGTCGGCGTCCGCGCAGATGAAGTAACGGTAACGCCGGCCCCAGGTGTTGAGGAAGTCCCGGACGTTGCCGCTCTTGCGGGCTTCGTTGACCAGGCGGCGGCGGTAATAAATGCGGCCCAGCGCGTCCAGTTCGTGGATCAAATCGTACCAGCGGCGCTCCTCCTCCACCCAATGGTCGGGGTCGGTGGAATCGCTCAGGATGAAGAAGTCGAACCGCTCCAACTGGCCCGTGCGGGCCAGGGATTCGTACGTGGCGCGCAGGCCTTCGCAGACCCGGACGACGTTTTCATTGTAGACCGGGAAAATGATGGCGGTGCTGATGCCCTCGAGGTTTTGGGCCTGATAATCCTTCAGATTGGTGATGCGCCGGCGGTCCCCGAACATCCGCAGGAAAAATCCGAAGACCCCATGCACACACCCGATGGCGGCCAGCAGGAAGAGGATGACAAACAACACCAGCAGCACCGTGCAGGCGGTGGACCAGCCGGTGCGCCACAGGAGATCGGCAAAGAGCAGGGAGACCAGCCCGGTGGGCAGCACGGCGCAGGAATAAAAAGCGAACAACCGCCAGCCGCGCGGGCGGCGGGGCAGGATGGTTACCTCCGAAATGGCGGTTTTACCGGGCATGGTTCACGGGCGGACCAAGTACCGCTGGTAAATCACAATCAACAAAATGGCGAACAGCACCCAGACCGAAATCATTCGGAAATAGGGCATCCGCCCCAGGTTGCCCAAGGTGGTCAGCGGGCCGAGGTCCAGCGGCCGGGGCGTCATCTTGGACAGTTGAAAATCCGGTCCCGCCCGCAAAAAAGCCGCCCGCATGGCCTCCGTGAATTCCGCCGGCCAGGGCCCGGGGCGGAGAAATTGGTCCTGCCATCGCCCGGGCATGTCGGCCAGCAACAGCGCCAGCCGGCCGCGCGTGGAGAGCATCTGATCCGCATTGGTGGGCGGCACCTGCAGCACCTCCGCGAACCATTCGGTCACGATGTGGTCCATTTCCTCGGCGGCAAGCTGCGTGGCGGTGCGGGCGCGTTCCCGCGGGGCCCGCTTCTGGGCCCGTTCGAGCACCCGCAGCACCAATTGCCCCAGCAGCGGGCGGTTGCGGATGCGCAGCGAATTGAAATAGCTCTCCACCTTGGCGTAGGCATCGTTCCATTCATCCAAAGGTCGCCCGGCAAGTTGTCCCGACGGATCCGGCAAAATCTCGGGGTTCACGGCGGACTCCATTGATACGTCCAGGTTTCGCTCAGGGTGTTCGTGCCCCGGGTGAGGGTGCAGCGCAAATCCACCGGGTCCGCATTGCCCTGCTTGGGCTGCATCTTCAAGACCGCCCGCCAGGTGCCCAGCTCGGGACAACGGTTCACCTGGCTGTTCAAGATCACCGCGTTGCCGCTGGAGTTGGCGACCACCTCCGGCGCGTTCGTTTCCGTCAGGCGATCCAGTCCCGGTCCCGCGAAATCAATGATGAATTGCCGGCAGTCCTGGCAGGTTAAATCCATGCCCACGCGCGTGGCCACCACCTTGTCCTCCGACTGCTTGAAATCATTGCCCATGGTCCAATACAGGTTGTAGCTGAATCGGAACGGCTGCAGCGGGGCGGGTTTGGTCTTCGGATCCCAGAAGGCCACGATGTTGTCCAACCCCTCAAAGCTCGAACTCAGGGAGACCAGATGCAGGCTGCCCTCGCCCCAGCCGCCCCGCGGTTCCACCCAGACGCTCGGTTCAAGCTGATAGGCGTTGAAACTGTCCTGGTACGCCGCAAACGATCGTTCCCGCTGCATCAGCCCGAAGCCGCGGATGTTGGGCGCGTTGAATATCTGGTGCCGCATCACCGCCGGGTTGTCCAGCGGACGCCACAGCGTCTCCCCGTTCGCCATGCGGATCAGCAGGCCGTCGCTGTCGTGAACTTCTGCGCGGTAATCGTCCGGCTTGCGTTCCGAATTCTTCCCGAACCAAAACATGCTCGTCAACGGCGCCTGCCCCAACGTCTTCACCGAAAACTGGTTGGGGTTGACCGCCTTGATCTTGTCGGTCTCCCGCAGAAAAACCACCGCATCAATGCGCGCCACGGTCGTTTCCCCGGGGCGGATCAGGAACTCATACGCACCCACCGCGCTCACGCTGTCCAGAATGGCAAACAGCCGCAGCTCGGAGTCATCATGCTGCGGCTTGCCCAGCCACCAGTCCGTGAAAATGGGAAATTCCTCCGGCTGCCCGTTCTCCCCGCAATTCAGCGCCAGCCCGCGCGCGGAAAGCCCGTACCGCTGGTCCTTGCCCAGCAACCGAAAATAACTCGCCCCCAAAAACGCCCCCAGTTCATCAAACCGGTTGGTGGCATTGAGCGGGTACAGCACCCGGAACCCCGCGTACCCCGTGTTCGCCGGAATTTGATCCTGAATATGCAGATCCCCGTAATCAAAGAAATCCTGCATAAACCGGATCGGCTGCACATGGGTCAGGGTGAACTCGTTGACATGCACCGGCTCCTGATACAGGTAGCCCGGATGGAAAAACTCCACGCGAAACGGCGCGTCCGCCGCCGTCCACAGCGCCTTGTCCCGGCGGAACCGGATTTCCCGGTACTTGTCATAATCCAGCCGGTCCTGGCGCAGCACCGGCGGCAGATCCGCGCGCGGGGAGTGAAACGGCGCCTGCGCCCGCTCCAGCGCGCGGGCCGACACATAATCCAAATTAATCTCGGCTGATTCGGCGCCGGCTCTGATCGCCGCGCCCACCAAAATCACCGTCAACCAACCCATATGACCAAGTCGGCACATCCCCTCCATATAACCTGAAACCCCCGCCAATGGCAAGTTTATGCCGCAGTTTGCCAACCGGCCGCCGGTAGGGACAGCGCGCTGCGCTGTCCCTGCCGCCGAGCGCGAGCGCCAGGCGACGGCCCCGCCCCCCACCTGCCCCTCCCTCTGGAGTGTCCCGCCGTCGCGGGATCACCGCCCTTAAACGGAGAGGACGCGTCCTCTCGTTGATAAGCCTGGTCCTCCGCAAACTTTTCGGGCTGCCTAGCCCTGCGGCAGCGCCCTTTGGTAGGGACAGTGCGCTGCGCTGTCCCCGTCGCCGAGCCCAAGCGTCAGGCGACGGAACCGAACCACGCCTGACGAACAACCCACCCCGCCCCGCCCGCCCGCTGAAACCCGGGCAGGGACAGCGCGCAAGGCCTGTCCGCCATGGTGCCGCTTTCGACCGCGTGGCGCGCCCCGGGTGATCCCTTGCCGCCGAAAGCGCCACCGCCGCCCTGCCAGCACCCTCCAAAATAATCGTAGCAGTCGACGTGAGGAGGCTCTGATTGAATGCTTGTTTCCAGCCGGCCGTCGTGCGTTAAACCCGGAAACCTCAGAACCTCGCCGTCACGGCCATATGGAATGCGGTGGCAATCCCGCTTTGCGGGGCAACGACGGATCCGTGACCCGCATCAGGGACGAACGCGAACGAACGGTTCCGGCTTCGATCCCACCCTCGCAGGCATATGGAGTGCTCCGGGGTGCCCGCTTGCCCGCGCGGCCGATCAGACACGCCCGTTACCGCCGCCGCAGCACCGCCTGGGCGTTGCCAATCGCACCTTCCCGCGCCGCCACCGGGGCAAACGGGTTGTAGGGAACGATGTATTTCCCCTGCGCCAACGACAGGGCGATCCAGTCGCACCAGCGGAGTTCGGCGGCGGTGCCGTCAGGGGTCTGCCGGGCCTCGGGAAAATCATATATGAAACTGCCGCCCAGTTGGTTGCTGATCGAATAATGGACCATGCCGGACGCCTGCCACGAAATTGAGCCGCACACTTCCTTCCGGTCCAGTTCGCGCGCCAGCAGAGCCCGGAACACCGGTCCCTTCGCCAGCCCGGAGGCCGCCGGGTTGGCGGAGACGTTCTTTTGCCACGGCAACCGGCCCCAGGCCGGGTTGGTGTCCGCAAATATTTTTTCCGCCGCGGATTCCAGCACCGCATTGGTGGGATAACTTGCCAGCGGTTCCAAAAAACCGGGGAAGGAATACCCCAATTGCGCCGGGGTCGTGGTGGGCAGCCACGCCGCATAATCGTCAAAGGCCCCGGGGTCGCCGGCCTGCGCCCGGGCCAGGGCCAGCTTCGCCAGCACCCCCCCCATGCCCGCGCCCGAATAGTTCATCACCGTCGCGCACCGTTGCGAGAGGCTTTTCAGCACCGGACCGGCCGCCTGGGCGTCCCACGCCGCCAGCTTCAATCCCATCTCGCCCGCCGCGGCGAGATCGTAGGCGTTGGGGTTGGCGCTGGGAATCTCCAAGGCGCGCCGCGCCATCAGCCCGGCCACCGACGGATTGGTCTTATTGCGTATATCTTCACCCCGCAACCGGACCGGGGCCGGGGCCGGCTCCGGTTTGCGCTCGTTGAAGCCGCCCCGGAAAGTTGTCACGTTCTCCGGTTGGGTCAGGTGGCTCGCGGCTTCCAGCCAGCGGCTCCCGGCGGCGTCATCCTTGAGGATCAGGTAACACCGCTCATTGAGATTCAGTCCCTTGTATTTGTTCCAATAAGCCCGCATCTCCTGCACCCCGCCGCCAAAACCGGCTTGCAAGATGCATTTGACTGGCTGGTGAAGCAGGGGGCCAATCTGGATGTCACCAACCAGGCGGGCGAGACCCCGCGCCTGCTGGCCGCCCGTTCCCAAGATCCGTTTAAATCCCTGCGGAGGTCCAATCCGGACAGTGACTTCACCACCGCCATCCGGTCGGGAAATCTGGAGGCGCTCCGGCGGCTCGTCAAGGCCCTGCCGCAAATGGTGAATGAAAGCAATCAGTACCGGCAGACTCCCTTGCGTCTGGCCGTCCTGCTGCACCGCAGCGACATGCTTGAAGTGCTGGAAACCAATGGGGCGAAATCATTGATCCAAGCCGGGGCGCACGTCAATCTGACCGACGGGCAGGGGTTCACGGCCTTGCACTGGGCGGTCATGCAGGGGGCCACGGAAAGCGCCGCCTGGCTGCTCTCTCACCGGGCGGCGGTCAACCAGCCCGTGTTGCGGCTTGATTCGGAACCAGGTTTCGTTCCGGGTCCCAGATCGGCCCTGATCGGCGGCAGGTTTCCAACCGCCGGCGAAACGCCTCTGCATCTCGCGGTCTACTGCGGCCAAACCAACTTGGTTAAACTGCTTCTAAAATCTGGCGCGGACGCCAATGCTCTGGACGCTAATCGCCAGACTCCGCTGGACCTGGCCGACCAGCAGTTGATCCTCCCGGCTCTTGACTCGAGGATGGAGAACGGGATGCGGCTGTTGCTGGAACCGCTCGGGGTCAGTCAGTTGCCGCCGCCCGCCACGAGCGGACGCCGGGAGCAAAATGCCGTGGCCGCCCAATTAATCAAAGCCGCGGGGGGCAAACACTCAGAACGGCTCCCCGAGATGAACGGAATGCCCCCGCGTTGAACCACCGGCGCCGGTCAATCCCCCTTCCCGCCACCTGCCGCGCTGTGGTTTGGCCTGCCGGGCTATCCTAATCACGCCACCAACCCTCTGCCGACCCCTATTCGAAGGGTGTTGGGCGCAGGGCCACCACCATCTGTTGTGGTTGGTGGAGGTCTGAGGATAGCCCTGTTGGCCTGATCCGGCGTGTGGTTGGCGGAGGTGTGAATAAGACATACAAGAAAAACTTAGTAAGTTACTATGGACAAATGCCTTGCGACGAAAAGACGGGCTAAAAATAACGTTAAACAACCAAAAATAACCAAAATAACAGTTTCATTTTTTCCCACGTCCGCTTAAGCCGGGAGCAGCGGCAGGTTAACGTGCCGCCGCAACCGGGCCCCCAAAGCCGGACGCGGTCGCGCCGGTTGCGTATTCAGACGGGTTTCATCCCCAGCCGGCCGGACAGCGCTTGGGCGAGGCGGCGGGCGAGGCGCGGTTCCCGGGGGCGCGCCAGTTCATGTTCCCAGACGCGCACCACCCCCCAACCGAGGCGGCGCAAGATCCGGTTGACCCGCCGGTCGCGCGCCCGGTTGCCCGCGAGCTTGCGGCGCCAGAACGCCCGGTTGCCCGCCGGCAACGCGCCATGTCGGGGGCAGCCATGCCAGAAACAGCCGTCCACAAACAGCGCCAACCGTTCCCGCCGGAAGACGAAATCCGGCCGCACGCGGAAGCGGCCCCGCCCGGCGGCCGCCGCCCCGATTTCCAGGTGCCGCCGCCAGCCCGTCAGCCCGTGCCGGCGCAGCAACGCCGCCAGCACCAGTTCCGTGGCGCGGTTGCCGCGCGAACGGATGCGCGCCATCACCGCCGACCGCTTGGCTTGGGAAAAAACATCCGCCATGCGCGTGTCTGGGTTGCGTTTGGATTGGGGCCGTGAAGCTTCACGCCGGCCGTGCCGGCCGGATCCGGCGGCTTCGCCCGCCAGCTTCGCCCATGCCGATGGTTTGTCAAGCCCGGCCGTCGGGCTTGATATTTGGCGGAAACCGGCGAAATTGGGGGAGATGAAAACAGCCTTGATTTTGTTTATGTTGCTGGCGGCGTCGGCGGTTCCGGCGCAGACGAATCAGCCACCGGCGTGCTTCCGGCAACCGTTGCGCCGGTTGGGCGGCGGATGGGCGGACCTGACCCCCTTGTTCCAATGGTGGGAGCAGCAGGGGACGGGAACCTCCAACCCACCGGCCGGCCCGGCGGGCGTGGCTTCAATCCGGCCGATGGGGGCATGGAAACGGATCACGGGCCGGAAGACCGGGGAGGGAGAGGGCGTCTGGATGGTGGAAGCGGAAATCGCGACCAGCGCCGCCGACCGGACCAACGAGTGGATTCTGCTCCGGGACCCGCCGGCAGAGGAGGAGTCGGAGTTTTACCGGTTGCAGGGACTGTTGGCGCAATATGACGCCCAGATCACCAATGACCAGCGCCAGTATAAGACGTATGAGGCGGCGGAGAAGAAAACGGCCGCCCAAGCCCGGGCGGCGGCCCAGGGCGACAAGTGGGAGCGGGAGAATGCCGGCGCTTATCAGCAACGCGCGACGGAGGATCGCGCGGCGGCGGCGGCGGCGCGGGCGGATGAGAAGCAGACGGAGGCGGCGCGCACTCAGGCCCGGCAGCAGCTTGGCGCGCTGCCCAGTGCCGAAGGCCAATATAAATTGGATTGCTTTGCGCTGGAAGTGGGACGGAATCGCAGCGGCCAACGCATTTTTGACCGGGGGGCGGTGCCGGATAATCCGCCGTGAGGCGGCGCCTATACCATGCCTTCGAGCATATTCGGTATTTGTTCGAGCGTGCGGGACAACGAGGCCTGGGCGATGGCGTTTTCACCTTCCCGGGCGTTGGGAAAGAGCACCTGGCAACCGGAGGCGGTGAAACACTCGGCCCGCGGGACGGCCACGCAATTGCCGCTGAACCCGATGTTTTCGCTGCGGACCAGCAAGTCGGCGATTTGCACCGCCGCAATCGTAGGCTGAAAATCATCAGCCATTTCCGGGCGATGGTGAAACCGGGCGGACTTGATCATCAAATCCGGCAACCGGTGCATTTCCAGATATCGCGCGCCAAGTTCGGCATGGTCCATGCCAAGAATCTCATTTTCAAGTTGGACCAGGTCGGTGGTGCCCAAAGCGGCCTGCCGGTGGATTTCGGTGAAATGTTCGGGGAAGGTCCAGGCCATGACGATTTTGCCCACATCATGCACCAAGCCGGCGACGTAATCGGACTCATCGGAGGCAAATTGCACGGCGGTGGTGACTTCGCGGGTGAGGAGAGCGGTGCCGATGCAGTGCCGCCAGAAATCGCGCCAAGGGAAATCGCACTGCTTGGTGAGCCGTTGGAAATCCTCAATGATGGGTGTCACCATCGCGAGTTGGCGGATTTGGCGGACGCCCAGATAGAAAACAGCTTCCTCGATGCTGTTGACCGGGGTGCTCAGGCCGTAGTAGACCGAGTTGACCAGGCGCAACAGTCGGGAGGTGAGACTGGGGTCACGCCGGATGATTTCCGCGATGTGCGCGGTGTACCGTTGCTCGGTGATTAGCAGTCCCTGCAAGGCCTTGTTGACAGAACTCAACGAAGGCAGGGAGGGACAGCGCGTCAATTGGTTCGCAATATTGGCGGTGCCAAGCCGGACGATATTTGATTTTATCAGTACTTCCACCATAATCCCTGAATTCGGTCTTCCCCCTTATCGGCGCGCGGCGCAGGAACTTAAATCATTGAAAAATAAATCTTAAGTCCAGGCAATCTTTGCCGATAAACGAACCATAGGGTCATCATTGCCGGCCCCCGATGATCGGGCAACCGCCGGCCGCGATAAACTCTGGCGAACTTGAACAAGTTATTTTGCAACCCGGATCGTTCTGGCCATTTCCGGGCCGTGACCGTCATTGTATTGACGGTGGCGGCCACTCTGGCGGTCGTGCCGACAGTGACCGGTACGTCGCCCTATCTCCCGACCGTCGGGCCGGCCCCTTTACGCTTTGAATCGGCCCCGGCAGTGGCTCCGGCTTGGAGGACTTTGAGGTTGACCATCAATGGCGGCCTGCCTCTCCCGGTGAGGGAAAACCCGCCGGCAGCCACCAATGACCCTGCCCTGAACACCGGGACAACCAATGCCGTTCCGCAAATAGCTCAGCCCGCCCCCGCTCCAATCGGCAAACTGGATGCGGGTGCCGTCGTGGAATCCGTGATGTCGCCCCGGCTGCCGGGCGATTCCGTGGATCCCGTTTCCGCGCAAATGTTGATCGAATTCTTCAAGCCGGCCCCGGTGCGGACGAATTCGGCTGGGGCGTTTAATTCCGGGGCGATCAAATTCACCCCTCCGGCTCCGAAAGCCGGGCCGGAAAGCCGGTCGGCCAATAAAACCCCATAATCGAGCCTGCATATGATGCTCTCGTCCCTACGTCTTACCAGTGCCCCGGGGTGGGGTGCTGCCGGCCGGGGGTTGATCTTGGGTCTGACAATCAGCCTTCCGTTGCATCTCGGTGCCGCCCCGGCGGTGGAAGTTTCCTCCAATGCCCCGGCTCCAACCAGCCAGACCTCACCTGGGGCGGAGCCGGTCGCCGTGCAAACTAATCTCCCGGCCGCGGCGGACAAAGCGGTGTCAAGTTTGGAACCGGCCCCGGTGGATGCCAACACCCCGGATTCCAACGCCCCATCCTTGGTGGCCGGGGTGCCGGATGACAGCCCGGAAGGGCGGCTGGCCAATGCGCGCTATCTCGCCAAAACCGGCCAATTGGAGAAAGCCGAGCCCAAGCTCATCAGCTTGCTGACCAACAATGTTCCGGAGACGTTCCAGCAGACCGCCCTGTTTGAATTGGGGACGATTGTCCGGCAGGAGAATGATCTGCCCCGCGCCGTCACCATCAACGCCCAATTTCTAGACCGTTGGCCGAACGATCTGCGCGTTCCGGAAGTGCTCCTGCGGCAGGGCCAGATCTACCGGCAAATGGGTTTGAACAACCTGGCGCTGACCAAGTTTTACGCCGTGATGACGGCGGCCCTTTCCTTAAAAAGCGATCGGCCGGATTATTACCCCGGACTCGTGTTGGAGGCCCAGACGGAAATCGCCGACACCCACTATTTGACCGGCCGGTACAACGAAGCCGCCGACTATTATTCGCGCCTGCTCAAACTGGAAAATCCGGCGCTGAACCGGCCCCAGGTCCAGATGCGTTTGCTCCGGTCACTGACCTCCATCGGTCGCAATGAGGAAGCGGTGGGCCAGGCCCGGGATTTCCTCGCCCGCTTTCCCGACGCCCCCGATCAGCCCGAAGTGCGGTTCTATCTGGCCCAAGCGCTGAAGCAACTGAATCAAAACAACGAAGCCCTGCAACAAGTGTTGTTGCTCTTGCGGGAGGAAAAAGCGAAAATCAGCGAGCATCCGGATCGCTGGGCCTACTGGCAGCAACGCGCCGGCAATGAAGTGGCGAACCAGCTTTACCGCGAGGGAGATTACATGCGGGCGTTGGACATCTACATCAATCTGGCCCAGCTCGATCCCGCGCCCGTCTGGCAATTGCCGGTGAAGTATCAGATCGGCCTCACCTATGAACGCCTCCTCCAACCCCAAAAGGCCGCCGAGAACTACCGCGACATCCTCAAGTTTGAATCGATGCTGGACACCAATGCCACCCCGGGGCAGAAGGCCATCATCGATATGGCCCGCTGGCGGGTTGAATATTTGAATTGGGAAACCGGGGCGGAAGCCGCCAACCATTCCCTCATCAGTTCCATCGCGCCGCACAACCCCTCCGGAACCAACCGCCCCGCCGTTTCCACCCCATGAACCCTCCCCCGGCCACGGAATTAACCGCCCGACTGATCTTGGAACTGCACTCCTTCCGCCGCCTCTGCGAAGAGGCCCTGGCCTTGGCCACCCAGGAAGGCCGGATCCTGGCCGGGACCGACGACTACCTCCCCGGCGAATTCAATCAATGGAGAAAACGCTTGCTTCCCCAACTGGACTCGGCCTTAATTCAGTTTAGAACTCTGCGGCAGGGCCGGCGGCAAACCGTTTACCCGGAAGAAATTAACTCCCTGTTTCAGAACATTCAAAGCTTGTTGATGAAAGTGCTGCTGCGGGACCGCGAAAACCAGCAGGCGTTGCTCCGGCGCGGCTTGGTGCCGCCCCTGCATCTGCCGCCGGCCGGGGCCCAGCAACCGCATTTTGTCAGCACTTTGTACCAGCGCCATGCCCGGGACCGGGGTGCGGCCCCGGGGTGAGCCGGTGCGGTCCGTGTTGATGGGTCAAGCCGCCGTGAACAACCCCGGCTTGGGGCCCGGGCCGCCTTCGGATCTATCCTATGGCCATTGAAAAGATCATTGTTTTGGACGACGATTTGATCGTCCGCAAAAATTTGGAAAATTATCTGCGCCGGCGCCACTTTGACGTGGCCGCCGCCAGCAGCATTGCCGCCGCGCAGGAATATCTCAGCAAGGACAATTTTGACATGGTGTTTGTGGACGTCCGGCTGCCGGACGGCGACGGCACCGATTTGCTCAAGGACATCCAGTCCCGCCCGCAAAAGCCGCTGGTGGTGATGATGACCGGTTTTGGCTCCGTGGAGTCCGCCGTGGAATGCATGAAAAATGGCGCGTTTGATTATCTCATCAAACCCTTCTCCAACGAACAAATCGAGGTCACCCTCCGCCGCGCCGGGGAATACACCCAGCTCCTGAATGTCAGCCGCTACCTGAGCCAGGAAAATGAGGATGGCGAACTCGAACTCCTCGGCCGCAACCCGGTGATGGAAAACCTCCGGCAACTCATTCGCAAGGTCGCCCGCACCCAGGCCACGGTCCTCATTCAGGGCGAAAGCGGCACCGGCAAGGAACTCGTCGCCCGCGCCATCTACCGCGAAAGCTCCCGCTCCCACGCCCCCTTCATCCGGGTCAACTGCGCCGCCATCCCCGAAAACCTCATCGAAAGTGAATTCTTCGGCCACGAGCGCGGCGCCTTCACCGGCGCCCTCAACAAACGCGAGGGCCGCTTCGAACTCGCCCACGGCGGCACCATCCTCTTGGATGAGATCAGCGAAATCTCCCCCAGCGTCCAGGCCAAGCTCCTACGCGTCCTGCAGGAACGCGAACTCGAACGCGTCGGCGGCAACCGCACCTTCAAGGTGGACGTCCGCGTCATCGCCACCACCAACCGCAACCTCGAGGCCAGCGTCGAGAAGAAAGAATTTCGGCAGGATCTCTTCTTCCGCCTGAACGTCGTCCCCATCCACGCCCCCAGCCTGCGCGACCATCACGAGGACGTCCCCTATCTCGCCGAGGAATTCATGCGCCGCTTCAGCCGCAAACATGGCGTCCACATCCGCGGCTTCACCGACCAGGCGCTCGAGCTCATGCGCGCCCACACCTGGCCCGGCAACGTCCGCGAACTGCAGAACGTTGTCGAACGCGGCGTCATCCTGTGCGGCGACAACGGGATGCTCGAACCCGAACACCTAGGCCTCGTCCTCCCCCGCCCCGCCGCCGCCGGACCGGACACCCCCGCCGGGAGTGCCGGCCAACCCGCGGGCTTCCCAACGCTCGCTGAACTCGAGAGACACCACATTTTCGCCGCCCTCGACCGCTGCCAAGGCAACCGCACCCACACCGCCAAACTCCTCGACGTCAGCATCCGCACCCTGCGCAACAAACTCCACGAATACAACGGCACCACCCCCAAACCCGGCGAAAAAGCCGAGGACGATGGCCCCGCCGACCCTGAAATAATTTCCGAACTGTGATTTTGGTTATTTTTGGTTATTTTTGGTTATTTTTCGACGCAATATTTTACGTAACTTAATTCAAATAAACGACTTAGGTAGAAAAACAAGGTAGCAGCCATGGCGTTTCCCGGGACTGCCTCCATTATGATGCAGGTTCTCGACGGATTTCACTCCCCGGCTCTTCGGTAACTGGCGTAAAAACCCCTTTAAAACCGCAGTTTCTTCGATGAACACAGGCCGCCCGGGCGGATGGGGGCTTTGCTGAAAAAGCCCTGAAAGCTCAAACCGGGCCCGGGGTGGCCTTGCGCCCGGCCGGCCGGCCGCCGCCCCGCCGCGGCCCGAGGAATTTCTCCACGTATTTCCCCAGCAGGTCCGCCTCCAGGTTCACCGCGTCGCCCACCGCCCGCTCGCGCAACGCCGTGATTTCATAGGTGTGCGGTATGATCCAGATGCGAAACCCGGTCCGCCGCACCGCCGCCACCGTCAGGCTGATCCCGTCCACCGCCACCGACCCCTTGAACACCAGATACCGCATCACCGCCGGCGGCGCCGCGATGTCCAGCACATGATCCGCCCCCGCCTTCTCCCAGCGTTGAATGGTGCCGGTCCCGTCAATGTGGCCGGTCACAAAGTGTCCGCCCAACTCCCCCTCCGCCCGCAAAGGACGTTCCAGGTTCACCAGTGAACCGGCGCGGACAAACCGCAGGTTCGTCCGCGACCAGGTCTCCCGCAACAGGTCAAACCGCACCCGCCGGTCCGACCCGCGCCCAGTGAGGTGTACGGCCGTCAGACAACATCCGTTCACCGCCAGACTGTCGCCTGCCTTCAGGTCGCGGCCGCACGCCCCGGCCCGCACCGTCAATTCAATCGCCCGGTCGGTCGGCTGGATCCCCACCACGACGCCCGCTTCCTGCACAATGCCTGTAAACATATTCCCGCAGCCTGCCGTCAGCCCACCCGCGCGGTCAACCATAAATCCGGCCCCAACCGCCGCCAGCGGAGCGCGGTCAGCGGGACCACCTCGCGCCAGCTCCGCGCCCCCGCGCCGGCCACGGCCTTGCGGGCGTCACGACCGCCAAGGATTTTCGGCGCGTAAAAAAAAGCCGCCCGTTGCGCCAGCCCGTCCGCCAAAAACGCCGCCTGCACCTCCCCCCCGCCCTCCACGAGCAGGCTCGTCACCCCCTCCGCCCCCAGCCGCTGGAGCAGCCGGCGCAGGTCCAACGCGGGGCGGGGCGCGCCGGTGGCGGGCAGGGCGAGAACGTTGGCCTGCTTGGCCAGCGCGGCCACCCGCCGCCCGGGCGCGTGTTCCCCCACCACAATGGTCGTCCATCTGGCGTATTCATCCGTGACCACCCGCGCCGTCAGCGGGGTGCGGGCCCGGGCGTCCAGAATGATCCGGCGCAACGGGGGGCGGGACACGGACCCGCCCGCCGCCGCCGCCGCGACGTTGGTGGCCGGCAAAACGGTGCGGACCACCGCGCCGGCGGGCCGCCAGGTCAGCGCCGGGTCATCCGCCAGAACCGTGTTGATGCCCACGAGAATCGCGTCCGACGCCTGCCGCAGCTTCATCCCCTCCGCGCGGGCCCGTTCCCCGGTGATCCAGCGCGATTCCCCGGTCGCCGTCGCAATTTTGCCGTCGAGCGTCATCGCCGCCTTCACGGTCACCAGCGGCGTGCCGTGGACGATCCAGTGGTTGAACGCCTCGTTCAACTGCGCGCACTCCTCCCCCAGCACCCCCGTCACGACCGTCAGCCCCGCCTGTTGCAACATCTCGAAGCCGCGCCCGGCGTGCCGGGGATTCGGGTCCGTCGCGCCGGCCACCACCCGGCGGATGCCGGCCGCCAGGATGGCGTCCGTGCAGGGGGGCGTGCGGCCAGTGGTGCAGCACGGCTCCAGCGTCACATACAGGGTGGCTGCCGTCAGCGCGCGGCCGTGGCGCCGCACGGCGGCGCGCAGGGCCAGGATTTCCGCATGCGGTTCGCCCGCGCGGTGATGCCAGCCCCGCCCGAGAATGACACCGCCCTGGACCACCACCGCCCCCACCATCGGGTTGGGCGAAGTCCGGCCCCGGCCCCGCCGGGCCAGCCGGAGGGCCAGCCGCATGTAATCCGCGTCCGTCATCATTCCGCAGCATAACGCTCATAGGACAAGAGCGCACTCCGAAACGGGCCGTTTGCGAGGCGAGATGCGGGCGGGCATGTGCTTTTGGCGTGCGCCGGCAGAGCTTGCAACTTAGACGCACCTTTCTGTTGCGGCGGGCATCCCGCCTGCCGTATAGCCGGGCATTGCGCCCGGCGGAAAAACGCACCCCGTTCCGGCAAGATTGAAATAATTGTGAGTCCGGCTGAAATCCGGACGCTGGACCTGGCGGCAAGATGCCGCCAGCCACGGCAGGCGGGACGCCCGCCGCTACAAGAACGCCACACCTCCCCGGCGGTCACAATTGAAACCTATAGATGCGTACAAGGCGCAAGGCAGAGCGGAGCGGCGACGGCGCTTTCGGAGGCAAGGGGGTCATCCGGAGGCGCCACGCGGTCGAAAGCGGTGTCGCTCCCGCTCGGAGCGGGAGGGCCACCGCACTTCATAGGCGACCAGACGGGTGGCTCACCAAACTCGGGGCACGGTTCGTGGTTGCATGTTGAAGCGCCGTGAACGGCGCGCTCCATAGGATTTCGCGTCAGCGGCGGGTTGAGGGGGTTGCGGATGACCACGCTTATCGACGAGAGGACGTGTCCTCTCCATTTGAAAGCGGTGATCCCGCGACGGCGGGACACTCCAAAACGAAAAAAGGGCGGGGGCCCCAAAGGCCGCCCGCCCTCCAGCCAACCCAAGCCGGTTAATTGTTGTTATAGCTATTATAGTTATATCCGTAATACCCGCACAGATCGCAGCAATTGTTCTGCATGTTTTGACAACTGGTTTTCAAACTGCTCCAGCAGGGACTGCTGTGGCTGCAGCCGGAGCTTACATATTGCTGGTACAGGTTGCAAAAGTTGGTGTATTCAGTGCAAAACTGCTGGGGCGAGCAGGCGTGATAGGTCCGGTTGGTGCAGAAGCCCTGGCAGTTGAACTGCCGGCAGCAATCCGTGGTGTTGGTGCTGATCACGACCGTCAGGTTGGTCAGCGTCGTCAGGTTGGTCATGTAGGACGAGTTGGTGACGGTGTAAAAGGAGACGGCGCTGTTGTTCAGCGGCGCCGGGGCCGCGGCGTTGCGCCAGCCGCCCCCCGAAAACTGCCAACTGCTGTCCATGTTCAAGATCTGCGTGGCCTCGATGTTGGTGTTGGCCAGATCCAGGGACAACACGGTGGCCGTCAGGAAGTAGGCGTCCAACTGGGTGTTGGTGGGCGAGAGGGTCAGCACTTGGGAGCCGTTGACGCTGTAGGGCGCGTAGGCGGCGTCGATGTCGTTCAGCACCAGATGGGCGAATAAATAACCCACGTTGAGGCGTTGCACGGTCACGTCCGTGGACTTGCCCGTCCAATTGGTCCAGACGCCGCTGTTGGGCACCGTGCCCTTGGGGGCGTTCCAGAGCGCGTTAAAGTCGGCCAGGTTCAGGAAGCCGTTGACATTGTTGGTGGTGAACGCCGCGGGCAGGGGGGCGCCCAGGCTGGAAACGATCAGGAACCGCGGCAGCGTCGAGTTGGTCAGGGCATCGGGCATGCCGGCGCTGGTTTCGGTGTAGGGCAGGGTCATTTTGCCGAAGCCATTGGTGTCAATGAGCAGCACCCGCGGCTGGTTGCGGGCCGTCAGGGCGACGTTGTTGCTGCTCATGCCCAGTTCGCCGGCGACGATCGTCACCCAGTTGGTGGCGCTGGGGATGACATGGTTACGCTGGATGTTGTTCTGCAGCGCGGCGACATAGGACTGCATGGTGGCCGTTTCCTGCGCGGCCAGGGCGTTGTCCGTCTGGGACGTCAGCACGGGCAGGATGGCGGCGGCGGCGATGGCCATCACGGCCATGACGCCGATCATTTCAATGAGGGTGAAGGCGGGGCCGGCCGGCCGGCCGGCCAGGGAAAATTGAGTGGTTTTCATAGTTTAAAGTCCAGGTTGACAAATTAAGGATGAGCGGGGTTCACTGGCTTAAGTTCCCGCACATGTCGCACAGGGTTTTGCAGTCATTGCAGATGTTGTTGTAGGTGCAGCCCCCGCCGCAGCCCTGCCGCTGCCAGGAGTTGTAGTCGGACATAAAGTTGTCACAACAGGACTGGCAGGACTCCCCGCAATCAGAAGAGTGCCAGGAATTATGCGAATTATTCCCGCACGTGGTGAAGTTGTGGCACTGGGAGGTGTAATTTTGGGCCACGGCCACCGCATTGATGTAATTCGTGGTGTAAGTGGCCACGGTCGTCGTGACCAAAATCAAATTCGTGATCGAGTCCGTGTTCGTGACGGTCATGGGCGTGAGAAACAACGGGGCCGGCCCGTACGCGCCCCAACCGGTGAGCAGCCCGCGCCAGGCGTGCGCTTCAAAGACATAACTGATGTTGTTGACCACCACATACTGGGACTCCAGGTTGGTGTTGCAGTTCTGCAGGGCGACGTTGTAGTTGGTGTCGTACAAACCAATGGAGGTGCCGAGCAGATACCAGGCGCTGCTGGGGGCGTTGGTCAGCACGAAGGAGCAGGCGGTGATGGGATTGGTGCCGCTTTGCACGGTGAAGCCGCCAAAGTCATTGGTGTCCACCGCGCTCAGGATCACCTGTTTGAACAGGGGCAGCAGGTTGATGCGTTGAATCAACAAACGCGGCCCGGTCAGCCGGGCGCTGGACGCGTTTGTCCAGGAAGCGGGCAGGCCGTTGGCCGGCGTGTTCCAGACCGCATTGAACTCGCTCGTACTCAGCGGGCCGCTGGCATCCGGCAGATTGCCGTCCAGCGACGAGACCATCATGATCCGGGGGTTGGCGGGGAAGGTGGGCGCGCCGTTGGTCTGCGTGTAGGGCAGGGTGATGGAGCCAAAGCCGTTGGTGTCGTAGTAATAGCCGCGAACAAAGCCGGAGGCGTTGGTGGTGACGCCGGTGGAGGGCATGAGCAGCCAGCTCCCGAGGCTGGTCGCCCAATTGCTGGCGCCGGGGATTTGATAGGTGTGCAGAATCTCGGTCACCAGCGCCTGATTCATCGTGGACAGGTTGGTGGCCTCGGTGGTGACCATGGCGTTGGTCATCTGGTTGACCACCGTGCCGATGACCGAGGCGGCGAGAATGGCCATGATGGCCATGACCCCGACGAACTCGATGAGGGTGAACCCGGCGCGGGCGGGCGGGGGGGCCAGCACGGGAACGGGGGCCGGCGATTGATGGGGCCGTGGATATTTCAACCCGTGAAGCGGCGTAAACGCCGCGCTCCGGGGGCCGGGGGGAGCTTGGTTTACAGTTTTCATAACATTATTGGTTCATAGGTGACAGGTTGGGTTCACAGGTTGCAGGGAAATCATTTGATGCTGTTCATCAGGGAGAGAATGGGCAGGTAGATGGCGAGCGCGACGGCCCCGACCAGGCCGATGATGAACAACATCAACGCCGGTTCGAGCATCGCGAAGAGCTTCTTGATGCGGGGCGGGATGGTGACGTCATAGTAGTCGCCGCAGGTGATCAGCGCCGAGTCCAACCGGCCCGTGGTCTCGCCCAAGGCGACCATGCGCACGAGCATGGCGGAGAACACCTGCTGGCGGTGCATGGCTTCGCTGATGGTGCTCCCGGTCTTGATGTCGTTGGCCATCTTGCCGACGGCCTCCTCCACATAGAGGTTGCCAATCAATCCGTGCTGACACTGATTGAGCGCCTCCAGGATGGGGATGCCGGACTGGTAGAGGATGGCGAGATTGTGGCTGAAGCGGGAAAGCGCCAGCATGAGGTTGATGGGCCCGAAGACGGGGAGCTGCAATTTCCACCGGTCCATGGCCATGGCAAAGCGCGGCGAATAACGGCGGCCCAGGGGCACGGTCAGGAGGAGGCCGATCACCAGCGGCAGCCAGATCCACCAAGTGGCCCGGGCCATGCTTGAGATGCCCAGGACGACCTGGGTGAGCATGGGCTGGGGCACATGGACGCTGGTCAGCAATTTGGCAAACTTGGGAATGATAAAGGTGAACAAAAAGCCGGTGAACCCCGCCACCACCAGCAGCACGATGCTGGGGTACATCGCCGCCTGCCGCACCTCGCCCATCACCTGGTCCATCCATTCCAGGTACTTCTTCATCGTCTCCAGGATTTCGGGGAGTTTGTCGCTGATGACCCCGGCGTGGACCACGCTGATGAAGTGGGCATCAAACACATCGGGAAAGCGCGCCAGCGCCTCGTGCAATTCCATGCCGGATTCAATGTGCTGCTGGAGTTTGTTGATCACCACCCGGAAATCCTTGTCGGTGCAGTCTTCGGCCGTCGCCTGCAGCGCCTGCACCAGCGGGACGCCCGCGCGGATTTGGAACGTCAGCAGGGTGCAGAAATCCACCAGTTCGCGGCGCTTGACCTTTTTCCCAAACCCCGGCACGGCCAACCTGGCTTTTTTGGGCGCGGCCCCGGTGTCGGTATTGGCGTCGGCGTTCTGCGCGTTGCGTTTCAGCTCGGACTCGGCCAGCCAGAGGCCCAGGGCCTTGAGCTTCTTGTGCAGGTCCGACTCATCCATGGCGGGCATGCTGCCGCTGAGGTGGCGGCCCTGCTTGTCAATGGCTTGGTAGCAAAATTCCGGCATAATATTGATTCTTTTGTTGGTTCATCAACCCGGCGCCAGCCGGGTGGTGCGCAATAATTCTTCCAGGGTGGTGACTCCCTGGGTGGCCTTCATCAGGCCGTCGTCAAACAGGGTGCGCATGCCCTGTTCCCGGGCCAGCTTCCGGTATTCCGGCGCCCCCGCCCGGTGGACGATGGGATCGTGAAACCGCTCGTCGAGCATCATCAGTTCAAAAATGCCACGCCGCCCCTTGTAACCGCTCTGGTTGCAGACCGGGCAGCCCTTGCCGCGCCACAATTGCAGCGGGTCGCCCGCCCCGAGCGGCGGCGGGGGAATCTTTAATTTGGTCAGGATCCCGGCCGGGTCGGGCATGAGTTCCTTACAATGGCCGCACAACCCGCGCACCAGCCGCTGGGCCAGCACCGCGAGCAGGGCCGCCGGCAGCAGATAGGGTTCCACCCCCATGTCAATCAACCGCGGGATGGACCCCGCCGCATCGTTGGTGTGCAGCGTGGATAACACCAAGTGCCCCGTCAGGGCGGCGCGCACCATGAGCTGCGCCGTTTCCGTGTCGCGCGTCTCGCCCACCAGGATGATGTCCGGGTCCTGCCGCAGCAGCGCCCGCAGGCCGGTGCTGAAGGTCAGCCCCATCTCCTCATGCACCTGCGTCTGGCGCACCAGGGCGATACGGTATTCAATCGGATCTTCCAACGTGAAAATGCTCACATCCATGGTGCTGACCTCATTGAGGACAGAGTAGAGCGTGGTGCTCTTGCCGCTGCCCGTCGGGCCGGTCACCAGCACCACCCCGTGCGGTTCGTTCACCGCCGTGCGGAAGGCGGTCAGCACTTCCGGCGCAAAGCCGATCGTATCCAGCCCCAGGGTCTGGGACGAGGGGTCCAAGATGCGGGCGACGATGTTTTCGCCAAAGCTGGTGGGGAGACTGGACACGCGCAGGGTGACCTGGCGCCCGCCGACGATGAGGCTGGCGCGGCCGTCCTGCGGCTTGTGCTTTTCGGCCAGGTCCAGGTCCGCCAGAATTTTCATGCGGGTGATGACGGCGGACTGCATGGCCTTGGGGATGAGCACATCCTGGTGCAGCACGCCATCCACGCGGGTGCGAACCCGCATCATGTGCTCTTCCGGCTCAAAATGAACGTCGCTGGCGCGGTGGTTGACGGCGCGGGTGATGATCTGGCGCACCACGCGGATGACGGGCGAGTCTTCATTCTTGTTGGCCAGCCGGCTGAGCGCCTCGTCCAGCGACCGGCTGGTCTGGCGCTCTTTTTCGTCCAAAATCTTGTTGATGGAGGCGCCGATGCTGTCGCCGGAGTTGTAATGCACTTCCAGGCTGTTGAGAATGTCCTCCTCGCTGGCGGTGACGACGTTGATGTGTTTGCCGGAAATCTGCTGGAGGAGATCCACGGCCATGACATCAAAGGGGTCGGCCATGGCCACGGTCAGGGTGCCGTTCTGGCGCTCGATGGGGATGGCCAGGCAGCGGCGCGCCACATCCCCCGGCACCAGTTCAAGAATCGGTTCGGGGATGGTGATGCGGTTCAGATGGACCACGGTGGTGCCCGCCTGTTCGCCCAGGAAATGCGCGAGGGCCTCCGCCGACACGAAGCCGAGCTGCACGAGAATCTGCCCCAACCGGCTGCCGCTGCGCTGCTGCTCGCGCCGGGCCAGCTCAAGCTGCTCGGAGGTGAGCGTGCCCGCCTCCACGAACTGTTCCCAAAATGCGCCGGTTTGCTGGATCATAGGTTCAAGTTGACAAGGCGGACGCCGGGTCACGGACGTCCGCCTTGTGATGTTATAACATGGTGATCGCCGCGGTCTTAACGACCAGCGACGTAGAGGTACAAGTTATTGGGGAAGGTGGAAGACCAGACGACCCGGCCACCGGTGAGGTTGTTGCCAACCACGTTGGTGCCGACCAAGCCACCATCCAGCCGGGTGGCGACGTCATAAGCATCTTGGGCCGCCACGTTGCTGATGACGCATTCGACCGTATAGGCGTTGGCCTTGGTCGATACATTGACGCCGTCGAGCATGTAGCCGGCGCCATTATTGCCCCCGGTGGTGACCACCTGAACAATGGCAGTAGTGCCAACTTTCGCGGCAAACGGCTGATCCAGGAAACCTTCCGGGATGAGCACGCCGGTGTCCCAGGCCGCCAATTCGCCCGCCGTGGCGTTGGTGGCAAACATCATGTTGAACGCATTATATTTGCTGTAATGACTGGCGGCGGCCGTCTGGACGGTCTGATAGGAGCCGACGGTGCTGTTGACGCGGGCGTCGCTGATGGCCGAGGTCACCTTGGGGATGAGCAGGGCGGCGAGAATGGCGATGACCGCCAGAACCCCGATCATTTCTATGAGGGTGAAGGCGCCGGCTTGACGCTGCGCGGCTGATTTAATTGTGCTGTTGGTTTTCATGTTTTTATTGGCTTGTTGACTGTTGTTTGTTTTGTGTTTGCATGTTTACCCGACATTCTGGGGCCGGCCGCCACAGCCCTGGCTCGTTAATTTGGACCCGGCCGGGTCCGGCACGGTCCAGCGGTCGCGGCGTTCATGAGAACAGCCGCCCCCGGTTTTGCATTGGACCATCGGTTTCATAATCCTTCCCAGTAAATACATATCGGCGCCCCCGGCTGAAAATTGAGCGCCATAATTGGCCAAGCGGCGGCAAATAGTGGCCGGTCCGCCGGTAAAATTAACCAATTCAGGGCAATCCGCCCCGCCGTCCGCCGGCCCCAAGGCGGCCGGAACAAAATTGATCCGAAAGGGGCGCCGGCTGGCGGGGAGACCGGCGGTGCCGGACCGGGCCGGGGTGGACCGGCGGTTGCGGTGTTCCGGGGAACCGCCGTTCGCAGCCTCAATGTTGGCCTTCAGTTTCATTTCTCTTTCCACCTTAAGCATAGCCCCGCTTCGGTTCTGGTGGTAATGCCATGATCGGTCAATTCCCGGCGCCGGACGGTCCGGGCGGCCGGCAAATTGCCCGGTTTTGGTTAAAAAACGGCACGGGACTCTTTTCGTATATTTAAAGATTTTTAGGGCGGGGGCAGGACTGCGGCGAGGGGGAGCGACCCTGATTTCGACCGCGTGGCGCGCCCGGAGGATCCCTTTGCCGCCGAAAGCGGTGTCGCCGCCCGCAGAGCGGGATCTGCCACCGCACTCCAAATGGTCGCACGCGGCCGCGCCTTGAACCGCAGACGGAGCATTTTTGGGAGGACGGGGGCAAGCCCTTTCTGAGCGGGAGGGATATCGCTTTGGACCGCGTGGCACGGCCGGGTGATCGTTCTGCCGCCGAA